>Ga0105240_10010439_pt1 | contig 13049 bp, 10 predicted proteins | sample KBSC54metaG_FD_80426 | JGI IMG/M metagenome (GOLD analysis project Ga0105240, IMG submission 80426) | Corn rhizosphere microbial communities from Kellogg Biological Station, Michigan, USA - KBS C5-4 metaG | ecosystem: Host-associated > Plants > Roots > Rhizosphere > Soil | place: Michigan, USA... | reverse complement strand
TGCAACTCGTCTCGCCCGACGTGCGGGTTTCGTCGGCTACCCGGAGCAGTGCGGACGTCGACCAGCTGCTGCACGCCCGCGCCATGAAGCAACTCGGTGATCTGCTCTTGCGTCGCCGTGCCATGACCGAACGTCAGTAACGTCACGCTGCCAGTGTTGCTGTCGACCATCAATACCGCGATTAGCGGGGCGTGCCGATCCGCCGCTACTCAAGCGGCCGCCTGGCGATGTCTTTGGGTTCGCGCCCGGCCAGCAGCCAACCGCCGGCACCGGCGATCACCGGGAGGCCAACCAAGATCGCGATGAGGTCGGCGACAGGCACGCGACCGAGAACCGACAGGTCGCTGCGGTACCACGCGAGCAGCGCCGCGTAGGCGCCCGCCGTCCCGACGACTGCGCCAAGGAGCGCGAGCGCGCCGGCAGTCGCGCCGGTGAGCGCGCGTCGTGTCTTGCTGCTCGCGCCCGTCGCCGCGAGGGTCCGGACGTCACCGGATGTCTCACTGCGGATCAAGCCGACCGTCATCGCGAGCACCCCGAGCGCGAGCAGGATTCCAACTGCTGTGGCGCCATTTCGCAGTGGGGCAAGGGATTGCTCCGGATGACGAGTTTCGACGTAAAGGCCGGCGCGCGCAGCAGCCTGGGTCGCGAGGTCGATCTGCGACTTGGTCAGCGGGCGGCTCGCCTGCAGCAGCCAGCCTGTCGGGAAGGTGGCGAGATCAAGCGCCCGCAACGCGTGCGGCGTGAGCAGTGTGCCCGGAGCGGAACTGCCCAAGGGCAATGACGTCAGCACCTGGATATTCGGATGGGTGAACTCGTTGCCGCGCTGCGTCGCCTTCGGCCGGTTCATCGGATTGAACAGCTGCCGACCGGCGAGATCGGTGCGCGCCGTGATGACGTCGGCGTCCGGGCTGATTTGGCTCGCGGTGATGCCGTAGCGCGCGAGCACCTCCGGCGTCGCGACGTACAGCGGCACCATGTTGCCGAGCCCGACGCCATCGGGAGGCCGTTGCGTGACGTCGGCAAGCACGGCGGTCATGTAGCCGGTGGGCTGGGCGCCTGCCGACCCGGCTTGGTCGGGCGACACGGAGGCCGATCCGGGACCGCCCACCGGAACGGGTGAGCTTTGCGCGTCGTACGCCTCGTCAAGCTGCAGGGTCGTCGCGTGCAAAGTCGCCGCGACGTCGTTGACAGCCGTTGTCGCCGCTTGCAACTGCGACGCCGAAAGCGGAGGGATCGGATCGCCCGGTTGGCCGCGGCTGGCATGCAGCACGAGCTGATTGGCCGCCAGGTTGCTTGCGCCCGCGGGCTTTTCGGAGGCTGCCGCGTTGATGGCGATGGTCGCTGCGATGCCGATCGCTAGGGTGATCGCGCCGAGCGCGGAGCCCGACCGAGCCTGGTAGCGCACGAGGTCGCGCAGCGCGAGCCGGACCGCAATCGTCGAATGCCGTCCCACGGCGGCGAGCAGCCGCAGCCCGAGCGGCGCCAAGAAAAGCAGCCCGACCGCTGTGGTGAGGGTTCCGGTGATGATGAACCCGGCGCGATGCCCGTCCGCGAACGCGAGCAGCACGATGCCGCCGGCGAGCAGGATGCCGCCCACCGCGGTGAACCGATGCGCGGGTTGCGGTCTGGGCGGTCGGCCCGACAACGCTGCCATCGATGACATCCGCGCCACCGCGCGGGCGGGCCACCAAGCGGCCGCGATCGCCGTGACGAAGGTGAGGACCATGGCGGCGCCGAGCGCCCACCACGGCAGCGAGAGCGGGTCGACACGGCGTTTGATCGCCGACTGCAACGTCGGCACGACCGCGAACCAACCAGCCAATCCGACAGCGGCGCCGACCACAGCCGCCGTCGCGCCGACGGCGGCGCCGTTGGCGAGGACGACGAGGCGAAGGTGCCGATCGGTCGCGCCCAGCGAGCCGAGCATGCCGAGCGCGCGTTGCCTTCGCTGTGCCATGACTGCGAACCCGGCGACGGCCATCAGGCCGACGAAGAGCAGCCCCATCGTTGCGATGACCAGCACGACGGCCGCTACCGCCGCCTCGCTCGTGGAACCGCGGCTGGAGATGCTCATCCCGACGTGGCTCGGCAACCGGAACGAGTCGAGCGCGTGGCCGCCCGCGTTCAGCAGAATCGAGTAACTGCTGGGCGAGGTGGCCTGATCGGGCGCGAGGAGGGCGAACTGATCCAGCAGATTCAGTGGGTTTTCGACCAGGCCGACAACGCGAAGCGGGCGGCCGCTCGCATCCCATTCGCCGCCCAATTGCACGCCGAAGGTTTTCGCTGCGCCGGCGGTGAGCGCGACTTCACCAGCCGCGGCTGGGTAACGCCCCTTGTCGAGTCGCAGCATGACGTGGCCGTACGTGCCGTTGGGGTTCTGGGCCCGCACGTCGAGGCTCGCGACAGAACCGGGAACAGGCACCGCCTGATGTGCGATTAGCTCGGCGGCGCCGAACCGAGCCGTGAGCGCCGCGACGTCGGCGTCGATGCCGCGGTCGGAACCTGGCACGGCGACGATTGTGTTGGCGGTGCCGAAGGTTGGGTCGGCCTTTAGCGAGGCGGCGTTGGTGGTGACACCGAGGCCGACCACCGTCGCCGCGATGGCGACGACGAGCAGGGCAAGCACGAGCGCTTGCCTGCGCCACTCTCGCCGATACAACCGCAACGACCATCGGACGACGGCCCTGCGGGCAGCCGCGCCACCATGCCGATCCCTGCGCGTCGGCGGCCGCTCCTGAAGCGTCGCCGTCATGCTTGCCGACTCGGCGAGAGCATCGACTCCGGGCCCTCCGGCGGCGCCGTCTGATCGACGATGCGCCCGTCGCGTAAGAAGATGACGCGGTCAGCCCAGGAGGCGAGCTGCGCGTCGTGCGTGACGACCACGCCGGCGACACCGCGCTGGCACGCCGTCCGGATCAACCTCATCACCGCCTCGCCGTTGACGCTGTCGAGCGCGCCCGACGGCTCGTCGGCGAGCAGCAGGTTGCGATGACCAACGACCGCGCGGGCGATCGCCACACGTTGCCGCTCGCCGCCAGACAGCTCATCGGGGAAGTGGCCCGCTCGCTCGGCGAGCCCCAGTTCGTTTAGCGCCTGCAACCCGATCGCGCGCGCGGTGCGCACCGGTGTGCCGTCGAGTTCGAGCGGGAGCGTCACGTTCTCCGCCGCGGTCAGGCCGGCGAGCAGGTTGAAGTCTTGGAACACGTAGCCGATCGTGCGGCGCCGCAATCGGGCGCGATCATTGCGCGACATCGTCGAAAGCGGCGTGCCGCCGATCAAAACCTCGCCGCTGCTGGGTTGCTCGAGGCTGCCGGCGATGGTGAGCAGGCTGCTCTTGCCCGAGCCGCTTGGGCCCATCACTGCGACGAATTCGCCCGCGTTGACCGACACGGCGACGTTGCGCAGCGCGTGCACTTGTGAGGCGCCCTCGCCGTAGGTTTTGGAGACGTCGCGCAGTTCCAGCACGCTCATGGTCGTACCTCCGCCGTCTTCGGCGCCTTCGGGAACCCGGCTCGTACAGCCGGCCGCGGGTCGGTACTGGCCCGCTTGATCCGGCCGTCCGCCGCGTCAAGCCAGCGGACGACGGAATCGAGCCGGAACAACTCGGCGTCGACCACCAGCGCGAACGCCAGATCGCGATCGGCGGAGTACTCCTTCAGCCGGGTCCACTCCTGCATGAGCTGGATGAGGTAACGCCGGTGGCTTTGCACGACCTCGCCGACATCGACCCCCGGCGTGTGCACAGCGATGAGCACCTTCATCACCAGCTCGTCGCGCGGCGGTGACGACAAATCCGGCGGAGTGTGCAGCCACGCAGCCAGCTCGTCGCTGCCCGCGGGCGTGATACGAAAGCCCTTTTGCGGACCGTCGTCACCGGAGCCGTCAGACTCGACGAGGCCGTCACGCTCGAGACGCTGCAGCGTGGTGTAGACCTGGCCCACGTTGAGCGGCCACACCTCCCCGGTGCGCGTTTCGAATTCCTGACGCAGTTGCAGGCCGTACTTCGGGCCTTCGCTCAGCAGCGCGAGCAGCGCATGACGGATGCTCATCGGACCAGCTCGGCGGTTATCATACTCGGTATAATAACCGGTGATCAGCATCCGTCAAGCTTCATTTCGAAGAGCCCGTTTCGCGGGCCGTCCCAGCAGCCGTCCCCGCGGAGCGACCTACTCCCACTCGATGGTGCCGGGCGGCTTGCTCGTCACGTCGAGCACGACGCGGTTGACCTCTCGCACTTCGTTGGTGATGCGGGTCGAGATGCGCGCGAGTACGTCATAAGGCAATCGCGACCAGTCAGCCGTCATCGCGTCTTCGCTCGAGACCGGCCGCAACACGATCGGGTGACCATAAGTACGGCCGTCACCTTGCACGCCGACCGAGCGAACGTCGGCCAGCAGCACCACCGGGCACTGCCAGATCTCGCGGTCGAGCCCGGCCGCGGTGAGCTCCTCGCGCGCAATCGCATCGGCTTCACGCAGCACCTCGAGCCGTGAGTGCGTGACCTCGCCGATGATGCGCACCGCGAGCCCTGGGCCGGGAAATGGCTGCCGCCAGACCAAAGACTCGGGCAAGCCGAGCTCCAGACCGACAGCACGAACCTCGTCCTTGAACAGCGTGCGCAGCGGCTCCACCAACGAGAATTGCAGATCGTCAGGCAGCCCGCCCACGTTGTGATGTGACTTGATGTTCGCGGTGCCGCTGCCGCCGCCCGACTCCACGACGTCCGGATAAAGCGTGCCCTGTACGAGGAAATCGACCGGGGCCTCGGCGGAGATTGAGCGCGCCGCCGCCTCGAAAGCGCGGATGAACTCGCGCCCGATGATTTTGCGCTTTTGCTCCGGGTCGCTCACGCCGGCCAGCGCGGAAAGAAACGTCGCAGACGCATCGACCACATGCAGCCGAACTCCCGTGCTCGCAACGAAATCGCGCTCGACCTGCTCCGCCTCACCCTTGCGCAGCAATCCGTGGTCGACGAAGACGCACGTCAGCTGATCACCCACTGCGCGCTGCACCAGAGCTGCAGCAACCGCTGAATCGACACCACCCGAAAGGCCGCAGATGACCCGCCCTTCACCGACCTGCGAACGAATCCGGGAGACCTGCTCGACGACGATGCCCGCCGTCGTCCATGACGGCGAAATGCCTGCCACATCTCGCAAAAAGCGACGCAACACGGTCTGCCCGTGCTCGGTGTGCCGCACTTCCGGGTGAAACTGCACCCCCGCGAACCGGCGCGCAACGTCTTCGAAAGCCGCGACCGGCGCACCGTCGGAAGCCGCGGTGACCGTGAACCCGTCGGGCGCGCGCGTCACCGAGTCGCCATGCGACATCCAAACCGACTGCTGGGCCGGCAAATCCTTCAACAAAACACCTTCGGACGCCGGTACGACCGTCACCTTCGTGCCGCCGAATTCCGCGAGGCCGGTGCGCTCTACCGTGCCGCCGAGCGCCTGCGCCATGGCCTGAAATCCGTAGCAGATACCGAAAATCGGGATGCCGTGCTCGAACAGCGCTGGGTCGATCGCGGGCGCCCCCGGCTCATACACGGACGACGGCCCACCGGAGAGGATCACGGCCGCCGGCTTGCGCGCCACGATCTCGTCGACTGACGCCGTGTGCGGCACGATTTCGCTGTAGATATCGGCTTCACGCACTCGGCGCGCGATGAGCTGGGCGTACTGCGCCCCGAAGTCGATCACGAGCACGGTCGGGTTGTCGCCAGCGCCGTTCGCGCCGGTGGCATCGGTCACTGAAATCGCCTTCGCGCTCGGGGATCGTTCGACGATTCTAGGGCTCGGGCACTTGACCGGCCGCCGAGGCGACCTGCGTCAAGGCCTCGAGCGTCGCCGACAACACGGGATCGTCCTGCGCGCCGGCGCGCACCGCCGCGAAGATGTTCCGCGCCGCCATTGGGCCGGCCAATGGGCGGAGCACAAACCCGTCTTCGGCGAGTGGCTGCGCCAGCCTGGGAACCAACGCGACCCCACAACCCACCGCCACGAGTGACGCCACCGCATGCCAGTCGCTGCTGTAGTGGCGAATGTCCGGCGTGAAGCCGGCCGCCGCACACGCCGCGAGCGTCACCTCGGCGCACGAGCTCTGCGGCGCCGCAGCAACGAAGATCTCGCCCGACAGGTCGGCGAGCGTGATGTCGACCTGACCCGCGAACGGGTGATCGGCGGGCAACCCGACGTCGAACCGGTCGGCCAGCAACGGAACCCGGTAGTAGTGCGGGTCGGTGTGCGGCGGCACGCCTCGGTGATCGACCGCGACGACGATGTCGAGATCGCCGCGGTCGAGCCGGGTGAACACATCGGGCGGGTCCATCTCAATGGCGGTCACCGTGATGCCCGGACGCGTCGCGGCGAGCAACTTCAGCGCGGGCGCGATCAGCCCCGAGATCGCGGTCGAAAAGCCGGCGACCGCGACCGTGCCGATCGTGCCGTCGGCGAACGCCGCGAGCTCCGCGCGCGCCCGCTCGAACTGGGCCTGGACGACGGTGGCATGGGCCAGCACCAATCGCGCCTGCCCCGTGAGCCGCACGCCACGACCGGTCTTCTCGAGCAGCGGCACCCCGAGCTCTCGCGAGAGCACGGCGATCTGTTGTGAGACGGCGGACGGCGTGAGATGCAGCCCGGCGGCCGCTGCGGTGACAGTGCCGCGCAGCCCCACTTCACGCAGGACACGGATTCGCCGCGGGTCAATCGTGAAGTCTCTGCTGTACACACTCATGAGTGAATACTAGATGGACCTGAACGGTCAGTACAGCGCACCATCGAAACATGTTCGCGCCCTATTGCCCCCGCCATGAGTCCCGCGTGCTGCTCGGCTTCGAATCGGTGATCGACGTCGAGCAGACCCCGTTCGGCCCGAAGGTGCTGCTGCGCTGCTCCTGCGGCGAGCTGCTCACCCACGACTCAGCCGAGCGAGCACCACAGCGCCAGCCGGCCGCCTAGTCGAAACCGGCGTGCCGCCGCCGCGTCAGCCGGTTAACGTGGTCGGACGTGCGTGCCTTTCCCCTGGCCGACCCCGGCGATCCCGAGGTCGGCTCACCGTTGCGTTTCCTGATCTGGATCGCCAAGGGCCAACGAGCCACCCTGCTCGGCGGCATGATCTTCGGCATCGTCTGGATGTGCGGCCAAGCCGCCGCGCCCTACGTCGTCGGTCGCGCAATAGACCGCGGCATCGCAGGCCACGACACCGCGGCGCTGCTCGCCTGGTCTGGTGCGCTGCTCGGGGTAGGCCTGATCCAGGCGGGCGCCGGCGTCACCCGGCACCGCTGGGCGGTCACGAACTGGATGACCGCAGCGTTCCGCGTCGAGCAACTCCTCACCCGGCAAGCCGCAAGGCTGGGTGCCTCGCTCACACAGCGGGTCGACCTCGGCGACGTCGTCAGCAGTGCCACTACGGACGCCGGTTACATCGGCAACGCCCTCGACATCACCGCACGGGCAGCAGGCTCGGTAGTCTCGTTCGTCGCCGTGGCGATCGTGATGCTGAACACCTCGGTCGAACTCGGCCTGGTGGTGTTGATCGGTGTGCCGCTCCTCATGGTGCTGATCGGGCCGGTGCTGAAACCCTTGCACCACAGGCAAACGCGGCTTCGGGCATCGGTCGGCCAGCTCACCAGCTTTGGCGCCGACACGGTCGCCGGGCTGCGGGTATTGCGCGGTGTCGGCGGCGAAGCGGAGTTCGTCGCACGATACCGGCGGCGTTCGCAAGAGGTGCGGCGCAACGGCATCGCCGTCGCTGCTATCGAATCGGTGCTCGACGCCGCCCAGGTGCTGCTGCCGGGCATCTTCGTCGTCCTCGTCACCTGGCTCGGCGCTCGCCTGGCCCTGAAGGGCACGCTCACCGTCGGCGAACTCGTGTCGTTCTACGGGTACGCCGCATTTCTGCTCGCCCCGATGAAGATCGCGACCGAGGTGGCGGAGAAGTTCACTCGCGCCTTCGTCGCCGCCGGTCGCGTCTTAAAAGTGCTCGAACTCGAGCCCGTCCTGCAAGAACCCGCGACGCCGCTGACTGCGCCCGACCACGCCGACCTCTTCGACAGCACCACCGGATTCACCGCCTGCGCAGGCGAATTCGTCGCGGTAGCGGCGGCCGAGCCGCACGAAGCGAGCGAGCTCGCCGACCGGCTCGGCCGGTACGCCGATCCGGCGGTGGGCGAAGAAGTACGGCTCGGCGGGACACGCCTCACCGACCTGCCGCTCAGCGTCGTGCGCCAGCGGATTCTCGTCAGCGACAAGGATCCTCGGCTCTTCGCCGGCCGGTTGCGCGACCAGCTCGACCCCTATGGCAGCAACACGAGCGCCGACCTGGCGCGCGCGATCGCCGCTGCTTCAGCGGACGACGCCGTCGAGTCGGTACCCGACGGGCTCGACGGTGCCATCGACGAGCGGGGGCTTGGCCTGTCGGGCGGGCAGCGGCAGCGGCTGGTGCTCGTTCGCGCGCTCCTCGCCGATCCGCAAATCCTGGTTCTCGACGAGCCTACAAGTGCGGTCGATGCCTACACCGAAGCGAAAATCGCCGATGCGCTCGTCAGCAAGAGGGCCGATCGAATGACGATCGTTATGACGACGAGCCCGCTGCTGCTCGACCGCGCCGATCGCGTCGTCCTCATCGAGAACAACCGCGTCGTCGCCGAGGGCAATCACCGCGACCTCCTCACCGACCCGGCGTACCGATCGGTTGTCGAGCGTGACGAGGAGTCGGCATGAGTACGCCGAACGCAGCGCTACTGCCGATCGCCACCGGCGCCGAAGCGCGAGCCCACGCCGCGCAATTGCTGCGTAGCAAGCGGAAACGAGTCACCGGTGTGCTCGTGCTCTACGCGCTCGCCGGTCTGGCCGGTCTCGCCGGGCCACGCCTACTCGGTGAACTCGTGGGTGACGTCCAGCACGGCACCACCCGCGGTCACGTCGACGTTCTTGCGTTGATACTCGGGATTTTCGTTGTGGCGCAGGCAGTTCTGGTGAGGACCGCCCGCTACGCGTCGTCCGTCATCGCCGAAGGCGTCTTCGCGGAGCTACGCGAGGGTTTCCTGCACAAGGTCGTCTCGCTGCCACTCTCGACCGTCGAGCGAGCCGGCACCGGCGACCTGCTCACCCGCATGACGAGCGACATCGACGCGATGTCACGCAGCGTGCGCTTCGCCGTCCCCGAAACGCTGATCGCCACCGCCACAACGTTTCTCACGCTCGTCGCGGCGTTCATCACCGCGCCCCTGGTGGCACTGCCCTGCCTGATCGTCGTGCCGCTGATCTGGGGGGCAACCCGCTGGTATCTCAACCGCGCACCGCGCGGCTACCAACGCGAGCGCCGCGTCTACTCGCGGCTTTTCGCCACGATCACCGAGAGCCTCGAGGGCGGCCGCACCATCGACGCGCTGAGACTGCAACGCCAGCGAATCCGCAAGGGGGACGACGACGTGCGCCGCGCCTTCGTCGCCGAGCGATACACCTTGCAGCTGCGCACGTTCTGGTTTCCCAGCATCGAAGCGGCCTACGTCGTGCCGGTCGTCGCTTGCCTTGCCGTGGGCGGGTTCCTTGCCATCCACGGGCACGCCAGCCTCGCGCAGGTCACCGCCGTCACGCTGTATATGCAGCAGCTCGTCGACCCGCTCGACAGGCTATTGAGCTGGCTCGACGAGCTGCAGATCGCGGCGTCGTCGCTCGCCCGGCTGATCGGAGTCGGTCACGTTCCGGCCGACCGCACCCCGACCGGCGCCACGCCGTCCGGCGAACAACTGCACGCCGACGACGTGCACTTCGCCTATCGCGAAGGTCGCGATGTGCTGCACGGCATCAACCTCGACGTGCGGCCAGGCGAGCGCATCGCCATGGTCGGCCCGAGCGGTGCAGGCAAGAGCACGCTCGGCCGGCTGCTCGCCGGCATCCACGGCCCGCGGCAAGGACGGGTCACGGTTGGCGACGTCGCGCTCGTCGATCTCGAAGTCGACCAGCTGCGACGCGAAGTCGCGCTTGTGACGCAGGAACAGCACGTGTTCGTCGGAACCATCGCCGACAACCTCCGCCTTGCCAAACCCGAAGCGGACGACGACCAGCTGGCCGCCGCCCTCCGTGCCGTCGACGCCGCCGACTGGGTGAACGCGCTACCGGGCCGGATCGACACGATGGTCGGCTCCGGCGGGCACGTCCTCACACCTGCGCAGTCGCAGCAGATCGCGCTTGCCCGACTCGTGCTGGCAGACCCGCACACCCTCGTGCTCGACGAGGCAACCTCCTTGCTCGACCCCCGAGCGGCCCGGCGGCTCGAACGCTCCCTCGCGGCCGTCGTCACCGGCCGCACGGTGATCGCGATCGCGCACCGGCTGCACACCGCCCACGACGCCGATCGGGTCGCCGTCGTCGTGGATGGCCGGATCGCCGAGCTCGGCAGCCACGACGAGCTGATCGAGGCGGGCGGCAGCTACGCAGGCCTCTGGGCCTCGTGGCACGGCGAAGCTGCCGTCCCAGCACCGGACACTTCGTCTCACATAGTGAACGGCGCTGGACGACAGCCGGTCGGCCGAAGCACACTGGCTCCATGACGCGGTCGGCGTTCTTTTATGGCACGGGCTACTTCTATGAGAAGAGCCCGGTAGCCGTCGACGCCGTCTGATCCAGCAGACACCAAAGACGCCCCGGGCTCACGAGCCCGGGGCGTTTGTCGTCTCCGGACTGTGAGCTTGGAGGCGCCCCAACCGAAAGGCACTCCGATGAACCAGAGCCTGACCGAGACGACGAGCGAGGCGGCGCCCGAAGAAGCCGATGAGGCGGCCGCGCTGATCTCCCAGCTGCGGGAGCAGATCGACGAGGTCGACGCCGAGCTGATCAGCATCGTGCAGCGGCGCATCGCCTTGTCGAAGCAGATCCAGGGCGTGCGGATGTCGCACGGCGGCCCACGGCGGCAGCACTCGCGCGAGCTGAAGATCGTGAACACGTACGTCGAGGGCCTGGGCCGCGGCGGCAGCCAGCTGGCGCTGACGGTGCTCGAGCTCTCCCGCGGCCGCGCCTGATCCCGGCACGGCCGCGACTAGGCGGAAACAATTCGCGTCCCACCAAACAATTGGTTCCGCATTGGGCGGCTTGGGACGGGCGACCGCGCGCGGCAGCGCAGCCGCGCGCTTAGTTCGTTGCGACGACCTCGACGCGCTGGAACTCCTTGAGGTCGCTGTAGCCGCAGGTTGCCATCGCCTTGCGCAGCGCCCCCACCAAGTTGGTGGTGCCTTCGGAGTCGGTCGAGGGACCGTAGAGGATCTCGCGCAAGGTGCCGGCGGTGCCTGCGCGATACCGCTGGCCGCGCGGCAGTTCGGTGTGCCGCGCCTCCGCACCCCAGTGCCAGCCCTGTCCCGGCGCCTCGGACGCCCGGGCCAACGGCAGGCCGATCATGACGGCGTCGGCGCCACACGCGACCGCCTTCGCGATGTCGCCGCCAGTACGCATCGCGCCGTCGGCAATCACATGCACGTAGCGGCCGCCCGACTCGTCCATGTAGTCGCGTCGCGCGGCCGCCGCGTCGGAGACCACCGTTGCCATTGGCACTCCAATGCCGAGCACATGACGGGTGGTGTGCGCCGCGCCGCCCCCGACGCCGACCAGAATGCCGGCCGCGCCGGTGCGCATCAGGTGCAGCGCCGCCTGGTAGGTGTACGAGCCGCCGACGATGACCGGCACGTCGAGGTCGTAGATGAACCGCTTGAGATTCAACGGTTCGGCGCGACTCGAGACATGCTCGGCAGACACGGTCGTGCCGCGGATGACGAACAGATCGACGCCGGCTTCTAGCACCGCCTTGTGATACTGCGCGGTGCGCTGGGGCGAAAGCGCGGCCGCCGTCACAACACCGGCATCGCGAATCTGCTTGATCCGCGCGCCGATCAGTTGCTCCTTGATCGGCTCGGCGTAGATCTCACGCATGCGCTGGACGACGTCGGCCTCGGGCAGCTGCGCAATCTCGTCGAGATACGGCTTGGGGTCGTCGTAGCGGGTCCATAGGCCCTCGAGGTCGAGCACGCCGAGGCCACCTAGCCGGCCGATCTCGACGGCGGTCTCGGGCGAGACGACGCTGTCCATGGCGCTGGAGACGATCGGCGCCTCGAAGCGGTAGGCGTCGATCTGCCAGGCGACCGAAACCTCTTCGGGGTCGCGGGTGCGCCGTGACGGCACGATCGCGATCTCGTCGAACCCGTACGCCCGGCGCGCGCTTTTGCCCATGCCGATCTGAACTTCGGCCACCAAGAAGCCCTTCTAGATAAGAGAAACCTCAGCGCGAGTGGTAGTTCGGCGCTTCGGTGGTCATGTGGACGTCGTGCGGGTGCGACTCCTTCAAACCCGCAGCGGTGATGCGCACCAGCTTGGCTTCCTGCATCGTCGCGATGGTCGCGGCGCCGCAATAACCCATCGCCGAGCGAAGGCCGCCCACCAGTTGATGCACCACGGCACCAAGCGGGCCACGATAGGGCACCTGGCCCTCGATGCCTTCTGGCACCAGCTTGTCGTCGGACAGGACGTCGTCCTGGAAGTACCTGTCCTTGCTGTAAGAACGGGCCTCGCCGCGCGACTGCATGGCCCCGAGAGACCCCATGCCGCGATAGCTCTTGTACTGCTTGCCGTTGATGAAGATGAGCTCACCGGGGCTCTCCTCGACGCCGGCCAGCAGGCTGCCGAGCATCACGGCGTCGGCCCCGACCGCGATCGCCTTGGCGATGTCGCCGGAGTACTGCAGGCCGCCGTCGCCGATGACCGGCACGCCAGCGGTGCGGCACACCTGCGCGGCGTCGTAGATGGCGCTGACCTGTGGCACACCGACGCCGGTGACCACGCGCGTCGTGCAGATCGACCCCGGCCCGACACCGACCTTCACGCCGTCGGCGCCCGCCTCGACCAGTGCTTGCGCGCCCTCGCGGGTGGCTATATTGCCGCCGATGATGTCGACGCTGACGTCGCGCTTCAGCCGCGAAACCATTTCGAGGACGGCGGTCGAGTGGCCGTGCGCGGTGTCGACGACCAGGATGTCGACGCCGGCGTCGACCAGCGTGCGCGCCC
>Ga0105240_10010433_pt1 | contig 13050 bp, 8 predicted proteins | sample KBSC54metaG_FD_80426 | JGI IMG/M metagenome (GOLD analysis project Ga0105240, IMG submission 80426) | Corn rhizosphere microbial communities from Kellogg Biological Station, Michigan, USA - KBS C5-4 metaG | ecosystem: Host-associated > Plants > Roots > Rhizosphere > Soil | place: Michigan, USA... | reverse complement strand
CTGCATCGCCTGCGGCTGCAGCGCGAGCCGCTGCGCGGCCTGCAGCAGCTTCTCCGACGCCTGCAGTTCGCCTTCCGCATGAATCACCTTCGCGCGCCGCTCGCGCTCGGCCTCGGCCTGCCGCGCGATCGCGCGCACCATCGTCTCGTTCAGGTCGACGTGCTTGATCTCGACCGTCGATACCTTGATCCCCCACGCATCGGTCTGCGCGTCGAGCGTCTTCTGGATGTCGGCGTTCAGCTGCTCGCGCTCGGCGAGCAGCGCGTCGAGCTCGTGCTTGCCGAGCACCGAACGCAGCGTCGTCTGCGAGAGCTGGCTGGTCGCGTCGAAGAAGCGCGCGACCTGGATCACCGCCTTCTCCGGATCGACCACGCGGAAATACACGACCGCATTGACCTTCACCGACACGTTGTCGCGCGTGATCACGTCCTGCGGCGGCACGTCGAACACGACGGTGCGCAGGTCGATCCGCACGACCTGCTGGACGATCGGGATGATCAGCACGAGCCCCGGCCCCTTCACTTTCCAGAACCGGCCGAGCATGAACACGACGCCGCGCTCGTACTCGCGGAAGATGCGGATCGACGACGCGACGAGCACCACGACGAAGACGATCAGGACGCTGCTGAAGCCGAACGTGTAACCGATCATGAAGGTTCTCCTTGCGGTTGTGCCTGCCCGGGCACGTCGTAGAGCGGCGCGACGGTCAGCGTCAGCCCCTGGCGGCCGGTCACGCGCACGCGACAGCCGGCGGCGAGCGGCACGCTGCTCGCGACCCGCCAGCGCTCGCCGTGCACGCGCGCCCAGCCGGCGGCCGACGGCGCGACGCCGCTGGCGCCCATCGGTTGATCCGGGTGCAGCCCATCGTCGAGCACTTCGCCGATGCTGCCGAGCATCGCCTCGGCGCCCGTCACGACCGGGCGCCGCCGCGCGCGCAGCGCGACGCTCGATACGACGGCGACGAACAGCGCGCCGCCGAGCGCCAGGCTCGCGATCACGGGCCACGGAATCCCGTAGCCGGGCACGTCGGTGTCGATCAGCATCAGCGCGCCGATCGTGAACGACACGATCCCGCCGAAACCGAGCACGCCGAAAGTCGGCAGGAACGCCTCGGCGACGAGGCAGCCGAGACCGAGCAGCACGAGCCCCAGGCCCGCATAGCTGACCGGCAGCAATTGCATCGCGAACAGCCCGACCAGCAGGCAGATGGTGCCGGCGAGGCCCGGCAGCACGAAGCCGGGGTTCGCGAATTCGAAGAACAGTCCGTAGATGCCGATCGTGAGCAGGATCAGCGCGACGTTCGGATCGGCGATGATCGACAGGAAGCGGCTGCGCCAGTCGGGCGCGAGCACGACGAGCGGCGCATGCGCGGTCGCGAGGTGCAGCGTGCCGGCGCTGGTCGTCACGGTGCGGCCGTCGAGCTGGCGCGCGAGGTCGGCCGGATCCTGCGCGATCAGGTCGACGACATGCTGCGCGCGCGCCTCGTTCGCCGACAGGCTCACGGCTTCGCGCACCGCGCGCTCGGCCCATTCGGCATTGCGTCCGCGCAGCTGCGCGAGGCCGCGGATGTAGGCGGCGGCGTCCTGGGTCGCCTTGCGGATCTCGGTCGACTGTGTGTCGTTCGGCAGCGCGACGGGCGTGGACGAGGCGCCGGAGGCGCCGCCGGCGCCCGATGTCCCGGCCGGCGACGGCCGCGGCGTGCCCGGTGTACCCGGTGTACCCGGCGTACCGGGCGTACCGGGCGTACCCGGCGTACCCGGCGTACCCGGCGTGCCGCCGCCGATGCCGAACTGCACCGGCGAGGCCGCGCCGAGATTGGTGCCGGGCGCCATCGCGGCGACGTGGCTCGCGTAGACGATATAAGTGCCCGCGCTCGCGGCCCGTGCGCCGCCGGGCGCGACGAACGCGGCCACCGGCACCGGCGAGCCGAGGATTGCCTTGATGATCTGCCGCATCGACGTGTCGAGCCCGCCGGGCGTGTCGAGCTGCAGGATCGCGAGCGGCGCGTGGTCGCGCGCCGCGCGCTCGATCGAGCGGACGATGAAGTCGGCGCTGGCCGGCCCGATCGCGCCGTTGACCGGAATCACGATGACCGGTGGCGCGGCGGCGGGTGCGGCGGCCGAGCTGGCGGGGGGCGGGGCCGCAACCGCCGCGCATACGACGAGCAGCGCCGCGAACAGCGCGGCGCGCGCGACCCGCGCGACCAGCGGGTGACGGGGGCGGCCGTCGGGCGATGCCGATGACGGCGGCCCATGACGATGAATGGGCATCGGGGCGTCCGGGCGGCGCGCGGCCGCACGCCGTCCGGCTCGCGGAAAAGGGCGTTGGCCCGATGCTTGAAGATTAGGCGGTTTCGGGGCAAAGCGCGAAGGCGGGGCAGCCGGCCGCGCACTCAGCCGGCGCCGTTGCCCCGCGCGAGCGCTTCTTCGCGGTATTCGGCCGGGCTGCGCCCGCTCCATTTGCGAAACGCGCGGTAGAACGCGCTCGGTTCCGCGAAACCGGTAGCGGCCGCGACGTCGGCGATGGTCCGCGACGGATCGGCCAGCGCCTCGAACGCGAGATCGCGCCGCAGCGTATCCTTGATCGACTGGTACGCGTGGCCCTCCTGGTGCAGCTTGCGGCGCAGCGTCGCCTCGGCCACGTGCAGCCGCGCGGCCATCCCGCCCGCGCCGGGCCACGCGGCAGGCGGCATCCCGCGCAGCACCGTGCGCACGCGCTGCGCGAGCGCGTTCGGGTTGCGGTACTTGACGATGAAGCTGGCCGGCGCGTTGCGCAGGAACGTCTTCAGCGTCTTCGCGTTCTGCACGACCGGCAGCGTCGCGAATTCGGGATCGAAATCGACATACGAATCGGGTTGATTGAACCGCATGTCGTCGCACAGCATCGACGGGTATTCGTGGTCGGCCGGCGGCGTGTCGCAGCGGAAGCTCGCGTGCAGCACCGGGATGCGCCGCCCGATCAGCCAGCAGGTGAGCCCGTACACGATGATGAAATAGGTCGCGTACGTGAACATCGCGGGCGCCGCGGCGCTGTTGCGGTGCACGAAGCGCAGCCGCACGCGCTGCGGATTGGCGTCGAGCTCCGCGTGCAGGTCGTCGAGCACGCAGTGCAGGAAATTCACCGCGCGCGCCATCGCGTGCAGTCCGTCCTGCGCGGACAGCGCGGCCTGGCTCATCGCGATGAAGCTGCCGCTGCGCATCGGGTGGCGGTCCTGCCCGAAAAACTCGTCGTCGAGCGCGCGCGCGATCGCGTTCCACAACGCGCCGTATTGCTGCGCGGACACCCGCGCGCGCGGCTGATCGAGCAGCGCGGGCGCGATGCCGGCCTGCGCGAGCAGCGGCTCGGCCGCGACGCCGCGCCGGGTTGCGAGCGCGACGCTGTAAGCGACGAGGCTGATCGCGACGGTGCCCTTGTCTTCCTGCTTCATCGAAGCCGCCGGTATGGCAAAAACGCTCAGTGTAAATGAGCGGGGCGAGCATCGAACAGTCGCGCGTGCTTGCCTACACTTGTTGCATCGAAACGGAAGGTCGGTCGCCGCACGCGGCCGCGGGAGACAGCAGCGCCATGGACGAGCTTTACACCGAAGACCAGCGGATGATCCGCGACGCCGCGCGCGCGTTTGCCACGGAGGTGCTGGCCCCGAACGCCGCGCAGTGGGACCACGACGCGCACCTGCCGGACGCCGTCGTCGCGCAGCTCGGCGAACTCGGCCTGCTCGGGATGATCGTGCCGCAGGAACTGGGCGGCGCGTATACGGATTACGTCGCCTACGCGCTGGCGATGGAGGAGATCGCCGCCGGCGACGCCGCGTGCGCGACGATGATGAGCGTGCACAACTCGGTCGGCTGCGGGCCGATACTGGGCTTCGGCACGCCCGCGCAGAAGGATCGCTGGCTGGCCGAGATGGCGGCGGGCCGCATCATCGGCGCGTTCTGCCTGACCGAGCCGCAGGCCGGCTCCGAGGCGCACAACCTGCGCACGCGGGCGGAACTGCGCGACGGCAAGTGGGTGCTGAACGGCGCGAAGCAGTTCGTGACCAACGGCCAGCGCGCCGGCGTCGCGATCGTTTTTGCCATGACCGACCCGGAAGCCGGCAAGCGCGGCATTTCCGCGTTCCTGGTGCCGACCGACACGCCGGGCTTCATCGTCGGCAAACCCGAGAAGAAGATGGGCATCCGCGCGTCCGACACGTGCGCGATCACGTTCGAGAACTGCGCGATTCCGGAAGAAAACCTGCTCGGCAATCGCGGCGAAGGGCTGAAGATCGCGCTGTCGAACCTCGAAGGCGGCCGAATCGGCATCGCCGCGCAGGCGCTCGGCATCGCGCGGGCCGCGTTCGACAAGGCGCGCCGCTATGCGGGCGAGCGCGTGCAGTTCGGCAAGCCGATCGCCGAGCACCAGGCGATCCAGCAGAAGCTCGCCGACATGGCCACCCAGATCAACGCGGCGCGCCTGCTCGTGCATCACGCGGCGAAGCTGCGTACGGCCGGGCTGCCGTGCCTGTCGGAGGCGTCGCAGGCGAAGCTGTTCGCGTCCGAGATGGCCGAGCGCGTGTGTTCCGACGCGATCCAGATCCACGGCGGCTACGGCTACCTCGTCGATTACGAAGTCGAGCGTCATTATCGCGACGCGCGCATCACGCAGATCTACGAAGGCACCAGCGAAGTGCAGCGGATGGTGATCGCGCGCCAGCTTTGAGTCGCGGCGCGCGCTCCATCGAACACCACGCGAACCGACAAGCAGGCAAACAGGCAGGGCACGAGGGCAGCGCGGCAAACGCGGCACGCAACGACGTGACCGTGCGCGGCGCAACAGGGAACCGGACGGGCGCTGCAGCGCCTGCGCCGGTCGACCGCTGGGCATGGAGACTGGAGACGACACGATGACAGTACAGGCATTCCTGGACGCACGCGACTTTCTGCTGCGCCATCGCACCGACTACGACACCGCTTACCGCGATTTCGAATGGCCGGTGCTCGATGCGTTCAACTGGGCGCTCGACTACTTCGACCCGATGGCGCGCGGCAACGACCAGCCCGCGCTGTGGATCGTCGACGCGGCAACCGGGACGGGCGAGCCGTATTCGTTCGCGCAGATGTCCGAGCGCTCGTCGCGGATCGCGAACTGGCTGCGCGGCATCGGCGTCGTGCGCGGCGACCGGATCCTGCTGATGCTGCCGAACCGTGTCGAGCTGTGGGACGCGATGCTCGCCGCGATGAAGCTCGGCGCGATCGTGCTGCCCGCCACTACCCAGCTGTCGGCCGACGACGTGCGCGACCGCGTGCAGATCGGCGGAGCCACATACGCGATCGTCGACGAGAACGAAACCGCGAAGTTCGAACAGGCCGATCTCGGCCTGAGGCGCAAGATCGTCGCCGGCGCGCCACGCGACGGCTGGCTTGCGATGAACGACGGCTACGCGGCGAGCGACGTATTCACCCCCGACGCCGTCACGCAGTCGAACGAAACGATGCTGCTGTACTTCACGTCGGGCACGACGTCGAAGCCGAAGCTCGTCGAGCATACGCACCGCACCTATCCGGTCGGGCACCTGTCGACGATGTACTGGGTCGGCCTGCAGCCCGGCGACATCCACTGGAACATCAGCTCGCCGGGCTGGGCGAAGCATGCGTGGAGCTGCTTCTTCGCGCCGTGGAATGCGCAGGCGTGCGTGTTCGCGTTCAACTACGCGCGCTTCGAGCCGAAGGTCGTGCTCGATGCGCTCGTCAAATACCGGGTGACCACGCTGTGCGCGCCGCCGACCGTGTGGCGGATGCTCGTGCAGCAGCCGCTCGCGTCGTTCGACGTGAAGCTGCGCGAGATCGTCGGCGCGGGCGAGCCGCTCAATCCCGAGATCATCGAGCGCGTGAAGAAGGCGTGGGGCATCACGATTCGCGACGGCTACGGCCAGACCGAGACGACCTGCCTGATCGGCAACACGCCGGGCCAGCCGGTCGTCGCCGGCTCGATGGGGCGGCCGCTGCCGGGCTACCGGATCGCGCTGCTCGACCCGGACGGCGCGCCCGTCAGCGAAGGCGAGGTCGCGCTGCCGATCGGCGCGGGCGCATCGCGCCCGGTCGGGCTGATGAACGGCTACGCGAACAATCCCGACGCGACGGCCCATGCGATGCGCGACGGCCATTACCGCACGTCGGACATCGCGATGCGCGGCGACGACGGCTACTACGTGTACATCGGCCGCGCGGACGACGTGTTCAAGTCGTCCGACTACCGGCTGAGCCCGTTCGAGCTGGAAAGCGTGCTGATCGAGCATCCGGCGATCGCGGAGGCGGCCGTCGTGCCGAGCCCGGACCCGCTGCGGCTGTCGGTGCCGAAGACCTACATCACGCTGCGCCAGGGCTACGAGGAAAGCCCGGCGCTCGCGCTGGAGATCTTCCGCTTCTCGCGCGAGAAGCTCGCGCCGTACAAGCGCATTCGCCGCCTGCAGTTCGCCGAGCTGCCGAAGACCATCTCGGGGAAGATCCGCCGCGTCGAGCTGCGCCGCCGCGAGATCGAGCGCGGCGACGATGCGACGACGCGCATGCCCGGCGAATACTGGGAAGAAGATTTCGCCGCAGAACTGAAATGACCGGCCGCGGGCGCGCGCGCCGCATCCCGCGGCGGCCGCCCGCAACTGGATTGAACCGGCCGCGCGGCATCGGCGCCGCGCGGTCCACAGCAAGGAGATTGCATCGATGAACGCGAATCCGACGCCCCGCACGGGGCAAGACGTGCCGACGGTCAAGCTGCTGATCGACGGCGCTTTCCTCGAGTCCACCACGAGCGAGTGGCGCGACATCGTCAACCCGGCGACCCAGCAGGTGCTCGCCCGCGTGCCGTTCGCGACCGTCGCGGAAGTCGACGCGGCCGTGCAGGCCGCGCAGGAGGCGTATGCGACGTGGAAGAACACGCCGATCGCCGCGCGCATGCGCATCATGCTGAAGTTCCAGGATCTCGTGCGCGCGAACCTGCAGCGCATCGCGAAGACGCTGACCGCCGAGCAGGGCAAGACGCTGCCCGACGCCGAAGGCGACATCTTCCGCGGCCTCGAGGTGGTCGAGCACGCGTGCTCGATCGGCACGCTGCAGCTCGGCGAGTTCGCCGAAAACGTCGCGGGCGGCGTCGACACCTACACGCTGCGCCAGCCGCTCGGCGTATGCGCGGGCATCACGCCGTTCAACTTCCCCGCGATGATCCCGCTGTGGATGTTCCCGATGGCGATCGTGTGCGGCAACACGTTCGTGCTGAAACCATCCGAGCAGGACCCGATGTCGACGATGGAGCTCGTCGAGCTCGCGATCGAGGCCGGCGTGCCGAAGGGCGTGCTGAACGTCGTGCACGGCGGCAAGGAAGTGGTCGACGCGATCTGCACGCATCCGCTCGTGAAGGCGATCTCGTTCGTCGGTTCGACGGCCGTCGGCACGCACGTGTACAACCTCGGCAGCCAGCACGGCAAGCGCGTGCAGGCGATGATGGGCGCGAAGAACCACGCGATCCTGCTACCCGACGCGAACCGCGAGCAGGCGATCAACGCGCTGGTCGGCGCGGGCTTCGGCGCGGCGGGCCAGCGCTGCATGGCGACCTCCGTCGCGGTGCTGGTCGGCCGCGCGCGCGACTGGCTGCCGGACATCGTCGCGAAGGCGCGGACGCTGAAGGTCAACGCGGGCTCGCAAGCGGGCACGGACGTCGGGCCCGTCGTGTCGCGCGGCGCGAAGGCGCGCATCCTGTCGTTGATCGACGCGGGCATCAAGGAAGGCGCGAAGCTCGAGCTCGACGGCCGCGACGTGAAGGTCGCCGGCTTCGAGGAAGGCAACTTCATCGGGCCGACGATCTTCTCGGGCGTGACGCCGGAGATGACGGTCTACACCCATGAAATCTTCGGGCCGGTGCTGGTCGTGATGGAAGTCGACACGCTCGACGAGGCGATCGCGCTCGTCAACGCAAACCCGATGGGCAACGGCGTGGGCATCTTCACGCAGAGCGGCGCAGCCGCGCGCAAGTTCCAGAGCGAGATCGACGTCGGCCAGGTCGGCATCAACATCCCGATCCCGGTGCCGGTGCCGTTCTTCAGCTTCACCGGCTCGCGCGGCTCGAAGCTCGGCGATCTCGGCCCGTACGGCAAGCAGGTCGTGCAGTTCTACACGCAGACGAAGACGGTCACCGCGCGCTGGTTCGACGACGACACGACGGCCGGCCCGGTAAACACGACGATCCGGCTGCACTGAGCGGCGGAGGAGACGAACATGAAGATCGGTTTTATCGGACTGGGCCACATGGGTGCGCCGATGGCGCTGAACCTGCTGAAGGCTGGCCATGAAGTGCATGCGTTCGACCTGAGCGCCGATGCATTGCGCGCGCTGCAGGACGCCGGCGCGCAGGCGGCCGCCTCGCCGCGCGATGCGGCCTCGGGCGCGACGTTCGTGATCACGATGCTGCCGGCCGCGCCGCACGTGCGCTCCGTGCTCGCCGGTGAAAACGGCGTGCTGGCCGGCCTCGACGCCGGCGCGACCGTGATCGATTCGAGCACGATCGACCCGGCGAGCGCGCAGGCGTTCGGCGCGCTCGTGCGCGAGCACGGCGGCGCGTTCGTCGATGCGCCGGTGTCGGGCGGCACCGGCGGCGCGGCGGCCGGCACGCTGACCTTCATGGTCGGCGGCAGCGACGCCGATTTCGAGCGCGTGAAGCCCGTGCTCGCCGGCATGGGCAAGAACATCGTCCACTGCGGCCCAACTGGCATGGGGCAGGTCGCGAAGGTCTGCAACAACCTCGTGCTCGGCATCTCGATGGCGGCCGTATCGGAGGCGATGTCGCTCGGCGTCGCGCTCGGCATCGACCCGAAGGTGCTGGCCGGCATCGTCAACACGTCGACGGGCCGCTGCTGGAGCTCGGACACCTACAACCCGTATCCGGGCGTGATCGCCACCGCGCCGTCGTCGCGCGGCTACAGCGGCGGCTTCGGCACCGACCTGATGCTCAAGGATCTCGGCCTCGCGAACGACGCCGCGAAGCAGGCGCGCCAGCCCGTCTATCTCGGCGCGCTCGCGCAGCAGCTGTACCAGGCGATGAGCAGCCGCGGCGACGGGCAACTCGATTTCTCGGCGGTGATCCGCCTGTACCAACCGGCCACGAAGAAGGACGCCTCATGATCGAACTGGACTACGTCGACGACGGCGCGATCGCGTGCGCGACGCTCAAGCGTCCGCCCGCGAACGCCTTTACCGCCGACGGGCTGCGGCAGCTGCAGGACACCGTCGCCGAGCTGAACGCGAACCCGCGCGTGCGCGCGCTGGTGATCACCGGCGACGGCCCGAAGTTCTTCAGCGCCGGCGCCGACCTGAACACGTTCGCCGACGGCGACCGCGCGGTCGCTCGCGCGATGGCCGCGCGCTTCGGTGCGGCGTTCGAGGCGCTGCATGACGCGCGGGTCGTGACGATCGCGGCCATCAACGGCTATGCGATGGGCGGCGGCCTCGAATGCGCGCTCGCGTGCGACCTGCGGATCGCCGAGACGCACGCGCAGATGGCGCTGCCCGAACCGTCGGTCGGCCTGCTGCCGTGCGGGCTCGGCACGCAGACGCTGCCCTGGCTCGTCGGCGAAGGCTGGGCGAAGAAGATCATCCTGGCCGGCACGCGCGTCGATGCGGCGACGGCGCTCAGGATCGGCCTCGTCGAGGACGTGGTCGAGCGTGGCACGGCACGCGAGGCGGCGCTGGCGCTCGCGCGCAACGTCGCGCGGCAGAGCCCGCATGCGGTGGCGTACAGCAAGGAGCTGATCGGCCTCGCACGCCGTGGCGTGCCGCGCAGCGCGGCGCTCGCGGTCGAGCGCGAGCGCTTCGTCGACCTGTTCGACACGAACGATCCGCGCGAAGGCGTGGCCGCGTTTCTCGGCAAGCGCGCGCCGCAATGGCGCACCGATGGGGAGGCGCAACCATGAGCACGCCGGTCACGACTCACGATAGCGTCGCGCAACCCGCGCCGGAGGTGCTGTTCCGCGTGGTGAATCGCGTGGCGCTGATCACGCTGAACCGGCCGGCCGCGCTCAATGCGTTGTCCTATCCAATGATCGGCGAGCTCGCCGCGCTCCTCGAGCGTTGCCGCACCGACGACCAGATCGTCGCGGTCGTACTGCGCGGCGCGGGCGAGAAAGGCTTCTGCGCGGGCGGCGACGTGCGTGCGCTGTACCGGATGGTCGCGCAGCGCGAGACCTGGCTGCCGTTCTTCGTCGACGAATACCGGCTCGACCATGCGATCCACACGTTTCCGAAACCGGTGGTCGCGCTGATGGACGGCGTGACGATGGGCGGCGGGATGGGGCTTGCGCAAGGCGCGGCGCTGCGTGTCGCGACCGAGCGCAGCAAGATCGCGATGCCGGAGACGCGCATCGGCCTCGTGCCCGACGTCGGCGCGACGCATTTCCTGTCGCGCATGCCGGTCGAGCTCGAACTGTACGTGGGGCTGACGGGCGCGATGCTGTCGGGCGCCGACGCGCTGAGCGCGAAGCTCGCGGACCTGTGCGTGCCGTCGTCGTGGCTCGATACGTTCGAGACGCGCATCGAGAGCGTCAAGTGGGACGGCGACGTGCTTCCGGCGCTGCGCAAGGTGTTCGAGCCGCCGTGCAACGTCGTGCCGCACGCGGTGCTCGACACGCAGATGGCGTGGATCGTCCGGCACTTCGACAAGCGCTCGACCGTCGAGCGGATCGTCGCGACGCTGAAGCAGGATCTCGCGCGCGAAGAGTTGTCGCGCGAGCATCGTCAATGGCTGCAGGCGACGCTCGACGCGCTCGCCGGCCATTCGCCGACGATGCTGTGCGTGACGCGCGAAGCGCTGCTGCGCGGCCGCCAGATGACGCTGGCCGAGTCGTTCCGGATGGAGCTCGGCATCGTGGCGCGCGCGATCGAGGAGGGCGACTTCTGCGAAGGCGTGCGCGCGCATCTCCTCGACAAGGATCGCAAGCCGCGCTGGGCGCCGGCGTCGCTCGTCGAGCTGCGCGCCGAGCGCGTGCGGCATTTCCTGACCTCGCCGTGGAAGCTGTTCGCGCATCCGCTCGCCGATCTCGGCGCGGCGTGATCGCCGCGTGATGGTCCGACGCGCCCGTGCGGCGCGTTGGCTTCAACCGGCCTTCTTGAGGTTTGCGGGCGCCGGGCGCTCGATCATCGGCGGCACCGCCTGCACGAGCGCGTCGATCACGCAGCGCGTCTTGCGCGGCAGATAGCGCGTTTTCGGCCAGATCGCGTGGATGTCGCCTTCGCAGACGAAGCAGCGGTCGAGTACGACGACCATCTCGCCGCGCTTCACGTAATGATCGAGCAGCCAGCTCGGCAGCCACGCGATCCCGAACCCGGCCGCACCGGCCGCCGCGATCGCCTGCACGTCGTCGAAGCTGAGCTGGTGCTGCATGTCGACGCGCACGGTCGAGCCGTCCGGCGCGCGCAGGTCCCACGGCTGCGCGACGCCCGAACGCGAATACGCGATCGTCCGGTGATTCCGCAGGTCGTCGAGCGATTGCGGCATCCCGTAGCGCGCGAGATACGACGGCGCTGCACCGAGGCTGCCGTACTGCGTGCCGAGCCGCCGCACCGCGAGGCTCGTGCTGTCCGCCAGCGTGCCGATCCGCACCGCGAGATCGATTCCTTCCTCGACCAGATCGACGAAACGGTCGGTGATCGACACGTCGATCCGCAGGTGCGGATACGTGCGTGCGAGATCGAGCACGATCGGCGTCACGCAGTGATGCCCGAACGCGAGCGGCACGCTCAGCCGCAGCTTGCCGCGCGCTTCGTTGCGGCCGCAATCGAGATCGGCTTCCGCCGCTTCGAGTTCCGACAGCGCGCGCACGCAGCGGTCGTAGTACGCCTGGCCGTCGTCGGTCAGGCTCTGGCTGCGCGTCGTGCGCTGCAGCAGTCGCGCCCCGAGCCGCTGCTCGAGCCGCGCAATCGCCTTGCCGACCGCCGAGCGCGTCATGTCGAGCCGTTCCGCGGCAAGCGCGAAGCTGCCGGATTCCACTACCTGGACAAAGGTGGTGACGCCGTCGAGTCTGTCGGTCATGGCGGGTTACGCGGATTGAGTCCTGTAGTTCCCCAGTCTGGAGAAAAGGACGCGTCAATGGGGACGGGAATTCTCACTATAGTACCGATTCCCGTCCAGCGTGCGTTGCCGGCCGCACGCGGCGAATCCTTCTCACCTGGAGGCGCGCGGCCTGTTGCGGGTCGTCGCGCAATACGCATGACGCTATCCGACACCCGCAGGAATGCGGTCGCGCTCGCGGCCGTCTGTCTCACGTCGTTGATGTTCGGCCTCGAGATCTCGAGCGTGCCGGTGATCCTGCCGACGCTCGAACATGTGCTGCACGGCGACTTCAACGGCATGCAGTGGATCATGAATGCGTACACGATCGCGTGTACGACGGTGCTGATGGCGGCCGGCACGCTCGCCGACCGCTTCGGCCGCAAGCGCGTGTACGTGATCGGCACCGTGCTGTTTGGCGCGACGTCGTTGCTGTGCGGGCTCGCGCCGAACGTGCCGGTGCTGGTCGCGGGCCGGCTGCTGCAGGGCGCGAGTGGCGGCGCGATGCTGATCTGCCAGATCGCGGTGCTGTCGCATCAGTTCCGCGAAGGGCGCGAGCGCGGCCGCGCGTTCGGGATCTGGGGAATCGTGTTCGGGATCGGTCTCGGCTTCGGGCCGATCGTCGGCGGTGCGATCGTCGCGCTGGCGAGCTGGCCGTGGGTGTTTCTCGTCCACGCGCCGCTCGCGGCCGTCGCGCTCGTGCTGATCGGCGGTGCGGTGCGGGAATCGCGCGATCCGCATGCGGGCACGCTCGATGTCGCCGGTATCGTCACGCTGTCGCTCGCTGTGCTCGGGCTCGCGTTCACTATCACGCAGGGCGCGGAGCTGGGGCTCACGAGCGCGGCCGGCCTCGGCGTGCTCGGCGCGACCGTGCTTGCGCTGGCGGGCTTCGTCGTCGCGGAGCGCGTGAGCGCGCGGCCGATGTTCGACTTCTCCGTGTTCCGGATTCGCGCGTTCACCGGCGCGATCTTCGGCTCGATGGGG
>Ga0105240_10010432_pt1 | contig 13052 bp, 11 predicted proteins | sample KBSC54metaG_FD_80426 | JGI IMG/M metagenome (GOLD analysis project Ga0105240, IMG submission 80426) | Corn rhizosphere microbial communities from Kellogg Biological Station, Michigan, USA - KBS C5-4 metaG | ecosystem: Host-associated > Plants > Roots > Rhizosphere > Soil | place: Michigan, USA... | reverse complement strand
GGCGCGCACGGCGATCTCGATCGCCCTGTCGGGCCGCTTTTCCGGAGAGATCCTGCCCAGAAAGGCCAGATATCCACCCTTGTCTCCACCCTTGTCTCCACCCTTGGGCGTGGCCGAGAACGGCAGAAACCTGGTGGGCACGCCGTGGTGGACGCAGCCGACCCAGTTGACCGGCGGCATCGGCAGGCGCTGATGGTCCGAGATCGACACCAGCGGAATCTCGGGGAAAGCCCGGTAGAACGGCAGGAGATCGGGCAGGTCCAGGCGGCCGTGCAACGTCGTGACGGTGCGATCGGCGAAGTCGCGGATCAACGGGAAGGGCAGCATATCGATGTGGAAATGAATCACGTCGAACTCGGCGGCCCGTCGGCGGACCTGATCGATCATCATGAGATGATAGGGCAAGTGGTCCCGCACGGCCGGATTGAGCCGCAGCGCCACATCGGTGCAGGCCACCAGTTCCGCCGCGGTCTGGGAGTCGCCGCTGGCGAAGAGCGTCACCTGGTGGCCTTGCCGCACCAGCTCTTCCGTGAGGTTGGAGACGACACGCTCGGTGCCGCCATACAGACGCGGCGGGACGCTTTCGGCCAAGGGGGCGATTTGTGCGATTTTCATGGGGTGCAGCGTAAACGGCGAATGAGGCAGTACGTTGCTGCTCGTCAGCGACATATTAGGGGTGTTTCGACCCTTGCGCAGGGATCGGTTGTCAGACAGCCGGGAAGACGATCCTGAAGCACGCGCCGGCTCCTGTCGGACGCGGACCGGCCGACAGGTCGCCATGCAGCTGATTTGCCAGGGAGCTGATCACCTTGAGGCCGAGGCCAGGGGCCTTCTTGCCCAGGAGCTGGTCGCCGGAGAAAGCCGCCGGCAGTCCGGGTCCATGATCGGCCACGCACAGCTCATACTGATCGTCGGGCCGGGTGAGGAAGGTAACCTCGATCGCGCCGTCGCCATGCTTCTTTGCATTGGTCGTGAGTTCATTGAGGATCAGGCCGAGCGCCATGATCTGCTCCTTCGGAACGCTGGCCTCGGTGCCCGTCACCGTGATCGGAACTTCGAGGATGACCGCAAGTTCGCCGCACAGCCGGTGCATGTAGGCCAGGACAGGCACCCGCGCGGCGACCTCGTCGGCCGAGAAGTTGCGGTGCACGCGTGCTACGGCCAGCACGCGATTGGCGGCTGTCGCCAATTGGCGGGCGGCCTCCGGACTCACGATGCGACTCTGAAGGTGCAGAAGGCTCGCCACGAACTGGAGGCTGTTCATGGTGCGATGGTCGATCTCGCTGCTCATGAGATTTGCCCGGGCAAGCGCGAGCAGCTTGGCGAGGCGCTGCTCCAGGAGATCGACCACGATGTCGCCCAGTGTGGCGAGTTGGCGGATCTGGTGGGGCTCGGCCTCGCGGGGCTGATGGTCGATCACGCACAGAGTGCCGAGATCGTGCCCGTCCGGCGCGCGCAGGGGAACACCGACGAAGAAGCCCACACCGAATTCGCGGCGAATGCGCGCTTCCATGGCCACGGCGGAAGTGTCGGACGCCCAGCTTATGCCGGTGGCGTCGAGACCGTGGTGCGACTTGAACCAGAGCCGGTCGCGGTCGAAGAAGCTGATGATCGCGATCGGTGCGCGGAACAGATCGGCCGCCAGCGCGGTGATGCGATCGAACGCAGGCTCCGGCGGCGTGCCGAGAACGTCGTAGTGCTTCACCGCTGCGACAGGATCGAGCAGGGCGACTGTCGCGATGTCACGAGAGATTCTCGCCTCGGATTTGACCAGGTTCAACATGACGGTGCCCCTCGCTGGAGCCGCGCGGCCTTCCCCTTTTTGCCCGGCTCCAAGTCAATCGTAGCGGCCCGGACAAGCCTGCGTCTGTCTCCTATTGACCAGCCATGCGGAAAGAGAAGGCGATGCCCCGCGCCTGCATCTCGATATGGATCACGCGTCGTCGCGCAACACGACACTCAGGAGGGAACTGTGGATGCGCAGGTGCCCGTTGTAGGAAATGAAGCCCAACTTCCTGAATTTGTTCATGAAATGACTGACGCGGGGGCGTGTCGTGCCGATGATCTCGGCGAGCGTTGCCTGGCTGATGGGCGTGGTGATCGGCTGGGGGCCGTCTTCCTTGCCGAAGTTGGCCAGGATGAGCAGCGTCCGCGCCAGCCTCTTCTCGCTGGAATTGAAAAGCTGGTCGACCAGGTCTTCCTCGACGCGGCTGTTGCGGGTCAGCAGATGCGCCATGAACAATTCGCCGAACGCCGGTTCGGCATGGAGAACCCGGATCATCTCGGTCTTGCCGACGCGCATCACCTCGCTTTCGACCATGGCCTTGGCGGTCGCGAGCCTGAGGGGTTGGCCGATCAGGCAACCTTCGCCGAAGAACTCGCCCGGCCCCAGGATGGCGATGACGGCTTCCTTGCCTTGCTTGGACGCCACCGCGATCTTGATCTTGCCCTTCTGCACGTAGAACACGGCATCGGCCGGGCCGGCCTGCCGATAGACGACAGCGTCCTTGCGATAGGTCGCCTCCGTGCGCCCGCGGCTCACCGTGCGGAGAAACGTCTTCGGATCGAAGATAACCTTGGCTGTCTTGGCCACGACGCGCTCCGCGCCTGAAATTGCGCAGACCCCAGTGTACGATACTGGACAATGGCATGTCCGAGTCAAAGACACTGTCCAAAACGGGACACACCGGACGACGGATCGCGCGAACTGAAGCCTTTGCGGATGATCCGACGCACCGGGAGGGTGGCGACACTGAACTCGCCATGTCGCAACCCCTGAGCATCGAGCAGGCCAACCCGGCCTGCGGCGGGAGTTACTCCGCCGCCAGGTCCATCGCCGCCAGAACCTTCGGCGGTGACATCGGCAGGCTGTAGAAGCGGCGTCCCAGTGCCGCGTAGATCGCGTTGGAGACGCAGCCCAGCGGCGGCACCAATGGCACCTCGCCGACGCCGCGCACGCCCTGCGGGTGCTTGGTGTTGGGCACCTCGATGATCACCGAGTCGAGCATCGGCAGGTCCGAGCACACCGGCATGCGGTAGTCGAGGAAGCTCGGGTTATCGAGCTTGCCGTTCTTGTCGAAGATGTACTCCTCGCTCAGCGCCCAGCCGATGCCCTGGGCGGCGCCGCCCTGCATCTGGCCCTCGACGTAGCTCGGGTGGATGGCGCGGCCGACGTCCTGGAACGAGGTGTAGCGCAGCACCCGCACGATGCCGAGATCGGGGTCGACCTCGACGTCGCAGAGGTGCGTGGCGAAGCCGCCCTCGGCACCCGTGGTGTTGAGCTGCTTGCCGGCGCCGATCGGGCCGCCGGTGGCACTGGCTTGCGCGGCGATCTGGCCGAGGCTGAGCGGCTCGAACTTGCCGGCGTTGTCGCCGGCCGGCCGGGCCTCGCCGTTCTCCCAGACGACGGCATCGGGGTCGATCTTCCAGATCTTGGCGGCGCGCTCGCGCAGGATGGTGATCACGTGCTCGGTCGACTGCGTCACCACCATCGCCGAGGCGTAGGTCACGCGGCTGCCGCCGGTCAGGTTGCTGAAGCCGATGGTGCTGGTGTCGCCGATCAGCACCGAGACCTTGCGGTAGTCGATGCCCAGCACCTCGGCCGTGATGTTGGCCGTGGAGGCGCGGCTGCCGCCGATGTCGGGATGGCCGGTGATCACCACCACCGTGCCGTCCTCGTTGACGTTGACCTGTGCGCTCGACTCGCCGCCGGCGTTGAACCAGAAGCCCGAGGCCACGCCGCGGCCGTAGAGCTTGCCGTTCTTCGCCTTGGGCAGCGGCGTCGTGTAGTGCGCGTGCGCCTTGGCCTGCTCGATGGTCTCGACGAAGCCGATGCGCGGGAACACCGGGCCGTGCGCGGCCTTGGTACCCTCGCGGGCCGCGTTCTTCAGGCGGAACTCCAGCGGGTCGATCTTCAGCGCCTCGGCCAGCTCGTCCATCACGCATTCGGTGCCGTAGGCGCCGATCGGCGCGCCCGGCGCACGGTAGGCCGCGACCTTGGAGCGGTTGGAGACGACGTCGAAGCCCTCGGAGTAGACGTTCGGGATGTTGTAGGGCGCGAAGGCGCAGCCGGCGGCGCCGCGGATCGGCGAGCCGGGAAGGGCGCCGGCCTGCAGGCAGAAGGTGCCGCGGGCGGCCACCAGCTTGCCGTCCCTGGTCGCGCCCATCTTGATCGTGCTGTACGAGCCCGACGTCGGGCCCGAGGCGTGGAACACCTCGGTGCGCGTCATGATCATCTTGACCGGGCGGCCGGTCTTCTTGGCCAGCACCAGCGCCAGCGGCTCGAGATAGATGATGGTCTTGCCGCCGAAGCCGCCGCCGATCTCGGCGGGAATGGCGCGGATGTCGTTCTGCGGGATGCCCGTCAGGTAGGCGCACATCGCGCGGACCATGAACTGTCCCTGGCTCGAACTCCAGATCGTGGCCTTGCCGTCGGAGACGCTGACCAGGCAGGCGTGCGGCTCGATGTAGCCCTGGTGCACCGGTTGGGTGCGGAAGGTCCGCTCGATGACCACGTCGGCCTTGGCGAAGCCGGCGTCGACATCGCCCAGCTTGTGCTCGAGGCGGCCGGCGATGTTGGACGGCTTGCCGTCGAACTTGATGAAGTCGTGCAGGACGGGCGCGCCGGGCTTCATGGCCTCCTCGACGTCGATGACGAACGGCAGGACCTCGTACTCGACCTCGATCAGCTTGCACGCCTCGGCGGCGATCTTCTCGGTGGTCGCGGCCACGGCGGCGACCGGATGGCCGGCGAACAGCGCCTTCTCGCGCGCCATCACGTTGCGGCACATCCAGCGCATGTCCTGGATGCCCAGCATCACCGATTTATCGAGCGGGAAGTCGACGATGTCCTTCGCCGTGATCACGGCCTTCACGCCGGGATGGGCTTCCGCCTTCCTGGTGTCGATCGACTTGATGCGCGCGTGCGGGTGCGGGCTGCGCAGCACCTTGCCCCAGATCATGCCGGGCATGGTGGTGTCGGCGGCGTAGGCCGCGCGGCCGGTCACCTTGTCGGCGCCGTCGGGGCGGATCGTGCGCTGGCCGATCCACTTGTTGTCGTTGGCGGAGGTGGTGTCGCTCATCGTGAAGCTCCCCTCATGTCTGCGGCGGTTTCCATGACAGCCCGGATGATCTTGTCGTAGCCGGTGCAGCGGCAGAGGTTGCCGGCCAGCCAGAAGCGGACGTCGTGCTCGGTCGGGTCGGGATTGCGCTCGAGCAGCGACTTGGCGGCCATCAGCACGCCCGGCGTGCAGATGCCGCACTGGAGGGCGGCCTGCTCGAGGAACTTCTGCTGCAGCGGATGCAGCTTCTCGCCGTCGGCCATGCCCTCGATGGTGCCGATCTTCTGGCCCTCGGCCTCGGCCGCCAGCATCAGGCAGGAGCAGACGATGCGGCCGTTCACCGTGATGGTGCAGGCGCCGCAGTCGCCCGAGCCGCAGCCTTCCTTGCTGCCAGTGAGGCCGAGCGGCCCGCGCAGCACGTCGAGCATGCTCTGGTCGGCCTCGCACAGGAATTCCTGCGGTTCGCCGTTGACGGTGGTGGAAACGTGGATCTTCGACATGGTGCTAGTTTCTCCCGGCGCGTTCGGCGGCGATGGTTGCCGTGCGCTTCAACAGAACGCCGGCGATCCTGGTGCGGTAGGCGATGGTGCCGCGCTTGTCGTCGATCGGACGGCAGGCGGCGCTGCAGGCGGCGGCGGCCTTGGCCAGTGCCGCGTCGTCCAGCCCCCCAGCGCCGAATTTCGAGCCGATGAGGGCCTTCGCGGCGTCCTCGACCAGCAGCACGGTCGGGGCGACGGCGCCGAGGCCGACGCGGGCAGCGGTGCAGGTGCCCTTGTCCAGGGTGAGGCTGACGCCGCAGCCGACGACGGCGATATCCATCTCGGTGCGCGGGATCATGCGCAGGTAGGCGTCGCCCGAGCCCTTGGGGCGGGCGGGCAGGGTGAAGCAGACGACGATCTCGCCGGCGGTGAGGTTGAGGCGGCCCGGACCGGCCGGCACCTTCTCGACGGCCAGGTCGCGCCGGCCCTTGGGACCCTGGACGGTGACGATGGCGCCGGCGGCGACCATGGCCGGCACGCTGTCGCCGGCCGGTGAGCCGTTGCACAGGTTGCCGCCCGCCGTCGCGCGGCCCTGGATCTGGGTCGAGCCGATCAGGTTGGCGGCCTCGACGACGCCCGGCCATGCCTTCTTGAGCTTGGCGTGCTCGCGCAAGGTGGCGCCCGACACGGCCGCGCCGATGCGGAAGCCGCCGCCGGCAATCTCCTCGATCGTCGTCATCTCGGCGATCTTCTTGATGTCGACGATCAGCCCGGGCCGCACGACTCCGGCGCGCATCTGCACCAGCAGGTCGGTGCCGCCGGCGAGGATCCTGGCCGCGCCCGTTGCCGCGGCGAAGGCGCCGACGGCCTCGTCGAGCGTGCGCGGTGCTACGTACTGGACATCCGTCATGGTCGTTTCCCCGATGCTTCATGCTGGCGTGGCCAATGACCACGAGTTTGTTGGGGATGAGCGTAGGCACGCCGCCGTCCGACAGCAAGCGCGTTTGAGGTTTTTGGTGAAACGCCAAGCCACTGAAATTGCTTGAGGAAACCGCACATGCGGCGTCGTTGCTCCGGGAAGGAACAGCTGGGCGCATCGCTCCGCAAAACAGCCATGCGTTGAGGCGGTTACCTAGTCTCCGTTTCGGTTCTATGGTTTTTCGATGACACGTCGCAGCGTCGCTTCAGCCGGATAGATTTTGGACCAGACGGTCTCCCCGCCTTTGTCGAAAGCCGAGCAGTCGCCGCTGCTGCCGCCGCAAATCGCCAATCCGGTCCCCGGCCGGGCGCCGCGCCGGGGCCGGTCGCTGGACGGGCTGCGGCCATTCCTCCTGCGGCCGCGCACCCTGGCCGTCATCGTCGTGGCCCTCCTGGCGCTGGCCTACGGCGGCCGCGAGATCTACCTGCGCTTCACCCATGTCTACGAATACGACGCGCGCGTGACCGCCGATATCGTCACCGTGTCGAGCCGCGCCGACGGCTGGGTCGTCGAGCTGCCGGCGCTCGAGGGCACGCGCGTGGCGGCCAACGACGTCATCGTGCGCATCGACGATCGCGTGGCCAAGCTGCGCGGCGATGCGCTGGCCACGCAGATCCAGGGCGTGCAGGCCGAGCGCCAGCGGCTGATGGCCGAGCGGCGCATGGTCAAGGACCAGACCGAGGCCGTGGAGCGCACGCGCACCTCGGCGGTCACGGTGAAGGAGAAGGCGCTGGCGGCGCTGCGCTCGGACCTCGAACTCGCCCGCCTCGAGCTCGACCGCAACAAGTCGCTGTACGACCGCCACGTCGCCAACGAACGCCAGCTCCAGGTCGCCCAGGCCAGCGCCACCAAGCTCGAAAGCCAGCTCCAGCAGGCGCAGGCGGAGTACGAGCAGGCGCAGGGCAGCCTGCGCGAGGCGGTCGCCGACCGCGAACGGCTGGGCGTGATCGACGCCCAGATCGACGCGCTGGCGTTCCAGGCGACCAACCTGCAGGCCCAGCTGTCGCAGCAGCTCGTCGATGTGCAGGACCGCACCATCCGCAGCCCGGTGCCGGCGGTGATCGACCGGACCTTCGTGCAGCCCGGCGAGTACGTCCAGGCCGGCCAGCGCATCCTGATGCTGCACAATTCGGGCGAGGTCTGGATCGAGGCCAACATCAAGGAAACCCAGGTCGGCGAGCTCCGGCTCGGCCAGAAGGTGCTGGTCGCGGTCGACGCCTATCCGGACGAGCGCTTCACGGGCCACGTGTCGCTGATCGGCAGCTCGACGACGGCGCGCTTCGCGCTGCTGCCGACGCCCAACCCGTCGGGCAACTTCACCAAGATCACGCAGCGCGTGCCCGTGCGGGTCAAGCTCGACGAGATGCCGAAGCCGCTGTCGCCCGGCATGATGGTCGAAGTCGAGATTGACGTCCGCTAGCGCCCCCCTTGGCGGTCCTCCGGGTGGCGCGCCGCCGATCCAGACGGCGCAGTTCCTGACCGAGCGCTACGGTCCGTCCTATCGCTGGCTGGTCACCATCTCGGGCATGGTCGGCGTGGTGTCGATGGTGCTGGCCATGACCACCGTGAACGTGGCGGTGCCCGACGTCATGGGCGCCTTCGGCATCGGCCAGGACAAGGCGCAGTGGATGTCGTCGGCCTACACGGCCACCATGACGGCGGGCATGCTGATCAACGCCTGGGTGACCGGCGTGCTGGGCGAGCGCCGTACCTTCGTCGGTGCGCTCTGCTTCTTCTCCCTGGGCGCGGTGCTGGGCGGCACGGCGCCGACCGAGGACACGCTGATCCTGGCGCGCATGCTGCAGGGCTTCAGCGCCGGCATCGCCCAGCCGCTGGTCATGTCGACGATCTTCACCGTCTTTCCGGCCGAGCGGCGCGGCTCGGCCATGGGCGTGTTCGGCCTGGGCGTCGTCTTCGCGCCCGCCATCGGCCCGACCCTGGGCGGCTTGATGATCGAGTATTTCTCCTGGCACTACGTCTTCTTCATCTCGCTGCCGTTCTGCGTGCTGGCGGCGGGGCTGGGCATGTTCTTCATGCCGACCCGACCAATCCCCAGGAAGATCCCGCCGTTCGACTGGCTGGGCTTCGGTCTCCTGTGCCTGGCGCTGCTCGGGCTGATGACCGGCATCGCCGACGGCCAGCGCGAGGGCTGGAGCTCGGGCACCATCGTGACGCGGCTCTGCGTCGGCGCGGGGGCGAGCGTCGTTTTCATCCTGTGGGAGCTCTACACGCCGCGGGCGATGCTCGATGTGCGCATCTTCGCCAACCTCGAGTTCTCGGCCGCCGCCATGATCGCCTTCATCTTCGGCGCCGGCATGATGGGCTCGACCTACGTCATGCCGGTGTTCGTGCAGACCGCGATCGGCTTCACGCCGCTGCTCGCCGGGCTGATGATGATGCCGGCCGGCATCATGCTGGCCTTCATCTTCCCGCTGGCGGGGCGGATGGCCGACGCCATCCCGGCGTCGACCATGATCATCGGCGGGCTGCTGCTGTTCTCGGCCGGCTTCGCGCTCATGTGCACGGCCGACGTCGACACGACCTTCTGGTCGCTGGTCGGCATGGTCATGGTGTCCCGCCTCGGCCTCGGCTTCATCAATCCCAGCCTCAACGCCTCGTCGCTGAAGGCGCTGCCGGCGGAGAAGGTGCGGCAGGGCGCGGGCGTGGCCAACTTCATGCGCCAGCTCGGCGGCGCCTTCGGCCTCAACCTGATGGTGGCGTTTTTCGAGGTGCGCACGCGCTTCCATGCCGACGCGCTCACCGCCACGCAGGACTGGGGCAACCGCAGCACGTCGCGCCTTCTCACGCTGGTCGAGCAGCTGATGCAGCGCAGCGGCCTGCCGTACCAGCAGCAGAAGGCCGGCGCCTACGACTATCTCGGCGTGATCCTGCAGGCCAAGGCGCAGATGCTGGCGTTCTCCGACACCTTCATCATCATCGGCCTGGTGGCGCTGCTGGCGCTGATCCCGGCAGCGATGTTGTCGCGCTCCCAGCGCCGCGCGCGGGCGGGCGCCTGGAGATAGGATACCGGCATGTCCAAGCGTCCCTTCCATCTCGCCTGGTTCCTGTCGCAGGGCTACGGCCCCAAGAGCTGGCGCTCGCCGTGGCCCGGCGCCGACGTCGCGCGCTGGATGATGCCCGACCTGTTCACCGACCTGGCGCGCGGCATGGAGCGGGCATGCTTCGACTACATGATCATCGAGGATTCCTCGAACGTGCCCTACACCTACAAGGGCAGCCACGACACCTACCTGAAGTACGCCGCGTCCACGCCCAAGCTCGATCCGGCGGTGCTGGTGCCCTACCTGGCGCAGGCCACGACGCATCTCGGCCTGGTGCCGACGCTGTCGGTCAGCGAATACCCGCCGTACCTGCTGGCGCGGCTGGTCAACACGCTCGACCACACGACCGAGGGCCGGATCGGCTGGAACTGCGTCACCGGCAGCAACGACGGCGCGGCGCAGAACTACGGGCGCGACAGGCACTACCCGCACGACGAGCGCTACGACGTCGCCGACGAGTTCGCCGAGCTGGTGACGAAGCTGTGGGAGGCGTGGGAGCCCGACGCCGTCGTGCTCGACCGCGAGAACCACCTGTTCGCCGACGGCGCCAAGGTCCATCCGGTCAACCACGAGGGCAAGTACTTCCGCTGCCGCGGCCCGCTCAACGCGCCGCGCTCGCCGCAGGGCCGCGTGCCGATCTGCCAGGCCGGCGGCTCGCCGCGCGGCCAGGAGTTCGCCTCGCGCTGGGCCGACACGATCATCACCGAGGGCGGCGGCAGCGTCGCGGCGATGAAGGCCTATCGCGAGGGCGTGCGGGCGCGCGCGACCGCGCTCGGGCGCAATCCCGACGACATCAAGGTGCTGTTCCTCGCCCATCCGATCGTCGACCTGACGATGGAGGCCGCACGCGAGCGCCAGCGCCAGGAGCAGGCGGCCGCCGAGGAGCACATCGACATGCAGCTCTCCAGCATGTCGCGCCTCACCGGCATCGACTTCGCCCGGTTCGACCTCGACGCGCCGTTGCCGGAGACGCTCACCACCAACGGCCATCAGTCCGCGCTCGCCAAGTGGATCGGCAAGACGCCGCGCGCGGTGGTCCAGAGCTATGCCCGCAAGGGCGGCATCGACTTCACCGGTACGGCCGACCATGTCGCCGGTCTGATGCAGGACATCATGGAGGAGGTGGGCGGCGCCGGCTCCCTGACCTTCAACACCTACTTCGACCGCCGCTATGTCGTGGAGGTCTGCGACGGGCTGGTGCCGGAACTGCAGCGCCGCGGCCTGGCGCGCAAGGCCTACGCCCACAAGCACCTGCGCGACAATCTGCGGGAGTTCTGAGGGTCATGCGGCCAGCCGGCAAGGGCCCCCTCGAGTCGCTCTACTTCCGCTATCCGATCTTCGAGGCCGGGCGCACGCCCGAGCACGACGGCCGGGCCGACCGCCATCCGGTGGCGATCGTGGGCGCGGGACCGATCGGCATGACCGCGGCGCTGGCGCTCGCGTCCTATGGCGTGCCGAGCGTGCTGCTCGAGCGCAAGAACACCTTCAACGACGGCAGCCGGGCGATCTGCGTCGCGCGGCCCAGCATGCAGATCCTCCAGCGCATCGGGGCGGTCGAGCCCTTCCTCGCCAAGGCGCTGGGCTGGCGCTTCGGCCAGAGCTTCTACCGCGGCCACTGCATCTATCGCCTCGAGATGCCGCATGGCGACCACGAGAAGTACCTGCCGATGTACAATCTGCAACAGCAGTACATCGAGCAGTACCTGTGGGACGCGGTCGCGCGCTGCGACCTGATCGATGCGCGCTGGCAGAGCGAGGTGACGGGGCTTGCTGAAGAGGGCGAGGACGGCGTCACCTTGCGCGTCGAGTGCCCGGCCGGCGCCTACGACTTGCGCGCCGCCCATGTGCTCGCCGCCGACGGCGCCCGCAGCGCGCTGCGCTCGCTGCTCGGGCTGCGGCTCAAGGGCGACAACTACGAGGGCCGCTATGCCATCGCCGACATCCGCATGGTGCACGACTTTCCGACCGAGCGGCGGGCGTTCTTCGAGCCCGCCGGCAATCCCGGCGGCACCGTGCTGATCCACAAGCAGCCCGAGGACATCTGGCGGGTCGACTACCAGCTGCGCGAGGGCGAGCGCGAGGACGACGCCATGCTCGAGGCCAACGTCCGCCGCCGCGTGCAGGCGATCCTGGGCGACATCGGCCACGCCGGCGGCTGGGAACTCGAATGGTGGAGCGTCTACACCGCCAACACGCTCTGCCTCGACGACTATCGCCACGGCCGCGTGTTCTTCATCGGCGACAGCGCCCACATCGTGCCGATCTTCGGCGTGCGTGGCCTCAACAACGGCCTGGCCGACGCCCACAACATCGCCTGGAAACTGGGTTACGTGCTGGGCGGCCACGCCGGCCCCGCCCTGCTCGACAGCTATTCGCCGGAGCGGCGCGGCGCCACGCTCGACGTGTTCGCCAACGCCGGCAAGAGCACGCGGTTCATGACGCCGCCGACGCGCGGCTGGAAGCTCGCCCGCGATGCCGCGTTGTCGCTGGCGGTGCGCCACGACTTCACGCGCGCGCTGGCCAATCCGCGGCAGATGCAGCCCTATACCTATGCGTCCAGCCCGCTGACCCAGTTCCCCGAACGCGACGGCGCGTTCACGGAGGGGCCGTCGATCGGCAGCGCGGCGCCCAATGTCCGGCTGGACGACGGCAGCTTCCTGCTCGACCGCCTGGGCGAGGGCTTCTCCGGCCTGTGGTTCACCGGTGGCGATAGCGGCGCCGATCCGGGGGACGCGCCGCAGCGCCTGTTCACCGAGCTGCGCGCGCTCGACCGGCGCTTCACCGGACTGGTCGTCGGTCCGCCGGCCACGGCGGTCTACGGCGCCCGGCCCGGCAGCTTCTATCTGCTGCGGCCCGACCTGCATGTGGCGGCCCGCTGGCGCACCGCCGACGCGATCGAGAGCCGCCGCGCCCTTTCGACCTGCCTGGGACATCGCCCATGACCGATCCGCTCGAGCTGATCTACGAACATCTCGCCGCCGCCATCGACCGCGCGGGCCCCGAGCGCGAGGCCCTGTTCCTCACCCGGTTGGCGCTGACGCTCGGCCACCGGCTGGGCGACGTCGCGGCCTTCCGCGACGCCGTCGAGATCGCGTTGGACGAGTCATGACCGTCGACCGTCTCAACGCCGATCTCCTGAAGGCGCTGCCCGACGACGGGCCGGTGACGATGCTGAACCTGATGCGCTTCCGCGAGCGCTCGCTCGACGGCAACGGCAGTGGCTGGGACGCCTACCTGCGCTACAGCGCGCTCACGATAAAGCTGATCAAGAGGGTCGGCGGCACCATCGTCTGGACCGGCGAGGCCGAGGCGGTGGCGCTCGGCGTGCCCGACGCCCATCGCTGGCACTATGTCGCGCTGGTAAGCTATCCCTCGCGCCCCGCCTTCCTCGAGATGATGACGTCGGGCGACTATCGGCAGTCGACCGTCGAGCGCGAGAATGCCTGCGCCGACCACGCCCGCGTTCCAACGC
>Ga0105240_10010426_pt1 | contig 13058 bp, 10 predicted proteins | sample KBSC54metaG_FD_80426 | JGI IMG/M metagenome (GOLD analysis project Ga0105240, IMG submission 80426) | Corn rhizosphere microbial communities from Kellogg Biological Station, Michigan, USA - KBS C5-4 metaG | ecosystem: Host-associated > Plants > Roots > Rhizosphere > Soil | place: Michigan, USA... | reverse complement strand
TATCTGCCACAAGCCTTTGCCTAACGCAAACGAAATGGCAATAACCAGTAGCAAGGCAGGCAGCGCCCACAAAATATTCATTAGCCAGCTTAAGGCGCCATCAATCCATCCACCAAAGTAGCCGGCAACTGCGCCGATGGTTACACCAAGCAGCATGCTGATAATAACTGACATCAAGCCAACTGATAATGATATTCGGGTCCCTAAAATTAGCCTGCTTAATAAATCGCGGCCATAAATATCTGTACCAAGCCAATAAGTCCTATCAACGACGGCCCCCCAACCCCCTGAAGGGGGCGTTTGCAGGTTTTTTAGCTCCCCCTTTAGGGGGCGGGGGGGGCTAGAGAGTTTGTACGCTTTTTTTTCAGGCTTATCCTCGGTGCCTATGTATTCGTTAACATAAATTGAATCGCCCTTAACATAATAACCGGTTATTGGAATTTCTTTATAAAACGAAGGCTGACCAAACAGCATTTTGGTGAAAATATTTGCCGTATCAACCGGCTCAGTTTTACGCAGGCGAAGTATGGTGAATTGCGAGCCAGGCTTTTTTATGCTGAGCTGAATGGTCATATTGTTGGCCAACGGCGTTTGGTCGGGCATTATGAGGTAGCCCAATAAGGCGACGATCAGCATGAAAATGATTAATACGAGCCCGGCAACGGCAATTTTATTGCGTTTAAACACTTTCCAGGTGCGCTGCGAAGGGCTAAGATCAGTCAATTTGTATATGGATGTTGTTATTGCTAAAGATAGTGAGTTGTTTTAATGATAGTAGCAGTGGCAGTGTAAAGTAGCAGTCATTTTTGAAAATCAGCGGCGGGTTTTTAAATCAGTAGCAGTGGCAGCATAAAGTAGCAGTCATTTTTGGGAATCAGTAGCAGTGTAAAGTAGCAGTCACGTTTGTAAGTCGATGGTCTGTTAGAGCAAAGACTGCTACTACCCACTGCTACTGCTACTCGCTGTCTCCTGTTACTAATCACTTTACTAAACGGCCCTTCCACACATATTTCCCTTTATTACCCAGCATGCCGATGTAAACAAAATAGATAATATACAGTGGTATGGAGATCGGCAGCACTACCATTAAACGGCGCCGCCTGAAAAACTTGGTTACCGGCCAAAGCAAGGCAATTTCGGCTAAAAACACGGCAAGAAACTGCAAGCCGGAAACCTTTAAATAATAGATATCATAAAGCCCCAAAGCCAGGTTTGCGAGCACCGACACATTGAATAACCAAAGACCAACCACCAGCGCTACCACCTTTTTGTCTTTATACTTAACCGACTTTGATGCCCAGCGGCGCCTTTGTTCCATAAAGCTTTTAAGGTTGTGCTTGGCATGGGTAAACACTATCGCATCGTAATGTTTTAAAAAGCCGATTTTGCCGGGATAGCGTGCCGCCACTTTCTGTAATAACAGTTCGTCGTCGCCTGATGCCAGGTCATCAATGCCTTTAAAGCCCCCAACTTCGTAAAATACATCTTTACGATAGGCCAGGTTGGCCCCGTTGCAAGTTGAGGCATGGCCATTGCCGATAAATGCTCCGCCGGTTGCTATAAGCGAGTAAAACTCCAATGCCTGCATACGCTCGAACAACGATTTTTCCTCGAAATAGCTAACAGGCGACGATATCATGAGCGGTTGTTCCTCTTCATAATACCCAACTATCGTCGACAGCCATTTACTGCCCATCCTACAGTCAGCATCCGTGGCTACCATCAATTCACCGTTCGACAGTTTGATTGCTTCGGCAATCGCCTTTTTTTTGTAGGAATTTAAAGGTTTGTCTTCATTTAGCTGTAAAAGCCTGACACCGTCGGCTGCATAACTGCTTATGATCGTCGATGTGCGATCGGTTGAGTGGTCATCAACTATTATAATTTCTGTAAGATGTTTGGGATAGTCCTGCGCTAAGATATCCTGGATGGTAAGGTGAATACTTTCTTCCTCGTTACGCGCGGCTATCATAACAGTTACCTTAGTGGTATAGCCCGCAGGTTTAATACGGGGGCGTTTAATTAAGTTCCACCCGATTACCAGGAAGGCCACAACGCACAGGAACAAACCGGTGAGCAGGAAGGATATGGTACTAAGAATTACGATCAAAAAACTTTAATTTAAAAACAAATATAGACCCTAAAACAGCAGGAATAATTAAATTAATAATATAGATAAGGGATACAGCCACCACAATGGCAATATGCTGATTGGTAACATAGCTGAATAACTCGTTGGCGGTCATGCTTCTAACCCCGATGTCAATCAAATCAAGCGATGGTATGGCCGATTGGATAAAGAAGAATACAAACATGAGTAATGACATTTGGTACAGTGGTATGTCCGGCACCAGCAGGTGGATAATAAGATAATACTGGAAGGTGAAAACACAAAAGCGGGCCAGGCAAAACCACATAATGTTTAACAGCTCGCGGGTTTTGTATTTACCCATTATATCAAAAAAACGATGGTATTTGTGCAGGAATTTGATGCTGTTAAGTAACGACACCATCCATTGGATGTTGAAATAAAACGTAAGCATTATCGCCATAAAGACTGCAGCCACAACAACCACTAAAAGTATTACCCAGTCTTTTGGATGCAGGAAAGTAAAGATAAACCAAACAGAGGCAGCCGATCCGAGTACATTGGTGATAACATTTTGCCCGAAGGAGCCGACCGCCATTGCAAATACTCCATGAATGCGTTTACGGTTGGGTAAGAACATCACCCGACCGCCATATTCACCAATACGGTTGGGGGTGAATACCGCCCAGGTAAGCCCGCAAAATACCGATTCAATTGCCCGCCAAACCGACATGGGCGCCAATTTACGCGTTAAGTGCCACCATTTTAGCGACTCCAGCACCCAATTGACAACCATCAGCAACACTACACCCGCCATCGTATAAAGCACTTTGTTATAGGTGATATGCTTTATAAGCAGCCTGAAATTATTAAGGTTGTCGTTGTTTTTTAATATGCGATGATAAATAAACCAGGCGGCCAAAACCAAAATGCCAAGTTTAATAAGATAAGACAGTAATTTTTTAGCGCGGGCAGTCAAAGGCGGAAATTTTGTGCAATGTTACGAATAAAGTCCATAGTCGACAGACCATAGACCATAGTTTTTTAAAGGACTGTTCTACTATGGACTATCGACTATGGTCTATGGACTTCCCTACTTCATCCTCGCTTTTAAAAAAGCAATACTTTTTCCGTAGGCTGCTGTCGTCGCCGGGCTGTTATAGGCCGGGCTGCTGGGGTTGGCAAAACCGTGGTCGGCATCGTATTGGTTAAGGTATAGTTTTTTGCCTGCGGTTTTCATATCTGCCTCAAATTTGGCCACTACCTTCGTGTTTATCCATTGATCTTTGTTCGCAAAGTTGCCCAGTACGTCGCAATTTAATGCTTTAAGTGCTGCAAGATTCTGTTCGGGCATGCCATAGTACATTACGCAACCGGCTGCTTGTTTGCCGGCAAGTAAGGTGGTTTGCAAACTCCAGCCCCCGCCGAAGCACCAGCCGATGGTATAAATATGTGCCTTTGGCCCAACATAGGCGATGGCACCGTTAATAATGGCTTTGGCGCGGTCTTCGGTTACGCTTTGCATGTATTTGCCTGCATCCTGTGGAGTGGTGGCAACTTTGCCATCGTACAGGTCCATGTCAATAACATTAACATTGCCCAGGTCGATATAGATTTTTTCTGATTCTTTTTTCACCCAGTCGTTAAGGCCCCACCATTCGTGTACCACCAGCAGGTAGTTGTTGGTAGGATTTTTGGCTTTAAACTCAAACGCATTTGCGGTTTTGCCATCTGCTGTTTTGTAGGTAATGGCTTTGCCAATGTTGCTTTGAAAGCGTAAGGGCAGCGGCTTTTTATGTGCCATTACAAATTTGTTACTGGCTGCCAGCATGGCAAATTGCTGGGTGGCAGGTAGCGGCCCATGGCAAACAACCGCTTTTTTTGATTGGGCGAATGCAAATGTCCCCAAAAAAAGGAGGGTGGTTAAAAGTAAAAGCTTTTTCATGTTTTATTTATAGCGATTTTATTGTTTATCGAAATGAATGTTAAAGCAACCAATATCAGGTTAAATTTGTTTTGAAATATACATGCCACGGTAATTTTTTTCTGTTTAAATTGTGGAATCATGCAGTTGCCTGCATCTTATCATTATGAAGAAAAAACTTACCTTGATTATGCTGCATTTAATATGTGCAGCAAAACTATTGGCACAGCACGATGCAGTACGTGAGGCCATCGACAGGGCAACAGATAGTATACAAACAGAGGGCAAAGCTTTGTATCGTTCCGAATGGGCGTCGTGGTATGGGACGGACATTTTTCTGGAGAAATGCGCAGCAAAAAGGCCGCTTTCCGGAGGCTACTTTTCGTACGAAACAGAGGACCGGCTTATCAATATTTTCTTTTCGAAAGGCGATAAGCCTGTAGTGCTGGCATCGATTTCGTTTTCAAAGGATTTTAATCCCAACAATTACCAACTTGATACCATTCCAAGACAACTTACGAAACTTGAACAGGACTATCATAGTTTAAGAGTTGCTGCGGCAAAAAGAATGAGCACCGATACCATTTTTAAGCGTTATAAAAACAGCAATCTAAACATTATTCCGCTGCTGCAAAAGGACGCTAAAAAAGTATACGTTTTAACCGGGCCTGATGTAAATGGGATCGTGATTTTTGGCAACGACTATTTGATGAGGTTTGATGACAACAATCAAATCACTTCTGTAAAAAAGCTGCATAAAAATATCATTTCCATCCAGGCTAAGGCAGACACAGGCACAGCCATCAACACAACTATGCACACCCATCTTCCTGAATCGGGAGATTTTATGAGTGCTACCGATATTTGTACCTTACTTCTTTATGAAAATTCAACTACCTGGACGCAGCATTACGTAATATCTAAAAACGACGTTTCAATATGGGATTGTAAAAAAAACATGCTTTTTATTTTAACAATGGAGGCCTGGAAAAAAATTAATGCCGACCAAAAAGAACGCCATCCGGATAAACAATAACCTATTGAAATTTATGGAACCTGAATTTATAACTTACAAAAAATTCAATGACATCGCCTTAGCAAATGAACTGGCAGAATTACTGGATGCAAATAACATAAAGTATTTTTTAGAAGAGGAAGCGCCATCATTTGATCCATCGTTCTCTTATGCGCATACAAAAGAGTACGTTGTAAAAGTAGTGCCCGGTGATTTTGAGCAGGTAAACGAGCTGGTAAAGGAAAACGCAGAAGAAAACATCGGCGAAGTAGAAAGTGACTATTACCTGCTAAGTTTTACTAACCAGGAGCTGTTTGACGTGATAACCAAAGCCGATGAATGGAATGCCTTTGATGTACAGCTTGCCCGTAAACTGCTTGCTGAAAGAGGAAATGCAATAAGTGACGATGAAATTGCTGTAATAGAGGAGAGGCGGCTTGAGGAATTAAAAGCAAATGAACCTTCGCAATGGTCGTGGATTATTTGGGGTTATGCGTTTGCGACTGCAGGCGGTATTTTAGGCTTTTTTATTGGCTGGCACCTTTGGACGCATAAGAAAACGTTGCCAACCGGAGATATGGTTTATTCATATTCTGAGCATGATAGAGGTCAGGGCAGGTATATTTTCTATTTGTCGTTTGTTGGGTTGGCAGTTGCCATTGTTTATAAATTACTGCCGCTGTTTACGGGCGATAATTGATAAGAGGTTTACAATATCTGTCTTTGCTGACTTTTCGGTCTTTCCCGACTTTCAGACTACTTCAAAATCTCCTTAATATCCTCAACCGAAAGCGACTTAATAAAGCTATCCTCGGTAGTTATCAATGCTCGACTTAGGTTTAACTTGCGCTGCTGCAGGGCCAGTATTTTCTCCTCAACCGTATCTTTGGTAATGAATTTATAAATAAAAACATTTTTGGTTTGACCAATACGGTGCGTACGGTCGATAGCTTGTTGCTCAACTGCAGGGTTCCACCATGGGTCGAGGATGAAAACGTAATCGGCTTCGGTAAGGTTGAGGCCTACGCCGCCGGCCTTTATCGATATTAAAAATACCCGCGTCTGTGCATCTTCCTGGAACTGTTTTACCACGTCGCCGCGGTTTTGGGTGCTGCCGTCAAGATAGGCGTAAGGTATTTTCTCTGTATCAAAATATTCGCGGTAAATGTTAAGCTGTTTTACAAACTGCGAGAAGATGAGCACTTTGTGGTTACCCTCCAGCACGGTAGCCAGTGTATGTACCACATTCTCGAATTTGCCCGAGTCGCCTTCATATTCCTGGTCAATCATTATGGGGTGATTCGCAATCTGGCGCAGCTTTATCAGGCCCTGCAATACCTGTATCTGTGTTTTAGCGAAGGTGCCGTCTTCCAGGCTTTTCAGTAATTCGTTGCGGTATTCCGATTTTACCTTTTCATAAACTTCAGCCTGCTCCTCGCTCATCTGGCAGTAGAAAAGGTTCTCAATTTTCGGCGGCAGCTCGGTTGCTACCTGCTCCTTGGTGCGGCGTAAAACGAAGGGCTTTATTAGCGCCTGCAATTTACGGGCTTTGTCTTCATCCTTCTTTTTTTCAATCGGCGTTACAAACTCGTTTTGGAAAAACTGTTGGGCGCCAAGCAAACCGGGGTTAATGAACGACATCTGCGTCCACAAATCATTTACCGAATTTTCGACCGGGGTACCGCTCAATATCAGCTTGAACCGCGATTTTAGCTGCTTTACTGCCTGGAACGATTTAGACGACGGGTTTTTGATGTTCTGGCTTTCGTCCAATATCACATAGTCGAAGAAATAGGCTTTCATCAACTCGATATCGATGCGGCTAATGCCGTAAGTAGTTATCACCACATCATAATTGGCAAACACCTCCGGCGATTTATAACGGAACGTGCCTGTATGCACCATCAGCCTTAATTGAGGCGTAAACTTTTTAGCCTCGGCCAGCCAGTTGTATATCAGCGATGTTGGCATTATTACCAGGGAAGTTGCTTTGCCACCTGCAGCTTCCGTGTCTTCTTTATGTTTTTGCAGCAGGGCCAGTGTTTGTATGGTTTTGCCTAAACCCATATCATCGGCCAGGCAACCGCCAAAATGGTAGCTCTTTAAAAAATGGAACCAGTTGTAGCCGGCTTTTTGGTACGGGCGTAAATTACCCTCAAAATTTTGTGGCAGGCAAATGTCTTCCAATTCTTCAAAGTCAAGCAGTTTTTGAAGCTTACGCGTCATGGTAACACTTGCCATTTCGCCCTCTGCCAGTTCATTAACCAGGCCGATGTGGTGGCGGCGCAGCTTTATGTCGGTGGTGCCGTCGCTAAAATGTAACAGGTTGCCATACTGCGAAAACCATTTTTCAGGGATGATCGCAATCTCGCCTGATGGAAGCAAAAACTCCTTCTTGCGATTAAGGATATGATTTTTTAGCTGGATGAACGGGATGGCGTACGAACCGAAATACACCATGGCCTCGATATCAAACCAGTCGTTATTCTCTTTAACGGTAAGGTCGATCTTGCTGGTGCCGAACACGTAACGCTTTTGGCTGCCGGAGTCGGGCTGTTCAATTTCAAAGCCCTCTTTAATCAACTCATCGTAATGCTGGTTTATCCATTCGAACACCGAGAAGGAATGGTCGGCATCTTCGTCATTATTATCGACTTCCAGGTTTTTGAACAGCGACGAGGCTGTTTTTAGACCCAATGATTCCAAATGATTAAATTTATTTTTCTCCCAGGTAACCGACCGCTTAATGCGATGGAAGGTATAATCATCGCCATTGCGTTCCATGCGCACTGAGATAAGCCGCTCATCCCCGTAAGGGAAAACGTAGCCTGCATATTTAAAATACAGTTGCAGTTGTGATGTGCCACCCTCAACATAAATTGGTTTAATAACCGGCCGGGCGTCATATTTTTCGGTGTTTATGGTAAAGCCTTCGGCGTACACATGATGCTTCTCGATGAGCGGCGCCACAAATTTTTCGAAATACGACTGCTCCGATGATTTTGGGATGGCGATGTACCTTTTGTTTAAAAAAGGCACCAGCTTTTTACCTTCGATCTCCTTTTCAAAATGATAGAGGGTGTCATCCAGCAGCATCCAGGCCGGGTGGTTGCAAATAACCTCGGCATTTTTAAACATAAACTCAATACGTAATCCCTGGTATTTAATGGTAGGGAAATACCGTATCTCGTCGTCGCCACGCCTGAAATGGAATAGTACCGTAGCCACCTCGGTAGCTATCTGTACTTTGCGCTCGGCGGGGTAGCCCTCCTTGCTCATTTGGTACAAAGGTTTGTCCTTTAATAAAGCCAAAGCCTCGGCCATTCGCTTTTCTATTTTGGGGCGAAGGGTATCAAAAAGCTGTTCGTTAAATATTTTTGTGAAAAACTCGAAAGGGCGGATCGGCTTTTTATAGAACTTTTTTATCAGGTTTCCCTGCTCCATCTCCTCCAATATCTTAATCAGCTTTATATCTACGTCATCGATACAATGGGCAAATTCTTTGGCTGTATTGCTGAATAAACGCTGGTGGGTAAGGGAAAATTCGCCGTTTGGATTTAGTTGAACTATGTGTGGTTCAATTACATACGATAAATACTCATGCTTTGCTATGGCATAAATTATCTGGCAAGGCTTGGTACTATCAACACGTAACATAGTTCTATTTAATAAAAAATTAATAGAAGCTACATCAACAAAAAATTCAAACGTAAACAGAATTTGTTTGAAGTGGAAATGTTTTTTGGGAAATAGTTGTTAACATGGGGTTCATGGTTCATTGTTGATAGTTCATGTGAAGTCCATAGTCGATAGTCCATAGACCATGGTAATTGTTGTTTTACTATGGTCTATCAACCATGGTCCATGGACTGTTATATCTCCACTTCCCCCTCAAACACCTTCACCGCAGGCCCTTCCAAAAATATGCTTTCAAATTTTTTTCCGTCGTAATCGAAGTGGATATTCAAATCGCCGCCTAAAGCCTTTATAGGGGTATTGATGTGGCCGGTTTGGTTATTGTGTTTGGCCATGGCAAGCGCAACGGCTGTTACGCCGGTTCCGCAGGCAAAGGTTTCGTCTTCGACGCCGCGCTCGTAGGTGCGTACAAAATAGCCATCGCCGGTCGGTTCTACAAAGTTTATGTTGATGCCTTCTTTACGGTAAGTATCGTTATTGCGAATGGCGCGGCCTTCCTGGAAAACGTTTTTATCTTTTAAGTTTTCGGCAAACGTAATGTAATGAGGCGAGCCGGTGTTCAGCACATAGGCTCCGTTGTCGCGGTTTACGGTGTCCACATTAATCATTTGCAGGCTCACCCAATCGCCTGGTTCTGAAATTTTGGCATAATGAGGGCCGTCAACTGCCAAAAAGTTTGTTTCCGTGTCAATTATGGCCAGGTGTTTGGCAAAGGCTACAATACAGCGTCCGCCATTGCCACACATGCTGCTTGGCTGTCCGTCGGCATTGTAGTATACCATCTCGAAATCATAGCCTTCCAGGTTTTGTAAAAACATCATACCATCGCCACCGATGCCGAAACGACGGTCGCATAAACGGGCAATAAGCTCCGGATTATGATGGTTTACAGCATTATCACGATTGTCAACCAAAATAAAATCGTTGCCTGCCCCCTGGTATTTATAAAAATGTATTAACACTGTATTTATTTGATGTGCGAATTGCGGATGTGCAAATGTGCGGATGTTTTTGTAACTATTTAATCATCTGCACGTCAATACATCTATGCGTCCGCGTGTTATGTTTTATTGTTTCGCTAATTTTAACAAAATTTAACAAAAATACATATAACTTAACATTGGTTATAACGTCTATATGGTATTAAATTTGTTTTACTAAAAATAATATAAAACAGAAAAGTGAGAAATATGAAAAAGTTTGGTTTAACATTATTGACTGCCTTTGTTGGCGGAGCCATGGCTTTAGGTGCGTACAAGATTATTGAAAACAAGTATGCCAACAATATGAGCTTCGAGGATAAACAAAAGGTGTACTACGCAACAAGTAATCATTTAACTCCATCAACTTCGGCAACTAACCTGTCATCGGCAGGGCAGGTTGACTTTACCGAAGCTGCAGCAGCTGTTACCCCTGCGGTTGTTTATATCCGCACTACCTACGCCAGCCAGAGCGACCAGCAGGAAAGCCAGATGCAAAAAATGTTTGGCGAGATGTTCGGTCAGCGCGTGCGCCCAATGGGGCCACAAATGGCTTCAGGATCAGGTGTAATTATTTCGCCGGACGGCTACATTGTTACCAATAACCACGTGGTTGATAAGGCCGAGAAAATTGACATTGTTACCAACGACCATCAAACCTACCAGGCTAAGGTGATTGGTACCGACCCGAATACCGATCTCGCGTTGATTAAAATTGACGGACACAACATGCCAATTGTGAAATTGGGTAACTCGGACAATGTTAAAGTTGGAGAGTGGGTATTGGCGGTTGGTAACCCCTTTAAATTAACATCAACAGTTACTGCCGGTATTGTTAGTGCAAAGGGACGCGGTTTAAATTTAATTGGTAACGAAGACGAGCAGGAAAATCCTTTCGGCCGTACTCAGTATCAAAGCCGTCAGCCACGCACTAATAAAGCCATTGAGTCGTTTATTCAAACCGATGCTGCCATTAACCCTGGCAACAGCGGTGGTGCGCTGGTAAACACCAACGGCGAACTGATTGGCATTAACTCCGCCATTGCGTCGCACACAGGTTCGTACGAAGGTTACGGCTTTGCTATCCCTATTAACCTTGCCAAAAAAGTGCTGGATGATATTGAAAAATTTGGTGCGGTAAAACGCGGCTACCTGGGTTTAACATTTGCTGAACTTAACCAGGATAATGCAAAGGACTATAACGTAAACCGCAATTTCGGTTTATATGTTAAAGATGTAATGCCTGCTAGCGGCGCCGAAGCTGCCGGCGTGAAAGGCGGTGATATTATCACCAAAATTGAAGGCAATACCATTTACGAATCGTCAGATTTGCAGGAGCGCGTTGGTCGTTTAGCGCCCGGCGATAAAGTACATATCACCGTATTGCGTGATGGCGCAGAGAAAAACCTGGCTGTGACGCTTAAAGCTGACGCCGGTACGCCCAAAGTGGCCGTTACAAAATCGGCCGAGGAACTATTTAATAAAATAGGGGCAAGTTTTGTGCCGCTTAGTGCAGCGCAAAAAGCTAAGTTCCATGTAAGCAATGGCGTATTGGTAACCCAGGTTAGGGAAGGTGGCTTGTTTGATAACACCGAAATACCCGAAGGCTCGGTAATCACCCAGATCAACAGGCAGCCAATTGCTACTGTTGATGATCTCGACCGTGCACTAAGTAATCCACGTAATGGCATATTGGTTATATCTGGCTTATCGCCCGATGGTACCAGGTTAAGAGTTGCCTTACAGGTAGAATAATAATATCATATTGATTAAACTGCAGAAAGACCCGGCCTTGTGTCGGGTCTTTCGTTTTTGGTAGCAGTTTGCCCTGCCAAAATGTATCAGTATTCCCCACTTTTGTATAAATCCGTCTGACTTGCCCGCCATAGTTTTGCTTTATAAATTAACAAGTAAAACAATGGCAAAAACAATTTTTATAACAGGGGCTTCACGCGGATTTGGTAAAATCTGGGCTGAAGCATTTTTAAAACGCGGCGATAAAGTAGTTGCAACTGCACGTAATACCGATGCCCTTAATGAGCTGGTTTCAGCTTATGGCGATGCGATACTTCCGCTGCAATTAGATGTAAATAACAGGGAGCAGGTTTTTGCAGCAATTGAAAAGGCAAAACAGCACTTCGGCACAATTGATGTGCTGATAAACAACGCGGGCTACGGTCTTTTTGGCACTATTGAAGAAACCAGCGAACAAGAGGCAAGAGACCAAATTGAAACCAATGTGTTTGGTTTGTTGTGGGCGACCCAGGCTGTATTACCGGTGATGCGCGCGCAAGGGCATGGGCATATAATCCAGGTATCGAGTGTATTGGGTATTGTTACCCTTCCTATACTGGGGCTGTATAATGCCAGCAAATTTGCGGTTGAGGGTTTGAGTGAAACGCTTGCCACCGAAGTAAAAGGTTTCGGAATAAATGTTAGCCTTATCGAACCAAATGGATTTGCTACCGATTGGGCAGGCGCTTCGGCAGCCAGCACCACACCTTTGGATGTTTACGAGCCGGTTAGAGCAGCTTTCCAGGCTGGGTTAACTGACGATATTTTTGGTGTGCCGGAAGCAACGGCTGATGCTGTGCTTAAGCTGGTTGATGCAGAAAATCCGCCGCTTCGGTTGTTTTTAGGTAAGATGGCGTTGCCATGGGTAAAACCGGTATACGCTGGCCGCATCGCCGAATGGGAAGCTTGGGATGAGGTTGCATCGGCTGCCCATGGGAAGTAAATGAAGTAATCGAATACCGAATAATGAATGTTGAATATCCAACGCCGAAGTTTTATACTTCGTCACTCAATATTCATTATTCGGTGTTAACAAATTTTATCCCTCAAGTATTACAAACCAATTACCCGCCGCAAATTCCCATAACGTAATTTTGACATTATGAAACATTTTAAAAGCCTTACCGAACTGTCCCGTGCGAACGGTTTCGTGTTGCCCGAAAATCCTTTGCTTAACTTGATTCGGTGCAATAAAACCTGCGCCCTTGGGGGAGCCGAGTTTACCGGCGATTTTTATATGATAGGCTTTAAAAAGTTGATATCGGGTGTGTTTTTGTATGGACGCACGAAGTACGACCATGATTCGGGCTCAATGTCATTTGTTAAACCGCGGCAGGTTATCCAGATGAGCAACCTTGAGTTTGAAGAAGATGGTTTTCTGATATGTTTTCACGAGGACTTTCTAAATGGGCATGTGCTGCATAATGATATTAAAAAGTACGGCTATTTTGAATACGAAGCCAACGAGGCGTTGCATCTGTCGCCCAATGAGGAGCAGATAATTTGGGAGTTGTACCGCAAAATTGAAACGGAATACAACAATAACCAGGATGAGTACAG
>Ga0105240_10010425_pt1 | contig 13058 bp, 10 predicted proteins | sample KBSC54metaG_FD_80426 | JGI IMG/M metagenome (GOLD analysis project Ga0105240, IMG submission 80426) | Corn rhizosphere microbial communities from Kellogg Biological Station, Michigan, USA - KBS C5-4 metaG | ecosystem: Host-associated > Plants > Roots > Rhizosphere > Soil | place: Michigan, USA... | reverse complement strand
TCGATCACGCCGGGCCCCAACAACGTGATGCTGACCGCATCGGGAGCTACATTCGGATTCCGGCGCACCGTCCCTCACCTATTGGGCATCAGTGCCGGATGCGCTGTGCAGCTTCTGGCCGTTTGTGCCGGCCTGGGCGCGATCTTCGGTCGCTGGCCAGAGCTGCAAACTGCGCTGCGTTGGATCGGGGCAGCCTACCTGCTATACCTAGGCGTGCGAATGTTAGGTTCCGGCGCCGCAAGCACGAGTACCAATGCACGCCCGATCACATTCCTCGAAGCGGTGCTGTTTCAGTTCGTAAATCCCAAGGCATGGGTCATGAGCATCACGGCTGCGGCTATGTTCCTGCCGCATGAGTTAGGAGTCATCGCGGCCGGGATTTACATGGTCGCGATCATGGTCGTGATGAATATTCCCTGCATCGCCGTCTGGGCATTGTTCGGCAGCTCGCTTAGAAAGTTCCTGGAGCGTCCCGCCAGCCGCGCGGGATTCAACGCGGCCATGGCGGTTGCGCTCACCGCTACCGGCGTCATTATGGTCATGTAGGAGATCCCCTCCCGAGGCTACCGCATGTTTGAGCTGTCGCGCGAATCCTCCGTCCCACTGGTCGATCAGATCGCGGAGCGCATTACCAAACTGATCCAACACGGACAACTGTCCGCCGGGGCTCGGCTGCCATCGATTCGCAAGCTTGCCCGTCTGGTCGGCGCCAGTCCCTTCACCGTCGTAGACGCATACGACCGTCTCGTCGCCCGCGGCATCATTGAGTCACGCGCTGGTCGAGGTTTCTTTGTTACGCGACGCGGCCCCACGATGCCGCTACCCTGCCTCGAAGCGCCCGTTCCGGATCCTGGCTCTGATGCGCTGGCCCTGGCGCGCCTAACAATGTCGGGATTGTCTGAGCTCATCCCCGCGGGCTCCGGCTTCCTGCCGGAGAACTGGCTGCTGGAGGCCGCGCCGGGGATCGTCCTAACACGACTCGCGCGGGGACGCCGGCCACAGGCCTGGCAGCAAGCCCCACCGCAGGGCCTGCTGGAGCTGCGTGAGCAAATTGCAGGCCGACTGGCTCAATGTGGAATCGCCGCCAGTGCGGCCCACATCATCACCACCTTCGGCGCATCCCAGGCGTTTGACTTGATCGCACGAATTTTGCTGACTGCCGGCGACGCTGTGCTGGTCGACGACCCCGGCTACTTCGTCCTTTTTGAACAGCTGCGGGCACACCATGCGCGGCTCATTCCGATCCCGCGGCGAGCCGACGGCCCGGATCTGGAAGCACTGGAGGCGGCGTGCCGCTTGCATCGGCCGCGAGCCTTCTTCACTCAAACACTGTTGCATAATCCGACCGGCACTAGCGCGGAGCCGGCCAATTGTCACCGCGTCCTGTCCCTTGCGGAACAATTTGGGTTTGCCGTAATAGAAGACGACGTCTACGGCGATCTTTACGAGGGCTCCGGTGTGCGCCTCGCTCAAATCGATGGTCTACGCCACGTTATTTTCGTCGGCAGCTACACCAAACTCATCGGGCCGGCGTTACGCGTGGGATTCGTAGCAGCTCACTCCGACCTCATCGCGCAGCTCGTAGAGCGTAAAGTGCTGTCGGTGCTGTCGGGCTCCTCTCTACTTGAGTCCTTCGTTTCTGAGGTGCTCGATAGCGGACGCTACCGGCGGCACGTAGATCAAGTGCGTGCGCGACTTGCAAGAATGAGGCGCGACGCACGCGCTGCTCTTGAATCGGCCGGGATAATGTTCGACGCAGGCATGGGCGAGGGGATGTTTCTCTGGGGGCGGGTCCCCGACGGTACTGCGGTTGATGAGCTGGTGCGGAGCGCCCGTGAGAAGTCGATCATTCTCGCTAAAGGCTCACTGTTCTCCCCTTCACAGGGCTGCGCACAATGGCTGCGATTCAACGCCGCACACAGCGCCGCACCCCCGCTCGTCCGCTTCTTGAGTCAAGCGCTCGCCAAGGCCGCCTAGGGCTTGAACACACGGCCTCTTGCGCGAGGTTGCCATAAGTTCGGCCGTTGGCCGAATCGCGTTTTTGTGCAGCGGCGGGCCGGTGTCCTTCGATAGACTGTAGAGATGTCCCCAGCTCTTCCGCCCGTAACCCGGGCAATTATTCTCGCCAACGTTGCCGTCTTCCTTCTGCAGCAGGTCGCCGGAGATACGCTGGTGGAGCTCTTTGCGCTCTGGCCGATCGGTTACCCAACCGGTCACCCGCTCTTCGAGCCTTGGCAATTAGTGACCTACAGTTTTCTGCACGATGGGAGGTTGGCGCGGTTGGACATCGCGCACATCTTCTTCAACATGTTCGCGCTGTTCATGTTCGGCGGGCCGCTGGAGAAGTTCTGGGGCAGCCGCCGGTTTGCGGGTTACTACCTGGTCAGTGTGATCAGCGCGGCAGCCACGGAGCTGCTCGTCCAGAATGCGACGCACGCCGGAGAGCCGGTCATCGGCGCCTCCGGCGGGGTCTTCGGCCTACTTCTGGCCTTTGCTTGGTATTTCCCTCGCGAGCCGCTTTATTTGCTTTTTCTGCCAATCGCTTTGCCAGCGTGGCTGGTCGTGACCGCTTACGGAGCTATCGAGCTGATTTTGGGCGTCACCGGCGCAGTGGCGGGGGTGGCTCATTTCGCCCACTTGGGCGGAATGCTAGGTGGCGCGCTTTCGATCCTGTATTGGCGGATCCGCGGACGCTTTGCCGAGCGCTAGGTTCCAGACGGACCGGGCCGCGTCGAGTACCGCACGCGTCGCAAAGCATCCGACTTCCATAGCGGCCACGCCCGAAGATGCGGCCATCGGGCAAAGACACCCAGTTCCCGCCACCCTCGACCTGCAGGTCGACCAGTCTCACGTGTAGGTCGCAGGACGGATTCCCGCAGAACGGCGCTCCCCGTTCCAGTTCATTGTGAACTGACAACACGTCCTCGGTGTTCCAGGCGGCAGCGAAGCTCATCGACTGCATGCGTACACCTTCGAGCTGTGGGCTCAATGACCCGGTTAAGGATCAGGTAGCATGCAGTGTGCCGCGCAGGGTTGACGCAACTGTGACGTCCCCATGGCGGATCTGTGACGCCTCATCTTTCCTAAGCTCCTCAGGTAAGCACCATAACATCAAGATATGACGAAAAAATTTCGGGTTCATACCCGAGTCACATAAAATTCGTTTCAAAGAAGCCTGTTCTTCGGAGAGCTGTTAGATACAGGGCCGATAGCCGGGATGCGCGATGGCGCTTGAATTCCGTTATGTGCCCCGTCCAAAATCCCGCGCCCCATCCGGTCGGGGAACTTTTATACGGAACGCTTATCTAGACGCCATTCTTATGATTAAGACCGAACACCTAACCAAGCGATACGAGTCGCTGACGGCTGTAGACGATGTGACTTTCACGGTGAGCCCAGGGGAAGTTTTGGGTTTCCTCGGGCCGAACGGCGCCGGAAAGACCACAACGATGCGCATGCTCGCCGGCTTCATCTCACCGACCTCCGGTAAGGCCAGTATTTGCGGCCACGACGTCGAAACGGACCCATTGGGTGCCAAGGCGAGTCTCGGATATCTCCCGGAGGGCGCTCCCAGCTATGGCGAAATGACGGTGCGCCGTTTCCTCGAGTTCATCGCGGACCTACGGCATCTGGAGGGCGCACAGCGCAAGACAAGGTTGAACCACGTCATCGAGCGCCTCCAGCTCGACAAGGTCCTTGAGCAAACCATCGAGACCCTTTCAAAAGGCTTTCGCCGGCGTGTAGGACTTGCCCAAGCCATCATGCACGACCCGCCGGTGCTCATCCTCGACGAGCCCACCGACGGTCTCGACCCGAATCAGAAGCACGAGGTGCGCACGCTCATCAACGACATGGCGCGCGACAAGATCATAGTGATTTCGACCCACATCCTCGAAGAGGTCGACGCGGTCTGCACCCGGGCGATCATTATTGCCCGCGGCCGTATCGTTGCCGACGACTCGCCCGCCAAACTAGCTGTCAAATCGCGCTACTACAACGCCGTTTCGCTGCAGCTCGATCAACCCGGCCAGTTGGCCGCCTTACGCAGCGCGCTAGCCGAGTTGCCGTCGGTCGCGGAAGTTGAAATGAGCGAACGCGAGGGGCGCGTGACCGCCCTACCCCGCTCCGGCGCGACCATTTTGCCGGCAGTTGCCGAGCTCGCCACCGCCAGAGGATTTAAGCTAACGGAGCTGCACCTGGAGTCGGGACGCCTCGATGAGGTTTTCCGCAACATAACAAATTGATCGGGCAATGGAAGTGGAACGCTCGCGGCCAGGCCGCATTCAACAACAACCAACGGGTCGTCTGCTCAATATGCCGCAGGCGATTATCAGCCAATAAAACAAGGGGCTAGCCATGCGCAACGTGGGCATTATCATGCGCCGCGAGTTGGCGAGTTATTTCGCAACGCCGCTCGCTTACGTCTTCATTCTCATCTTCCTCGTGTTGGCGAATGCCTTCACGTTCTACCTCGGGGGCTTTTATGAACGCGGCCAGGCCGATCTGGACCCGTTCTTCAACTTCCACCCCTGGCTGTATCTATTTCTGATCCCGGCCATTTCCATGAAGCTGTGGGCCGAGGAGCGCAAGTCCGGCAGCATCGAGCTCCTCATGACTCAGCCGGTAACACTGTGGGAGGCGGTGCTCGGCAAGTTCCTCGCCGCGTGGATCTTCACGGCGCTCGCTGTCGGCCTCACCTTTCCGCTGTGGATCACCGTGAACTACCTCGGTAGTCCAGACAACGGCACCATCTTGGCCGCCTATATCGGTAGCCTGCTGCTCGCCGGCGGATTTCTGGCCATCGGCTCCTGTATGTCAGCACTCACGCGCAATCAGGTGGTAGCGTTCATTCTCGGCGTGGTCGCCTGTTTCGTGTTCCTGCTCGCCGGCTTTCCATTGGTACTGGATGTCTTCCGCAGCTGGGCGCCGCAGGCTCTGGTGGATGCGATCGCATCGCTGTCATTCCTCACACACTACGAATCGATCGCCAAAGGCGTCATCGATGTGCGTGATCTGTTGTATTTCGGAATGCTGATCGCGTTCTTCCTGCTCGCGACCTCCATCGCTCTTGAGTTACGTAAAGCGGATTAGTCGGAAGGTTTACGGATATGACGAAACGCTCGACACTTGGCGGCGGCACCTTACTGGCGCTTGCTCTCCTCTTCATCGGACTCACGGTCCTCTTCAACTACGCACTGCGCGGCTGGCGGTTGGATCTCACCCAGAACCACCTTTACACCACCGCGCCCGGTACGGACCGCATCCTCAAGAGCATCAAAGAGCCGATCAACCTGTACTTCTTCTTCTCGGAGAAGACTGCAGACCAGATCCCACAGTTGAAAAGCTACGGCACTCGAGTACGTGAGTTCTTAGAAGAACTGCAGGCTCGCTCTAGCGGCAATGTACGGCTACACGTCATCGACCCTCAGCCGTTCTCGGAAGACGAAGACCGCGCTACGGAACTTGGTGTGCGCAGCGCGCCGGTCGGTGCAACAGGCTCGCAGTTTTTCTTCGGCCTCGCCGGCACCAACTCCACCGACGGGCACTCGGCCATCGAGTTCTTCGATCCGGCCAAAGAGCAGTTCCTCGAATACGACGTGGTGAAGCTCATCTACACCCTGGCGAATCCGAAGAAGCCGGTCGTAGCGTGGCTGTCCACGATTCCCATGGCAGAGAGCTTCGATCAGCGCACCGGCCAGATGCGTCCGCCGTGGGCGATCTACGCGCAGGCCGAGCAACTCTTCGACGTCCGCCAAGTCGACAACACCGCGACGAAGATCGATCCGGATGTGAACACGCTGGTCATTGTCCATCCCAAAGGCTTGTCGCCCGCCACGCAGTGGGCCATTGACCAATATGCGCTGCGCGGCGGACACATCCTGGTCTTTGTCGACCCGGTCGCCGAAGCCGATCCTGCCGGCGCCAGCGATCCACAAAATCCGATGGCTGGCATGGGTGCCGACAAGTCATCACATTTCAACACCCTGCTCACCACCTGGGGTGTGAACTTCGATCCCAAGCAGGTCGTGGCGGACCGCGCCCGTGCCCTGTCGGTCTCGATGCACCAGGGCGAGCCTCCGGTGCAACACCTCGGCATCCTCGGACTTAATTCCTCCTCGTTCAACAGTAACGACGTCGTGACCGCCGGACTATCGAATGTCAACGTGGCAACCGCCGGATTCCTGACACCCCTCAAGGGAGCGACCACGAAGTTCGAGTCCATACTGCAGTCGAGCAATGAATCGGAGCCGATGCCGGCCGAGCGCTTCGCGATGTTGTCCGACCCATCCAGTCTGCGCGACGGCTTCAAGCCCACCGGACAACGCTACACGATCGCGGCCCGTGTCACGGGCACCGTCAAGACGATGTTCCCGGGCGGCCCGCCCACCGGCGTCACGCTCGCCCCTGGGCAAACGGCGCTCAAGACCTCGGTGAAACCGCTTAATCTCGTCGTGTTTGCCGATACCGACCTACTCTCTGATTTCATGTGGGTCCATCAGCAGAACTTCTTTGGCCAGCAGATCGCCCAGGCTTGGGCCAGCAACGGCGATCTGGTTCTCAACACTCTGGACAATCTTTCCGGCAGCACCGACCTCATCAGCGTGCGCGGCCGCGCGAGCTACACACGTCCTTTCGAGCGAGTCGAGGCTCTCCGGCGGGTCGCGGATGACCGGTTCCGCGCCAAGGAGCAAGAGCTCGAGCAGCAGCTGCGCGACACAGAGCAGAAGCTTGAGTCGCTGCAATCTAAGCGCAGCGACAAATCCGCAATCATTCTCACTCCGGAGCAGGAAAAGGAACTTGACGACTTCCAGGATGAGAAAGTCAGGATCCGCAAGCAGTTGCGCGCGGTGCGCGCGGGCCTTGATGAGGAGATCAAGGGCCTGGGCAACGAGGTCAAGATTCTGAACATTGTTGTCGTGCCGTTCCTGTTCGCGGTGGCCGTGCTGCTGATCGCAGTCTGGCGTCGCCGCCAACGGTCATCGCCAGGGGCCAACAAGGAAAACAATCCATGACCTCACGCCGTGTCGTTATCCTGCTGGGCGCAGGAGTCCTCATTATCGCGTTCGCGATCTGGCTATCCTCGCGCCGACACCTCGATCGCGCCACCCTCTCCGGAGACCTGGTGTTGCCGGGATTCGAGAGTGTCGTCAACACCGTCACCGAGGTACGGCTCACCAAGGGAGATCAGACGCACACCACTTTGAAGAAAGGCTCCGCCGATTGGACGGTCGCCGAGCGCGACTATCCGGCCGACTCCGGCAAGGTACGCAAGCTCCTGCTCGACCTCGGTGCTCTGAACGTGGTCGAAGAGAAGACTCACAACCCGGCCAACTATGCAAAACTGGGTGTCGAGGACCCCACCAACCCGAAGGCGACCGGAACCCGCATCGATGTGGTCACGCCGACCAAGGTTTACGGTCTCATTCTCGGCAAGACTTCCAGCTCGAAGTCCGGTTACGTCCGCGTTCCGACCACTCAAACCGCACTGTTGGCCGCCCCCTCGATCTATACCGACGCGGAGCCTAAGAGCTGGCTTGATCACACGCTCATCGATATCAAGCAGGAGCGCGTGCAAAAGGTCGAAGAAAAACCGGCAGAAGGACCGAGCTTTACGGTTTCGCGCGAGAAGAAAGAACAAACTGACTTCACCGTCAGCAACATCCCCAAGGGCCGCGAGCTAACAAGCCCGGTGGCTGCGGATCCCATCGCGGGTGCGCTCGGCGGCTTAACCCTCGATGATGTGCGTAAGGCCGGTGGCGCGGGCGAGGCGAAGCTCTCGCATGCCATCTATCACACCTTCGACGGGCTTGAGCTCGATGTGGCTGGCCGTAAAGACGGCACACATGATCTCATTTCGTTCACGGCGCATTCGACAGCGAAAGAAACCGCGGATGAAGCGCAAAAGCTCACGACCCAGCTGCAGGGCTGGGAGTACGAAGTTCCCTCCTACAAGTATGATTCGATTTTCCACTCCCTGGATGACTTGCTGAAGCCAGTGGAGAAGCCCAAGAAAGCGGAAAAATCGGATAAGACCGACAAGCCGAAGAGCGCCGGCGGCGATAAGAAAGCCGATAAGAAAATCGACGCTAACAGCACGTCGCAGTAGGACCAAGGGCCAAGCATCCCAGCGAGCTTCCACACTGGCGGCTCGCTCGGCCTCACTCTCGCCTCACAGGGCTACGCCGCAACGGCGATCAAATCGGCGTCAGCTTACGCAGGCACAGTGGGTACCGTGCTTGCGTAAGAGGTCGTATGAGTCCTGTAAGCAAGGAAAATCCGGTAGGCAAAGCCCTCTGGTTCATCGAAAGCCACTTTTCGGCTGACCTGACGCTCGAGGAGATCGCAGCCTTAGGTGGGGTGTCCCGCTACCACATGACGCGGGCGTTCGGCGCCGCCACCGGACATTCCATCATGCGCTACGTGCGCGCTCGCCGCCTGACGGAAGCGGCGCGGGCGCTGGCGAACGGTGCGCCGGGCATACTTACCGTCGCAATAGAAGCGGGATACGGCTCTCACGAGGCATTCACGCGCGCGTTTCGCGACCAGTTCGGGACGACGCCCGAAGAAGTTCGCGCCCAACGCCGTCTCGACAACCTCAACCTTGTGGAGCCAATCAAAATGGACGAGACCCTTAATTCAAGTCTGCAGCCGCCGCGGTTTGTAGGCGGCAAACCCCTGCTCATCGCCGGCGTCGGCGAGCGTTATAACGGCGAGACCAGTGCCGCCATCCCGGCCCAGTGGCAACGTTTCCTGCCCCACTTCGGCAGAGTTCCCGGACAGGTCGCGAACGTTGCGTATGGGGTGTGCTGTAACGGCGACGATGTGGGTAACTTCGACTATGTCTGCGGCGTCGAAGTGTCCGACTTCTCTCGACTAACCCCCGAGTGGACTCGCATCCGCATTCCGGCGCAGCGCTATGCGGTATTCACCCATAAAGGCCATATTTCCACCATCCGCGGCACCTGGAATGCAATCTGGAATCAGTGGATGCCGAACACCGAGCAACAGCGCGCGGATGCGCCGGATTTCGAGCGCTACAGCGAGAATTTCGACCCGGCAACAGGATACGGGGGCGTAGAAATCTGGGTACCGGTCAAGGCGTGAGGCATGGCGCGACCTGCGCGGAGCGCCTGCTGATTCAAGCTCACCGCGGCCCCAGCATTCCGCCACCATCAACGACCATCGCCAACCCCGTGATATGTCTGGACTCATCGGAGGCGAGAAACAACACCGCATTGACGACATCCTGCGGCTCCTGGAACTCCCCTTGCGGGATGGCGGATCTGAATTGCTCGCGTATCGCTTCGGTAGTAACGCCGCGCTTCTTGGCCAGGTCTTCTATTATCCTATGCAACATAGGAGTCAGGATGATGCCAGGATGGATCGAGTTGCAGCGAATCCCGGAGCCGTTGCGCGCGCAATGCAACGCCACCGATTTCGTGAAATGCAACACCGCCGCCTTGCTGGCGCCGTACGCGGCGAAGTCCGGAGTTGCGCCCAGACCGGCGGTGGATGACACGTTAATAATAGAGCCGCCGCCGGCGCGCCGCAGGGCCGCAATGGCTGCGCGGCAGCCGAGAAAGACGCCTTCCACGTTGACACGGTGGATCGCTTGCCAATCCGCCAGGCGAGTGTTCTCCGGGTCCGCCTTGTCAAAGGGTCCTTCGATTCCGGCATTGTTAATCAGCACATGCAGGCCGCCGTAGCGCTCCTCGACATGCCGGATCACCGCCTCCCAACGGCTTTCGTCCGCGACATCTTGTGTCAAGAACTCGCAACCTAACTCCAACGCAAGCTTCTGACCTGCGTCCGCCTGAACGTCCGACAGAATAACTCTGGCGCCTTCGGCCGCGAGCCCGCGGACGATAGCGGCCCCGAGCCCGGAAGCGCCACCGGTTACCAGGACGACTTTCGCCTGAACTCGATTCATATAGTTCCCCACGCCCAGCGGCGCCTTACGCCAGTGCCTCGTTCCCCACCAGGTCTTGCACGATACTTCGACTCGCGCTCCACAAAGACCAACCAACTAAGAAGAATCCAGGCACTAGCGTCAGCAGCGCATAGCGCAGCGACTCCGTGCCCGCCCAATGGCTCATCGCATCACTCACCGCGCCAGTCAGCAGCGGGCCCAACCCCAAACCAAGCAAATTTGCCGAGAAATTGACTAACGCGATCGACATCGCCCGCATCCGCTCAGGTACCAGCGTCTGAATCGTTGCAAACAGCGGCCCATAGAGCGCATAACCGGCCACATTGGACACCGCCATCACAGCAAAGGCAGCGTATTGGGTTGAGCACAAATATACCAACCCCGACAGTGTCCCGTACACGACCATCGCCACCGCCAGACCCTGCAACTGTAGGCGCTCGTTGCGTGCCGCGTAACGTGAGGCCCACGCCCCGCCAAGATAGGTGCCGGCCGCGCCGCCGACGCCGTAGATCAGGGCAAACCAGGTTCCTACCTCGCCGCTCGAGAGTCCGTAGCTACGGATGAAGAACGTCGGCTGCCACTGGAGAATCCCGTAGCCGAAGAAATACATTCCGGAGTAAGCCAACAGCAAACGCCGGAAGGTGATGTTGAGCCACAGAGTCCGACAGACTTTCCAGAAGCCGAGCTGGGTTGTCGCGGCGTCGAGGTATTTTCCGAAGTGTGCGCGCCGCGGCTCGCGCAAAGTGAATGCCGCGAGAGCCGCCAGGGCGAGCCCCGGCAATCCCAACATGATGAACATGGCGCGCCAGCCGTAAAGCTCATTGAGCCAGCCGGCGAGAAAAAAGCCCAGAACGAAGCTGATCGGTCCGCCCAGAGCGTAGATCGCCGCCGCACGGGGCCGCTCGGCACGGTCAAAATAATCAGCGAGCAGCGAATGTGCCGGGGGAATACAACCCGCCTCCCCCACCCCCACTCCGACCCGGATCAGCAGGAGTTGCGCAAAGCTCGCGGCCCGACCGCATAGGGCGATCATGACGGCGCCCAATGCCGTGGCCAGTGAAATAATAACAGCCCGATCGCCACGATCGGCCCAGTGCGCGATGGGCAGTCCCATTACGGCATAAAAGAGTGCAAAGGAGATGCCGCTCAAAAACCCCAGCTCCAGGTCGCTGAGCCGTAGGTCCGTCTTAATGTTCTGCAAGACTAGACCCAACGCCGCTCGATCCACAAAGTGGAACGCGAGAATAATCACCAAAAGAAACAGTAAATAACGCCGGTAACTCCCACAGCTCGTGCTTGCCTGCTGCATGAAGCGCTTGCGGCTCAGTCGTGATTGAACGAAACCAACTGGCGGCGCAAATAACTCTCCATTCCCGCCAGTCCGCTTTCGGGGTAGATACCGGACTCGCCGGCGGGCTCATGAGAAAACGCATGGCCAGCACCCTCCCCGGCCGGCGGGGCGGCGTTGATAGTCACCGACGAGCGGATCCCTTTCGCCATCCGCATTGCGGTCGATAGGTTAGCCGTCCACACGTAAGCGGCCAGCCCATAGCTCGTGTCATTAGCAATACGCATAGCCTCGGACTCGTCCTCGAAAGTCATCACCGCCAGGACTGGCCCGAAAACCTCCTCTCGCGCAATCCGTGAGCGCGGCGACACTTGTCGGAAAATGGTGGGTTCAATGAAGTATCCGCCCGTCTCGGTCAGCACCCTTCCACCACCGGCGACCCGCTGCGCTCCCTCGGCAGCCGCAGCCTCAATATACTGCTCGACGCGCGCACATTGTTTTTCCGAGACGATCGGCCCAAAAGTGGTCGTGGGCGCGAGCGGATCGCCCATGGTGATCGACTTGAAGTGCGCGCCAATCTTATCCAACAGCACTGTTTCGATCGAGCGCTGCACCAGCAGCCGCGAGCCCACGCTACAAATTTGGCCCTGGTTGGTAAGCAAGAACTGCGCGATAGCGCGCGCGGCAGCCTCTAGATCAACGCCGTCATCAAAAACAATCTGCGGCGATTTACCGCCGCATTCGGCCATGATCACCTTCATGTTCGACTGGCCGGCGTACTGCAGCATCCGCTTGCCGATCTCACTTGAGCCTGTAAAGCTCACCATATCCACATCCTTGTGTAAGCCCAAGGCGCGGCCGACGGTCTCACCCAGACCAGGCACCACATTCAAGACGCCGGCGGGCAACCCAGCACGCATACCGAGTTGGGCGAGGAGCACTGCAGAACGCGACGACAACTCAGACGGCTTGAGCACTACGCAGTTGCCGGCCGCCAGCGCGGGTGCCACCTTCAAAATGGCGTTGAATGTTGGGAAGTTCCAGGGCACGACTGCAGCCACCACCCCGCGCGGAACCCGCCTCTGGGCGACAAAACTAGCACGGTCACTGCTGTAGACATCGCCCATGACCTTGTCGACTGCTTCAGCATAGAAGCGCATTAGGTCTGCGGCTGCAGCCGCGTTGCAGAAGCCTACAGAGATGGGTTTGCCCATTTCTTCGGCATCCAACGCATCGAATGTAGCGGCCTCGGATGCGAGCAAATCAGCTAGCCGATGCAGGGTCTGTTTTCTAAACGACGGCGGTGCGTCGCTCCAAACCCCTGCTTGGAACGCGCGGCGAGCGGCCGCCACCGCGCGGTCACAGTCCTTTACGCAGCCAGCGGGAATCGACAGCAGCCGGCGCCCGTTGAATGGGTTGGTAACATCGACGGTCGCCTCGCCGCCCGAGTCACACAACGTCCCGTTGATGAAGGGTGTTACCCTTTCTTTGGCATCATTCTTAGTCAAAGCTGACATCCACATTGAGCCCGATGGTGCGCGGCTGGATCGGGGTATACATGAGGGCGTTGAATCCGGCGTAGGTGGCCGGAACGCGCAGCGCTGCGACGCTGGGCTCGGAGTTGAAAATGTTCCGCAGATACAGCCGCGCGTCGACCCGGCCCGCCTGCACACCCGTATACAGATCGAACGGATGCGGCTGGCGCAGCTTAATGGCAGTCGGCAGGGATGACACGTCGGTCCACAAGGGGCTCGCGTATCTGAAGGCCCCTCCTAGTTCAAAGACCTTATTGCCCGCGAACGGCTGTCTGAAGTCGGCGGTCAATCCACCGTTGACTCT
>Ga0105240_10010424_pt1 | contig 13059 bp, 9 predicted proteins | sample KBSC54metaG_FD_80426 | JGI IMG/M metagenome (GOLD analysis project Ga0105240, IMG submission 80426) | Corn rhizosphere microbial communities from Kellogg Biological Station, Michigan, USA - KBS C5-4 metaG | ecosystem: Host-associated > Plants > Roots > Rhizosphere > Soil | place: Michigan, USA... | reverse complement strand
CTTCGGAAGTTACCATCTCGCTATTCACGGGAGCCTGCTTGAGCAAAGTGTGAATACACGTAAGAATTGGCGTGCGCTGCAGATGACCCAATATACCGCTATGGGCTGAATGCATCCAACTGGATTGCTTCCTGGTCGACTTAGCTTAGAACGGCTGCTATATAGACGGAATAATTTGAGAATTCGTTTGAGAGAATTTAGCAATCGGCCGCATTTGGCCCCAGTGATCAGTTCGTTGGCGAGCCGGCCGGTGCAGCACTGTCATGTCCGGCAACGCCGTATCGTCGCCGGCGCGTCCTTAAGCCGGGCGCTAGCATGGGTTCAGCCAGAAGAGCGGAACGCCCGTTGTGGGGCAAGTTCTGGCCCCTAGAGCACGCCGGAGCGTCGGACGATCCTTTGAAAACTCGCGAGCGGCCTTACTCTCCGGTTGGCATGATCTCTTCAATCCCCGCCCAAGGACCGCCCTGAAGTAGAAGGTACTTCAGATAAAGTTCGGAGCCTGCACGATCTGAGGATGTGAGTAAGGTACGGGCCGCCTCCTGAACGCGTTCATTTGTCAGGGTGGACAAGTCAAAGTCCTGCTCAATCATGCCCTCTGAATGGGGAATCTTGAGCAAGTCAAGGAAGGTGACAATCACGGCACGATGCTCGTGGAGGAGATACTGCTTCAGAAGGTCATCCACGATCGGGTCAGGAAGCGACAGGGTTGCCGCTGTCCAGTTGACCAGGCGCTCCGTCGGACTTTTGCGGACGAAGACCTCGCGGAGGTTTTTCGCTTTCGCGAGAGTGGCGAATAGGAGCTGTTTCTCTGTGCCCTTTGCCTCAGCCCAGAATATTCTGGCGGTAGCGACCCGGGCCTCTTCGGGCAATTGTCGCCAAACACGATTTGCAGAAACGGGCATCAGCGTCCTCTCGCACTTCGAACTGAACTACCAGCATCGATGATAACGGTTGCCAGAGCAGTTCAAACGGACGGGTAAGCATCGTCGGATGCTGATTCTCGTGTTCGACGCGAGGCAGAGGTGAACCTCAACTCATTCGCGACACAGAAACCAGATCGATACTCGTTATCGACCTACCGATGCGATGAAACCGGACGGCAAAGCTGCCTCAAGATGGATTTGTTCTCCGGTAATGGGGTGGTGAAATTTCAGAAATTGGGCGTGCAGGAAATATCCTCCATCGCCCGGGAGGCCGGGGCGCTCGTTAAGAGGCTGGCCGGTTACGCCGTACAAAGGATCGCCCACCAGGGGGTGTCCGATAAATGCCAAATGGATTCTGATTTGATGAGGGCGGCCCGAACACAGGCTTACCTCAAAGGTCGTGGTGCTTGTGGTTCGTGATATCACCTTTGCCAATGACTTTGACGGCTTGCCGCTTGGGTTAGCAGCCCACACCGATCCGATGAGCGGGTGCGGTACGAGGCCGATGGGTGTGAGGATTTCATAGGCGTCGTGCCGAGCGACGTTTTGAGCAAGCGCGCGGTAGGTCTTTTGGATTTTGGATGTGTTCCAGTTTGCGACTAATTTCGAGGCCGCTTGCGGAGTTTTGGCAAAGAGGACGATGCCGCTGGTGGCTCGGCCTAATCGGTGAACAGGGCTTGCGCCGGGGGTATGTTCTCGGACCAGGCGAAGGAGCGTGTTGTCCATGAATCCTCCGCCCGGGAGGGTGGGCAGCCCACTTGGTTTGTTGACAGCCAGCAGATGAGGGTCATCAAACAGGACTTCGAAATGCTGAGGCGAGTCTGGTTCGATCCAGGGGGGGCGGTTCCAGACCAGGGTTTGGCCCGAAGTGACCAGTTCGCTTCCGGTGGCGGTAACGCCGTTGAGGGTGACCTCACCGCAGTTCAGTTTTTGTTGCCAGGCTTGTAGAGTTGAGTGGCGATAAAGGCTCGCCAAATGAAAGAGCAAGGTCTCTCCATGGCATCTGCTGCTAATGGTTGTGGTGTAGGCATAGCCTCGGTTGAGCATGCAGTTCGAGTGTAAACAATGGCATCTGCTGCGGGGCCGACTTCCTTGCGTGCATGATGACGGCCCAGCCGCGCAGGGGCGGCCTGCTCGCTCAGAGCGCGAAGCTGCATGGGCATCCGTTTGCTGAGCGCTGGTAGAGACGCGGGCATAGACCATCCGGCTTGGGAGCCAACGACCGATTTCGAATCCACCATATTCGCGAGCAGCCCGGTACACAGCCAAGTGCTTCATTACCGGAGAACTCGATGCTGATTTTGCCAACCCCTTACGAGCCATAAATGGTCTTGCTGACGAACTTCAAAGTGGATATGGTGGAAAGCTTGCGAGGATGCGACTGTTGCGAAGAAACATGCCGGAGAGGACTATGGCTTATCGAACGACGCTGACTTGTTTATCGCTTTTGCTTCTTCTTTTCGCGTACTCTCCGGCGGAGGCTGGATCTTCTGGGGAACATAACAAGGCGGGAAAGGACCACTCATCGAAGACGATCGTGTACGTCTGCGCGTGCATGAAGGACAAGTCGTGTTCCTGCATGACTGAAGCGAAGATGGAGGGGCCTTGCGCCTGCGGAACACAGGGCGGACCACCAATGAAGGCGGTTGGCGCCGACAGTGACTGGGCTAAGGAGAACCGGGAAGCGCTTGCAAAATAGAAAAGTGATCAGTGCATCGGGCCCAATGTTGCGAAGCGGTGATTTTGCCCAATCAGACGGGTTGAGACGTACATTGCAGAACACTACAATCCCTTCTGATGAATTACATCGGGACCTGCGTGTGTCCGGTGATTTCGATCGATCGTGACGATGCCAAGCCGCTGCATCGTCAGGTCTACGACGGCTATCGCGTAGCAATACTTCGCGGCGACCTTGCCCCAGGCCAAAAGATCCCTTCGAGTCGCGAACTCGCATCTGAAATGGGGGTATCTCGGTTTCCGGTCCTTCATGCCTATGCGCAGCTGCAGGCGGAAGGATACTTCGAGAGTCAGGTCGGCTCAGGAACGTTCATCTCGGCCACTCTGCCAGAGCAGATGATGTCTTCAGAACAAGGCATCGATTCTTCCGCGAGCACTCCGTCGGGGCTCAGGCCTGTGGCGAGACGAACTGCGCTCTATCCCAAGTTCCGAAGAGATTCGCCAATACGAGGGTGGGGAGCATTCGGTCTGCATCAACCGGCTTCTGATCAATTCCCATTTCAGTTGTGGTCGGAACTTGCGAACCGCCATAGCCGGAATCCCAAATCGGCCTCATTGCAAAGAATCGACCCGATGGGGCTGCAGCGATTCAGGCTTGAGATCTGCCGGTATTTGCGTACATCGCGATCGGTGAAATGCGACCCGGAACAGATTATGGTGGTCTCCGGCTCGCAGCAGGCACTCGATATTACGGCCCGAGTTCTTCTCAATCCAGGAGATGCGGTGCTGGTTGAAGAGCCAGGGTACACGCTGGAGAAGATCGTGCTCGCGGCGGCAGGCTGCCGAGTCAAACTGGTTCCAGTAGACGATGAAGGGATGGACATCACGGCGGCAGCCAAACATAAAGGGGTCAAGGCCGCGTTCGTCACTCCATCGCATCAATTTCCCCTTGGAACAACCATGAGCGCGACTCGTCGCCTGCTGTTGCTCAATTGGGCGCAAACCACGGGCGCATGGGTTATTGAAGACGACTATGACAGCGAGTATCGTTTCGACACCAGGCCGATCGCATCATTGCAGGGCCTCGATGTCAACTCACGAGTCATTTACATAGGCACCTTCAGCAAAACGCTTTTCCCATCTCTGCGTGTCGGGTACATCGTGGTACCGCGCGACCTCGTGACTCTGTTCGAGGCGATTCGCTTCGTTACTGATATTTTTCCTCCGTATCTCTACCAGGAGATGCTCGCCGACTTCATCGCAGACGGTCATCTGGCGCAGTACATCCGGAAGATGCGACGGATTTACGGTGAGCGTCGCGGCGCGTTGGTCGAATCCATTCGCACCGAGTTCGGGGACTTCTTGCAAGTTCATGGCGCGGCTGCGGGGATGCACGTTTCCGTGAGCCTGCCGGAAGGATTCAACGACGTGGAGATCTGCGAGAGAGCGTCAGAGCAGAAACTGCTTCTTTGGCCACTCTCGCCATACTACGCAGGCAAGCGGCCCTTGCACGGGTTCGTGCTTGGGTTTGGAAGCACTGCGACAGAGCAGATTCCCGATGCCGTGAGGCGCATGCGCACACTTGTGCGCGGCTGACATCAGGCACGGCCGGGACCCGTCTAAGCCTCTACCGCTCTAAAAGTCAGCGGCTTATCGCCGTACGGGTTTCGACCTCGGCCGAAGGCGCTCGCACATCGAAGTGGCTATGGACAAACCGGCTTTAGCGGCTATGGCCAGTGACCATTCATCCACGCACTCTGGAAGAGGGGACGGCGGCTCTGAAGCCTAAGTCCGACAAGAACTCTGGAGAAGAGAATGAATTTGTCTTTGCTTTTGGCCAAGATGCATCGAGTCAACATCTGTTCTTCCCCGCGAAACCGAGCCGCGCTGCGATGGGCGCTCATGGTTATCGTGGTCGTGTTTGGATTATCTGCAGCGGCGATTGCTCAGCAGGCGACAGTGGTCGGGACCGTCGTTGATCCTGCCGGCGCGGCGCTTCCAAATGTCAACATCACCGCAACGAACGTTGAATCGGGAATCGCAAAAACCATTCAAACCAACAGCTCCGGGCAGTATGTAATTCCGGATCTCAACATTGGCCATTACAACGTGAAAGCTGAAGCCACAGGCTTCAAAAGTACCGAGCAAAAAAACATCGTGTTGCAAGTAGGGGATCGCGATCGCATCGACTTTCAACTGCAAGTTGGCGAGGTCCAGGAGACTGTAACGGTCGAAGCGAATACCTTGCGAGTGCAGACCGACTCTGGGGAGCAGAGCAGCGTCATCACCGGGCAGCAAATCTCGCAGATATCGGTGAGTGGACGCAGCATGTATCAACTGGCAGCTTTGGTGCCCGGCGCCTCGAGCCAGATTGGCGCCGGCGGAATGAGCGCAGGCGAGGTAAACACGCCGGTCGGCGGAGATGCGAGCGTGGAATTCAATGGCCTGCGTCAGAACCACAATATCTATCTGCTCGACGGCGGTGAAGATGATGATCGCGGCGGCGCAGGTGGAATGAGCATCGCCCCTTCGAGTGATGCGATCGCAGAATTTCGCACGCTGACCTCGAACTACAGTGCCGATTATGGACTCTCCTCGGCTGGAACCATGTCCATGGTCTTGAAATCCGGAACCAGGTCGCTCCACGCATCCGCCTGGGAGTTTAACCGCAACGACGCTTTTGACGCGCGCAACTACTTCAACCCAGCTCCGCAGAAAGTGGCGGAACTGCGGCTGAATGTCTTTGGCTTCAATGTTGGTGGACCTGTAACACTCGGGCACCTCTACAATCCGGAACGGAAGCGCACGTTCTTCTTTTACAACCAGGAGTGGCGGCGGCTCATTCAAGGTGGATTGACCAATCAGGCGGTGCCCGATCCTGCAACCTATGGCGGTAGCTTCGGTAGTCAAACCGTGAATGTCCCGAGCGCGAGTGCTGTATCGGCGGCGGTGCTGGCGCGCAATTGTCCGGGCGGCGTGTTGCCGGCAGGCATCGTTCAGGGAGAGCCCTTCCCAAACAACACAATTCCATCGTGCATGATTTCGCCCAATTCCACCTCATTGCTCACTGCGGGAATCTTTCCTCAAGCGAATGCGGTGAACGCAGCCGGTAAACCGACCTTCATCGGGGGAAACAACTCTCCCACCAATCTCACAGAAGAGGTTGTGCGAATCGATCACAACTTCAGCAGCAAGTTCTCGATCTTCGGGCATTTCATTGCAGAACAGGTATCGCAGGGCTTCGGGGTCAGCCAATGGAGTGGCGCCAATGTTCCAACAGTGGGCGATACCTTCGGCAATCCCTCGTATAGCGCGGTTGTGCACACGACGTACACGATCAACTCGAGCTTGTTGAACGAGACGGCGTTCAATTACAACGGCAACCGCATCAACATTGTGCCTTTCCCCGGATCGGGATTGAAGAGCCTGGCGATCCCCGATGGTTACGACTCGTCGAAGTCGCGGCTCTTCTCCGGACCCAACAATGACAATCGCATTCCCAACATCGATCTGAATGGGGCGCTCGGCACGCACTTCGAGATCTCAAGCTGGCCGTGGCACAACAAAGCAGACGACTATCAAGTCCGCGATGACATTTCCTGGACCAAAGGTGAACATCAGATCAAGATGGGCGGAAGCTGGGCGATCTACAAGAAGACCCAGGACCTTTTCGGTCAGACGCAAGGGTCTTTCAACTTCGACGGCACGTTCACGGGCAGCGATTTTGCGGACTTCCTGCTTGGCAACGCAAAAAGCTATAACGAACTGGCGGTGCAGGACCACGGGCAATGGAACAACGTTTCGTTTTCCGTTTACGTGCAGGACAACTGGCGCGCTAATCGAAAGCTCACGTTGAACCTGGGCCTGCGATGGGATGGGATTCCGCACACATACGAAGCCAACGACCGGATGGGGAATTTCTATCCATCGCTCTACAATCCGGCGGATGCCGCGGTACTTCTCCCCGACGGCTCAATTAGCCCGAACAGTCCCGGGTTGGGGACGAGCCCGAATCCAATTCTGGCCGGAGTTCCGCTCTACCTGAATGGCATCGGGATTCCTGAACACAACCACGTCCCAAAAGGGCTGGTGAATAACAACTGGAAGACTTTTGGACCACGCATTGGGTTCGCGTACGATCTCGCCGGAAACGGGAAGACCGTCATTCGCGGGGGAGTGGGCCTCATGTACGAACGTATCCAGGGCAACGACATGTATAACGCAGGCGCAAATTCTCCGTTCAGCCTCAACGTGACGAACAACAGCGTCACCGTGGAGGATCCGAACATCCTTCTAGCAACTGGTACGGCAGCGGCTCGACCGATCAACCCGCCGAGCATTACCGGCTTAGCAATCGACAACTATAAACAGCCGGCGAGCTATCAGTACAGCGCTGGACTGCAACGTCAGTTGAACGCCAAATCCGTCCTGTCGATTTCGTACGTGGGAAATCAAAACCGGTATCAGAACGACTACCGGCAGCTCAATTTGCCGGATCAGGGCTATTTGCCGGCTCTGATTCGCGGCGCGCAGTACACCACGGCGCCTGGCCTGCCGTACCGCGGATTCAACTCGATCAACATGTCGACCAACGAGGCGAATTCGCACTACAACGGTCTTCAAGTCGATCTGAATTCACGGATTCGTACGTTGACTCTGCGTGCGTTCTACACGTTCTCGCGAACCGTCGATCCTACACTCGGAGGTGGTGGTGGAGCCGATCTCAGCAACGTCTCCAATCCTTACCTTGGCTGGAAGTACGATAGTGGCCCCGGAGGATATGACAGAACAAACAATGCTGCTGTGAACTTTATCTACGAGATCCCTTTCCTGCAGAGAAGTCCTAATCGCCTATTGAGGTCGGCTCTTGGTGGCTGGGAACTGTCGGGAATCGTGAATATGACTTCGGGCCTGCCCATCAATCCTCAACTGACTGGCGCACAAAGCAGCAATGGCTTGCCGAATGCAACCAACCGTCCGGACAGAATGAGCAAAGTATCTTATCCACACAAAGCCGGTGAGTGGTTCGATACCTCGGCATTTGCTTCACCCACAGTAGGTGCATGGGGCAACGCGGGCTTTAACTCTCTGCGAGGCCCCGGCCGGGATAATTGGAATCTCTCCCTCTTTAAGAGTTTCGCGTTCGGCGAGGAGCGTCGACTTGAGCTTCGCGCAGAAAGCTTCAACGTTTGGAATCACACTGAGTTCGATCAGGTGAGTAATGCGCTTGGCTCGAGCAACTTCGGCCAGGTTACCTCTGCATACGATCCGAGAGTATTTCAGTTCGGAGCAAAGCTCTATTTCTGATTGTGCGCTAGTCTTCCAGGTCCCGCTCTTACTTCGTTCGGTGAGAGCGGGCAATTTCAAGGGGAATGACCCGCCGTTCTACGGCATGTGAAATTCCGATCGGAACTGAATGGGTGATTTGGCGATCGTGCGCTTATGAACGTTCTTCCGAATTCGGGGCACTGGCAACACTATTCAGTTCGTAACGCCTGGATCGGATCGACGCGCGAAGCCCTCCACGCCGGAATCAGGCAGGCCAGCACTGCCACGGCCATCAGCATCGTGCCTGCAACCGCAAACGACGCCGGATCGAGCGGCCGCGTTCCATAGAGCATCGACCGCAGCAGTTGCGCAGTCAGAGTGCTGGCAGCGACGCCAACGATCAGTCCAATAAGTGCAGGCCGCAACCCTTCGAAAAGTATGAGGCGCAGGAGTTGTGATCTCTGCGCGCCCACTGCGATACGGAGACCTATATCTGGCGTTCGCTGTGTGGTCAGGTAGGAGAGCACGCCATAGAGTCCTACCGCCGACAAAAGAAGAGATAGCGCTGCAAACGCGAGCACCAGATTCGCCGCGAATCCCTGACTTGCCGAGGTCTTACCAAGAATCTGATCCATCGTCAGCGCGTTATACACGGGCAGTTCCGGCTCGAGTGCCGAGATCTGTTGCTGGATCGGCATCGACATCGTCAGCGGATCCGCGGCCGTATACGCCACAATCGTCGCCTCCGACGTACGATCGGGAATGCCCGACAGAATAGGGAAATACATCGTTGGCTGAAGCGGCTTGGTGACGTCATTGACCGTGTTTCCGACTTCACCCAAAATCTCGTAAACCTCCGGCTTCGTATCCCAGACCACCCGCACATGCTTTCCGACGGGGTCATCACCCGTGAGGTACTGATCCACGAATTTCTTGCTCACAACGATGTAGTGATCGTTGTTGAGGCTCTCGTGTTGCGTGAAGACGCGCCCGCGCACAAGCGGAATCTGCATCACGTTGAAGTACTGTGGGTCGGCGGTCAAAGCGATAGCGTCGTACTGAAGGCTGTAGCTGGGCGCGGGCCGCTCCAAGATGCTGAAGACCCTGTCGCCTGATGGACCCGCGCCCGGCGGGACAGAAACCAGCCCTGCGCCGCGCACTCCGGGCAGGCGCCGCAACCGCTCCAGCAACGCCTCATGAAAGCGCACCACCTTGTCGCGCGTATCGTATTGAATTTCCGGCAGACCGAACTTCATGGTAATCACGTGATCAATACGGCAGCCGAGATCCGTAGTGCGCAGGTGCAGGAAGCTCTTGAAAAGTAGGCTTGCCGAGATCAGAAGCACAACAGTAAGCGCGATCTCAGCCGCTAGCATTGTCTTGCGCAGGCGCACTCGCGCGCTGCCGCCGCCCACCGTTCGGGATGTATCGCGCAGGCCCGTCAGCAGCCCTTTTCCGGTGGACGATACGGCGGGCACAAGGCCAGCCAGCAATGCTGTTGTAACTACCAGGGCCAACGTAAACGTCAGAACCCATCCATCGATATGCACGGACTCGGCACGCGGCAGATTGCGCCAGTGTGCAGCCAGCCAGTAGGTCGAAGCCAGCGACAGCAGCAGGCCCAGTCCTCCGCCGGCCAGGCAAATCAGCAAGCTTTCCGTCATCTGCTCGCAGACAAGAACAACACGGCTGCCGCCCAGTGCGCCGCGTACCGCAACTTCTCTGCGACGCGTCGCCGATCGCGCCACCAGCAGGTTTGTAAGGTTAAGGCAGGCAATCAGGAGCATGCAGCCCACCGCGCCCAGCAGTACCAGCAATGGCGTCCGCACATCTTTTGCCAAGTCCTCGATCATCGGCCGGGACCACACGTCTTCCGCAACAGGCTTCGAAGCGTGCGCGACGTGGATCTGATATTGAAGCGCACTCACCTCGCGCGTCGCCGCGGTCGCGCTCACACCTGGCTTGAGCCGTGCCACCACCATGCTCTGGTGCCCATCGTGTATGCCATAGTCCGCCGGCGAGAACGTCTGAGCATACGGCAACCAGAACTGAATCTTGGCGTCGGGGTACGCGAACCAGCTTGGCAGCACGCCGACGACTGTGGTTGGGATCGTGTCCAGATGAACCTGTTTGCCGATGATCGACGGGTCGCCGGCAAAGCGCCGCTGAAACAGGCTCCACGTGAGAAGCACTACCGGCTGCCCTTCCGGTTGGTCTTCAGCCGCAGTAAAGGTCCGACCGTAGACCGGCGACACGCCGAGGAGGGAAAAGAGATTGGCCGACCCTCCAGCGCTCTGCACCACTTCGGGCAATTCACTTTGCACGCCAGAGATGATGCCTCCGTAGCCGCGCATGGCAGCCATATCTTCAAAGCTGTGCGTCTGGCTGCGCCAGTCGCGGTAGTCGCCTGGGGCGACGGCATTGAATCCATCGCCGCCTGTATTTTGGCGATAGTGCTCGTAGAGCATCACCAGGTTGCCGGGATCTCGAAAAGGCAGGGGACGCAGAAGCACAGCACGCACAATCGTGAACAGTGATGTGGTTGCACCGATACCGAGCGCCATCACCAACACCGCCAAAACCGAGAAGCTGGGGGAGCGCCGCAGAGTACGCGCGCCGTACTTCAAATTGCGGACAGATTGCTCCAACCAGTTCCATCCCCAAGCCATATAACTCCTCTCGCGAATGCGCGTGACATTGCCGAATCGTCGGTTCGCGACCTGCCGGGCTGCCTCGGGCGCGGCGCCGCGCGCAACCTGCTGCTCCCGCCGAAGGTCCAAGTGAAGCCGCAGTTCTTCGTCAAGCTCTCGCTGAAACTCGTCGCGATGAAGAAGCATCTGAAGCCGCCTTTTGCATTCGCCCGCAAAGCTCATGGCTCCTCCTCACGCTGTCTCAATCACTCGAGAGATAGCGCCCATTACCCGCTCAAATTGCGAGAGCTCAATGCGAAGTTGCTTTTTGCCATCGGGCGTGAGCGTGTAGTATCGCGCGCGGCGATTCCCGGCAGTCACGCCCCACTCCGCCCTTGCCCATCCCTTTACGAGCATTCGCTGCAAGGCCGGATACAGCGAGCCCTCCTCAACCTGCAGGACTTCATAAGAGGAGCTTTGAATGTATTCCGCGATCTCGTATCCGTGCAGACGGCCGCGTACTGCAAGCGTCTTCAGGATGAGCATGTAGAGAGTGCCCGGTGGAATCTCATCTCGATCGCCGTCGCGGCGTATGAGAGCAGCCATGAGCCGTGGACCTCCGGTGCTGGCATAGTCTACCTATGCCACTGTCCTGCTTATGGGCAGGCTTGTCAACGCTTTTGTGATGTGTACGGCTTGTACTTGAATGAGCAGCACGGTTGGAGACTTCAGTCCAAACCACTCCTTCAGGCGCTCCTTGTGGCGCTCCATGATGGTCGAACCGCTATGAGGGAGACATAAGGTAGCTCGAAATATTTGCCCGATGTCGCATGGAGTGATGCGCGCGCTCACCAGCGCTTGGCAACATATCGCTGAGCGAGTTTGGTGATGAAGGGCGGAGTAATTTCTTTACCAATGCGCTTGATCATCGCCTTCTTGTTTCGGTGCTGGGTCGGAGTAAAGATGGATTCGTGTGGAACTAGATGGCTGTTGGATGTATGGAAGTAAAGGATCAAGGAGGTACGGAATACATCGCGTGCCACGATGGGTCTTACACCGTGAAAATTCTTGTCTTCGATCTCAAACATGACGGTTCGATTAAATATTGGTTCGATAACCTTTTCGCACCGAGTTCCATCCTTGTCCCAAAGTTCGAGTTGTCCACCGAAACTTTCCTTCCAATCGCGATTGAGATAGATGAGCATGACAAGACGACGCTGGAGCCCACAGTAGAAATCCATATTTCGGTCGGCATGCACGTTAAATTCTCCACCCGAGGGATATACGTGGAATCCAGCACCGGTCAGGTAGGGATCTGGCAATAGAGCTTCCACACCTGTTATCTCAGACAGAAATCGCAGGAAGCCTGCAGAGTGTACTGTCGATATGAACTGATATGCAGAGTCGCCGAGCTGAACAGCCGATCTAAAGTTATATTTGCTCATTCGTTCATTGGATTCGTAATGCCACTTTTCACTCTTGAGCGGCGGCAATTCTGCGAGAAGCGATTGCAAAGTAGACGTGGGAAATAGTCCATCTAAAACGAGATGCGGATATGGCTGAGCTGACCGATACGTCTCAGCTAACTGCTCGATTGTTTTGTCAATTGATAGCTTGCAGCGAATAACGGACAAGATTTCATTAGTTCGGTTTTTGGTCATGTGGTCACCACTTTCTAAAACCGCCGACAGGTCGGTGCCAGGCAGGTATTCCTGCACCCTGAATGCTCTCGTTATTGCGAATCAGCTACGTATAGGGAAGGGAGGATCGCTTTTCACTTCCGGTCATCTCTATTTCGTTATGGCATACAAGAATGGAGAGAAGGTTGTCAAATGTGAGTACGTCAACCCTCGCCCTCTCATCGAGATTTCAATCTCAAGTTGAGTGACAGAGAGTGGACCGGACATTACCTCGGTTCAAAACGGAAGATGATCGCTTACTTGGTTCCATCGATTGTCGCGCAGATTCAGTTCCTCGCAAGCTCTATCCGCTGTAGCTCAGGCGGTCAAAAAATTGTTCCGAAACGTAAGTACAACCTTTGTTCAAGGACAAGCAACAAACATGGCAGGTAGGCAGATTCCCCGTCTCTAATTCTCAGTCAATTCAGCAAATGCAGTTGGAAGCGCGAAGCTCCATTTTGCCAGCATCGCTTGTCGTAGAACAGGTACAACTGGGCCCCAAAAATTCCCGCAAATCGATCGCGGCGGATCAGGAAATCCTTCCGTTCGATCGATCAAGACTGCAACCTCACAGACCTGCAGCGGAGTTTGCCTTCGCTGAGGCCAGACTACTGCTCTGCGCAAAGTCGTTTTGGGGCAGCAATTAATTGATCGTGAACGTCCCTTTCGGACCTGTGGTCCTTTTCTCATTCCGGCGATTGAATTGATTGATCCAAGCGTGCTTTGGAGATGCCCGGTGAATGACAAACATCGAATAACGATCGGGCTCCTTCAGCTCTGTGACCTTTTGCTCGTAGCCGTCGCATTTGTTCTGGCGGCAGTGCTCCTGGTAGAGGCGCAACATGAAATATCTCCGGCGCGTTTTTTCGCGATGAGAACCCG
>Ga0105240_10010423_pt1 | contig 13060 bp, 12 predicted proteins | sample KBSC54metaG_FD_80426 | JGI IMG/M metagenome (GOLD analysis project Ga0105240, IMG submission 80426) | Corn rhizosphere microbial communities from Kellogg Biological Station, Michigan, USA - KBS C5-4 metaG | ecosystem: Host-associated > Plants > Roots > Rhizosphere > Soil | place: Michigan, USA... | reverse complement strand
TGGACGCGACGTTCGAGAACATGCCCTCGGTGCTGTTCGACGCGGCGGCCGTTCCGGGCGGTAAGGAGGCGATCACGGTGCTGGGAGGCGTGGGCCAGGCGATGGAGTTCCTGAAGGACCAGTACCGGCACGCCAAGACCATCCTGGCGCTGGGCGAGGCCGCCGACCTGCTGGAGAAGGCGGGCATCCCGACGGTGCTGCCGTCGGGAGCGCCCGACCCCGGCTTGCTGGTGGGGAATCACGAGAGCGTGGAGGAGGCCCTGCCGGACTTCGTGCACGCCATCGGCCAGCACCGCCACCACGCGCGCGAGACCGATCCGCCGCTGGTCTGATCAGCTGGACACGGCGCCCGTGCTCCTCTCGGTCACGGGCGCCGGACTCGGCTTGGGCGCGAATCCGTCGTCGGCTTCCGGGCCCGGACGTCACTCGGAGAACGGCGCCAGCCGCTGCATCAGCGCCGGCAGCTCGTCGAGCAGCTCGCGCGCGAGAAACCCCAGCGGCGCGATCCGGCGCGCCAGACGCTCGCCCGCCTTCGCGTGGACGAACACCGCCCACACCGCCGCCTGCGCCGGGGTGGCCCCGCGCGCGCACAGCCCCGCCACGATGCCGGACAGGATGTCGCCCGAGCCCGACGTGCCCAGCCCCGCCGTCCCGGCCCGGTTCACGAAGGCGTCGCCGTCCGGCGTGGCCACGAACGTGGTCTCGCCCTTCAGCACGATGATGGCGTTCAGCTCGACGGCCGCCGCCAGCGCCAGCTCCAGCGGGTGCCGCCTCACCTCGGCCGGCTCCACGCCCCGTAGCTGGGCCATCTCACCCGCGTGCGGCGTCGCCACCACGCACGCCGAGGCGCGCCCGGGTCGAACCAGTCGACCCTGCAGGGCCAGCAGGCCACCAGCGTCCAGCACCACCGGGCAGCGCATTCCGCCCTGGACCCACTGCCGCGCCATCGCCGCTGCCGCCCCGGCGCTGTCGGGGCCCATGCCTGGTCCGATCAGCAAGGCGTCGGTCTGTTCCAGATCCCGCCGCAACACCCGGCAGCCGGTCGGATGAATCTCCCCGCCGGGGCGCTGGCGCAGGCCCGACACCCGCGCCTCCGGCAGCGAGACGCCGATGATGGGCGCGACCGCGGCGGTGGTCGCGATGTGCAGGCGCCCCAGGCCCACGCGCAGCGCGGCCAGCCCCGCCAGCGCCACGGCGCCGGGAACCTGATGACAGCCCCCCACCACCAGCAGCGAACCGCGGCCGTCCTTGCCGCGCTCGGTGTCCGGTCGGGGCAGCCTCCAGCGCCGCAACAGCGCGACGTCTATCGGCGCCGGTCGCGGGGGCCGCCGCGGGCGGGTGCGGGCCGCCGCGCTCATCGCGGCGCCACCGGCGCGTCGGTGGCGGACGTGATCGGCTCGTGCGCGTCCTGCAGCGGGGCCACGTGGTTGTACAGCTTCAGCCGCAGCGCGCTCGGGTCGTCGTCGTCGACCGCGTACGCGGTGACCGAGCAGTTGGCCACCTCGCCCTGGGCGTCGATCCGCAAGATCTCGGCCTCGTCCAGCCGCTCGATCACGTAGCGCAGGCACAGGACGACCACCTGATGCGCGACGATCAGGGGCCGTTCGTGCGCGTAGCGCAGTTGCAGCTCCTCCACGGCGCTGCGCACCCGCAGGATGACGTCGGCCCAGCTCTCGCCGCCCGGCGCTCGGAAGTAGAACTTTCCCAGCCGGCGGCGCGCCTCGGCCTGCTCCGGATATCGCTCGGCCCATCCGCGGGCGGTGAGCCGGTCGAGCGAGCCGAGATCCTTCTCGCGCAGCCGCTCGTCGGCCACCACCGGCACCTGGCCGGCCAGGCGCGCCGCCACCAGGCGCGCCGTCTGCAGCGCGCGCTGGTAGGGCGAGCTGAGGATCAGCGTCGGCCTCTGGTCGGCCGGCCGCTCGGCGAGCCAGTCGCCCAGCGCCGCCCCCTGACGCTCGCCCAGCGGCGACAGGGCGACGTCCGCGTCGCGCTCGGCGATGTCGATGACGGGGCTGGCCGCCGCCTCTGCCCGCGCCGCGGCGGCGTTCCCGGCGCTCTGGCCATGGCGCGAGATCCACACCACGGACGGCCAGCCCACCCGCCGCGGGCCGCGGCCCGGTTTCGCTCGCATGCGTCCCGCAATGTAAGTCAGCGCGCGGCGGGCGAAAGACGCGTGAGGGCGCGACTTTCCTACTTCCTCGCGACCCTTTACGTTCATCGGATGCCCAGCCCGCCCCGGTCGCCGCTTGACTACACGGCGCAGCTCGCGACCCTGGTCACCGAGGCGCCGGCGGGGGACGGCTGGCTGCACGAACAGAAATTCGACGGCTACCGCATCGGCCTGCGCAAGGACGGCGCGGCGGTCAGTCTGTGGAGCCGACGGGGCAACGACTGGACGGACGAGTTCCGCAGCGTCGCCGTCGCGGGCGCCGGTCTGAAGGTCCGGCGGGCGTTGCTGGACGGCGAGGTGGCGGTGCTGCTGGAGAGCGGGATCAGCAGCTTCCAGTCGCTGCAGAACCGGCGCGCGACCACGCCGCTCGTCTACCTCGCGTTCGACCTGCTCGCCCTCGACGGCCAGGACCTGCGCGAGCGTCCGATCGAGCAACGCAAGGCGCTGCTGCGCGAGCTGCTAGCGGCGTCGGGCGGCGACGTCCTCCGCTTCTCGGACGACGTGCGGGGGGACGGGCCCGCCTTCTTCGCCCAGGCCTGCAAGCTCGGGCTGGAAGGCATCGTCTCCAAGCGGCTGGGCGCGCCCTATCGACCGGGCCGCAACAGCGACTGGGTGAAGACGAAGTGCCTGCGCCGGCAGGAGTTCGTGGTGGGCGGCTTCACCGACCCGGAGGGCTCGCGCGAGGCGCTCGGCTCGCTGCTGCTGGGCGTTTACGCCGAGGGGGGCCTGCGGTGGGCGGGCAAGGTCGGCACGGGCCCAGGCTGGACGGGGCCCTACCTGCGCCGGCTGCGCCAGCGGCTGGACGCGCTGGCCACCCCGCAATCGCCGTTCGATCCTCCCGTCTCGGACAGCTGGTTGCGGCGCAACGCCCACTGGGTGCGACCCGAGCTGGTGGTCGAGGTGGCGTTCAGCGAATGGACCGACGACGGCCACGTCCGCCACCCGTCGATGCAGGGGTTGCGGGAGGACAAGCCCGCATCCGAGGTGCAGCGCGAGCGGGCCGAGCCTCCGCCGGCCGGGCCCGCTCCCCCCGCGGCGAGGGCACGGGCCCGCGGCCGCGAGGCGGCGCCCAGGCCGACGGTCGCCTCGATCGGCATCAGTCACCCCGAGCGTCCCGTCTACACCGACCCTCCCGTCAGTAAGCTGGACGTGGCGCGCTACTACGAGGCGGTCGCGGCCCGGATGGTGCCGCACGTGGCGGGACGTCCGCTGACGCTGTTGCGGTGCGCGGCGCCCATCGATCCCGCGGCCGACAAGGGGGGCTGTCAGATGCTGCGGCATGGTCGCGCCTGGGGACCGTCCGCGCTGCGCCGGGTGCAGATCCAGGAGTTGCGAAAGACGGGCGAGTACCTGGTGGCCGACAGCGCCGAGGCGCTGGTCGCGCTGGCGCAGATGGACGTGGTGGAGATCCACACCTGGAACGCCCGCGCCGAGACGCCCTACCTGCATGACCGCATCGTGATCGATCTGGATCCGGGCCCCGCCGTCCCGTGGCCGGCCGTCGTCGAGGCGGCCCTGCTGGTGCGCCACGTGCTGAAGGATGTCCAGCTGCGTTCCTGGGTGAAGACGACGGGCGGGAAAGGGCTGCACGTCGTGGTCCCGATCGTCCCCACCGACGTCACCGCCTGTCTGGCGTTCGCGCGCACGCTGTCCGATGCCCTGGTGCAGCACGATCCCGCCCGCTACACGACGACCTGGGCCAAGAAGGGGCGCGAGGGGCACATCCTCATCGACGCGCTCCGGAACAACCGCACCAACACCTCGGTGGCCGCGTTTTCCCTGCGCGCCCGCGCCGGGGCGCCGGTGTCCCTGCCGCTCGCCTGGTCCGAGCTGACGCCACGACTCGACCCCGCCACGTTCCACATCGGCAACGTCCCCGCCCTGCTGCGAGAGAGCAGGGACCCCTGGCGCGAGGCCTGGACCGTGAAGCAACGCCTGCCGGGAGCGTGACGATCGGGCGGCGCCCTCCGCACCCGGTAACTGGGCCGGTCAGGGGCCGCGTGTCGTCCTGCCGCCCGACCATCCCGGCGGCTGGCGACGCGCGCCGCGTAGCGCGTCCGGAGACATGACACCGACGGAGATCGACAGCGCGTCCTCCACGCACTTCACCAGGTGTCACCACCGGGCGGGGATGGACAGCCAGTCGCCCGCTCGCCGACGTGAGGCGCGCGGCCGGGCGCACGCCAGGTGGAAAAGCGTGGTTCGCCCGCGAAACGGTCGCGGCGTCGACACCGCTGCTGCTCTTTACAACTCGCCGCGCGGCCTCATCGAGTCAGCGGTGGACCTCTCATGAGCGCGATGTGGCTGCTGGGCATGATCGTGACGGCGGCCGTTCCCCAGCCCGCCGCCGGCGTCGTGCCCGTGCTGCGCGTGTGCGCCGATCCGAACAATCTCCCCTACTCCAATGACCGGGGCGAGGGTTTCGAGAACAAGATCGCGGAGCGACTGGCCCACGCGCTGCGGGCCGACTTGCAGTACACCTGGTGGCCGCAACGGCGGGGTTTCGTTCGCAACACACTGGGGCGCGGAGTTTGTGACGTCGTGGTCGGCGTGCCGGCGGCGGCTGGCGCCTTCGCGCACACGCGGCCCTATTACCGGTCCAGCTACGTGTTCGTCACGCCGAAGGGCCGGCCACCGATTCGCTCGTTCGACGACCCTGCGCTGCGCCGCCTGCGCATCGGAATCCCGCTGATCGGTGACGACGGCCAGAACCCGCCGCCCGAGGCCGCGCTGGCGCGCCGGGGCATCGTCGACAACGTGGTGGGGTACGCCGTCTACGGGAATTACGCCAATCCCTCCCCCCCGCTGGATCTGCTGCGGGCGCTCCAGCGTGGCGAGATCGACGTCGCGGCCGCGTGGGGGCCCCAAGCGGGCTACTTCGCGCGCGCGAACCACCTGCCCTTCACCCTCACCGCGATCGCGCCGGAGGAGGGCCTCTCGTACACGTTCGAGATCACGGTCGGCGTGCGGCGCGGCCTCCGGGACGAACCGCTTCGCCAGAGACTGGACCGCGCGCTCGCCGACGAGCAGGCCGCCATCTCGAAGATCCTCGCCAGCTACGGCGTGCCGCGCACCTGACGGCAACACCGTGTCCTCGCCGTCGCCGGCGACACCGTTACGAGGGCTCGCGAACGTGACTGTCACGCGCGAGCAGTTACCTCCACGCGACCCTCGCGAGAGGGTGAGGACGGGTTGACGCCACTTACATCGAGGCACCGCTGTTGCAGCGAAAGGCGCGGCGCCGGCCGGCGTCCGGCCCATCACCACCATCGGTCTCGGCAGCCAGGGACGAACAGGGAAAAGGAAGAACACATGGAAGCTCGCAATGACCAGACTCGAAACGACCAGAGCAAGCTGCGGTCCCCCGCGCTCGGCGGCGCCAATGGCGCGGCGCTGACCGTCTCAACCCGTCCCAACGGCGAACCGCGCCAGCCGGCCCAGCCCAGGCGCACGGCGCGCGCCTCGAATCCTTGGGCCCGCGGCCTGGGGTGGTTCAGCATCGGCTTGGGCGCGGCCGAGCTGCTGGCGCCCGCCACGCTGGCGCGTCTGATCGGCGTCCGCGACACCAGCCGCAACCGGAACGTCCTGCGGGCGCTGGGCACCCGTGAGGTCGCCGCCGGGGTCGGTCTGCTGCTGCCCCGCCGCCCCGGCCGATTGCTGTGGTCTCGCGTGGCAGGCGACGTCGTCGACCTCGCCCTGCTGGGGGGAGCGCTGGCGTTCGATCGGCGCACCAAGTCCAACCGGGCCGCGCTCGCCCTGGCCGCCGTCGCGGGCGTGACGGCCCTGGACACCTGGGCCTCGCTGCGCCGCCAGGACGAGCCGGACGACGACAGCGCGGCGCTGACCCGCGCCACCGCCCGACGGGACAAGCGAAAGAACGCCCGGGTCCCCGTGCAGGCCGTCGTCACCATCCAGCGTCCGGCCACGGAGATCTACGCGTTCTGGCGCGACTTCACGAACCTGGCGCGGTTCATGACCCATGTCCGCTCGGTCGACGTGAAGGACCGCCTGCGCTCACACTGGTCCACGTCGGTCACGGGTCGCGACACCCTCGAGTGGGACGCCGTCATCACGGACGATCGGCCCGATCACCTGATCGCCTGGCGCTCCGTGGCGGACGCCGACTTCGATCATGCCGGCGAGGTGCGCTTCGTGCCGGCGCCGGGGGGCCGCGGCACCGAGGTCCATCTGAAGATGAACGTCCTGCCGCCCGCCGGCGCCCTGGGCAAGGCGGTGGGCAAGCTGCTGCATCGCGTGCCCGAGGAGGTCATCGGGGCCGATCTGAAGCGCCTGAAGCAGCTGCTGGAGACCGGCGAGATCACGAGGTCCGACGCCAGCATCCACAAGGCGCCCCACCCGGCGCGGCCATCCGGCGACGACGAACAGTCCGACGTCTGAGTCACGAATTCCACGAACGCCAGCCGAGACGAGGAGAACCGAAATGAAAGCGAACTGCTGGGAGGGTAAGAAGAAGGTGCGCGTCGAGACGGTGCCGGACCCGCGCATCCTGAACGACGGCGACGCCATCCTGAAGGTCACCTCGACCGCCATCTGCGGCTCGGACCTGCACCTTTACAACGGCCTCATCCCCTCGATGCAGAAGGGGGACGTCCTGGGACACGAGTTCATGGGCGAGGTCGTCGAGATCGGCCGCGCCGTGAAGAAGCTGAAGGTCGGTGACCGCGTGGTCGTCCCCTTCCCCATCGCCTGCGGCCAGTGCACGATGTGTCACGAGAAGCTGTTCTCGCTGTGCGAGAACAGCAACCCCAATGCCTGGATGGCGGAGGCGCTGTGGGGGCACTCCCCGTCAGGGCTGTTCGGCTATTCGCACATCCTGGGCGGGTTCGCCGGCGGTCAGGCCGAGTTCGTGCGCGTGCCGTTCGCGGACGTCGGCCCCATCAAGGTGCCGGCCAGCCTGCGCGACGACCAGGTGCTCTTCCTCTCCGACATCTTTCCCACCGGCTACATGGGCGCCGAGATGTGCGACATCAAACCGGGGAAAGTGATCGCGGTCTGGGGCGCGGGGCCGGTGGGTCAGTTCGCCATCGCCAGCGCCCGTCTGCTGGGGGCCGAGCGGGTCATCGCCATCGACCGCTTCGACTACCGGTTGAAGATGGCCCGCGAGAAGGCGGGCGCCACCCAGACCATCAACTATGAGGAGGCGGACGTCCACGAGGCGCTGCGTGACCTGACGGGCGGCCGTGGCCCCGACGCCTGCATCGACGCCGTGGGCGCCGAGGCCCACAGCCACGGGATCAGCTACGCCTACGATCGCACCAAGCAAGCGCTGATGCTGGAGACCGAGCGGCCCATCGCGCTGCGCGAGGCCATCCGCGCCTGCCGCAACGGCGGGATCGTCTCGGTGGTCGGCGTGTACGGCGGACTGATCGACAAGTTCCCCATGGGGTCGCTGATGAACCGGGGCTTGACCATGCGGGGCGGGCAGTGCCACGTGCACCGCTACCTCGAGCCCCTGCTGGGTCACATCGAGCGCGGCGAGATCGACCCCAGCTTCGTGATCACCCACCGCATGCGCCTGGACCAGGCGCCCGAGGCCTTCGAGCTGTTCATGAGGAAGCAGGACAACTGCGAGAAGGTCGTGCTGTCGGCCTGATGGCAGCGGCAGACCGATCCACGGTTCTCGAACAACAACGGACACGGGAGGTTACCCATGACGACGACTGACGTTCCTTTGGCGGTCGTGACCGGCGCCTCGTCGGGCATCGGCTACGAGCTGGCGAAGTGCTGTGCCCAGGGGGGCTTCGACCTGCTGATCGCCGCCGACGAGCCCAGCATAGAGACCGCCGCTCAGCAACTGCGCAAGCTGGGCCGCCAGGTGCAGGCGCTGGAGGTGGACCTGGCCACGATGGAAGGTGTGGAGCAGCTGTACGCTGCCATCGGCGGTCGGCGGGTGGATGCCCTGCTGGCGAACGCTGGGCAGGGCCTGGGCAAGTCGTTCCTGGAGCAAAGCTGGGACGACATCCGCCAGGTCATCGACACCAACGTGACCGGCACGCTGGCGCTGATCCACAAGGTGGGGCGCGACATGGTCACGCAGGGCCGGGGGCGCATCCTGATCACCGGCTCGATCGCGGGGTTCATGCCGGGCACGTACCAGGCGGTCTATAACGGCACGAAGGCGATGCTGGACTCGTTCTCCTTCGCGCTGCGCGCTGAACTCAAGGACAGCGGCGTCACGGTCACCTGCCTGATGCCCGGCGCGACCGAGACGGAGTTCTTCGAGCGGGCGGACATGCTGGACACCAAGGTCGGCTCCGAGAAGAAGCAGCCGGCCGACGAGGTGGCCAAGGTCGGCTACGAGGCCATGATGAAGGGCGACGGCGACGTGGTCGCCGGCTGGAGCAACAAGCTGCGCGCCGCCATCGCGCACATCATGCCGTCCTCGGTGCTGGCCGAGCAGCACCGCAAGATGGCCGCGCCCGGCACGGCCAAGCACTAGCAGCGGGACCAGCGGGAGGACTGAGCCGCCGGGCCGGGAAGGAGATCGCGTGATCTTCGCCCGGACCGGCGGCTGTTCGCATTTTGACTCAGGGACCGACGGGCGCCGTCGCGTCCAGATCGCGCACCAATCGGTCCATCTCCGCATCGCTGGAAGACGCGTACAGCCCCAGCAGGCGGCCCACGCCGTCCACCAGCGCGAAGCGGTCCGAGTGGAAGGTACTCGTGGCCTCGCCTGGGTCCTCGGCGCCGCCCAGCGCTACGCCCAGACGACTCAGGGTGTTTCGATCGGTGGACAGCAGGCGCCAGCGCGCGGGATCCCCCTGCCACCGCGCGAGGTACGCCTTCAACACGGCGGGGCGGTCGTGCTCCGGGTCGACAGAGAACGACACGAACCGGACCCGCCGATCGCTCAACCGGTGCTGCAGCGTGACCAGCCGCGCGGTCAGCGCCGGACATGACGCCGTACAGGCCGTGAAGATGAAATCGGAAATCCATGGGAACCCATGGAAATCGTCCGCCGTCACGGTCACGCCGTCCTGATCGACGGCCGCAAAGGCCGGCACGGGCGTGCCCACCAGCGCGGCCGGAAGCGCCGGATCGCAGAACTGCGCGACCGCCCCCGCCCGCGCCGTCGGATCCAGCCGGTGGCCGAGGGCGACGCCGAGGCACGCCGTGACGATCGCCACGAACACGGTCGCTGGAAGCCAGCGGCGCGCGCGCGTCTGGCCCGGACCGCTCTGGGAACGCGCAGTCATCCCGCCTTCAATGCGTCGGCGCGGCGCCGGTTCTAGTGCAATGGCGTCGTTGAACGATCGATTTCGTCACCAGGCACATTGCCGCCACTGGCTGGGATGCATAAGTCTGCGCGCGCGGGGATGATGACGACACCGGCACGCACGGAGTCAGCGGGGAGTCCGACGGAGCGTCCTGCCCCGCCGCTGGTGGATGTGGCCGCGCGGCTGGAGCGACAGTGGAGCTCGCCGCCCACTCTCTGGGGGTGGCTGGCCACCGTCGACCACAAGCGGATCGGCTTGCGCTACCTGGTGACGGCGCTGGTGTTCCTGTTGCTGGGAGGTGCGGAGGCGACGCTGATGCGCCTGCAGCTGATCGGGCCGGAGCGCCGGCTGCTGTCCCCCGAGGCGTACAACCAGATCTTCACGATGCACGGGATGACCATGCTGCTGTGGTACGCGGCACCCGTGCTGTCCGGATTCGGAAACTACCTGGTCCCGCTGTTCATCGGCTCGCGCGACATGGCCTTCGCGCGCCTGAACGCGTTCAGCTACTGGATGTTCCTGTGCTCGGGGCTGTTGCTGTACGCCAGCGTGCCGTTCGGCCAGGCGCCCGACGCCGGCTGGTTCGCCTACGTCCCGCTGGCGGCGCGGCGCTACGACGCGGGGCTGAACATGGACTTCTACCCCGCCGCCATGCTGGCGCTCAGCATCTCGACCACCGTGGGCGCGGTGAACTTCATCGTGACCATCCTGAAGCACCGCGCGCCCGGCATGACGCTGGCCCGCATGCCCCTGTTTCTCTTCAGCACCGGCACCACCGCGGCGCTCTCCGTCCTGGCGCTGCCTGCGCTGACCGTGGCCTGCGTGTTCCTCGAGCTGGACCGGCGGTGGGGCACCCACTTCTTCGACGTGCGCGCGGGCGGGGACCCGGTCCTCTGGCAGCACCTGTTCTGGTTCTTCGGCCATCCGTGGGTGTACATCGTGTTCCTGCCCGCCACGGGGATGATCTCGATGCTGCTGCCGGTCTACGCGCGGCGGCCCATCGTGGGTCACCCCTTCGTCGCCGCGTCGACCGTGCTGACGGGCATCGTCGGGATGGGCGTCTGGGTCCACCACATGTTCGCCGTCGGGATGGGGCAGCTGGCGATGAGCTTCTTCGCCGCCGCCAGCATGACCATCTCGCTGTTCAGCACCATCCAGATCTTCTGCTGGGTGGCGACGCTGTGGCTAGGCCGGCCGGTGCGGACGGCGTCGCTGCTGTTCGCCGTGGCCTTCATCACCACGTTCGTCGTGGGCGGGCTATCGGGCGTCGTCACCGCCATGATCCCGTTCGACTGGCAGGTTCACGACACGTACTTCGTGGTGGCGCACCTGCACTACGTGCTGATCGGCGCGAACGTCTTTCCGGTCTTCGCCGCGCTCTATCACTGGTGGCCCAAGATGACGGGCCGCCTGCTGGACGAGCGGCTGGGCAAGCTCAGCTTCTGGATGATGTTCGTCGGCTTCAACGCCGGGTTCTTTCCCATGCACCTGTCGGGGCTGCTGGGTATGCGCCGCCGCGTCTACACCTACGCCCTCTCCGACGGACTGGGCCCGCTGAACCTGCTCACGTCGCTGGGCTCGTTCCTGCTGGCGGCGGGCGTCCTGGTCACGGTGGTCAATTGCTGGCGCTCGTGGCGCGCCGGCGCGCGGGCGGGCGCGAACCCCTGGAACGGTGACACCCTCGAGTGGTCGATCCCCTCGCCGCCCCCGTCCTACGGATTCCTGCGGATCCCCGCGGTGCGGACGCTGCATCCCCTGTGGGACGACTTCGACGAGTACGCCGACCCGCGGGACGAGCGGCTGCTGCTCCCCGGCCGCCAGACCCTGTCGACCACGGCCCTGGACGCCGTGCCCGAGGGAATCTCGTCGGGCACGGAGGACACCGTGCTGCCGCTGCTGCTCGCCCTCGCGGTGACGGCGGTCTTCGGATTGCTGCTCGCCCGGCTGCCGTGGGCCGCGTGCGGCGGCGTGGCGGTCTGCGTGGCGCTGGCCGCCGCCTGGCTGTGGCCCCGCCACCCCACGGCGGCACCGGCCCCCGCCGCCAGGGAGGCGGGCGCATGACCGCCGCCGTCGTCGCGCCCCACGATCGCTTTTCGGACGCGGACACGCGCGGTCCGCTCGCGCCGCGCATCGACCAGCTACCGGAGGACGAGCAGCGCGGCACGCTGGCGATGAAGCTGGTGATCGTCACCGAGGCGCTGCTGTTCGTGTGCCTGTTCTTCTCCTACTTCTACGTCGGACACCGGCACCCGCGCTGGCCGAGCCACCCGCCCGAACTGCCACTGGCGCTGGTCCTGCTGGGGCTCTTGCTGGCCTCCAGCGTCGTCCTGCACGTCGGCGAGCGACAGCTCCAGCGCGGGGCGGCCGGGCGGGCGCGCCTGGCGCTGGTGGGGACGATCGGGCTCGGTCTGGCGTTCGCGGTCGTGCAGGTGATGGAGTACCGCCACCACCTGCGGACGCTCCAGCCGCGCAGCGACGCGTACGGCTCGTTGTTCTACGTCATCACCACGTTTCACGCGCTGCACGTCGCCGCCGGCCTGCTGATGCTGCTCTTCGTGGCCTGTCTGCCCACGTTGCGACCGCCGCGGTCTCCGCGGCGGCCGCTGCACAACGTGGCCCTTTACTGGCACTTCGTGGACGTGGTGTGGATCGTCGTGGTGGCGCTGCTGTACGTCCTGCCCTGGTGGAAGGCCCGGCACGGATGAGCGCGTCGGCGAAGACCAGCAAGCCGTCGCGCGCCCTGTGGGCCGCGCTGCTGCTCCCACCGGTCCTGTGGATGGCGCAGGAGGCGATGGGCTGGTTCCTGGGCGGCGAGAGCTGTCCCGCCGCCGGGGCCGCCTGGTCGGCCCGGACGGTGCGCGTCGTCGTGCAGGTCCTCACGGCGGTGTCGCTGGTGGTGGTGGCGTCGTCGCTGGCGCTGGCGCATCGCCACCGCCAGGCGACCCTGCCGGGCGCGGGGGCCGCGACCGAGCGAGCGCGGTTCGTGGCCACGCTGGCGATGGTCGCCGGCGTCACCTTGTTGCTGGGTCTGTCGCTGGCGGGATTGCCGGCCGTCATGGTGCAGACGTGCGGACAGGCGCGATGACGGGCGGGTGCAGGATGCTGGCGCTCGCGCTGCTGCTGGCCGGCTGCCAGGGCAGCGGCGCCACCCGTTCGTACGGCGTGGCGACGGGCGGCTACGTCAGGCAGGGACGGGACGCCATCCTGTCGCGCCACTGCGGGGCCTGCCACGACATCCCCGGCATCGTGGGCGCGCACGGCGTGGTCGGGCCGCCGCTGGGCTCGTTCGCGCGGCGAACGTTCGTGGCGGGGCTGCTGCCCAACACGCCCTCGAACCTGGTGCGATGGCTGCGGGATCCGCAAGGGCTGGAGCCCCGCGGCGCGATGCCGACGCTGGGCCTGGACGTCCAGGAAGCCCGGAACGTGGCCGCCTACCTGTACACGCTGCGATGACCACATGACACAAACACGAATGATCGGGATCGTCGCCCTGGGGGCCCTGGCCGGGGGAGCCGGCTGTCACGGCGATCAGGGGCCACCACATCTGGCGACCGAGCGGGTGGGCGCCGTCATCGAGGTGGCCAGGCCGCTGTGGTGCCGCTACGCCGGGGTCTCGGCAACCCTTGCAGCCCTCGCGAGCGTGCACCTGTTG
>Ga0105240_10010422_pt1 | contig 13060 bp, 5 predicted proteins | sample KBSC54metaG_FD_80426 | JGI IMG/M metagenome (GOLD analysis project Ga0105240, IMG submission 80426) | Corn rhizosphere microbial communities from Kellogg Biological Station, Michigan, USA - KBS C5-4 metaG | ecosystem: Host-associated > Plants > Roots > Rhizosphere > Soil | place: Michigan, USA... | reverse complement strand
CGCGACGGAACCGCGGCGGGTCAAATACAGCTATCGCTGGATTTTCTTGTTGGGAACATTGGCGCTCACCGTCTATTTTGGGATTGGGCCGGCTTTAATGGTCGATGCGTTAAGTTGGGAGCCCGTTAAATGGTTCGTAACATTGCCAACCAACGCGGTCCATTATTTGACGGGTCATTATCTATTTGGTCTCGATCCGGGCATGGTCTTGAACGTCTTAGGTTCACGAGCAGTCCGACTTTTTGCCATTTTAATGGCGACATTTACGTACTATGCGACCGGCCACAACATTATTTTGGGTGTTTTGCGGGTATTCGAGGGTCGTCAGCTCTTCTCCCGACAAGGATTGCGTAATATCGGGCTTACCATGACCAGCGATTTCCACGAATTTGTGGGTGATGGCTGGCGGATGTTTCAAGCCCAAGCCTTTCCCGATGCAAAAATTGTGCCTTATGACGGTAATTCTATTGCCTCCCCGCGTAAACATGCTCTGAAAGTCGTTAAGCCTTACATGGATAGCGGGGCCTGGGTGTTGAACGGTACGCTGGACGATCGCACCGTCATGCGGGAGGTTGAGAATACAGTGGTCCGTGGAGCCCGTATGAATGCCACGCAGACCAATGTAGATAAAGACGGTCCTTGGACGCGCAAGGCGCTGCGTTTACGGGCATGGTTTCCGTTTTTAGAAAACGAGACCATCTCGACACTCGTAGGGCCGCAAACGGTTCAGATTGGATATCATTTCAAAGATCCAGATCCGAACGCGGCCAAATACTCTATTCATCTGCCGACCATTGCGTTTCCATTGCCCAGCCATCTGGATCAATTCCTCTTGCAATTTGCGGCTGCACATAAAATGACATTTAACGATGATCAACGCGCCGCCTTTTGGCAATTTATTCGCGAGATGATGACGGATCCTGCAAAGCACAAGTATCAGGATGGCATTCAAGCAGCGCTCAAAATGAATTTAGATGAATCGCTCCATAAGTCTTTTGCCGATGCTTATAAACAGGCTGATGGATCTCTCTTCAATTTTACGCCGGAAATTATCGCGTCCTATAAACGCATTGTGGATTGGCGCAATGAGCAATTCCTTCCCATTGGGGTCGGGATGGCGCAAATCAAATTGGGTTATGAAGTCAGTGCGGCCATGCAGCCGTCGTGGCCTCTGGACTATCGCGGATGGCCGATCGGGGAAATGCGCAATCACGCGATGATGGATACTACAGCGGCCAACGTCGGTCAAGGCCTGCTGGTGGAAGACACCTTCCGGCCGTCGAAGCTCACCGACATCGGCACAAAGATTCGCACCGATATGAAAGTGACGGTGGAGCCGGATGTCGAAATTGAAGCCCCCGTCGGCCGGCCCCACAAAGTGCATATCTTGGAACTTGAACCGCCGTATCATTTGACCCGCGAAGGCGCGCTTCATGGAGGCATTCGCCTTCTGAATCCCCAACTCACAGAAAGAGATGGGCAAGTGCTTATTTCCGTGCAGCCTAACCTGGAGGGACTGAAAAGCCACCCATATGCGCACGTGAATGTTTATTTCAATTCCAATGGGCAGGAGTTTACGCGCCAAGTCCCATTGAAAGATCTGCGCAATGGTCGTTGGAACACCCTGGCGATTCCACTCACCGCGTTCACGCAGCGCGGAATTGAATCCCTGGGCGATATTCAATCGATCGATATTCAAATCGTCAATCTAAAGGGCAGCATCCTTGTGGATGCTGGAATCTCTTCCGCGGCGGAAGCGCATACGCGGACCAGTAAGCAAATTGGGCATGTCCAAGTGCTTCCCGATGACGCGACGGTTCAAGAACCACCTGTCGCCAGCGGGCCAACCTCCACCGTGATGACCAATGCCGAACGTCGCCGGCGCGCGCTGAAAAGCGCACTCAACCGAACGAATGAACGGGAGACTTCTCTGCTCATGAAGGCCTCGCCGGGAATTTCAATGTCCGCAGAACCTTGGGAGCCGGTCCCCCTCACTCCTAAGGGAGAACTCGCGCTTCCTGAAGACCATGGTTTCGTGTCCACACAAGTTCAATTATTCCAACGGCTGACCCATGAAGTGGGTGAACTCGATTTGGCGGGTCCGTATGCCATTGCTGTCGCTCCGGTTCCCGAGCGCTCAGCGTATTTTCAACCAATTACCAATCCCGAGGAACTGAACGGACTCGAAGGCCTATTTGTTCTTGACCTTCCCCTTGCTGAAGAAGCGATCACAGGAAATTCTTCGGCGTTCGATGTGCTCACCCTCGAATATCTGGAAGAAGCCAACCATGCCATCATGGTCCGCGAACAGCCGGGTTTAATTGGGGAAGAATTAGAGAGAGCCATGCTCCGGATCAAAATTTTGCGTTTCTTAGAATGGTCCACGGATCCGACCCGGCAACAAAGAATGGAGCGATACCTTAAGGAGCATCCGGTTTACGATACTGGATACGATATCTATAAGGTCTACCGCTTAGCCCGCAAAACGTTTGAGAACCTGCTTCATAAAAAAGGTCTGGAGGTCGGCGAACTGTCGTTTGAGCAAATGGCCGAGTTGCAGGACCAGACGTTAGAAGATAGTGAACTTGAAGAGAAAATCGCGGATTATGTCCATAAAGCGATTAATGCGTTGCCTGTCGAATTGGACCCCATCGTTTCCCTTATAGAATCGCCAGGTTCAATGAAAGCGGTTATCAATGCCCCGGCCCAAAAAACAGATCCCGTGTTGAGCGCCGCAAAACGCGCAACGGCGCGCCGCTGGAAATTTTCTAAAGTCGATTCAGAAGGAAAACTAGTCATCCGAATGAAACGATTGCTATTGCTTATTCCACTCCTGTTTACATTTCTCTGGATCAGCGGACATCAATCAGGAACTTCCTCTTTAGTTATTCAAAATAACCCAAAGATAGAATGGACCGGGCGCGGACTCTATGTGAAGTGGAAGCAACTCATGCAAACAGGAAAGGAAATTGTCTTTTCAAGTCCCGCAAATGATCCTGTCCAAATCGATCTAGGGCACCACCTGGAGGCCAAGCTTGTTGTGCGCGGTCCCATCACAGCCAGTAAAACCGAACGAACTCTTGTCAAAGATCCCCAGGTTGTTAAGGCGCCCCCGGCTCAGCCGGTGGTAGAAGCCGTTAATGTGCCGCCTCCGGTCATGACAGAACCGCTAGCCCCCTCTAAGCCCCTGTCAAAAGAAAAGAATAAAAGAAAAGCCAAAGGGAGAAACGCGAAAGATGCCCACCCGGCGGAGGCTTCGTCTCCGAAAGAGGTCAAGGCGGAAACAAAAAATAAGAAGAAGAATGAGCCCAAAGTCGCAAAAGCCGTTCCGTCTCCTGCGGCGCCCGGTTTGAATGATATTCAAGCCCAATTGAATCGCGTCGGTTCAAGCGAAAAACTGGCGGCAATCTCGAACTTTAGCGCGATGACGAATGCGGCGGTTGACCGGCAAAAAATGATTGCGTCTAATATCCAGCAGGCTAAAATCCTCTTTCATTCATTAACATTTAAAAAGCAACAAAATATTCACCCCGAGTTGCGGCAACTCCAACTGATTATTTCGAAATTACAACAACTGCAAAGTGCAGTGCCACCTGATGCGTTACCGTCCGATGTAGCGTGGTTTTCCAATGCTCAGCTTTCATCCGTCCTGGCGTTATTGCAGGCTGGGTTTGAGGACTTGAAGCGTACGGCGGCCATTCAGAATGTGGCCCCGATGAATATAACGGTGGCGCGCTGGATCATGGCGCCTGGAATCTTTTTGATGATGGCCCTAAGTTCATTGGCTAAAACTATAGAACCCATCGCGAAACTGGCGCCCGCTCCTGCGCCGCTAAAAGAAACAATCAATACCTGGCATTCTGTGCAATTGAATTGGGGGGATTCCGCTTGGAAATGGGCGCATGACACGCTAGGTCATGGCGATCAGTATCAACGAATTCTGGACGCGAATGCGGGGTCTCTATGGCGGGTGCATGATCACATTCAGGTGCCGGTCCAGTTGCAGTTAACGGATGTGCATAGCTATGTGCATCCGGAGATTGTGCAAGCGCTTCCATCTTTCCCCGGCGAACATCTTTTAAATACCGCGCTGCAGTCTCCTCTGGAAACCATGCTAGTGGTCATGGCAATGGGTCTTGTGTCTTATGCCACCTATCGTCTAATAAAACGATGGCGTCTACCCAGCGTTGTGGTGCCGCTAATGCGTCCTCGCGCGCCGCAAGGATGGACGGTAGGTAAACTTACCGCCGCGCTTTCCGCGCTGCTTCAAATCTCCGCTTTAATCCCGGCATTGGCTCAGTCCCCGGTGGCTCCAACCCCGGCCAGCGCCGTAACGCTGCAACAGTTGATGGAAAAATCTACCCACTCGTTCGCGGATTTGCAACAGCAAGCGAATAACGTAAGCAAAGCGCAAGTGAAGGCCGATGGGTATAACGATGGTCCTGTCTTCGATGGAACGGGTAACATTTTGAGTGAAAAAAATCCGCATGTTTTTGGCACAGGTCCAGGCGGTATGGTGACCCTGCGGGTGGCCCCAGATTCGACAAAGGGCCATCAGACCCGGACCAAAACCAATTCCGACGCAAAAGATGAACAAACTGTGGCTAAACAAGTCGCCGATGACCATGCTGCCATGGTGAAATCCGTGGTGCAATTTGTTTATTACGAAGAGCAAGCGCAAGCGGCCGAGCAGGCCTTCAAAGCTTTGCCGGATTCCGCGACCGATGATCAACGGGCTGCCTTAACGCACGAGCAGGCGGCTGCGCATAGCAAAGCGGTCGAGGCCTACAATGTCTTCCGCAAAAAATCGCGCGCGGCCCAGGCGGGTCAACCGGCGTTAACGACGAACGATATCACGCTTGAAAAAATGCAAGCGTTGGTGGCGGGGAAAGAGCATGTGGATCCTACTGCGTTCTTGGCAGCTTCGGGACTCTTTGACGCTATTGAAACCACGTATTTTAACGCAGAGCAAACCTATCGGTCCTTGATGAGCAAACTAACGCCCAAGAAAGTCACGCTCAGCTTTAATCCCAACGTTACCCAGCGTAATCCGCTCTTTGGCAATATCGGCTGGATTGCCAACGTCGGTTTCTTATGGGACAAAGACAATCCGTTCCCGCTGCAATATGACCACATCGACTGGGATAAAGCCACCCAAGCCATTGAACAAGGCATGGCGGATTTGAATCAATCGCAAAACGATACGCTGAAAGCGATTCTCGGGGCGGTCGGTGCCCGCCAAAACGCGCTGACTCTAGCTCAAGCAGCACTAGATGCGACCAACGCCTATGCGTCCATCGCCGAATCCGATGATACCGGAATGGCGGATCACATTGCGCATCTTAAAGAGGAAGCAGCCGCCTATCAGATGCAAGCCGCTGAACAGGCCATCCTGCTTTTCTATTTCCAGGTTCCCATTGATGTCATCAAGACCTTGGATCGCTTGCCCGCCAGTGATGTCGAAAAAATAGCCACGGCTCAAACGAATCACCTCTATCAAGCTGTTCTTGACCAGCTGGTGACCCGTCGTCATGATTTAAAAGCCTTTTTAGACCAGGAGGCCAAAGGCAAGCGCGCGAAAAAAGCGAAAGTGTTCCTCGCCCGTCTAGATGCCTTGATTACGAAAGTGGAAAAACCCAATGTCGTCTCAGTGGCCGAAGAATTGGGCGAACTGCTCTATGCCTTTGGGGATGGCATCACCGTGGCCGCAACGAACAATGCGTTCCTGTCTGGCGCCACGTATACGCCCGTCATTGAAACGGATGCGCCCACCGGACAAGTGGCTGAACATATCACCTTAAAAGTCGGCCGCCAGGATCATAAGAATGCGGTAGACAAAGCAGCGGATAAAGTTAAAGAGGTCAAAAAAGCGCAAGAGAAAGTGGACGCCAATGGGACCGTGACGGGCACACGGGCCGCTCGCGAGCATGATCAGCCGGGCCTAGCCAAAATGAAAAAGACACTGGAAGACGGCATTCAAGCGTTAGGTGTGTCGGTCCAAGGTGAAGAGGGGTCCGTGACGGCGCTGCGCGCGATGCTGACCTATGAATTGGCGAAAGTCCTATCCTGGCAGGCGCAAGCCGATGATCAAGCCGGTACAGACATTTCCAAACTTGCGTTTGATGCCGATGCGTTATGGAATTTACTTCAAGTGCAATGGGCCGCGGCGCTGCTTCAAGACGGTTTAAGCGATAAACAAATGCGCAGTTTAACCGTGGCCCTGTGGCATCAGGGGAGCCCGAACAATACCTATCACTTTGCGGGACTGCGCATTATCGATGTCCTGAAGCTCTTAAAAGGTCCCTTGCGATCGATTGTCTTGTACCCCTCCACCAAACCAGGGCCCGCGATGCAAGCCAATCGAATCTTGGCCGAAGATTTATTCCGTCAAGCGCGCGACAATGCGCAGCTTGCCGCCGTAGCGCAACAAGAAGCCCAGGAGCTCTTAAACGCGCGCGCGGCGGATCTGGCCCTCTATACCGATCACAGCACCCCGGAACTCGTCGCGCAAGCCGCCGGTGTGCGCGCGGCATGGCTTAATGCCGAGCGGGCGCTTGAGGCGGCTAAGTTACAGAATGAAGCGGCCTCGGCGGTGCTCAATAACGTCATCGATCATTTCACCGCGGAACCTAACCATCCGTTCGCTGACGCGTGGAAAAAATCGCAAACCCCGAATAGCAAAGCGGCTGCCGTTCGCACGGCGGAACTGGTAGCACGCGATGCCCATCGTAAAAAGGTTCGTCTGTCTGGACTCTATGATCTGCCGGGGACTGGGCCGTTCTATTCGGAAGCCACGTTCCGCGGTCAGCCGGGCTTGCAGAATCGGGGGATTCAAGGCGGATTTTTTTGGAGACCTAACGATCACGCGGATGCCAATGATAAAAATCAGAAAGCTAAAGATGCCGCCGACGCGGCCGTAAAAACCGCGCAAAGCACGGCCGATACCGCGGCGGAAGAAATTGCCGCATTGCACGCGTTTAGTCGCGTGATAAATGGTGCGAGAACTTCGTTAGGCCGGCAAGTCCCTCCCGTGGTCCAAGCGGCATTATCTGAAGTGCAAGGTCAGCTACAGTCGGAAATTAAAAAACAAGCGGCCGCTGGGAATATCTCCGCACAAACCGTTCCACCGCTGGATTTGTCGCAACCCTTTGAAGTGGCCCTTTTTGCCGATCCCGAAGCCGCAGCTAAGGCGTTATCGGTAAAAGTGCCCGCCGTTACGAGTCCCGGCTTACCTTCGGGTCGCAGCGTCACGGTGGCCGGATTTGGCCAACGCGATGGGGACTATAAAGAATTCCATAACTTTGGCTTCCAAGCCTTTGCGACGTGGATCCATAAACCCATCAAATGGTTCTGGGGCGGCAAGGCACGTAAAGCGCTGAAAACGGAACAAGGAAAATTACGCGACTTACAGCAGATCGATAGCGACGCTTTGCGCTTAGCGGAAATTCAAGGTTATAACGCAAGCGTTGAAGCCCTCCTGAAAAATTTGCAAACGGCAGAAGCCACGATTAACGTCCTGCAGGCGCGGTGGAAACTGGTGGCTGAAGATGCGGCGAATGGAAAAATGGCGGCCACCGATCCGCAATGGAGCGATATGACGCAACACCTGACGCTCGCTTGGCGAGATTTTGTACAAGCGCGGTTGGCTCTGGGACGCAAAGCCGACGAGTTCAAAGCGTTTATGGCGACAGAAGAAAATCGCGATGCTCATGGCATTGTCGTGACCACGGTTTCACCCGCACCTGCCGTTCAACTGCCTTCCATTGTTGTTGGGGCGGTTCCCGCAGAATCAATAACCGCGCAAACATTGACACGGATGGTGGTGGGAACGACCGATAAAAAGATTATGCGCCAAGCGGAAAGTCTTCTCCGCGGAAAAGGCCACGATGTTTCCCTCGATACTTGGAAGGCGCTCTTGCCCATGATGGACAGCGTCGATTTGGAAAAACCAGACAACCATCGGCAAGCCAAATGGAATCGCTTTCTTAGCAATTTAGAAGTGCTGATCACCTTTGCCCAGATGTACAAAAAAGCAGAAGGCCTATCGGTCCCCCCTACGCAAGCCTTGCAATTTCTAGGCGATAAAGAATTTCAACCCCTGGCCGCCAACGCGCTGCATGACGTGGACGTTTATAAATCGGACGGCGAGCAATGGGTTAAAAATGGTTGGTTGCCGTCACTCAGTGCCTGGCGAACTTGGGCTTTGGAGTGGGCCGCTAGCCGCGGTAGTCCGCGCCCGATGGTGGAAGGCATTAACCAAGTGGCTGAAATTTCCAATGTGGGAGAGCTTGTCAAAATTACCAATGGCGGCACCGCCTTCGGCGTCTACGACGCTTTAGCGCAGGGACTTATGTCCTTGCATGATACCGGGATCAAAATGCGTGGAGGTATCGACTTCCAGGCCTGGATTGCCGCCACCAACGAAATTGCTCTAAGAACATTACTGAAACTAGACGCGAATATTCCGCTTGAGGACCAATACCGCATCCTGACCCAAGCGTCTATTGAGGCGGCGCGTCTCTTTGCGGGCAATGCGTCTTTGAACAGCGCCGAGATTATACGCCGACTGCAGACCGTCAGCGCCCATCAGCACGATGGCACTTCCCTCACCACGGAATCATGGGAAGCTTGGATGCAGAACGACGCGCGCGAACTTTCCAAAGGAATTGAAAAAATAGCCCCTACAAAAGTATCTTTCCCCGGCAGAAAATCACATCGCCGGCTTGGCTCGGCCGCGTGATCCGCGCACTTCTATCCCTGGGAGTCGTGGCTAGTCTCCTGCAGCCCACCACCTATATCGTGATGGGCGCTCCTGCGCACCGCACTCTCATGCCACACATCCTGTGCCGGCCCACCGATGCCTCCTACTTGACGGAAGAAGCCATCGTCGCGCGATTGCTCGATTTCTCTGCTAAACCTTCACAGGGGCGTCCGTATGTCTCACAGCTGATGCCGGAAGAAATGGTGCATCCTTTTCGTTTGACTTATATGGATTGGAATCGGCTGAAAGACATTCTCCGATGCAAATTAAAGAAGCCGGAGCCTCTTATCGCGCTAGTGAAGACACATAGTTTGGCAGTCACCAGTAATAGGGGAACCAGTTACACCATTGAAGGACAATTACAAGCGCACAGGTACGCTCCCGGTACGATTAAGATTTTATGGGAAGCCGTGGCAGAAGTGCTTGGTTTTTCTGATCCTACGAGTGGCCGCGCCGACGCGCGTCAGGCTCATGTGTATATTTCGGACCACGAGCAGCGGCACCAATTTTTCCGCTGGGATTGGGGAGACCAACGCGTAAAGGAGTTCCGCACGTTGGTGTGGCGCGGCGATTCCAGGGCGGAGGATTTATTTTTGCAAAAAGTCGCCCGGCTCTGGGGTGATCCTCCCAATGCCGTAGGCAATGATAAAGGATTACTTCCGTGGCCCCATGAAGCGTTGATGCGCTGGCGGACGGAAGAATTTTTGGTGCAAGCCATGGAAGCCTACGCGCGCGATGGGAATTTGAAGAGCTTATTTGAGCAGTTGTCCTATTCGGATGATATGGACCTCCATCGCGGGGCGGCGCCGTGGCTGACCAAATCAGTGTACGCCATCGGCATGCCGGCGAGTTTGTTTCTTGAGGTGCGCCTGCGCTATGTGCAGGCGGCTCGTGTTCATCAGATCGTGGAAGCGCGTATCGAACAAAAAGTAGCCGAATTTCAGCATCAATATGCCGCCCTCAGAAGTCAGCGCATTGATCATGACTTATGGCAAAACCTTGTGAAATTTGAGCCCAGCGCGTTCGGCAGCCAGTCGCATTTATACGCCATACAGTTGTTTAACCTCCGGCATTTAAGCTCGTTCCACATTCCGCGCAGCGAGCCCGAACTCAATACTCCGCTAGTGGTCTCCCTCACTCTCTCCCGCGCCGCTTGACGGCTCAACTTACTTCTTTCCAGGCAATCGTTAAATTAAAGTCCATCCAGGCAATCGATAGTTGTTTGGGATCGAAATAGTAAAAAAGCGTTTTTTCCGTCCCGATATTTTTCGCTAAGCATTCGATGGTAAAGATGGCGACGTTGTCGCCCTGTTGGGGATCGCGGCAGGAAGGATATAAAAGGCTATCCGTGACTGGGTTTTTTCGGATGTAAGCGTGCGACGGCGCATAGTCATGGCGGTTCATGATGGCGCGGAGATCCGGATGGTGATGAATATCCGTCGGCGTTGTATTTAGGAAAAGTATAAAAGCGTTGCGCTGTCCCGATTCGCGGATGGCTTTTAAATGATGCCGCTCAAATAAGAAGTGGTAGGCATGTTCATACAAACAGGTCCGCAGCTCCCGCGAGGCATACAACACATTTTTCTCAAAAAACGGCGGGCGGAAACGCGCTTGGTAGGCCGGCGCCACGGGCAGCGGATAACGAAATGGCGTGGCGATTAAGGGGTTCCATTCCGGATAAAGTAAGGGGGGTTTGTTTCGCTCCAGAACGGATTCCAAATAGAGCGCTTTTTCATAAGACGTCGTGGCTTGTTCGGCGTACAAGCGCGTGAGGGATTCTACAACCCGGCAAAGCTCCACTGCCTAAGCTCCGCGGCCTCGAATGTAATCCAAATATTGGCGTACAAACAAAAGTCCGCCGGCCGATTCGGCCATTTTTTCTAAAGGCGCTGCGCCCAGCGCAGGATGTTTTGTTTCCAGCCAGGCGATTTGATTGGCGGGTTCCGAAAACATGGCATGCAAACTGCGATGCACGGCCAAAAGATTTAAAAGCGCTTCCATGCGCGCATCAAACGGCGGTTGTCCTAAAGGAATGCGTTTGCGCGCTAGCCAATGATTGACTGTATTAATAGGAAGATGAAGCAGCTTAGCCAAGGCCGAACCGCTCATGGCCCAGCTCGCACGCAAAAAATGAACCGCTTCATAAATGGCCTGCTCCGCCGTCGCCGTCTCATGCGCCGGTACAGCGGGTGTTTGGTGTATATCAAGGGCAAGATTGTGTTCCATAGAATGACCTCTGAAACAAGTTTATATCAAACTACCGAAATTGTCAATAATTTAGAATTAAATTAAATTAATATGAAATCATATCTATAAATAAACAATTTAAGATATATTAAATTGGTCATACGTAATTATTGCCCATTTTTGGAGATCTATAAAACCCCCCTGGCGGGCCTATCCCAGAAGAATTTTCACAGCAATCATGAGTATCGTGTCCTTGCTTCTGGTGTGGGGAGCCCTTCTTATTTCAGAACGGCCGCGGTCTGGCGCTTTGGAAATGCCTTCGAATAAACGGTGGCTTGCCGTCGCTGGAGCATAAACAAAAGGGATTCGTTTACGACCCAATCCAAAGGGCCTAATGACTTAAGGGTCTAAAAAGGCCCGCTTTTTTCCCTCTTGGACTAGGGTAAAAAAGGCGGGGGGATGTTACTCTTACACTAGTAGACAGCGGCGGTGTCGCCGCACAGATTTGAACGACGAACGTTCGGCTTAAAAGGGCGCAGTGCCTTTAAGCCGAGCGTCTTTTTATTTCTAGGAGAAGTGAATGAATTTTTCGATGTTGCGAAAAATTGGCCTTCAAATAGTGGCCACGGCCATCGCCCTGGGGCTTGCGCTAGATCCAGCTACAGCGGCGGGATTTTCTCATACGATTCGTCCCTCCATCGCCCATTTCCAAATGACTCTTCTCAATACCGAAGCTTTTGCCAACCGAGCCTCGACGCTCCCCAAATTTTCCTGGAGTTCCGCACGCACGCGGATTGGCAGTTTGTGGATTCGATTGAACGGACAAGAAACGCGGGAGGGTATTCCCGTTTTACTTCTAATGCCGAGTGGGGGTTTTATGAAACCCAAGTGGTGGAAAGACGGAATGCAGGACTTGCGGGAGTGGGTGCCCGGATTTCTCATTGGTATTGGGCTCATGGTATGGGGTGGTGCGGTGATGTATATGTACGAAATCGTTTATAGGCAATGGCACTGGAAACAAGAGTATGTCATGCCTCCGGCCATGTTTTTAGGTGCAATTCCTATGACAATGGGGTTTCTCATTTTTGTGCTATCTGGCGTCGCCCCAAAACCATTTCCAATCGATCCAAAATGGCGGTCCGCTTGGCAGCAGGCAAAGACGCGTTCCCTCTATGTTTTCAATGTGACTTGGCGTGCCATTCGCACGCCTTTAACATTGCCTAATGGGAAGTGGAACAAAAGCCGCCTCGCATTGGTTGTTTTGCTAGGGGTGAATGGCGGATTCGTTTATGGACTCATTCATCCATCACAAGTCTTTGAAAAACCTGGGATGGGATTGGCGACTGCGGACATCATGTTGATGTTTGCCATTGCCGTATCTGTGATCGTGATCGCCTCGCATCCGAAGAGCCCTTCCGAGCCTGGAGCTTTTAGGAATTTAATCGGAAAGCGGGGCGACGCGCCCGCTATTCGCCGCGTAGAATATGCCGGTATTGTTCTCCTGGCGGCAGGGGTGCTTATTTTGGGTCCGCTCGCCTCAGTCGCTTCTGAATCTTCAAAAAACGCATATCTGATTATGTTCACTCTGTGCCTGCCTACGGTTATTTTTATTTCTATTCCTGGATTCATGATATTGGCCGAAGAAGGCTGGGCTTGGCTGAAAAAACAGCCCCTTATTCTCGCTTTGAACCAACTGATTCATCAAAACGTCGCGCGCTTTGAAAATAGCGCCACGATCACTAAAGTCATTATTATTGCCGCGGTCGCTATGTTTATTGCGGTCGCCTCCTTTGGTGCGTTTTTAGTTTGGGTGCTAACAAGCGGTGAACTCCACATGAGTGGAAAGTTAATGGGTAGAGGCTTGGGATGGCTCATCCTTAGCGTCCCCATACTGGGTGCCGTCCTCAATGGACATGCAAATCGGGGAACAGTGCTAGAGGATCCTAATGTTTCTAGGTTTGCAAGCGCCGCCTAATGACTTATGCGGTTGTTGAGCTAGAGGATCTAAACGGCCCAAATTTTTGGGGACTGAAAGCACGCATTTTTTCCCTCTTGGACTACAGTAAAAAAAGAGGAGGGATGTTACTCTTAGATCAGTAGACAGCGGCGGTG
>Ga0105240_10010421_pt1 | contig 13060 bp, 7 predicted proteins | sample KBSC54metaG_FD_80426 | JGI IMG/M metagenome (GOLD analysis project Ga0105240, IMG submission 80426) | Corn rhizosphere microbial communities from Kellogg Biological Station, Michigan, USA - KBS C5-4 metaG | ecosystem: Host-associated > Plants > Roots > Rhizosphere > Soil | place: Michigan, USA... | reverse complement strand
TGCAGAGCTGCAACGTCTACTTCTACGACATCGGCGCGCGCCCTGGCATGATGGACCGGCTGGCGAAGTACGGCGCCGACATGGGGCTGGGCGCGCCGACGGGGCTGGGGCTGAACGGTGAGGAGGCGGGCTTCATCGCGACCGAGGAGTGGTACCGCGAGCAGAAGCGGCTGGATCCCAAGAACGAAGGCTTCCAGGTCGGTCACGCGCTGAACGCCGCCATCGGCCAGGAGACGCGCGTGACGGTGCTGCAGATGGCGATGCTGTACGCGGCCATCGCGAACGGCGGCAAGCTGTGGCTGCCGCAGATCGTGGAGCGGATCGAGTCGCCGACCGGCCAGGTGCTGGAAGAGTTTCCGCCGCGCGTGCGGCGTGAGCTGTCGGTCTCTCCCGAGAATCTGGCCATCGTGCGGCAGGCCTTGCTGGGGGTCGTCAACGAGCCCAAGGGCACCGCCTACAAGGCGCGGCCCGACGACGATCTGGAGGTGTCGGGCAAGACCGGCACGGCGCAGGTGCGCCACATGGGCAAGCGGGGCGAGCCGCTGTCGTCCTACGAGCAGAACGACCACGCCTGGTTCGCCGGCTTCGCCCCCTCCGGTCACCCGCGCATCGCCTTCGCCGTGCTGGTCGAGCATGGCGGTCACGGCGGCGACGTGGCGGCGCCGGTGGCGATGGAGATCACGCACGGCTACTTCGAGTCGGTGGCGCCGGCCGACCGGGCGGCGCCTCACCTGGGGTTGCCGCGGCGGCGTCCCGGACGCATCGTTTCGTCCGCCATGGACGATAGCCCACCTGGCGCCGCGCCGGCCCCCGCCGCCGCCGAGCCGGCCGTCGCCGCCGCGCCGGCCGCCACGCCCCCGGCGGCCGACGAGCCGGCCGAGGAGGCGCGCACGCCATGATGTCGTCGCGGGCCATCGCCTGGCGCAAGCTGCGCTTTCGCTTCGACTGGACGCTGACGCTGGCCATGCTGGCGATGGTGGCGCTGGGGCTGGTGAACCTGTGGAGCGCGTTGCAGGACCGCGGCCCGCAGCTGTTCTCGAAGCAGATCTCGCTGCTGGCGGTGGGGCTGGGCATGTTCCTGGTCGTGGCGGCGTTCGACTATCGCGCCATCAGCCGCATCGGCTACCTGCTGTACGGCGCCGGCGCGGCGCTGCTGATCGCGGTGCTGCTGTTCGGGCGGGTGGTGGGCGGCGCGCGGCGCTGGTTCGATCTCGGCCCCGTTCACCTGCAGCCCTCGGAGCTGATGAAGGTGCTGATCATCGTGGCGCTGGGGAAGTACCTGAACGACTCACCGGCGCTGGAGGGGCGGACCTTCAAGCACATGGCCATCCCGGTGGGGATCGTGACCTTGCCGGTGTTGTTGATCGCGCGCCAGCCCGACCTGGGGACGGCGTTCATGATCTTCCTGATCTTCATCACCGTCATGCTGACGGCCCGCCTGAAGCTGAAGACGCTGGCCGCCATCATGGGGATGGCGCTGATCTCGGCGTCGCCCATCTGGCGCTACGGCCTGCACGAGTACCAGCGCAAGCGCGTCGAGGCGCTGCTGAACCCGGACAGCGCCGAGGCCTGGCAGTCGCGGCAGGCGCTGAACGCCATCGGCTCGGGGCGGTTCCTGGGCAAGGGGTTCTTGCAGGCGACGCAGATCCGCATCCGGCGGCTGCCCGCGCTGTGGACCGATTTTCCGTTCGCCGTTTGGGCAGAAGAGTGGGGGTTCGTGGGATGTCTGATCGTGCTGGCCGGCTACCTGATCCTGATCTTGTGGACGCTGAAGATCGCCAGCGAGGCGCGCGATCGCTTCGGCGCCACGGTGTGCGTCGGCGTGGCGGCGATGCTGTTCTGGCACGTGGCCGTCAACGTCGGCATGGTGACCGGCGTGCTGCCGGTGGTCGGGGTGACGTTGCCGCTCATCAGCTACGGCGGCTCCAGCCTGCTGACCATCATGGCGGCGCTGGGATTGGTGATGAACGTGTCCATTCGTCGCTTCGCGTACTGACATGCCCGGTGAACCCGTGACCGCCGGCAAACTGGCCGAGACGCTGAAGCTGGGAGCGACGCGCGACCCGTTGCTGGGGCGCGTCCTCGGCGCCTATCGCATCCAGGAGCGCGTGGGCGAGGGGACGGGGCTGCCCAGCTACCTGGCCGAGCACGTTCACCTGGACCGCCAGGTGCTGTTCAAGCTGTTTCATCCGCCGCGCGGCGAGGGGGAGGCAGAGGCGATCCGCCGCGCCATCCAGCAGGCGCGCGAGCTGTCGGCCCTGAAGCACGAGGGCGTGCTGCCCCTGGTCGAGATCGCCGAGTGCGGCGATGGCTTCATGTACGTGGTGCTCGAGCTGTCGGGGGCGCGGCCGCTGCCGGCGCTGCTGGCCGAGCGCGGGCCGCTGAAGTGGCCGACGGCGCGCGCGCTGGGCCGGCAGATCGCGGCGGCGCTGCTGGTCGCCGAGGCGGCGTCGCTGGCGGGCGCCGAGCCGACCGCGTCGCAGATCTTCGTGACGACCGCCGGGCCCGGCGAGCCGCGGGCGCGCATCGATCTGGTCACGCCCGAGGCGCTGGGCTGGGTGCCGGCGCGCTCGCCCGACCAGGCGCGCGGCGTCGGGCGGCTGCTGTACGCGATGCTGGCGGGCCACGAGCCGCGGGACGCCGCGGACCACCCGCTGCCCGATCTGGTGCTGAGCGCGCCCGAGCAGGAGATCCCCACCGACGCGGACGCGCTGGTCATGCGCGCCGTCGATCCCGATCGCGCCCGGCGCTGGCCCGATCTGGCGACCTTGCACCGCGAGCTGGGGGGGCGCGACACGCAGCCGAGCAAGGCCGCGTCGCCGTCCGATGGGCGCGAGGAAGCGGCGAGCGTCCCGACTGCAGGCGACGAAGACGAGCCGGGCGACGTGACGTTCGGGCGGCGGCTGTTCGCGCGGCCGTCTCGGCCGGCGCTGATCGCCGGCGCGGTGGGCGTGGTCGCGGCGATCATCGTCGCGCTCGCCATCGTCTCGGGTCCCAGCGACACCGACGGGGCGACGAAGGCAACGCCGGAGAAGTTCAAGGTGACCACCGCCGTGCCGCCGCCCGAGCCCCTGGTCCTGCCGCCGCCGCCGGTGCCGGCGCCCGAGCCGGACCAGCCCGCCGAGGTCGAGGCGGGCATGCCCGCGGACGGCGCCGTGGCCGCCCTCGCGTCGCCGCAGCCGGCGGCGGCCGGTCAGACAGCCGGCTCGAAGCAGGTCGCGGCAGCCGCCCCCGCGGCGCCTGCCGTGGTGGCGGCACCCGCAGCGCCCGCCGTGGTGGCGGCGCCCACCGCCCCCGTGCTCGCCGCGGCGCCGGGCGCGACGGCGGCCGGGCCGGCGGGCGGCCGCGCCGCCGCTCCAGCGTCGCCCGTCGTTGCCCAGCGGGCAGGGGCGCCCGCGGCGATCTCGCCGCGGCCCGCGCCGCCTGCGCCAGGTGCGCTGGCAGGGCCCGCGCCGTCCAGCGCGGCGGCGTCGGCGGCTGTCGCTTCCGGGGCGTCGGGGGCGGTCCCCGCCGCCTTCGCCGCTTCCGAACGGCCCGTCGCCGCTGTGCCCGCGCCGGGCAACGCGCCGCCGGTCCCCGCCGAGGTCAAGCCGGGTGCCGGTGCGCCTTGCACCCTGTCGCTGGGCTCGATCCCGTGGTCCGACGTTCAGGTCGATGGGCAGCGGGCGGGCTTCACGCCGCTGACCGATTACCCGGTGTCGTGCGGGACGCACGACATCCTGTTCACCAGCCCCGAGCGTGGCTTGCAGCGGCGGATCAGCCTCAGCGTGCGGCCCGGCGAGAAGGTGAAGCGCATCGTCGACCTGGGCGGACCGAAGGCGCTCGGGGCGGGCGCGGCCAGCGGAGCGCCGGCGGCGCGCCCGCCTTGCCGGGTCACGCTGGGCTCGAAGCCCTGGTCGGAGGTCTGGATCGACGGCAACCGCGCCGGCACGACCCCCCTCGTCGACTATCCGGTCTCGTGCGGGACGCACGACGTGCTGTTCCTCAGCCGCGATTCGAACGTCCAGCACCGCGAGTCGTTGAACGTGCAATCGACCCTGAAGAGGGTCATCACGCTGGTCGAGTCGAACGAGTGAGCGAACGGCTGGGAAGGTGAGGGGGCCGAGCCCCCGCCGTCAAAAAGGACCATCCGCCTCGGCCGGTCGAAGAGAATTCTGGACCCCTACTTTCGTAAGGGGGGGACCGCTGATTGACCGCATCGGGCTTCCCGACTCGCGGGCGTGCACATCCATCGGTCAGAGGCAATCCCCTGGTGCGTGCTTGTAGGGAAAAGAATTTGCTCTTCGTGTCGAACCGCGCAGAAGGTCGCTACTGACAATGACGACGGGACCAACGGCAGTCAAGCCAAATTCCAGCGCGCCGTCCCGCGGTGGCTATCGACTCAGCATCTTGGCGGCGTCCTGGAAAAAGGCGATCACGGCGCCTGGATCCTGGAGGCGGGAGCCGATCAGTCCGCCGAGCGGCACGAGCACGTAGCCCACCAGACGCGTCACCAGTCCCAGCGAGGGCGTGATCTCTCCGCCTGGCGTCTTCGCCAGCTGGCTGAGGACGTGATCGCGCTCGATGCCCAGCAGCACCCGCAGCGCCACCAGCGCGACCAGCCCATCCGAGATCAGCCCCGCCATGGTCAGCGCAGCCGCCGGCTGGAACGGATAGATGGCGTAGCCGAACAGCGCCGCCATGCCGGACACGGTGGCGATCAGCAGCATGCGTCGGGTGGCGTCGCACATCAGGCCCAGCACCTCGGCCATCTTCAGGGCGAGAAAGTCTTCCTTCAGACGGGCGCGCGTCTCGGTCAGCGGAGCGTCGGCCCCACGCGTGGCCGGGGAGGCCGCCGCCGTCGTGGCGGGAGCCCCGGCCTGCTCCGGCGGGGGAGCGTCGTGCGCGGGGTCGGCGGCGGGCGGGCGTGATTCGGCCGGCTGCCCGGCGGGGAACCAGCGCGGGTCCAGCTCGCGCCGGAGCGCGTCCACGTGCGGCGGCGCCGTCAGGCCCAGCGCGTGAAGATTCATGGCCAGCGCGATGTGGATGTGGTCCGCGGCCAGCTTGCCGGGAACGGGGGAGCGGAACCGCTGCGCCACCGACTCGGGCAGGCGGGCGAGCGCCGCCGAGGCGGGATGAATGGCCAGCGAACGGGTGAAGGCCTGCAGCCGCAACCACAGGCCGTGCGCACGCCAGGCCGTCGAGACCGTCACCGTGAACACCAGCGCGAAGCCCGCGCTGCAGGCCGCGTCGAACAGCCGGCCCTCGAAGCTGCCCAGACGCAGCGGCGACCAGAACAGCACCAGGAAGCCGCCCACCGTTCCCGCCACGCAGACGATCAGCACCGAGCGCGAGGCGTCCCGCGAGAACGCGCGCATGGCGCTCGCGCACTCGGAGAACGATCTGGTGCGCGGCTGGGCGGGCTTCCCGGGCTCCGGCGGCTCGACGTCCCACTGGCGCGCGTGCTCGTGCAGGGTGGCGGCGCGCCGCAACACCGACAGCTGTAGCAGCGCCGCCAGGTAAATGGTCATGCCCACGATGAACAGCGGCAGTGTCGGGGTCAGCCCGATGCCGGTGTCGACCGCGCGCAGGAAGAAGAAGAACACGTGACCGTCCTGGCGGCCCGGGGACCAGAGGATCACCGGCACCAGCAGGGCCATCAGCAGGATGAACAGGACCTGAACGGCGATGGCGAGGTAGCGCCTCTTCTTCTCGAGCCGGGGGGCCGTCTTCGCCAGGTGGGCGCCCACCATCACGAACGCGATCACGATCAGCACCAGGCCGAACGCGTAGTAGGCGGGGGCCATGGTGGCCAGGTCGCGAAACGCGACGGGCAGGTCGATGATCGTCCCCATCACCGCGCCGGTGAGGCCCAGCGCCCACAGCCCGGCCAGCGTCACGCGCCGGCGCGTGACGGTGCCGTGGCCCTCGTGCGTGGCGGGATCGTCCAGCGGCATCGCATAGCTGAGCAAAGGGAACCGCCACCACGCGCCGCTGTCCTTGCGGATGGCGAACCCGACGATGTTGCCGAGCATGAGCAGCAGCACGATCACGGCGCCGACCATCGCGATGAACCCCACGTGAACCTCCCGCGGCGGGGGCTCCTTCGCGGCGGGGGCGGCGGCGCGTTCGGCCGCCGGTCCGGCGGCGGCGACCCCCGCGGCGAGGCCGGGGCATCGCACCGGCCCTGGCGCGGCGGGGAAGATGAAGGCGCAGAGCCGCGCCGCGCGAATCCTTGCGCGCTCCTTGCGCTCTCGCGCGCGGTCTTCCCGCCGGTCTTGCTGCAAATCTTGCTGCGAATCTTGCTGCAAGTCTTGCTGCGAATCTTGCTGCAACGACGGGTGCCGGCTGGTCAGCTCGGCGGGCGAGTACGTCGCCAGCGGCCACAGTCGGTTCCCCAGCGACACGCTGATCCAGGCCGACGGCCCCGTCGCGTCCCCGACCGCGCTCAGCGGCTGATAGTCGAGCATGCCCGCGTCGGCCTGGCCGTCGCGCGCCACACCGGAACGGGACAGCAGGGCCAAGAGCGCGTTGTAGACACCCTCCGCCTCCATCGAAGGAAACGGTTGCAGCTGGCGCGGCCCGCGCGCCCACGCCTGCGTCATGGGGAACAGAGGATAGGAGGACGCCACCATGACCCCCTCCAGCCCTTGCCGCTTCGAGCGATCCGCGAGATCGATGCTGCTCTCGTACAGGTGCACCCGCAGGTTGGGGGCGGACTTCCTGAACTGCTCGACGAGGAAGATCTTGTCCTCGGTCGAGCTGGCCACGATGCCGACGTGGCGGATGCCGTAGCGGGAGAGCGCCGCGAACGTGTTGTCGAGCTGCAGGCGGATCTTGGCCGCCGCCTGGCGGTCGAACACGGACGGCAGCTCCTCACCGACGTTGGTGTCCCCGGCCGGCGTCTTGTCGGCCTCGGCCGCCAGGATCCCCACGTGCATGGGGAACGGGATCCTGGGACCGACGTCGAGAGGATCGCGCAGGCTCTCCTTGCCGGTGGCCGCCCCATCGCCGGATGGCGCCGTCGCGGGGTCATCGGGCGCTCCTGCGTCCGGGGCGGGCGCGCTCGCCCGCGGCGCCGCTGACGCGACGCCGTACTCCGTGCTCGCCTCGGTCAGGTCGGCGACCTCGTCCTGTCCGTCGCCCAGTTGCTCGTGCAGAAACCGCCGCATCCCCGCCCGCAGCAGCTGGTCCGGCAGCACCGTCGCTTGAAACTCGCTCGATGCGAAGACGGCGCGGGTGCCCAGGTCCTGGAACACTTCCTGGGTCCTGGGAAGGGTGACGCTGCCCGAGACCGCGATCAGCGCGCGCTGCTTGCAGAGCGGTCGGTCCTTGTCGTCCGCGCTGGCGCACCAGGCGGCCAGCTGCTGGGTCAGCGAGACGGCCGTGCCCGAGAAGTAGGGCCCCAGCACCAGCAGAGGGCCGCTGTCCGCCGCGTAGGGCAGGATGCCGGCCGCGTCGTACAGAGCGGTGTCCAGCTCGGCAGTGTCGACGCCGGTCGACGGGTGCTCGCCCACGACCAGCACCAGCAGCAGCTCCTCGTCGTGACCGGAGGCGCGGCGGAACACCAGCCACCCCGGCCTGTCCTTTCCTGCCGTCTGGTGCTGGGCCTCCCAGGGAAACCAGTGACGTTGCAGGACGTAGCTGCGCGACTGCGCCGCGCGCTCGATCGATTCGATGGCGCGATCGAAGTCGCTCGCGAAGCCGGCCACCAGCGGGTTCACCAGCGTGGCCAGCACCACATGGAGGGCGGGCTTGCCCTGGTCGTCGGACAGCGTGCAGTCCCGGCGCCGCACGGTCTGGGGAAAGTCCGCCGCGATCTGGAACAGGGGGCGGGTGGCGTCGCACGGAGGGGCCTGCGGCGTCGGCGGCGCGACGGGGTCAGGCGGGGACGCCGGTGTGCCGGGCTGGCCGGAGGTCGGCGTCGGTCCGCCATGCGCCAGCGGTCGTTTGGCGTCGGCGGCGTCCTTGGTCGCCTGCTCGGCGCGATCGGCGCGCTGCAACGCTCTGCCGCCGGAGAAGGCGACCAGTCCGATCACCGCAATCGGCAGAACGTTCGTGCGACCCATACCGCGCTCGAGTCCCCCTCAGGGGAACGGCGGTCGTTACGATTATTCCCCGCCGTAGGCCGCCCGCGCGGGCGCGGCGGTCAATCGTTACGCTGGAAGGTCGCGAGCGGCGTGAACCGGTCGCAAGCGGCCAGGCGCCGGTCAGTCCTTGCGCTGGAAGGTCGCGACCGGGGTGGGACCGGCCGGGGGTCCCGCCGGAAGCACGGCGGCGTCGGGCTGAGTCTGGGGCACCGCCGCCACCTTCTCGCGCCAGAAGGCGCCCACGCCGCCCTGAACGGCGACGGACTTGGCGCCGCGCGACAGCAGCTCCTCGCGGTCCAGGATCGCGTCGGCGCGCTTGTAGACGGGCTTCGCGTGCTCGAGGGTGTCCATGCGGATGGCGTCGCAGGGGCACGCCTCGGCGCACAGGCCGCACACCACGCAGCGCAGCTCGTCGATCTCGAAGATCTTGGGACGCTTCTCGATGCTGCCATCGGGCGCCTCTTCGGGGACGATGGTGATGCAGTGGGCGGGGCAGACGGTGGGGCACATCATGCACGCCACGCAGCGGGTCTGGCCATCGTCACGTAGCATCAGGCGGTGCAGCCCGCGGTGACGGGCCGGGTACTTCTTCGTCTCTTCGGGGTATTCGATGGTCTGGATGTCGGTCTTCTTCCGCAGCCCCACCAGGTTGCCGAAGAAGTTCTTCACGAAGTGCTTGAAGGTCACGCCCATGCCTTCGGCGATGGCCGGCAGGTACATCTGCTGGCTGAGGCTTCCCGGACGGGTGACGACTTTGACTCCGACGGCCATGACGAATTCTCCTTAGCTCACATCTGTGCCCAGAGCACGATGATCGCCGTCGCGACGACGTTGGCGATCGACAGCGGCAGCAGGCGCTGCCACCCCAGCTGCATCAGCTGGTCGGACCGGAAGCGGGGCAGCGACCAGCGGATCAGCAGCTGGAAGGCGCAGAACATGAAGACCTTGATCGCCCACAACGTGAACATCACCACCACGAACGCGACGTTCGGCAGGTGCGACATCAGGAAGCCGTCGATGTACGGCCCCCAGTGCCAGCCGCCGAAGAACAGCGTGATCATGATGGCGCTCGAGGTGACGATCTCCAGGAACTCGCCCAGGAAGAACAGGCCGAAGCGCAGGCCCGAGTACTCCACGAAGTAGCCGATGATCTCCGGCTCGCCCTCGGGGATGTCGAACGGCGTGCGCTTGGTCTCGGCGATGGCGGCCGTCAGGAACAGCAGGAACCCGACCGGCTGCGAGAAGATGCCCCAGCTGGACCGGTAGTTGTCGAAGTTCAGGATGTGGGTCTGGAAGTCGCCGATGGCGCCCGGCTCGAGCGAGCCGTAGACCAGGAACGAGCCCAGCACGGCCATGCCCATCGTGACCTCGTACGACATCATCTGCGAGCTGGCGCGCAGGCCGCCCATCATCGCCCACTTGTTGTGGGAGGCCCAGCCGGCCAGCGTCGCGCCGTAGACCGACAGCGACGCGATGGCGAAGTAGAACAGCATGCCGATGTCCAGGTGGGCGATCTGCAACGGCACCGGCTGGTTGCAAGTGGCGCCCGTCTCGAACAGCTGGCCCCAGCACAGCGGGGGACCGAACGGCACGATGGCGGCGACGATCAGCGCGGGCGCCATGGCCATGACCGGCGCCCACATGAACAGGAACTTGTGCGCCATGGGCGGCACGAAGTCCTCCTTGAACATGAACTTCAGCGCGTCGGCCAGGAAGTGCGTGATGCCCCACATCTTGAAGGGCCCGATGTTGGCGCGGTTCGGACCCAGCCGGTCCTGCATCATCGATGACTGCCGGCGCTCCAGCCAGGTCAGGATCGACGCCACCGGCATCAAGAAAGCCAGGATCATGAACAGGACCTTGGCCAGCCCGGCCAGGATCGAGAACAGCAGCGTACCGTAGCCCATCTGCATTACCCTCGGGAGTTGGCGAAGCGAAGCTGGATCGGTAGCGACGTCCGTCCCCAGTCGGCGTTCTTCATGAAGGCCATCTTCTCCCGGGCCTCCAGGAACACGGCGCGCGCCGAAGGCGGGGCCGTCGCGGGCCGGCCGCCGAACTCCAGCGGCATGCCCAGGCGGTGGGCCAGCAGCGTGACGATCTCCCAGCCCGGCAGCGCGTCGCCGGCCGGCGGCACGGCGGCGCGGATGCGCTGGACGGTGCCCTGGCGATTGGTGAACGTGCCGTCGATCTCGGCCCAGTCGGCCAGCGGCAGCGCGACGTGCGCGGCGTTCACCAGCGGCCCACGCCGCCAGCCCAGCACGATCAGCGCCTGCAGCTTGTTGACGGGCAGCGCGTTCGTGCCGCCGTCGCCCAGTACGCCTTCCTCGCCCACCACCAGCAGCGTCGTGATGGCGCCGCTCTTCAGGTCGTTGGCCAGGTCCATCAGGCTCTTCAGGCGCCCGCCGCCGATGGCGATGGCGCCCGCGGTGTTCGGGTTCTTGTCGGCGCTGACCAGGATGTTGTCGCTCCAGCCCTGGTCGCGACCCGCCACGTAGGCCCGGGTGACGCCCAGGCTGTCGAAGGCCAGGCGGGACAGGGCGTAGAGATCCTCGTTCGTCGACTGCGCCGAGAAGACGACGCCGATCTTTCCCTCGGCCTTGCCGGCGCCCTGGTCGATCGCCGCGCGCAGCAGCTTGGCCGCGTCCTCGAGGGCGCGGTCCCACTCGACCAGCTGGCCGCCCGACACCGGCGACCCCAGCCGCTCGTCGTAGATGCGCTTGTAGGTGAAGCGCCCCTCGTCGCACATCCAGTACTGGTTGACGTAGGGGTTCTCGCGCGGCACCAGGCGGTAGATCTGCTCGCGCGAGGTGTGCACCTCGACGTTGCAGCCGGTGGCGCAGCCGGGGCAGACCGACGGCGTCGACTGCAGCTCCCAGGCGCGCATCGTGAAGCGGAAGTCCTTCGACGTCAGGGCGCCCACGGGGCAGACGTCGACGGTGTTCAACGAGTAGGGGTTGTCCAGCCGCTTGCCGGGCGCGGTGGTCAGCACCTCGTGATCTCCGCGCTGGGCCATCGTCAGCTCGGGCTGCTGGGCCACCTCGGCGCACACGCGGATGCAGCGCGTGCACAGGATGCAACGCTCTTGATCCAGCACGATGTGCTTGCCGATGTCGACGTGCTTGGCCTTGTGGACCTTGATGCCGTCGTTGCGGGCGTACTTGGCGTCCCAGTCGAAGTACTGCTTCTGCAGCGTGCACTCGCCCGCCTTGTCGCAGATCGGGCAGTCGATGGGGTGGTTGAGGAGCGTGAACTCCAGCATCTGCCGGCGGATGTCCAGCACGCGCGGCGAGGCCGTGACGACCTCCATCTTGTCGGCGACGGGCGTGTAGCAGGAGGGCACCGGCTTCGGCTGGCCCTTCACGTCGACCAGGCACTGCCGGCACACCGCCGGGGACGACAGGCCCGGGTGGTAGCAGAAGAACGGCACGTCGGCGCCGGCGTGGTTGCAGGCCTCGAGCAGGTTCGTGCCCTTCGGCACCTGCATCGCCTTGCCGTCGATGGTGACCGTCACCATCTCGGTGCCCGGCTGGACCACCGGGGCGGGCGCGCCCGTGGCGTACAGCGGCTCGGCGGGCGCCGGAACGGGCGCCCCCGTCATCATCTTCAGTGTCGTCTTCTGTCCGTCGGTCGTCTCAGACATGAGAGTCCTCGAATCTAAAGTCCACGCAGGGTGAGCCCGGCAGGGCGCGGCCTAGCGGTCGCACTCGCCGCCGATCATGTTGATCATGCCGAAGGTGGGGACGATGTCCGCGATGAACAGCCCCGGCAGCACCTTGGGCAGGATGGCGACGTTCGCGAAGCAGGGCGGCCGCACCCGGCACTTCCAGGGGCGCCCCGTCCCGTCAGACACGATGTAGAAGCCCAGCTCGCCGTTGCCGGCCTCGGTGAACGAGTACACCTCGCCAGGCGGCACGTGGATGCCGTCCATGATCACCTTGAAGTGGGCGATCATCGCCTCGATCGAGTTGTAGGTCTCGGTCTTGGTGGGCAGGCGCAGGCGCGGATCGTCGACCATCACCGGCCCCTCCGGCATCTTCGCGATCGCCTGCTCGATGATGCGCATCGACTGCGCGATCTCCTCGACGCGGCACATGTAGCGGTCGAAGTTGTCGCCCACCGAGCCCACCGGCACGTCGAAGTCGAACCGGTCGTAGACCAGATAGGGATGATCCTTGCGGACGTCGTAGTCCAGACCCGTCGAGCGACCCACCGGACCGGTGACGCCCCAGGCGATCGCCTCGTCCTTGGTGATGATCCCGATCCCGTCCATGCGGTCGCGGAAGATGCGGTTGCGGTTCAGCAGCTTGCCGCACTCCTCGACGACGCCGCGGGTCCGCTGGATCACGTCCAGCAGCTTCGTGGTCAGCCCGTCGGGCAGATCGGCCGACAGGCCGCCGATGCGCATGTAGCTGTGGGTCAGGCGCGCGCCCGAGATCTCCTCCAGCATCTCGTAGAACCACTCGCGCGCCTTCAGCAGGTACAGGAACACCGTGAACGCACCCAGCTCCATCGCGCCGGCGCCCAGGCAGGTCATGTGGTCCGTCATGCGCGACATCTCGCCCACGATCACCCGCACGAACTGGGCGCGCTCGGGGATCTTGTCGCCGATGCCCAGCAGCGTCTCGACCGCCATGGCGTAGCCGATGTTGTTCAGCATCGGCGACACGTAGTTCAGACGGTCGGTGTAGGGGAAGATCTGCGTGTACGTCGCGTACTCCGACTCCTTCTCGAAGCAGCGGTGCAGATACCCGATCTGGATGTCGACGTTGCTGATCTTCTCGCCCTCGACGTCCAGCACCATGCGCACGGTGCCGTGCATGGCGGGGTGGGACGGCCCCATGTTCAACGGGATGGGGTCGGTCGGAAGATCCATGTCCTCCGGCTCCTGCACGCCGAGTACGACGCGGCGGGTTCCGGTGGGCGCGGGGGAAGGGGAGGGGGTGAGCGTCGTGTCCATGAGGGTGCTTTCGGCTCTATCGTTTTCCTACCGG
>Ga0105240_10010420_pt1 | contig 13060 bp, 12 predicted proteins | sample KBSC54metaG_FD_80426 | JGI IMG/M metagenome (GOLD analysis project Ga0105240, IMG submission 80426) | Corn rhizosphere microbial communities from Kellogg Biological Station, Michigan, USA - KBS C5-4 metaG | ecosystem: Host-associated > Plants > Roots > Rhizosphere > Soil | place: Michigan, USA... | reverse complement strand
CGTCGATCATCGCTTTCGATGCGAGATCAAACGGGTAATGTTGCTGAGCGTATGGCATAGCGCCTGAATCAAACCAAACATCAATTACCTCGGGGTAACGATGCATGGCCTTGCCACAATCACGGCACATTAATGTAACGTCATCAATGAATGGTTTGTGAAGATCTTCAAGTGTTTTTCCGGATCGTTCACGGAGTTCTTCGACACTGCCAATACAGTCATTTGAGCCACAGCCCGAACAACGCCAGATCGGCAGGGGCGTCCCCCAATAACGATCCCGTGACAACGCCCAATCTTTTACCTCGCGTAACCATTCGCCAAACCGACCCTCTTGAATGTGTGAAGGGATCCAGTTGATGGTCTCGTTTCGCGCCAGCAGTTGGTCGCGTAGTGAACTCATGCGAATAAACCAAGATTGCTTCGCGTAGTACAGCAATGGCGTGGTACAGCGCCAGCAGAATGGATAGGTGTGCTTATACGGAACTTCGGCAAGCAAAGCGCCTGAATCATGCAGAAAGTCGATCAACTGCTGTTCTGTCGATTCAGCTTTCACAAACTGGCCAGCGAAATCAACAACGTCCGTAGTAAATTTGCCTTCTCGGTCGACGGTATGGTGCTTTGGAAGGCCCACAGCTGATCCAAGCTGAAAATCATCTTCGCCATACATAACTGCAGTATGGACAATGCCAGTTCCGTCTTCAGCATTCACAAATTTGACTGGGTACACCCGATATGATTCTTTGGCGACAAGCGCTGGTATTGCAAAGAGTGGTTCATACGCCAAATTCACCAGCTGTTCACCCATAGCTTCTTCAAGTACTTCAAACGAAATGTCGAGTGATTCAAGTCGCGGCAAGGCAGCTGCATGCAGCCAGTATTCTTCACTATTCGCAACATTTTTCACTCGCACGTACGGTTCTTGAGGATTTACTGCCAATGCAACATTGCCCGGCAGTGTCCAGGGTGTGGTCGTCCATGCAAGTAGATAAGTATTTGCTGTGTCAACAATTTTGAATTTAACGTACACCGATCGATCGGTGGTTTCTTCATAGCCCTGAGCTACTTCGTGGCTCGAGAGCGCAGTACCACACCGCGGACAATATGGCACCACTTTAAAGTCTTCGTATAAAAGCTCTTTTTCCCACAACTGTTTCAGCACCCACCACACCGATTCAATGTAGTTGGTTTCGTACGTTACGTACGGATCGGCCAAGTCAATCCAAAAACCCATTCGTTCGGTTAGCTGTTCCCATTCTTTTCGGTACTGCCAAACGGATTCCTTACACTTGGCGTTAAACGCAGCAATACTTGCGTGCACGTCGCCGGGAACAATTGCTTCAATTTGCGGCTTGCCAGAAATACCAAGTGATTTTTCAACTTGGAGCTCAACGGGCAAACCGTGGGTATCCCAACCGGCTTTGCGTTCTACCAAGCGCCCGCGCATGGTTTGGAAGCGAGGCATGGCGTCTTTGAACGCCCGCGCCTCAATATGATGAATACCCGGTTTACCGTTCGCTGTCGGTGGTCCTTCGAAGAAGACGTACGGTTTGGCACCGGCCCGAGCGGCCAATGATTGCTTAAAAATTTGCCGTTGCCTCCAAAACTCTAAGATCTGAGCTTCTTCGGCTGGTAAGTTCAGCTTTGGATCAACTGACGAAAACTGCGGGTGTAGTCGCTGCGGCTCGTCGCTCATGCCCGTTCCAGTCCCCGATCAATGGCTTGGTTCACTAATCGGTCCGCGTGCTTATTTTCGGCTCGTGGTACGTGTCGAAAACTCACCACGCCACCCAATTCCATTACCAAGTGACGAACCTGCTGATATAACGGTTTTAGCCCTTCGTTGCGCACTTTGTAATTGCCGTTCATCTGTTCGGTAATCAGCTGGCTGTCGAGTACGACTTCAACGGTCACCGGAATTTCTTTCGCATGCTGCTTCACTGCTTCGAGCGCAAAAATAACGGCTTTATACTCAGCGACATTGTTCGTTGTTTCTCCAAGCCACTCACTAACTTCGATCACCAGTTCAAGCTGGTCGCCATTCATACGTTCCACGGCCGCACCCGAGCCAGCTGGGCCTGGATTGCCGCGCGCGCCACCATCGGTGTGAATTACATAGTGTTCCATGTAGTGGAGTATACCAGAGCGCTTCCGAGTCGCCGAGCCAGGTATATACTGGCATTGCGCAGAACATCCAAAGGAGGAGCGTCCATTGCGACGTTACTTTACATCGATACTCATTGGAATCAGTCTGAGCCTCATTGGCTGCGGCGGGGGTGGTGGCGCAAGCACACCAGCAACCACGTCGACAACATCTGTCTCTACAAACGCAGTTACGGTTGATCAACCGACTCTATTGCCAAGCCTTGTTAGCACCAATACTCCGACACCAACCCCGACACCCGTAATTCAACCGACCCCGATTGTGGTGTCGGCCGGTGGCTTTCAGCTGACGATACCGACAGCTGCAATTGCCAGTGGAACGAATCTAACTGCAACCGCGACCGACAAACCAAACCACGAACCGCGAAACACCGCAGCTCAGCGAACCACGACTGCTTTACTGCTGACTGGCGACATTACGTGTAACCAAACGAGCACCGTGACGCTCACCTTGCCCGACCAGCAAGCTGGTACGGTGGTGGTCGCAACCAACCAGGACAACATTGCTCGTTGTCTGGCAATCCTGAGTAATACATCGGCACGAGGCAATAACAAACAGCCGATTACGTTCCAGGGCACACTACTCGATTTAGCACTGGGGCCACTAGTGGTCGCGGTCTACTCATTCTTGCCGCAAGCAAACACTGCCGAACTCCGCGTGGTTACTGGCGATGCCAGTCACCCCAAGCACGGCGACTGGTTTTACCTTGATGTGCACGGCATTCAAACCGATGCCGCCAGCGTTGAACCCCTGGCTCAATGGCAGGGCGATCACAGTGACGCTCAGGCAACCCTTGTTTTTCAATACGACTTCACACAATCGCCACAGACTACTGCCAACCAACTCGCTGCGTTTCTCCATCGTCCAGAAACACCGATTGCCAATCAACCAGTCACGCTGGCGCTCATTGGACACAGCTACGGTGGCGAGGTTCTTCGATATCTAGCTGAACACAGCGCGACGCTCCTTGGCAACGAAGTCACTTGTGCCGAACTCGCCACGCTGGGCACACCCCACCTTGGAACACCTATGACTGAGCTCGATTTAACCGCCCTTGGCCTCAACCTTATTGGCGATCGGGGCATGTTGTGGACAAGCACGTCGAGTGCACTCCCATATTTAGAAGCTGGTACGCCAGCATTGCAGAACTTCACGAAAACCCTCGGCAGCGTCCGCACGATGATGCTCGCTAGCGATCGTTACCCACGGGCTACTACCGACAACCCGCTTGATTATTCACTGAACCAGTTTGGTAACTTCCTGTACGACAAGCAGCCGAATGATGGCGTGGTGGCACAAAGCTCTGCTCAGCCACTCATTGCCTCGAACGGCCTAACCGCGCCAGCGGTATACAGCACCGTATCGAACCGAAACCACATCGACTTTCCCGACCCGGCTACCGTTGGGCCGTTATTACAACAGTTTTTACCCTGGCCGTTTGGAAAACCGGTCCGGCGAATTACCACGTTCCCCGACGGAAACACGACGAACTGGCGCAGTGGCGTAACCGAAGCTGCACTTCGACCACAATCGTTAAGTGCGACCGGTCGATATGCCGTGTTTGCCACGTACGATCCAGATGGTAACGATTACTCCTTTTTGCAGGGCGCTCCCGGCTGGAACATTGTTCGGGTCGATTTGCAAACCAACCATTTTGAATTAGTCAGCGTTAGCATCGACGGCCAACCAGCCAACGATTCATCGTGGTGGCCAGCCGTTTCTGCAGACGGACGTTACGTTGCTTTTGCATCGAGATCATCAAATCTGGTCGCGAACGACACTAATAATGCCGGCGATGTGTTTGTGCGCGACATGACCCTTCAGACCACAACGCGCGTCAGCGTCAACGCAACCGGCGTCCAGGGTAATAAAGATTCCAGCCTCTCGGGCTATACGAATACCGAAGGTGTTGGCATATCAGCCGACGGGCGCTGGATTATCTACTCGTCGTGGGCAACCAATCTGGTACCAAACGACACGAACAACCATTCCGACATCTTTGTGTGGGATCGCTTAACCAATACAACCGAACGAGTCACTCGCACGTTCGATGGCAACGAAACTGACCGTGACTCGTACTGGCCCAGCATTTCGAATGATGGCAATATCGTGGTTTACCACACCGATGCCCAGAACGTTTTTTCCGACATTCCAGACGGACGCTTTTTCAGTGAACCAAACTGTATTATCTACGACCGAACCACCCAGGTTCCCGAGCTACTTTGCCTAACACCAACCGGAGATTTCCCAGACAACGAAGCTGATTTCCCGGTTATTTCTGGCAACAATCGCTACATTGCGTACTTCGGCATGGGCAGCAACATTGTGTCAAATGACACCAACAATGCACCCGACATTTTCCGCTACGACCGCGTGACCAAGTTGACCGAGCGAGTCAGCTTGGCTCCCAACGGTTCGCAGTGGCCAACGTACTCAGATGCACTCCCAAGCATTTCTTACGATGGTCGCTTTGTCGCCATGAGCCTACTTACTAAATTCGATCCGCCAAGTTGGGCTGACGTGTATGTGTGGGACGAGCAAGCCCACGCCACACAAGTAGTCAGCATTAACAGTCACGGCGACCCTTCGAATAGTCTCTCACACTACGGCGCTATTTCCGGAGACGGCCACACGGTTGTCTTCGTCTCGCCTGCATCAAATCTTGCAACCGGCACCTATCCATCTGGTACCGAAACCTCGAACCTTTACGTGGTGGGTAACCCGTGGGTTCACTAACACCATGACCCGGCGAAAGCCGGGTCTTTTATTTGAATTCAGCCAGTGGAATCAGTTCATCGCTCGTACTGTCATCGGAAAATGGCGCAGCCGGTGATTCAACCGCCGAAAGCTGAAATAGTTTTCGAAAAGGCGCATCAGGATCAATACTTTCAGCTATAACGATCGTTATTTCTGATTGTATTTTCAGCGCAATCGCAACCGCCTGTATGGTTGGTTCGCACGGATACGGATACACCCAAGCGCTTCGGTGGAGCAGCGCAAAGCCGAAACTTTCAAGTGTTTTACGAAACTGCACCCGAACCGCTTTTCTTGATTCGGGAATTGAAAACAGAACAATTCGCCACTTGCCATCCCAAACTGCGGGTTTGAGTGGCATGACAATAGTGTCGATCGTATGTATTGATTGTTTCTGTCGCCCCTGTTCTGTGAGCTCAAACACAATGTTGCCGGCGTGGTAGGTTCGCTGAATCACGCCGCGCTGTTCTAATCGCCGAAGTGCCTGACCGACGGCATTCAACGTAAATCGATTTTCCGGGTACTCAGCTTCGAACAACGGCAGAATAGCCCGAGCAATCGACCCTTTCGGCACTGTAACACTCCGAACTAGGAGCGATTGAAGGGCAGACACAATAAATGATGAGCGACGAGGCATGTGATTATACTACCGTCAGTTGTACCGATCGACCATGGTGAGAATGAACCCGTAGGGCTTGTGGAGAACTATGAAAAGCCTAGAATATAGGTGTCTGGGATTGACAATTTGCTCGAGCAATGCTATTATTTTCTGTTTTCGAGTGCGCAATACGCGCCCCAAGGTACATGAACAATGCAGGTTGTGGAGTGAATTAACGGAGCGAGGGGCGCTCGTACCTTTAATTAGCTCCACAACTAAAACTGAATACGCAGATTAGGAAGGGAAGGCCAAAGCTACAAGAAGAAACGGCAATCCAGGCTGTCATGGTTCAAAATAGATGAAGGGCGGAAACGCAGTTGAAAAAGAACTCCTCCTTGTCGTCCCTGATGGCGGCCATCGCGGTTGCCATTCTGTTCTCGGTCATGCTCGCTGGTTGCGGCGGAGGTGGCGGTGGTAGCACCACATCAACGAACGCAGGCGCAGGTGCTGCTGTTGCGGCATCGGATTCTACACCGGCAACGACAACTCCGAATCCGGTTACGGCTCCAACTCCTGTCCCGCAAACAACTCCTACTCCAGTAGTAGACACACTCCCCCTGCCAGATTTCAACCCTTTGAATGCACCTCCGAGTAATGCGCCCTTGTCGCTTGACATGGGCACCGGTCCAGTCTCTGTCGAGGTTCCGTTAGCGATACTCGACAATACTCAGCAAAAACAGCTACAGGTCGCCAAGGACACGGGATCGCCGTACGTCTACGGCAGCTCCGGCACCGGCTACTTGGGTTCCGAACAGGGAGCTGTGCTGCAGTTTTCGGCATTCAATGCTGCGACGATTACAGTAACCGAGGTTATCACTGGCAACGTAGTTTGGCAGAGTAACCCAGTTACATTGCCAAACCCCTACAATTACGCGTATACCGTTGGGCCCTTTCCAACAAACACTGCGGTTGACGTCGTAGCTACATCGCCAAGCGGTGCTGTTTCTCGTTGGCGTTCGTTCATTTGGTATGCCGCGCCAGCCATCGACTGGAGCGTTACGCCAAATCCGGCGAGCCCCGGTCAAACGATTACCATTAACTGGAATACCAGTAATGCCACAAACGCCGCAAACGGTGGCAATGTGTCGATTACCGGTTTTCCCTACTATCCAGTAGCCAATGGCTACTGGTCGACCACAAGCTTTACTGCCTCTTCAACCACGGACATCACGATTTACGTAAGCGGACCAGGCGGGTCAGCGAGTCGAACAACGACTTTAACGGTAACAGGTTTCGGCGCATCGCCATCTCCGTCACCAAGTCCAAGTCCGTCTCCCAGTCCTTCGCCGTCGCCCAGCCCGAGCCCCTCACCATCGCCAAGTCCCAGTCCGTCACCGAGTCCGTCTCCTTCGCCAATCGCATTGCCGACGGGAACGCCGACATATGTCAATGTAACCGGAGCGAACCACATGATCTACTCAGATCCTGATGGAACACCGGGCAATAGCGATGATCGACTGTTCGTGGTTGTCTCGGGCGGCGTCTATCGCTATACACCCACTTGGAGCTCTCTCGGTGTGACGATGGTTTCAAGCAGTCAAACAGGGGTTCTGGATGGTACGGGCGGAATTTACGTCGCTCAGTCATCCACTAGTAACGCTTTTTGCAACGTCGACGCATCCGGAACGAAAGGCACGTCCTTTTCAACCGGCTTAGATACTTACAGTGTTGCCTACGAGCCAGGGAAAATCTGGGCGTGTGGCTTCACTACTGGTATCGTGAAGAGTTTCACACCAGCTGGCGTCGATAACGGCACTATCTTTACTCTGCCCGGAGGTCGCCACACCCGCACGGTGACCCGGCTCTCCGACCTCAACAAGTTGGTGGTATCCGCCGATGACGGAACGCTCTGGATATACAACGAGACTACGACGAACTTGGCTCAGCTTGGTTCGTATGCAGGATCAAACGATATCTACTGCGTCTTTTACCGCCCGGGTACCAACGCGATTTACGTCAGCAATGGCGTGTCGAACGGTACGATCCAGCTCGTGAGCCTAACCGACGGAAGCATCCTCGGCACGCTCACGCTCCCAAGCGGCGCACTGCCCGGTGGAGTCCACTGGTACAACGGACACCTGTACGTTGTCACCGGACTATCCGGCCAGGAGATCGCCGACTACCTGAACCCCTAAGTATAGGGGCACATTAAAAGACGCTGTAATTACAGCGTCTTTTTTATAGCTAGGGATTCTGGATTAAGGGGCCAGGACTAAATAGCACATAGTTATAGATTCCCTGGGTAGTTCCAGTGCTCCGGTTAATATACGAACTGAGCGACCGCTTTACGCCATTGTAGTACCCAACTGACTGCACAATTGTGGTTCCGAAATCAATTGGATTCGCCCCCGACAGCTGACCGCCTAACTGTATACAATTCTCTAATGGTTTTATTTCAACCGAGGTTGATCCACTAATTAGCGGGGAATAGCCACCACCTATGAGCCTATTATAGTCTCGTGAACCCTCTGTAAGAATTTCGGGCTTAGAAGAAACTGAGCCGTCGGTAGCGGTGTATTCAATTTGTACGTAGGCATTCTGCGGATTAGTTTGCTTTGCGCAGTTACTAGAAGCAGAAGAATCTTTAGCAGTGATTGTAAGGTTAGTAGTTGAACTATCGATGCCAGAAATATTGTACGTTCCGTCTTTTGCAACTACGGGACTCGTACTTGGATTAAGCGATTTTGATTTGTAGTAAATCTTCAAATCATACACATGCTCGCTGGGGTTGGGGGCAACAGTAACAAGTGGGTTAATACATGATCGCGTGCCAGTTGTCAGATTAACTCGCAACACGAATGATGTTGTGTCAGTCGGCTCAGTACTAACACTACATGTATCTTTCGATCCGAATGGCACTTCGGTATTACGGTCATAGCGGTAGCGGAGCAGGCCGTCTTCGATTCCGGCTTCGGCGGTTTGTAGAGCATCTTGGGAATTCTGAAACTGCAATCCCTGCTTAAATTCCGTCAACGTCAACCGGCCAACCCCAAAGGCCACCACGCCAATAACCGACACTACGACGAGTGTGAGCAGCAGTGCGAACCCCTGCGATTGTGCCTTATCTGAAATCACTCCCCTCCTAATCCGTACATGCATTGTAGCAAGCAAGTGCTCAATGAAAAAACCACCCGAGAAATGGGTGGTTTTAATGGTAGGCGCATTGCGCCTAAAGTTGAATGTTGTAAGAGCTGGCGATCTGTTTTTGGTACTGACCGACAAACTCACTGAATCGTTGAAAGCCTGGGTCGTTGGGGTTGTGGGTGTTCAGCGCTGTTTGGCAAACCGCAATGGATTGCATGACAATCTGGACGCAGAACTGGTGTGTACCACGGTATTCAGGATCGGGCGTCAGCTGCTGCATTTGCGACAGAATTGATCGGCGAGTGTTGATGCAGGTCTGCATGTACTCGTCGAAGGCGGGTTGATTACCCGAACGGCGAACCGCTTGGCACCAGCGCTGCACGTAGCTGCGTGAATCCAAGTACTGGTTCAGCAATGACCGCATTGCTGGCAAGTAGCCCGAGCTGGTCGGAATGCTCGGTAAATTGAGGCTCGCGTCACCCATGGTAGGTGGCTGGTTGTACACCACGGTCACGTGTTCGACTGGTGCAAGCTTTGGCTCGTCAGACGTATCGTGGATGGTGATAATGTTGTCGGCCGCTTTGGCGAGGATATTTGCATCGAAGCTTTTGGTAAGCATCGGCCTCATCCGCGCGTCGTCCTGGCAGGCTTTGGCCTCGGCATTGGCACCATTCACGGCAACGGTTACAGCGCTACTTGAGCGAATTTTGCCTTTGGCGCCACACAAGTTGGTCGCCTCGTCAAAGTTGGCGCGCGCATCTTTCACAAGATTGCGCAGGTGGTTGTGGAACGCTTCGTACCCCGGAGGTGGGTTAATCGCATCTAGGTTTTGTCGTGCCATGGCCAGTTGGCCTTGCTGCTGCTGGGCAAATTTTTTGATTTGCACCAGCTTGTCGTGCTTGTCGGTTTTGTTGGTTGGGTCGGCCTGTTTGGTGACCGTGTCAGCGTACTGATCGGTTACGGTAATTAGCTGAACCCAGATGGTGGCGACCGTCTTTTTGTAGTTGTCGTCGCTGAGCGACGCGCCGCTTGGGTCGGTAGGAGTCATGGCCACCATTGGCGCTGGTGATTGCGGCGCAGCGAGCGCGTCGTTTGGCTGAATGTGGTGAGTACCCGCGTAATACGCTGCACCAATCAGTGCACACACGACGATAACGATTCCCATCCCCTTGAACACATCTTTATTCAATCTCGGTCACCTCTCTTGTCCGTAATTGATGTGACATGAACGTCAACGCCAACGCGGCAGTGACGCGCCAACCACAGCGCATCCTTATTGCGCATGCGGACACAGCCGTCAGATGCGAATGTTCCAATCGATGTTGGATCGTTCGTACCATGAATGCCGATGCCGTTAGTGCCGTTTCCTGAGAGTCCAATCCAAGCCGCCCCAAGGCCGTTTGGATTGCCTTCAGCACGAGTTTCTCGAGCGAATGAACGCCACGGTGCAATTGGTCCGCCGCCAGGTAGATCTTCGTCCATCATCACATCCTCGGAAGGCCTGTGCTGCGGATCTAGATAGAGATCACTCACGGTGTAGTCGCCAAGTTTTGTTTGGTGATACTGCTTGCCCAAAGCAATTGGTACTTCCATTAGTGGCCTGTTGCCGCTTGAACCGTAGGCGAAAAGCCGGAGCTCTTCGTAGACAATCACTATGTGCGCCACTGTTCCGTCTCCTGAAATTGGGGTTTCAGCAACAGACAGCGTGGGCCGAAGCCAGGGCGCGTGGTCGTGGTGGCTGGGAATGGAATACCCAGTTGTTTTTGGCGCCATCACGGGTGGTGGTGCCGGTAAAGTCACCGACGTATCTGCAGCGACTACTTCAGTACCGTCGTTGTAGTCAACGAGTGATACTGATTTCGGCGCCCGACGATTGTCGGTTTTGACAACCGGCATTTGAGCAACCGAGCGCTTTACTGACTGCCTTGGCGCTGGAAACGATACTGGGGGGTTGGGTAGAGCGACTACGGCTGGTCGAGTTGGTTGACTGAATGGTGTTTGATCTTGGTTGGCTGGTTGGTGACTGGTTTGCCCAAGGTTATAGGCAAATAGCATCATGCCAGACAACAAACCAAGTAGGACTGCTGACCAAATTCCAAGAGATCCCCGACGAGCATTATCCAATGCTTACTCCCCTTTCTTTTGTTTAGGTACTGAGTGGTTGCCACACCTGAGTGAAGCAATTTTGTCAGCGATAGAATATACGCGAAAATCCGTGAAATATCTAGTGTGCTACAGCCCGCACAGGTTACTGCCGTTGCGGATGTTGGTGTTTTGTACCACAAGATTCCAGTTATAGTCTCGGTCGACCGTAGAACTGCGGAATTCTTGAACAGCACCAGTAGTATTCGTTCGCAGCGGCACGGCTTTGACCGTCATTTTGATTGTGATAAACGGCTGAGCCGTATTGGTTGTCTGAGCTGACACGCCGAATGCATTAAACGACTCGATGGTAACGGCATTTGATGTAATCGACGGAGCAGCACTACCGCCGCCGCCAACCTTGGGAAATCCATATGCTCCAGTCGTTGGGTCAATAGCATACCGGTGGGTAACTATTCCGATTTGCTTAGTCGATGAATCGTATTGGTAGTGTTTGACCGTCATGATTGATTCGCCTATTTGGTCAGTATCGGCAGTCGCCACTGCAAAACCAGTTGCACCAATAGGACTCACTTGCTCACTGGCAATGGGAACAAGTGACGCGTTATTACACAGCTGCACCGATTGCATGCGAGGTGACGATCCACCTTGAACAGCAGAGACAAAATTACTGTCACCGGTTGCGCTCGAAATCGTTCGCGTCATCGTATCCATGGCAAACCGACCATCTTCAGCAGCCGCCCGCAGTTCCGAGGAACGATCATTCAGTTGATTCATTTTGGTAAAGGTCGCCACGCCAATCAAAATGACACTCGAAAAGATAGAAGCAGCGATGAGCGTTTCAATAAGGGTGAATCCAGATTGTTTATAATGAATGGTCATAGGTTACTGCGTTGGACGCCAATCGGTTAAGAACGTGCTGGAATCAACGGAAATGGTTCGGCCCTGTTCTTGCCAAGTAACCGTACTCGTTACCTGAAGCGCTAATGGCTGACCACCACTGGCAAGATCATTATTGGGCACACCAGTACTCGTGGCGGTGTACCACGGAATCTGGGTCACAGTAATGCCGCGGGTAAAGGTGGTAGTTGCTTGACCCGTTGCTAGCGTTATTGTTTGCGTGCCAGGATTTAGTTGCCAGGTAGACCCAACTTGCTGAAGCTGGCATGGTGTCGTGCAATCTTGAAGTTTTGCTGCGCTTTCAGCGACACCCGGCTGTTGATTCCAACGATTCACTAGCCCATCGACATAGGTGGTGTCGCGCATTTGACGCACGAGTTCGACTCCCTCTTGCGATAGGCCAAGGGCTGCGCCACGATCACCCGAAAGAATACTGGTTCGAACCGCATTGGTGGCCAGCGCCACGGTGGCGCCGGCAATCATAGCAATAATGGCTGCCGAAATGAGTACTTCAAGCAGACCGAAACCTTGCGTGCCAGTGTTGGGGTAACGAAACATAATCAAGACCCAACCGCGATATTCACGGCACTACTGACGCTATTCACAGAAATCGATCGCGCAGTATTTTGATCAAGTTGATTACTTATTAGAACAATTTTTGCCAAACCGAAACCAGGTGAACTCAACGTTCCATCACCGAGCGTAAATGAAATAATGACCGGCGCTGATTGCACCACAATGTCAGATGTAAGCGTGCCAGTGTCAATCACACAGGTGCCTTCAAGCGTGGTGTAGGTGCTTGAATTTGGCGCGAACTGAACCGAATAATGATGAACGAGCGTATCGGTAGAGCTGTCGCCACAGGTTCCAGCGGCCTGCGTATTCAACTCTGCGCGAGGGTTCAAAGCTAGTGATCGAGCATTCAAAATGGCCGCTTTTACTTGGTCGGCTGCTAAATCGAGCTGCTGCACTCGACCAAACCGCCGAAACGCCGGGATGCCCGTTCCAATCAGTAGCGCAATAATCGAAAGCGATACCAGCAACTCGATTAACGTGAAGCCTTGATTCGTCTGACGGAATGGCAATCGCAGATTCACACAGCCTCCATACCTAGCGAACGGATTCGCGGAAATGAGTCTTGCCGTCGGTCGCTGTGTACGTGCCTGTTGTATAGAACGTAAGACTCGTTGGAGCAGCACTGGTGATTTCTGGATTGCTTGCGGCAAGATTCTGCTCGAGTGGCACATCGACCGCAAAATACGTACCAGAAGGTGCACCGTTTGGACCCGGGTCAGGATTCGTTTGATACACAAATCCCTTGCCAAAGGTGCCGTCGGTACCCGTCGAGTCAGTTGGCCAGTTTGATAGATAGGTTGGATACAACTGTGTTTTGAGAGTAT
>Ga0105240_10010419_pt1 | contig 13061 bp, 15 predicted proteins | sample KBSC54metaG_FD_80426 | JGI IMG/M metagenome (GOLD analysis project Ga0105240, IMG submission 80426) | Corn rhizosphere microbial communities from Kellogg Biological Station, Michigan, USA - KBS C5-4 metaG | ecosystem: Host-associated > Plants > Roots > Rhizosphere > Soil | place: Michigan, USA... | reverse complement strand
TCTTGGTGCGCACGCCATCGAGCACGGCCAGCAGCGTGTTCTGCGTGTCGTCGTCGAACTTGCGGTGGCCGCCGCGCTTCATGAACAGGTCTTGCGCTTCATCGAGGAATACGATGCAGCGCTTGCGCCGCTTGGCCATCGACACGATGCGCGACAGCGTGTTCGATCCGCCGGCCACATAACCGGTTTCAAGGTTGGCGGCCGAATGGAACAGGATCGGCAGGCCCAGCTCCTTGGCCAGGTAGCTGGCCAACTTGGTCTTGCCGGTGCCGGCGGGGCCGCTGAACATCACGTTGAACGGCTTGTTGATGCCGTACTCCGCGTATTCGGCGCGGCGCTGGTATTGGTCCTTGATCTGCGCGACTTCGGCCTTGATGTCGTCCATGCCGACGAGGTCGTCGAGGCTGCCGTGCACTTGCGAAGGCTCGAGAAATTTCAGCGACTTGAACTGCCCCTTCAGCTGGAATACCAGGAAGCCGAGCAGGCCCACGGTGAGCGCCGCGGAGAGCACGCCGCTCACGCCGGCCTTCCAGCCGTCCTTCTCGGACTGCGGACGCGCGCCGGCAAAGCGGTTGTCGAGCCGCTCCAGCATTTCCAGGCTGGCGGTGTCCAGGTCCGCCCGAGGCACGAACGTAAGCTTGCCGCCCCAAGGCGCGGTGACGGCCTTGTCGGTGAAGATCTTGGTCTCCATGTCGCTCGGGTAGTACGCGTACTGCTTGCCTTGCGACTCGATCAGGATGAAGCGCTCGGACACGTTCCACATCAGCGGCTTGTAGATCACCGTGATGCTGTCGACGGGATTGGCGTCCAGGAAGCTGAGCACCGAGCCGGCGCCGAACACCACGGGCAGCTGCTCGTTGAAGCTCCAGCGCGTATCCGGCTTTTGGGCGGCGCTCATGGCCTTGACCTCTTGCGCGACAACGGCTTGCTTTTGCAGCAGCGCGACCGAATACACGGCGGTTGCCGGAATCAGCACGGCGACGGCGACCACGACCGCCTTCATCATGGGCGATTGGATGGCGAACCAGTCTTGCACACGGTTCGCGAGCTTCTTCACCGCAAACCACAGGCTGCGGGTTTGCTCGGCGGCGGGCACGGCTTCGGGAGTGGGCTGGGGGCTTGCGGATAAATCCGACATGGGCTTTCTTTCGTAACTCGGCAACGCACGCTCACCGCGGGGCGTGCACACGCTGCGCAAATAAAATCCGGAAAGAATCTCGTCCGGCAGTTTGCGGCGGCATTTTTTTTGGTCTGCGCCGCGGTGCAAACAAGATGCGCCGGGCTTGAGCATCCTGTCAGTGCAATCCTACAAGAACCAGGGTCTGCAGGCCAGTGGCATGGTTATCAAAAACCAACTGCGCCACGGCATCGTGACAAATTCACGCGACAGAATCGGCACGCTGCGCGCGCGCATTTATTGCACGCGCGAACGATGTATCGCGCCCTCGCGGGGAACCCCCCAGCGGCGTTACACTCCAACGCAGTAGCCGGGTTTTCTTCAAGTTTCTTCCCCCGGCTCTTCAATCCCTCGGTCTTAAAAACCGGGGGATTTTTTATTCGCGCCTCACTCGTGCGTCAGCCAATCGAGCGCGTCGCGCTCGCCGCCGAACAGCGCGATGTCGGGACATTGCGGCAGGCCGCTCGGGACCACCTCGGTGTCCACCAGTTCCGGCGCGGCGACGAGCACGACGCGCGTCTTGGGCGCGAGCGCCCGCCGCAAGCGATCGCAGATCAGGAACTTGCCTTGCGCCTCCGGCGGCGTCGCCACCCTGCGCAGGTCGATCAACACGTGATCCTGGCGCAGCCGTTGAACGGCCGCCTTCACCATGTAGGCGAGCTTCAGGGCGTCGCCGTTTTGCCAGCGCCCCTCCACGTCAAAACGCATGTGCAGGTCATCATGGCGAGAGGCGACTACGAGGTTCATTGACTCAACGGTAGGAAGTCTCCGAAGAGTGCCACAGCCAGTTGTAGCGGTGCGGATACAAGCGCATCAGTAGTTGCCAAGCGTGTCCGCTGAGCTCCGGCTTGCCGGTCGCGATCAGGTTTGCAGGAACCGCTCCAGCTTTTCCAAGGTCGCAGTCCACCCGCGTTCGTGGCTCGCGCGTGCGGCTTCGTCGAAGAAGCGGTCGTGACGGAACTTCAGCTCGGTGCCGTCAAGCGCCGGCCGCAATTCAATCGTCACCAACGACACCCGGTCGGGCGTGCTCTGCCAAGCCCAGGTGAAGCAAAGTTTGCGTTTCGCCTGGACTTCCTCGTAGACGCCTGACACCCGGTGCTGCTCGCCATCCGAGGTGCGGAATGCAATCGTGTAACGCCCGCCGACCCGCACGTCCATCTCGGCTTGCGTGACCGCGGCGCCGCCCGGCCCGAACCACGCGCTCAGCGCTTGCGGGTCGGTCCAGGCCCGCCAGACTTTTTCCGGCGAGGCGGGATAGTGCCGGGTGAGGTGGAGACTGGGTTTGTCTTGCGTGGTGCCTTGCGCCATGGTCTGACTTCCTCCTGGTGATAAAGATAACGGCCGAGCGCGTCGAGCTGCGCCGTCCAGAATTTCTCGTAGTGCGACAACCACATCGCGGCCTCCTGCATCGGCTGGGCGGCCAGTTCGCAGCGAACCACGCGGCCCTCCTTGGCCCGCGTCACCAGGCCGGCTTCTTCCAGCACTCGAAGGTGCTTCATGAAACCGGGCAGCGACATGCCGTGCGGCTGCGCCAACTCGCTCACGCTGGCGCCGCCCTCGGTAAGGCGCCGCACGACGTCGCGCCGGGTCGCGTCGGAAAGCGCCCAGAAGACGCGGTCGAGTACTTCGGGGTCGGCTGTCACGTGGCAGCCATGATCAGGCCTGCATTCCCATCGGCTGCAGCACGCTCACGCGGTTTTCTTCGGTGTCGTAGAACGAGACGTACTGGCCGATGCCCGGGATGGTCATCGGCTCGCCCAGCACCTTGCCGCCCGCCGCGGTGATCTTCTTCATCGCCTCCTTCACGTCCGGCACGGCGATGACCACCGACGGGTATTGCGCGGGCCAGTCCTTGTTGCGCTGATAGAAGCCGCCGTTGATCGCTCCCGCGGGCGAACCGGGTTTCGCGTCCGACGTTGCCGTGGTGGCGAGGACATAGTTGCCCATCTCCTCGCCGAGCATCTGAAGCTGCCAGCCGAACGCGGATTGGTAGAAGCGGGCGATGCGCTCGCGGTTATCGTAGGGGAATTCGAAATGGACGACAGGGTTCATGCTGGGCTCCTTTGAGTGCGTTTCGGACGCGTTAGTTAACCAAGTGGTTTAGCATAACGGATCGCGCGCGGGTGTCAAGCGCCACCGCATCGCGCAAACGTAACGGTGCCGCGGACCCGCCGTAAGGTGTGGCTGACGTTCGTTCGGGTTCCCCGGTGACATCACCGCGCTGCCGCCGCAGGCTACGGTCACGCCACCCACCACTGGAGAACCTCATGCTGCGCAAGCTCATCATGCTGGCCATCACGTCAGGCCTGGCCGGCAAGCTCTACAAGAATTACCGGGACACGCGAATGCGAACCCCCTTCCCCACTTCGTCCAGGCCGCCGGAAGGCAATGGGCGCAACCGGCCGAAGAAGAGCTATCCGGCCTGAGCGGCGGCGATCATTTCGCGCCCAGGCCCATGGCGCGCGTGATCACCTCTTTCATGATCTCGTTGGTGCCGCCGTAGATGCGCTGCACGCGCGCGTCGGCGTAGGCGCGCGTGATCGGGTACTCCCACATGTAGCCGTAGCCGCCGTGCAACTGCACGCATTCATCCATCACCTTGCATTGCAAGTCGGTGGTCCAGTACTTGGCCATGCTCGCCGTGGCCGTGTCCAGCTTGTCTGCACAGATCAATTCGAGGCACTTGTCGACGAACACGCGCGCGACTTGCACCTCGGTCTGCAACTCGGCCAAGGTGAAGCGCGTGTTCTGGTAGGAGGCCACCGGCTGGCCGAACACCTTGCGCTCCTTCACGTACGCGACGGTCCAGTCGATCGCGGCCTGGGCGGCGGCGACCGCGGTCACCGCGATCTGCAATCGCTCCCAAGGCAGTTGCTCCATCAGGCAGATGAAGCCCTTGTTCTCGAACGCCTCGCCGCCCAGCAGATTGGCCGCCGGCACGTGCACGTTTTCGAAAAACAATTCGGCCGTGTCCTGCGCCTTCAGCCCCAGCTTGTTCAGCCGGTTGCCGGTCTGGAACCCTTTCATGCCGCGCTCGACCAATAACAGGCTGGTGCCTTTCGCGCCGGCCTGCGGATTTGTCTTGGCAACGACGATCACCAGGTCCGCATGCCAGCCATTGGTGATGAAAGTCTTGCTGCCGTCAAGAACATAGCTGCCATCGGCTTGCTTGATCGCCGTGCTCTTCACGCCTTGCAAATCGCTGCCCGCGGCAGGCTCGCTCATGGCGATGGCGCCGATCACTTCGCCGCTCGCCAGCAGCGGCAGAAACTTCCGCTTCTGTTCTTCGGTCCCGTAGTGCAGGATGTAAGGCGCGACGATCTCGCTGTGCAAGCTGTAGCCGATGCCCGAGTAGCCGCCGCGCGCCAGTTCCTCCATCTGCACGACGGAATACAGCTTGTCGGCGCCCGACCCGCCATATTGTTCGGGCAAGGTCGCGCACAGGAATCCGTTCGCACCGGCCTTGTTCCACACATGCCGGTCGACATATCCCTGCTCCTCCCACAACGCGTGGTGCGGCGCGATTTCCTTGTCGACGAAGCGTCGGAAGCTGTCGCGAAAGGCTTCATGGTCGGAGTTGAACAGGGTGCGTTCGATCATGGAAATTTTCCGTTCAGGTCCTGGACGCGCCATTCATCGCCAGCTTGACGACGCGGGGATAGTTGCCGATGCAGATGTTGTTGAGCGCACTCTCGGACAGTCCGCGCTTGGCCAGGTTCTCCACGACCTCGCGCAGTTCGGTGTAGTGCGACATGACGGGGTCGGACCCGGCGCCTTCCATATCCGTGCCGAACGCGACGTGCTCGGGTCCGAGCAGGTCCGCCATCCGCATGATCTCGTCGGCATAGGAGTTGAGGCTGTACAGCGGGTATTTCGAGTCGCCGCGGACGCGCACTGTCCACAGCCCCACCACACCACCGCGTGCCGCGATCTTTCGGGCCTGTGCCGGCGAGAGCGAGCGCGCCACGTACTGGTAGTCTCGCCACGTGCCGCCGTTGCGGCTGATCCAGGAGTGCGACCAGATCATCGTCGCGTCGGACGCAGCCAGGGCGGTATCCACGAATTCGGGCGAGCAGTGCGCGAGGTCGACCAACATTCCGAGCCTCTTGCATTCCGCGATCACTTGCGCGGTCACCGGCGCCATGCCCTTGTGGACCGGCGGGTCGGTCTGGCGATCGCCCAAAGGGCTTTCGATGTAGTGCACCAGTTGCAGGTGCCGCATGCCCATCGCGTGGGCCTGTGCCACGCGCTCGGGCTTTGCTTCGAGGAAGTTGGCGGACTCGCAGGCCATCACCACATGCGCTTGGCCGGCCAGTGCGGCATCCACATCGGCGGGCGTCAATGCTTTGGGCAAGCTCCAAGAGCGCAGGAAGGAATCGTAGCGCTGCACCCGCACCTGGAAGTAGTTCCATAGCCCACCCTCGGCGGGTTGGCTCGTTTGCCGGATGCCCGAGCGCGAGGACGTGGTCCAGCTGCTGTCGTCCACGATGGCCCATGCGAGCAAGGTGGCGCCGCTTTCCTGCATCAGCTTGCGCAGGTCGAAGCCCGCGGTGCGCCGGAACATTCCGTAGTGCGAATGCATGTCACCGATGCTCTGGCGCGATGCCTGGGCTCGAACCCCCAAGGCAGGCGCCAGCAAGGCGCCGCCCATCCACAGGTTGAATGCGCGGCGGCTGGGCCTGGCAGCTTCCATGTTGTCTCCTCGGGGATCGCGCGGCGAACAGCCGCTGCTGGGTCGAATGAATATACTGCCTATTCACCAGGAGAACCGCATGACCGAAGCCTATGTCTACGACGCCATCCGCACACCGCGCGGCAAGGGCAAGAAGGACGGCAGCCTGCATGAGGTCAAGCCGGTCAACCTGCTGGCCGGCGTGCTCACCGAACTGCAGCGGCGCAACGATTTCGATACGGGCCAGGTCGACGACGTCGTGATGGGCGTGGTCTCGCCGATCGGAGAGCAGGGATCGGTGATCGCCAAGGTCGCGGCATTGAAAGCCGGTTGGGACTTCCGTTGTGCGGGCGTGCAGCTCAATCGCTTTTGCGCCTCGGGCCTGGAGGCGGTGAACATGGCCGCGCAGAAGGTGCGATCGGGCTGGGAAGACCTCGTCGTGGCCGGCGGTGTGGAGAGCATGAGCCGAGTGCCCATCGGGTCCGACGGCGGCGCGTGGGCGCAAGACCCCGAGACGAACGCAGCGACGGCTTTCGTGCCCCAGGGAATCGGCGCCGACCTGATCGCCACGCTGGAAGGCTTCTCGCGCGAGGACGTCGACGCGTTCGCGATGGAGAGCCAGCAGCGTGCCGCCAAAGCGCGCGAAGGCGGGTTCTTCGCGGGCTCGGTCGTGCCGGTGAAGGATTTCCTGGACCAGACCATCCTGGACCAGGACGAGTTCATCAAGCCGCACACGACGATGGCCGGCCTCGCGTCGCTGCGTCCGGCGTTCGAGCAACTCGGCGCGATGGGCTTCGACGACGTCGCCATCAGCCGTTATCCGCAGGTGGAGCGCATCCATCATGTGCACCACGCCGGCAATTCATCCGGCATCGTCGATGGCGCGGCCGCCATCCTGATCGGCAGCGAGCAGGCCGGCAGGACGCACGGTTTCAAGCCGCGGGCGCGCATCGTCGCGGCTGCCCTGTCGGGGGCCGATCCCACCATCATGCTCACCGGCCCGATGCCGGCCGCGCGCAAGGCGCTTGCGAAGGCAGGAATGACCATTGACCAGATCGACCTGTTCGAAGTGAACGAAGCCTTCGCGGCCGTGCCGATGCGCTTCATGAAAGAGATGGGCGTGCCGCACGACAAGGTCAACGTCAACGGCGGCGCGATTGCGATGGGCCATCCACTCGGCGCTACCGGCGCGATGATCCTGAACACGTTGATCGATGAGCTGCATCGGCGCAAGCTGCGCTACGGCATGGCGACGCTGTGCGTCGGCGGCGGGATGGGGATCGCGACGATTGTGGAAAGAATGTAGACAGGAAACGTCCCGCGCAAGCGCGGGCCGGACTCGAGTATGCACACCATCAAATACGAACTCGCCCAAGGCATCGCGACCATTACCTTCGACGAGGAGGGTTCGCCGGTCAACACGATGTGCGAGCAGTGGCAGAAGGAACTGACCGAAGTCACGGCGCAGGTGGTCAAGGACAAGGACGCGATCAAGGGCATCCTGCTGGCATCGAACAAGAGCACCTTCTTCGCGGGCGCCGACCTCAAAGGCACGATGCGGCTGCAGGCGAGCGACGCGCCGCGCGTATTCCGCGAGATCGAGCAGACCAAGAAGAATTTCCGCACGTTGGAGACGCTGGGCAAGCCGGTGGTGAGCTGCCTGAACGGCACCGCGCTGGGCGGTGGCTGGGAAGTGGCGCTGGTCGGCCACTATCGGGTCGCCGTCGACAATCCGAAGATCCAGTTCGGCCTGCCCGAGATCACGCTCGGGCTGATCCCCGGCGCGTCCGGCATCACGAAGATGACGCGCCTGCTCGGCTTGTTGGGTGCCCAGCCTTACATCATCGAGGCCAAACTGTTTTCTCCGGCACAAGCACTCGAGCTGGGACTCGTACACGAGTTGGTTCACGATGCCGGCGATTTGCGCGCAGCCGCCCTCGCCTGGATCGACCGGCATGCCAGCGGCGATGCGCCGGCGCATCATCCCTGGGACGACAAGAACTACAAGATGCCCGGCGGTACGCCCAGCAACCCGAAGATCGCCGGCATGCTGAGCGTCGCGCCCGCCGTGCTGCGGCACAAGACGCGTGGGCTGTATCCGGCGCCTGAATACGCGTTGGCCGCGATGGTGGAAGGCGCGCAGGTCGATTTCGACACGGCGCTGCGCATCGAGTCGCGCTATCTCGCCAAGCTGATCGTGAGTCCTGTGGCGAAGAACATGATCAACACGTTCTTCTTCAACATGAACGCGATCAAGTCGGGGCAGTCGCGCCCCAAGGATGTGCCGCGCTACAAGCCGCAGAAGGTCGGCATCCTCGGTGCCGGCATGATGGGCGGCGGCATTGCCTATGTCCAGGCGAGCCGCGGCTTGCCGACGGTGCTGCGCGACGTCACGCTGGAGAAGGCGCAGGCCGGCAAGAACTACAGCGTGAAGATCACGCAGCCGCGCGTCGAACAAGGCCGCATGAATCCACACGACCAGGCCGAGTTGCTCGCACGCATCACGCCGAGCGAGTCAGTGCAGGCGCTGCAAGGCTGCGACCTCATCATCGAGGCGGTGTTCGAGAACCGCGAACTCAAGGCGCGGGTGACCCAGGAAGCCGAGCCTATGCTCGCGCCCGGCGGCTTCTTCGCCAGCAATACCTCCACGCTGCCCATCACCGGATTGGCCAAGGCGAGCAAGCGCCCGGAGAAATTCGTCGGCATCCACTTCTTCAGCCCCGTCGACAAGATGAAGCTGGTGGAGATCATCCGCGGCAAGCAAACCGACGACGAGACGGTGGCGCGCGCGTTCGATTACGTGCAGTCCATCGGCAAGATCCCGATCGTGGTGAACGACTCGCGCGGGTTTTTCACCTCGCGCGTGTTCGGCACGTTCGTGATGGAAGGCGCGGCGATGATCGGCGAAGGCATTCCCGCCGCAGTCGTCGAGCAGGCCGGCATCCAGGCGGGCATGCCGGTCGGACCGCTCGCCGTGCTGGACGAGACGGCGCTATCGCTGTCGGTCCACGTGCTGGACCAGACGCGCACGGACTATCGCGCCGAGGGCGGTACCTACATCGCCACACCGGGCGAGCTGCTGGTCGAGCGCATGGTCAAGGAGTTCGATCGCAACGGCCGCGCCGCCGGCGGCGGCTTCTACGAATATCCGAAGGAAGCCGGCGCGAAGAAATTCCTGTGGCCGCAATTGAAGACGCTGTTCGAGCGGCCCGATGCGCAATGGAACCTGCAGGAGCTGAAGGACCGGCTGCTCTATCGGCAGGCCGTCGAAACCGCGCGCTGCCTTGCCGAGAACGTGCTGACCACGGTGCACGACGCCAACATCGGATCGATCTTCGGTATTGGTTTCCCCGGATGGACCGGCGGTGCGATGCAGTTCATCTATGGCACTGGCATTGACGCCTTCTTCCATCGCGCCGAAGTGCTGGCGGGAAAATACGGCAACGGCTTTGCGGTTTCGCCGGCCGTGAAGGATGCGGTGCGCCGCTTCGAGCCACGTTATGAAACCTGAAATAGTCCTGCGCGACCCCCGGCCCGGGGACCTGGGCTGGGTCGTGATGCAGCACGGCGAAATCTATTCGCGCGAATACGGCTTGACGGCTGAATTCGAGGCGATGGTCGCCGAGATCGCGGCCAAGTATGTCAAGAATTTCAGGCCGGCGGCGGAGAAGGGCTGGATCGCGGAAATCGACGGCGAGCGCGCCGGCGCGGTGTTCGTGGTGCGGCGCACGGCTGCCACCGCGCAGCTGCGCCTGCTGATCGTGACGCCCCAGGCGCGCGGGCACGGCGTCGGTGGGCGCCTGACGGACGAATGCATTTCGTTCGCGCGCTCCAAGGGCTACGGCAAATTGATGTTGTGGACCCAGAGCCACCTGGATGCCGCGCGCGCGATTTACGAGGCGCGCGGCTTCAAGTGCAAGAAGCGCGAGTCTTTCCGTGCTTTCGGGCAAGACCTGGTCGGCGAGAAGTGGGAACTGAAGCTCTGAAGGCTCGCCGGCCCCGCGGCGATAATCGCCGCATGACCGCAAGCCCCGAGGCGCCACCCGAAGCGCCACCCGAGAAGCCCGCGCCCCAATCCCTCACCGACCTGTTCATTTCGTTCACGCTGCTCGCGCTGCAGGGCTTTGGCGGCGTGCTGGCGGTGGTGCAGCGTGAGCTGGTGGAAAAGAAGCGCTGGCTGACGCGCGAAGAATTCCTGGAGGACTGGGCCGTCGCGCAAGTGATGCCGGGTCCCAACGTGATCAACCTCGCCATCATGATCGGCGACCGGAACTTCGGCTTGCGCGGCGCGCTCGTTGGCATGGCCGGCATGTTGGCGGTGCCCATGCTGCTCGTGCTGTCGCTCGGACTGGCGTACGGCCTTGTTTCCGACAATCCGCATGTCGCGGGCGCATTGCGAGGCATGGGCGCCGTGGCCGCGGGACTGATCACCGCCACCGCATTCAAGGTGATGCCCGGATTGAAGAAGCATCCCCTCGGCGTGGCCGCCTGCATCGTCATCGGCGTCTCGGCCTTCATCAGCATCGCGATACTGCGCTGGCCGCTCGCGTGGGTGCTGCTGGGACTGGGCGGCACGGCCATCGTGCTGACCTACCGCAAGATGGGAAAGCGCGGCGCATGAGCCGCCCGGCCGACCCGAAGGCTCATGGCACCGCGGCACGTCGTGCGGAGGCTGCCTGATGAACATCATCCTGTCCGCAGGCGACTGGTTATCGCTGTTCGTGCACTACCTGATCCTGTCCTTGCTGTCGGTGGGCGGAGCCATCGCGACGGTGCCGGACATGCATCGCTTCCTGGTGGACGAGCACGGCTGGATCACCGATCCGCAATTCAGCTCGTCGATCGCCATCGCGCAATCCGCGCCCGGCCCCAATGTGTTGTTCGTCGCGCTCATGGGGTGGAACGTCGGCATGAATGCCGGCGGATTTCCGGTGGCCCTGTTCGGCGTGCTGATCACGATGGGCGGCATCCTGATTCCCAGCACCACCATCACCTACATGGCCGCGCGCTGGGGCCACGAGAATCGCGAGCTGCGGGCGGTGCGCGCGTTCAAGCAGGGACTGACGCCGATCGTCATCGCCTTGCTCACTTCGACTGGATGGATCCTGGCCACCAGCAGCGGCTATGCGGCTCGCAATTGGCCAATCTGGTTGCTGGCGATCGTATCCACGCTCATCATGTGGCGCACCCGCCTCCACCTGCTGTGGCTGCTCGGCGCCGGGGCGCTGCTGGGGTGGATCGGCTGGGTCTGATCCAGCCGATTCAAAGCGCCGGCGGGGCGTCGCGCAGGAACACCGGCAAATCCATCACTGGAGGGCGCACACCGGCCTGGCACAACATGTCGGCCACAAAACCGCGGTGATAGGTCTTGTGGTTGATCACGTGCAGGAGGATCTCGCCGCGTGTCAGCGCGCCCAGGCCGCCATCGACGAACGTGAAGCGCACCACTTCGTCGCGCTCTTCAGGCCCGAGTTGGTCTGAGTACTCCACGAACCAGCCATCGACTCGCGCCTGGTTCTGGCGCAAGTCGTCGAGGGCGGGCTCCGGCTGCGTGACGCGCGCAGTGAATCCATGCGGCCGGCCCTCGAGATGCGCCTGCCAGATCAGGTCGACCACGAAGTCATGGTTGAGCGTTTGCACCATGTTGCCGAAGATGGTCTTGCGCGGCGCCGAAGCCTCGCCCGCCGGCAGCGCGGCAACCGCATCGAACAGGCGCGCATTGGCCCACGCGTTGTAGCGGGTGAGCATTCGTAGCTGGCGGGTGCCGGACATGGGCAGCTCGCGCTAGAACATCGAATTGCCGTTGGCCGATTCGCCAGGCACCACCTGCAGCACGTCCCAGTGCTCGACGATCTTGCCGTTCGCGTCGAATCGGAAAATGTCGATGCCGGCCCAATCGGCGTTCTGGTCGCCGGGCCAGTGCTGATGGCAATGCAGCACGACCAAGTCGCCCTCCGCCACGCAGCGCTTGAATGTGACGCGCTTGCCCGGGTACTGCCTGGCCATGCGCTCGAAGTAGTCGATGAACGCCTGCTTGCCGTCGGCGACGTGCGGATTGTGCTGGGTGTAGCTCGCGCCGGCGAAGCGGCGGATGGCTTCGGCGGGCTGGCACTGGTTGAACATGACGTCGTAGAACGCCATCGCGTCCTGCTTGTGCTGCTCGAGACGCTCGCTCATGTCAAACCCTTTCGGGATGTCCGAAACGCAATGCAGAACGCGCTTTCGCCTTGGCCGCTTCCGCTTCGCGCGTGCGCGGCTCGGCCTTGGTGACCAGCGACTGGATCAGCACCCGTGCCGAGGCGGCGACTTCCTGCACCGCGCGCTCGAATGCGGCTTCATTGGCTTTCGATGGGACATTGATGCCGCTGAGCTTGCGCACGAACTGCAGCGACGCGTCGCGAATTTCCAGTTCCGTGGCGGGCGGCTCGAAGTTGAACAAGGTCTTGATGTTTCGGCACATGGCGATGCGGCTGGAGGACTGGCAATCGCACTATGGTACGGCTTGCACAAATTTCACGTCGGCGATCCAGTTCTTCTTCCTGCGGCCCAGGCGGGATTCCTCGCCCTCCCCGTCGAAGTTGGCCGAGCCTCGCGCAAGCAGCGACGCGTCCACGGCCTCGAACGCGTTCACCGACACGACGGCATAGACATGTCCGTCGATCCGGCTGGTCACGACCGGCACCACGCCGCAGCGTGAACAAACGTGAAACTCGGCCGTGTGGGTGCCGAAGGCGTATTTGGAAACCAGCGACGGCTGCTTCACGCTCACGGAGAGCGCGGCATTCGGATTGGAAGTCCACACGCCGCCGTGCTTCACGCAAAACGAGCAGGTACACGCGCGCGCCGGAATCTGCGCCGGGTCCGGCTCCCAGGTGAGTTCGAATGCAATGTTGCCGCAGTGGCAGCGTCCGTGGATATGCATGGGGTTCCTCAAGCTGGATGCTCCAGCACCGCAATGTAATGCCAATCACAGCAGCGCGCCGAGGACGATGCGCGCTACCCGGCGGCAGGTAACAGCCGCCCGCCGCCGCGCACGACGGCGACCCCCGGCGTATATTTGAATTTGAGCAAATGTGTTTTCGCGAAAAAGTTGGGAGCAAGCGATGAACTCGATCAGCAGCACAGAGCGTCCGGTGGCGGTCGTGACCGGGGCTTCCGCGGGAATCGGGCGGGCCGTCGCCCGCGAATTCGGCGCGCATGGCTGGCGCGTGG
>Ga0105240_10010417_pt1 | contig 13064 bp, 14 predicted proteins | sample KBSC54metaG_FD_80426 | JGI IMG/M metagenome (GOLD analysis project Ga0105240, IMG submission 80426) | Corn rhizosphere microbial communities from Kellogg Biological Station, Michigan, USA - KBS C5-4 metaG | ecosystem: Host-associated > Plants > Roots > Rhizosphere > Soil | place: Michigan, USA... | reverse complement strand
TCTTCGCCAATGACGCGCCGCCGCTCAAGCTGGTGCTCACGGCCCGTTTCGACGACCTGGCCCGCAATGCTCCCCACAGCACCGATCCCTACCCGGCCACCCTATCGGCCAGCGACGGGACAGGTCCGGAGCAGAGCTTCTCCATCCAAGTGCGCCCGAGAGGGATCAGCCGGCGCAGCCATGACTTCTGCGAGTTCCCGCCCCTCGCGCTCGAATTTCCGGACACGGGCCTGCACGGCGCCCTGTTCCACGGCCAGAAGAAGCTGAAGCTGGTGACCTACTGCCGCAACGCCGCCGACTTCGAGCAGCGCATCGTGGTGGAATACCTGGCCTACCGGCTGTTCAACCTGATGACGCCGATGAGCTACCGGGTCCGGCCCGCGCAGGTGACCTATCGCAGGCGCGACGGCGACGCCGGCGTGACCCGGTTCGGGTTCCTGATCGAGGACACCGACAACGTCGCCGACCGCAACGACCTGGACGAGCTGAAGGCGGAAGCTCGGGGCATGACGATGCGCCAGCTGGATGCGCACGGCACGGCCCGCGTGGCGGTGTTCGAGTACATGGTCAGCAACCTCGACTTCGATTTCGTCGCCGGACCGCCGGGTGACCATTGCTGCCACAACATCAAGCTGATCGCGGCCCGCCATGCGACATTGGCCAGCGCCACGCATGTCGTGCCGCTGCCCTACGACTTCGACTACTCCGGTCTCGTCGATGCGCCCTACGCCGTCACGCCGGAAAGCCTGCCTGTGAACACCGTGACCCAGCGGCTGTTTCGCGGCTATTGCCAGCACAACGGCGAGATCGCGTCCGTGGTCGCCGAGTTCCAGGCGCACCACGCCGAGATGCTGGCGGTGGTGAACAACGAGACGCGCCTGACGCCGAACGTCCGCAACAAGACGACGCGGTACCTGGAAGGCTTCTTCGCCATCGTGGCCGACCCGGCCAAGGTCCAGCGGGAAATCTTAGGGCGCTGCCGGTAGTCCTCAGGGCGCGGTCGCGGGCGACGTCGGGGCGGCGTTGGGCGCCGAGGATGATGCGGCAGGTGGCGGCGCGGGGGCGTCGGGAGCCGCCGGCGGGGGCGTGGCAGGCGCCATCTGGCAGTGGGCGTCGCGGTCCAAGGCGGCGATCTGGGCCACATAGGCGGCGTACGCATCGCCCGAGAGACCCAATGTCAGGTGCTGGCCGCGGTGGACGGCCGTATAGGCCTCGCCCTCCTTGATCAGGAAGGCATGCGGCTCGGCGCAGCCAAGCGGCGGGGCGATGTCGGTGAGGATCACCGCGCCGCCGAACCTGGCGTTGACCATGGTGTACTGCTTGGTGTGACCGATCACGATGTGGCCGACCTTGTAGCGCGCCAGCAGCGCCGCGACGTTGGCCGCTTCGGTCGCCTCGTCGTGCTGGGCGAGGCCGCGGTACCAAAGCGGCCCCTGCTCGTTCCACAGGATGTCGTGAGGCCCGCCGGCCTTCTCCGGATCGTTCTTCAGCGCCGTGATCACCGCCTGGTTCATCGCATCCACCTCGAAGGCGGCGAACTCGGGGCCCAGTCCGGCGTGCATGAAGAGGGTATCGTCGATGCGGATGATCGCCTTGTGGCCGATCACCCAGCGGCCGTAGGCCCCGGTCGGCGCCCAGGCCAGCTCGTGCTCCACCCAGCCGAGCGGGTGCTCCACGTCGAACTGGGCGCGGTAGGCGGCGTCGAACTTCGGGACGCCGGCAGCCGGAGGGTGGGCCGTCAGGGTCTGGACCACCAGGGCGTAGTACTGGTCGCGCCGCTGGACGGAATCCTTGTCGACGAAGGCCGCGAACTCGCCCGGCGTGGTGTAGCGGAGGTCGCCCTCCATGTTCATGGCTTCGTGGTTGCCGATCAGGGCGTGGACGTAGCCGCCGGCCCGGCGCGCCTGGGGCTCGAGCTTCATCAGGAGGTCGAGGATCTTGCGGGTGTCCGGCGCCCGGTCGGGCACGTCGCCGACCTGCACAAGGTGGGTCCGGCCGCCGCTCCAGTTGTCGCTGGCGTCCACCAGGCCCGCCTCGACCAGCATGTCGTGGAACTTGCCGTAGTCGCCGTGCAGGTCTCCGAACACCACCACGCGCGCCACATGGTCCCAGGACGAGGGCTCGGCGCTGGCCGGGAGCGCGACACACGCCGGAAGCGCGAAACACAGCGCCAGCAGCGCGAAGACGGCGGCCGAGATCCTAGACATGGGTGCGAGCATACCGCGTCATGCAGGCGTGACCATGGCCACCTTCGTCCGTGATCAGCAGCGCGCCGTCCGCCAGGATGGTCACGCCCTCCGGCTGCGGATGTGCATGGCCGAGGCGACGCGCCGCCAGCAATGCGCCGCTGGCGTCGATCTCGGCCAGGGCGTTCTCCCGCGACGCCAGCACCACGAGCCGCCCGGATCGGGGGTCGATCTCGATCCCGGACGGATGGAACGACTGCGCTCCCACCGCGCCGGCGATGGAAGCGGCGGGAACCGTCAGCCAGGGCGCCGCCGGATTGGCCGGCGCGCGCGGCGACCAGGCCTGCAGCGCAAGGGCATGGCGCATGTCGGCGACGTAGTTGGTCTTGCATGCGAAGACGAGCGTCTGCTGGCCGGAATGGTAGGCCAGCCCCTCGATCTCGGCCACGTGGCTCAGTCCCACGTCGAACATCTCGAACGGCACGCTGGCGCGGTCGTCGCCCTCGGCGAAGCGATAGACGAGGCCGGTGCTGGTGGTGAGGTAGAAGTCGCCGGCGTCGGTGATCGCCAGTCCCTCGAAATCTCCCCGCAGGATCGGGGCGCCCAGCCCGAAGCGCTTCACGGTGTCGCCGGTCGCCACGTCGATCTCGTAGATCACCGCCAGCTCGTCGTCGTGCGCCATGACCCGGCCGTCCGGCGTAACCGCCAGGCCGGAGATCTCGCGCAGCCGCCGTGGCAGCCGCCACTGCATCGCCGGCTGCATCGAGAAAAGCGACGTACCAAGAGCAACCGGCCCCACGGCGCACTCCGGCCGCGCGCCGAACTGCGCGCATCGCCTTCCATAAGCGTCGCCGGCCCGGGAACTCAAGGCGACACATCGTTCCGCCCACGTCGCGAAGCCCGCCGCAATCCAGAGCTTGACCAGGGTGATCCGGCACGGTCAACTTTCCCAGGGGGGACACTCTGATGAAATTGCCGCGGCTCGCGCCCGGGCTGGGACTGGCGCTCGGTCTGCTTTGCTTGTTGGCGCCGGGCCTGGCGCTGGCCGCCGGCGCCCAGGCGCTGTTCGACGGGTCGTCGGGCCCGCTGCCAGCTGCGGGGTGGCAGGGCTTCCTCGACACCAAGTTCATGGTCAGCGCGGTGGGATCCCTGCTGCTGGCGATCGTCCTTGGAGCCGCGATCGGCTACCACCCAATGACACCGCGCACCGTGGATTCGCTCCAGGAAGCGGACATGCCGAAGGTGTACATCATGTACGCCTTCGTCGGGGCCGTGATCGGCGTCGCCGTGCACGAGTTCGGCATGGTGATCGGCGTAGTGGTGTTCGGCATCGGCGGCCTGCTGCGCTTCCGGACCGACGCCGGATCGGCGCGGGACACCGGCCGGCTGATCGCGGTGACACTGGCTGGGCTCGTGGCCGGGCTGGGCCTGCCGCACCTGGCGGTGATCACCACGGTGATCGCCTTCGTGCTGATCTTCCTGTTCGACTCGCATCCGGCCTGCCAGGTCTGCGTCGAGGGCCTGCCGGACGGTCGCATGGGCGACAGCGCCAAGGCCTATCGCGCCGTGCTGGAGGCGCACGCCTGCAAGATCATCAGCGAGCGCCATCACTCGGGCAAGAAGGCGCGCGTCGAGTTCGTGTTCCGGCTGCCGCGCGGCAAGTCGCAGGACTACATCCACGCGGCTCTGTGCAACGAGGTCCCGCCCGAGGTGCGCGGCGATCTCGACTGGGAGGTCGAGTAGGCGCACGCGCCGCGCGGGCGGCTTGCACAGCGCGTTTCCAATCGCCACCTAGGTAGTGCGCCGTTCACCGTTGCCGATATCGGGGCGGGGGACGGCCGAGTCGCTTCAGTGCGAGGGCTCGCCACATGAACCGCGCCATCCTGTTCGACAGCCCGTTCCTGCTCGGCTTCGACCATACCCGCGACCTGATCGAGCGGGCCGCCAAGGCGGCCAACGAAGGGTACCCGCCTTACAACGTCGAGGAACGAGGCGGCGGCCGCGTGCGCATAACCCTGGCTGTGGCCGGCTTCACGCCCGCCCAGCTGCAGGTGACCGTCGAGGCCAGCCAGCTGACCATCCTCGGCAAGCGCGAGGATGGCGAGGGCGAACGGGCCTTCCTGCACCGCGGCATCGCCGCCCGCGGGTTCGTGCGCAGTTTCGTCCTGGCCGACGGCATGGAGGTGGAGGGCGCGGAGCTGGAGCATGGGCTGTTGCACATCGACCTGCACCGGCCCGAGCCCGAGCGAAACGTGAGGCAGATACCAATTCGGACCGTGGGCTGAACCCGCCGCCGTCCGAAGCGTTGATGTAGTCTAGGAGGTGGTCAGATGACGCCCGTTCTTTCTTCCGAAGCCTTCGCCGCCCTCGGGGCGCCTGATCTCGTCTATGTGCGGCAGATCCTGGGCGCCGAGATACTGGCCGACACGCCGGTGGAAGCGATGCAAGGCTTTCCGATCGAACCCGATCAGGTCTTGTACGCCGTCCACCGCGCCGACGGCGCGCGCCTCGCTGTCATGACCGACCGCCAGACCGCGGTCGCCGCCGCCCTTGCCCACGAACTGGAGCCGGTGTCGGTCCACTGACCAGTCTGGCTGAGCTGCCGGAACGCCCCGGGTGGTCCGCCGCGCGGGGCGTTTTGCTGCACCCCTCTCTCCAACGGGCTGGAAGCCGCGAAGCGGTCAGGGTGGGGATGTCTGGAGAGGGACTCGAAACCAGGCAACCGGTCCGTCGAAGCGTCAGAGTCCCCCGCCCCACGCGTCGCGGGCCCTCCTCACGAAGGGGAGGGAGGCCTACGCCGCCGTCGGCTGCGAAGCTTCCTCCGCCAGCAGGGCGTAGACGGCGTCGAGGTTGCGGGCGTGGCGGAGCTGTTCGCGCTTCGGCGCCTGGCGCAGCAGGCGGGAGACGCGGGCCAGGGCTCGCAGGTGTTCGCCGCGGGCCTCGGGCGGGGCGAACAGGGCGAAGATCAGGTCCACGGGCGCATCGTCCACCGAATCGAACTCGACCGGCTGGTCGAGCCGCACGAACACGCCACGGAGGCGGCCGAGGCCCGGCAGGCGGGCATGGGGCACGGCCACGCCCTGGCCGACGCCGGTGGACCCGACGGCCTCGCGCTGCATCAGCGCGTCGAACACGTCCGCCGGCCTGAGGCCGAACGAGCGGGCGGCGATCTCGGCAATCACCAAGAGCGCTTGCCGCTTCGAGGCGGCGCTGACGCGCGGCGCAATCGCGCCCCGGTCGAGAAGGTCACCGATGTTCATAAGTTCGACTGACGCCTTCGTTGTTCGATGGGTCGACGCCCCAGGCCCTTCGCAACGCACGGGAGTGACCAGAGGCTCCCGTGAAACACACCTTAGTGACGCCCCTTTGAACCCCTCGAATTGAGTTCCTGAGTCCTTGCCGGATCGATCCACCCGATGTTGCCATCCGCCCGCCGGTGCACCACCGAAAGACCGCCGTGAGCAGCGTTCCGGAACAGGATTGCCTGCTGATCGGTCAGATCGAGCTCCATCACCGCCATGGAAACGGTCATCGTCTTAAGCTCGGCTTCCGATTCGGCAATGACCATCGCGGCCGGAGGTGATTCGGCCGCACCCAGGTCCCAGTCGTCCTCGTCGTCGCCGTCAGGCGCGCGGAGCACGTAGGACGCCGACACCTCCGCCGCCTTGGCCCCAGCGGCGCTGGAGTGGCTCTTGAGCCGCCGCTTGTAGCGCCGGATCCGGGTCTCGATCTTCGACAACGCCTGGTCGAAGGCGCCGTGGGCGTCGATGCCGAGGCCATGGCTCTGCAACTGCTGACCGGTCGCCAGGGTGACCGAGCAATCGATGCGGAACCCATGACCGTCACGGCTCAGCACCACCTCGGCGTCCCCGCCGCGGTCGAAGTACTTGCCTATGCTGGTGTTGAGCTGGTCCGAAATCCGGGTGCGCAGGGAATCGCCAAGATCCACATGCCTGCCGGAGACTTGAATCTGCATGACCCCATCAACGCGCCGGTCGCAGCTTGGTGTCAAGCGTAGCCGCAGCATTCTCAACAGGCTTCGCGCAACAGCCTTTTTCTCTCCACCGATGATGGAATTCGCATCGCCTCGCGGTACTTCGCGACCGTCCGGCGGGCGATGTCGACCCCCACCGTCTTCAGCTTGTCCACGATCACGTCGTCGGAGAGCACGTCGCGCTCGCCGCGCTCGCCCTCCACCAGCTGGCGGATCTTGTGGCGCACCGATTCCGCCGAATGGGCCTCGCCGCCATCGCTGGAGGCGATCGATGAGGTGAAGAAGAACTTCATCTCGAACACGCCGCGCGGGGTGGAAATGTATTTGTTCGAGGTGACCCGGCTGACCGTGGATTCATGCATGCCGATCGCGTCGGCCACCGTCTTCAGGTTCAGCGGCCGCAGGTGTTCGACGCCGAACACCAGGAAGCCGTCCTGCTGACGGACGATCTCGCTCGCCACCTTCAGGATGGTCTTGGCGCGCTGGTCGAGGCTCTTCAGCAGCCAGTTGGCGCTGGACAGGCAGTCGGACACGAAAGTCTTCTCTGAGTCCCCGCGCACGCCGGCCGAGACGCGCGCATGGTAGCGGTGGTCGACCAGCAGCTTGGGCAGGGTGTCGCTGTTCAGCTCCACGTGCCAGAGGCCGCCTGGACCTTCGCGGACGGACACCTCGGGAATCACCACGCCCGCCGGCTCGCCGCCGAACGCCGCGCCGGGTCGGGGCGTCAGGGCGCGCACCTCGGCGATCATCTCGCGCAGGTCCTCGTCGTCGACCTCGCAGACGCGCCTCAGGGCCGGCAGGTCGCGGCGGGCCAGCAGCTCCAGGTTGGCGATCAGCCGCTGCATGGCCGGATCGAACCGGTCCTTCTCCTTCAGCTGCAGCGCCAGGCATTCGGCCACGTCACGGGCGAAGACGCCGGTGGGCTCGAAGCCTTGCAATCGCCCCAGCACCCGATCCACGACCTCGGGCGCGCAGCCGAGGCGCTCGGCCACCTCCGCGGTGTCGGCGCGCAGGTAGCCGCCATCGTCGACCGCATCGATCAGCACCAGGGCGACGGCGCGCTCGGAGTCGGTCAGGCCCGCCACGGCCAGCTGGTCCTGCAGATGCTCGGAGAGGCTCAGCTCGCGACCGCCGGCCCCCTCGCGCTCGCCATCGCCGTCATCGAACGAGCCGCCGCGGCCAGCCCGGGACCAGTCCACCGAGCCGCCGGCATCCGCGCCGCCCGCGGTCGCGCCGTCGCCGGTGGCGCGCTCGCCAGGGGCGGCGTCGCCGTAGAGGTCGTCGTGGCGGGCGTCGAGATCGGCGACGGCGGCGCCGTCGCTCACCTGGTCGGCGGCGTAGGATTCGGGCGCCGCCTCGGCGCGCTCATCGGGCTCGTGATCGCTTTCGTCGCGCTGGAGCAGCGGGTTGCGCTCGAGCTCGGCGTCGACGAACGCCTCGAGCTCGAGGTTCGACAGCTGCAGCAGCTTGATCGCCTGCTGCAGCTGCGGCGTGATGACAAGGCCCTGGCCCTGCCGCAGCTCCAATCTTGGCCCGAGCGCCAATGCGCACCCCCGCGAAGCACCGTTCGCACAGGAGATACGAGGCGAACCGCCTCCGATTCGTTAATTCTGGCGCGGAAATTGCAGGCGAGCGTCAGCCGAAGCGATCGCCCAGGTAAAGCCGCCGCACCTCAGGGTCGGCAAGGATCGCGGCCGGGGCGCCCTCGAACAGCACTTCGCCGGCGTGGATGATCGAGGCGCGGTCGATGATCTCCAGCGTCTCGCGCACGTTGTGGTCGGTGATCAGGATGCCGATGCCGCGCCCCTTGAGGTAGGTGATCACCTCACGGATGTCGTTGATGGCAAGTGGGTCGATGCCGGCGAACGGCTCGTCCAGCAGCATGAAGGCCGGATCGCTGGCCAGGGCGCGGGCGATCTCCACCCGCCGCCGCTCGCCGCCCGACAGGGAAATCGCGGGCGCCCGGCGCAGGTGGGCGATGTGCAGTTCCTCGAGCAGCTCGGTGGTGACGTCGCGGGCCTTGCGCGGGTCGCGGTGGCGCAACTCGACCACGGCCAGCACGTTCTCCTCCACCGTCATGCCGCGGAAGATCGAGGCCTCCTGCGGCAGGTAGCCGATGCCGGCGCGGGCGCGCTGGTACATCGGCAGCGCGGTGATGTCCTCGCCGTCGAGGTAGATCGCGCCGTAGTCGGCCGGCACCAGACCGGTGATCATGTAGAAGCAGGTGGTCTTGCCCGCGCCGTTGGGGCCCAGCAGGCCGGCCACCTGGCCGCGGTGAAGCCGCAGGCTGACGTCCTTGACCACCGGGCGGCCGCGGAACGACTTGCCGACGCGCTCGACCTTCAGGCCATCATTGTCGGGCCGATCGTCCGCCGCCGGCCCGGTCCCGGGCGCCGGCTGCGGCTCGGGCTGGCGGGGGCGCACCGGCACGCCCGCGCCCAGCAACGGGCCGGCGTTGCGCAGCTGCGCCGGGCCCAGGGGGCGCGCGTCGTTCACCCGCCCTGCCCCGCGGGCGCGGCGGGGGCCGGGGCGGGCGACAGCCCGGGACCGGCGAGCCCGCCGCCCTGGCCCGGATAGAACACCCCGCGCACGCGGGCCGGCCGGCCGCCGGCGGCGCCGGTGGCATCCATATGCGCGCGGTGGGTCTGCACCTCGATGGTCAGATGCTCGCCGGTCACCACATCCTTGCCCTGCACCACGACCACGTTGCCGGTCATGATGATCTGGCCGGCCGCGGCGTCATAGACCGCATGGTTGCCGCGGGCGGTCTGGGTGGGGGTCACGTAGTAGACCTCGCCGTCCGCGTCGATCTTGTCGGTGGTGCAGTCGGCGTCGCCGGCGGCGGAGGCGCCCCCGGCTGCAGGCTGCGCCGGCGCGGCGCCGGCGGGCTTGGGCTTGGCATGGCCGGACAGGGTGATGGTGTTGGCGCGCAGGCGCGACTGGTCCTGCACCACCTCGGCGCTGCCGCGCAGGATCTTCAGGCACTGCGAATTGATCACCTCGGCGCTATCGGCCGAGTAGTACACGCCGCTGTTGCTGGCCGCCGGCGCGGTGACCTGCGCCAAGGCGGGCGCGCCGAGCGCGCAGAGGCCGAACGCGGCGATGGACAGCCAGCGGGTCATGGCGTGGCCCCTCCGGCGCCTGGCGCCAGGCCAAGCCCCTGGCCGTTGCGGATAGTGCCGCGCACGCCGCCGCGCAGCATGATGTGGTCACCGCGGCCGGTGACGGTATAGGCGCCCGCCTGCACGTCGCCCTGCGGGCCGCTGGCGGCAAGCGAGGAGACGCCGGTGACGCTGCCGGCCTTGGTGTCCACCACCGCCTCGTCGGTGGCGACCGTCGAGGCCCGGGAATCGTCGACCCGCACATGGCCCTTCAGGTGCAGGATCCGCGTCGCCTCGTTGTAGTCGCCCCGGTCGGAAGTCAGGGTGGAGCGGCTCTGGCCGGCCGCGTCGAGCACCACCACCGGCGCGGTCAGCAGCACCCGCTGCAGGTCGTGGTCGTCGCGCTGGGCCTCGCGGGCGTAGAGGTTGAACACCCGGCCCTTGTCGTCCCGGCCGACGAAGCGGGGATTGACCATCTTGATCTCGACCGGCGCTTCCTGCGGCCGCGCGGCGGCGTTGCGCTGTGCGTCCAGGGCCACGAACCCGCCGATCACGCCGACGATGGCGAAGATCGCCACCGGCAGCCCCCACCGCAACAGGTGGATGAAGCGGCTATGGGCGCGCGCCCGCAACCGCACGGCGCGGCCTGCGGCGATGGGTCCATCCTGGGCGACGGCGTTGACAGTCAAAAGCGGCGCCTCAGCTGTGCGCGAAAATATCGACCTCGGCCCACCCGGCGACATCGAGAGCCGCCCTGTGAGGTAGGAAGTCGAAACAGGCTTTGGCAAGGCCCATGCGTCCTTCGCGCACCAGCATCCCGTCGAGCCGCGCCTTCAGCGCATGCAACGACAGCACATCGGACGCCGCATAGGCGATTTGTTCGGGGGTCAGCGTGGGGGCGCCCCAGTCGGAACTCTGCTGGGCCTTGGAGAGGTCGATGTTGAGCAGCTCCTTGGTCACGTCCTTCAGGCCATGCCGATCGGTGTAGGTGCGGGCCAGCTTGGAGGCGATCTTGGTGCAGTAGACGGGCGCAGTCAGCACCTTCAGGTGCAACAGGAACATGGCGATATCGAAGCGGCCGAAATGAAAGATCTTCAGCACGCCTGGGTCGCCCATCAGGCGCCGCAGGTTCGGGGCGTCGTAGTCAGGCCGCGTCAGCTGGACCAGGTGGGCGTCGCCGCCGCCATCCGACAGCTGCACCACGCAGAGCGGATCGCGCCCCAGTCCCAGGCCCATGGTCTCGGAGTCCACCGCCACCGAGGCGGCCCCAGCGAACACGCCGTCGGGCAAGTCGCCCTGGTGAAGATGGTTGGCCAACGCTCGCGATCACTCCGTCAGCGGCGGCCGCGGCGCCGATCCGTTCGCACGAACGGCTGACCGACCGCCTGAAAGTGGCGCTCCCGAAGAGGGAGCCGCCAAAGATGGTGCCCAGGAGAGGACTCGAACCTCCACGGCTATTAACCACTGGTACCTGAAACCAGCGCGTCTACCAATTCCGCCACCTGGGCCCCCGCTGACCGCCGGTCCGCGCGAGGCCGGGACGCATAGGGCGCCGGCTCCGCGACGTCAATGCGGCCCCGTTGCGCCGCACCACCGGCTCGTCTATCGCAGGCGCAGCGAACAATCCCCCAACCTGACTCGGAGCCCATGCGCGGTCTCGTCACTCTCTTCGGCGGTTCCGGCTTCATCGGAGGCCAGACGGTCCGCGCCCTGGCGCGCCAGGGCTGGCGCCTGCGCGTGGCGGTGCGCCGGCCGTGGGAGGCCTATCGCCTGAGGATGCTGGGCGATGTCGGCCAGATCGAGATCGTCCAGGCCAACATCCGCAGCCCGCTCTCGGTGGACCGGGCGCTGGAGGGGGCCGAGGCCTGCGTCAACGCGGTCGGGGTGCTGTTCGAGGCGGCGCGGCAGAAGTTCCAGAGCCTGCACGTGATGGGCGCGCGCAATGTCGCCGAGGCGGCGGCGCGGGGCGGGGTCACCCGCTTCGTGCAGATCTCCGCCCTCGGCGCCGACCCCGAGTCGCCGGCCAAGTACGCCCGCACCAAGGCCGCAGGCGAAGCGGCGGTGCGTGAGGCGATCCCCAGCGCCGTGATCCTGCGGCCCTCGGTGGTGTTCGGCCAGGACGACCATCTGTTCAACCGGTTCGCGACCATGGCGTCGATGAGCCCGGTGCTGCCCCTGATCGGCGGCGGCCACACCCGGTTCCAGCCGGTGTTCGTGGGCGACGTGGCCGCCGCGGTCGCCGCGGCGCTCGGGCGCGACGACGTGGCCGGCCGCACCTTCGAGCTGGGCGGGCCGAACACCTACAGCTTCCGCGAGCTGATGGAGATCACCTGCAAGGAGACCGGGCGCTCGCCGGCGCTGGTTCCGATCCCCTGGCCGCTGGCCCGCCTGATCGGCGCTGCGGGCGACGTGGGCGCGGCGCTGCATGGCGCCCTGCCCCTGCTGCCGGCGCCGCCGCTGACGTCCGATCAGGTCGAGCTGCTGAGGGCCGACAACGTGGTCAGCGCCGGCGCGCCCTGCCTGGCCGACCTGGGCGTCTCGGCCACGGCGCTGGAGCCGATCGTGCCGACCTACCTCTACCGCTTCCGCAAGGGCGGCCAGTACGCCGATCTGACGCTGGAAGCCCAGGCCTGAACCGGCCGCCAGACCATCGCCAGCGCGAACAGCGCACAGCCCACTGCCCCGCCGCCGAACAGGAACCGCCCGCCGGCCTCGCTGGCCTGCGGCCCGAACAGCGCCAGAGGACTGGAGAAGCCGCGCGATCCGGGGCCCCAGGCAACCCAGCCCGCAACCGCGCCCATGCAGACCACGATGACGAAGGCGAGCGCCGCGTTCACCGCGCGCGTCGTCCGGCCGGGCATCGTCGTCAGCATCGCCGCGATCCCGCCAAGACCGAAAATGGCCCCGATGCAGAGCAGGAGCCAGCGGGGGCCGTCGTCGTTCGCCTGAGGCGCCGGAATTGCGCCGAGGCCCTGCAGCGCGAAAACACCGCCCATGAGGGTGGTCAGGGCGCCGCAGATCAGCGTGGTCCTGTCGGGCTTGCCAGCCATGCAATCATTCTGCGCGCGACGGACTTTGCGGGTCGTTAAACGCCGTTGATCCGGACGCGCGGCTGGGGCGTATTGCGGGCCGGTAACCTGGGGAGAGCAAATGCCCGCGACCGAGATCGCCTGGCCGCGCAAGACGCGCGAGCTGATGAGCCACCACTTCGATTCCACCATCTGGAACGACTTTCGGTTCCGCGACGACGACGTGATCGTGGCCACTTACGGCAAGGCCGGCACCACCTGGACCCAGCAGATCGTCGGCCAGCTGCTGTTCAAGGGCGACCCCGGGGTGGAAGTGCACGAACTGTCGCCCTGGCTGGACCTGCGCGTGCCGCCCAAGGCGGTGAAGCTGCCCATGGTCGAGGCCCAGACCAGCCGGCGGTTCCTGAAGACGCACCTGCCGCTGGATGCGCTCGTGTTCTCGCCGCAGGCCAAATACCTCTACGTCGGACGCGACGGCCGCGACGTGATCTTCTCGATGTACAACCATCACCTCAAGGCCAACGCCCACTGGTACGAGGCGCTGAACGACACGCCCGGGCGTGTCGGGCCGCCGATCTATCCCCCTGACCCGGACATCAACCGCTACTTCCGCACCTGGCTGGAGTGTGACGGCTATCCGTTCTGGTCGCTGTGGGACAACGTCACGACGTGGTGGGCCGCGCGCACCCTGCCGAACGTCAAGCTGGTCCACTACAACAACCTGAAGGCCGACATGCCCGGCCAGATGCGCGCC
>Ga0105240_10010414_pt1 | contig 13068 bp, 9 predicted proteins | sample KBSC54metaG_FD_80426 | JGI IMG/M metagenome (GOLD analysis project Ga0105240, IMG submission 80426) | Corn rhizosphere microbial communities from Kellogg Biological Station, Michigan, USA - KBS C5-4 metaG | ecosystem: Host-associated > Plants > Roots > Rhizosphere > Soil | place: Michigan, USA... | reverse complement strand
TTCAGCACCCGCTGGAGGCGGGGCGAAACAGGCACCGTCAGCGGCACCAGCGGCCCCTCGAGGGCCAGTTTCCCGATGACGTGCTGCAGGTTTCGCCAGGACAAAAGCATACTGCGGCTGGTGGGGACCACCTCCAGCTTTGCTCCCGAGGCGCCCGGTGAGACGGGGGCGAACTCGTTCCCGGAGTCCGAGTCCACCTGGAACACGCGAAAACACAGGGTGCGGGGATTGATGCCGGCAGAGGTGAGCTTTCCGCTGGTGCGAAAAATCAGGCGCGCAGGAAGCGGCGAAGGGAGCGTAAGATGCAGGGTGGAACGCGTATCGGCGGTGACGCGGCCCACCGTTTGTCCGTCGTCGGTCAGCACTTCCAGATTCAGGGGACGGCCGCCGGTAGCCGGGCCCGGCTCCAGATCGATGGCCAAACGGCTAATCGTGTTGCGCGACGGATCCAACAGGATCTCGGCTTGCTCCTGGGCCCAGCGGAAGGCTCCTACAGGTCCGAAGCGCTCGGGAGAGAACCAGCCGGGACCAAACAGAATGCCTGATCCGGCGGAAGCCACGTCGGAGGAGCTCAAGACCGGGCGGCCGTCCGGAGCGACTTCAAAGGTCCCCTCGCGGCGGTTCACGCGAATCAGATGGCTGCGGCAGTAAGCCAATTGTTCCTCGATCGGCGCTTCCGCCGGAACATCGCTCATGGCGTCATGGCGGTCGATACGGTACATCCTGTCCGTTCGGAGTTGGCGCGAACCTAGAAACACTGCCAGCTCGTCTGAAAACAGGATGTCGATATTGGTGGCCAGGACGAACCGCCCTCGAGCCCGGCGGATACCGACGTTCTTGCCGATCATCTGATACAGCGGCAGGTTCGTGCCGTGCTGGTAGCGGCCGTGAGTCTTGGGAGGAACGGTAATGAATCGAACGTCGCATGGCCCGCGATCGTTGAACCATTTCAAAGCTTCCGCCAAGGGCGGACGGTCGGCGGGCGGGTTCCATTCCACCACGATCAATTCCGAAGGAATGTTATAGCGACGCGCCTGGGCCAGCCAGCCGTCCACAAAAATCTGCATGCGGCCGAGCAGGTTTCCGCCGTGGTCGTCGTTACGTGCGGTGACCACCAGGGAAAGGTAGGGTTCGGGCACTATTTTGGAGTCGCGGTCAAGCACAGGTGCCAACCGAACATGCGTTCGAGAGATCTGAACAGCGGCTTCGGCATCCAGCGAAAATACCAGACCTGCTTGTATTGATATTTCACGTACTCAGGAATGCTGTAAGAAAAGATGTGGTCCACTTCGGTCCTGGTCACGCGGAACCCGTGGTCCTCAAGCAGGCGGCGTCCCGCGGCTCGCGAGTAGCTGTAGGTGACGGGGCAGCCGTTCTGCGCTTCCGAGCTGTCGGCAATCAACCGGTCGATTTTCCAGAACTGGCCCTTGCCGTAAACAAACAAGATCCACAGCACTTTCCAGGACCAGCGGTTGTACACCATGATTTTGACGGTGCTGGCGGGAGTCACATACTTGCGAATCTGTTCTATGACGCGCTCCGGATGCGGCGTGTGATGAATGACTCCGAAGGAATAGACCAGATCGTATTTTTCGGCTGGGACGTAGTCGCTAAGGTTCTCGGCGTCCGCCTGGAACAAACGGACCCGGTCCTCCAATCCGGACGCGGCCACGCGCTGGCGCGCAATATCGAGCGACTTCTCGGTCAAATCCACGCCAGTGACCTGAGCGCCGCAGCGGGCAAAAGAGATGGTAGCGGTGCCGATACCACACCCGATTTCGAGCACCTTCTTGCCGTTCCATCGCTCGAACTCGGCAAAACCGGGGATGTGAGGCTCGACAAAATACTTGCGGGCTTCGACTTCGTCTGAATACTCCTTGGTGCCGATTGGTTTGGTCGAATGGCGGATGTTGCAGGGACGCGAATTCCAGTACTCGCTGACCTTCTGAATCGAGGTGTCCTGAAAAGACATGAGTACCTTCTTGCTGGCGTTAGTCCGTGCCTACGGAAAAAATCCGGGCGGCACGGCTCAAGTCGGGCGTGCCAATTCCGATGCCGGCGTCTTTGGTCTGATCCTCGGAACCCGTGGCCAGGCCCCCGTAGCCAAGCCTGATATAGTCGGCCAAGTCCGCGAACAGATTCGCGGGCAGGACGCGCCAGCAATCCACGATGGTCGGGCGCGGTTCCCCGGACTTCAGGTCGGCGGGAGTGAGCTTTTTAAATTCCGACCAAGCGGTGGTGATTACGAGCACGTCCGCCTGCCGCGCGCATTCCGCCGCGGATGTGGCGTAGCGGGCCCCCTCGCCGATCTGCCTCTTCGCATTTTCCATGGCGGCCGGATCAAAGACCATCACCTTGAATCCCTTCTCCGCCAGATCCTTGGCCAGTTCCAGCCCCTGGGATTCTTCGATCACCTCAGTATCGGGCTTGTACGAAAGTCCGAGAACACCCACCGTTCCGCCTTTCGGCAGTCGCGACCGGACGATCTCGGCCAGCCGGGGAACCTGTCTCCGGTTCAGCTGGTCGGTCGCCTCCGCGAGCAGTGCCGGAGCTCCCGTGGCTCGCGCCAAGGCGGAAAACGCTACATTATCGCGCGGGAAGCAAGGACCGCCGTAGCCCAGCGCGCCTTTCAGATATTTCGACCCGATGCGGGTGTCGCAGCCAATTGCGGAACAAACCACGTCGGCGTCCGCTCCCGGCAGGTGTTCGCACACCTGGGCCAGCATGTTGGCGTACGAAATCTTGGTGGTCACGAAGGTATTCACCGAAAGCTTGGTGAGCTCGGCGTTTACGTAGTTCATGCGCTGGATCCGCGGATTACTGTCGCAGACCCCTTTGTAAAGCTCTTCCAGGAGCTCGCCCGAGCGGGGATCGGATTCGCCGATCAGGATCATGTCTGGATTCAGCATGTCCCGGATCACGCTGCCGAGCGCGATGAACTCGGGGTTGTAGCACAGGCCGAAGTCCTTCCCACATTTTTTGCCCGAACGCGCTTCGAGCGCCGGCAGGAGAGTCCCGCCAGTCGATCCAGGCATGACCGTGCTCGAAAGCACTACCAGATGCCAGCCCGGTTTGGTCCGGAGAGCCGCGCCGATCTGCTCCGCCGCGCTAAGGACGTACTTCATGGAGAATCCGCCGCCGGATTCAGAAGGCGTCGGCACCATGATGAATGTGGCGTCGGTCTCAAGCACCGCGGCGCCACAATCGCCTGTCGCGGAAAGACGCTCGCGATTCGCGGTGATCATCGCAGCCAGGCCGGGTTCGTTGACCGGCGGCCGTCCTTCTTGAATCGCGGCGACATAAGCCGGATTGACGTCGACGCCCAGGACGGTGTGTCCCTTATGAACCATCACCGCCGCCATGGGCGACCCAAGTTTTCCTAATCCGATAATCGAGATTTTCATCGGTTCTATTCGCCTCTTTTATTCACCGCGGGCAATTGGCATTCGCCACCCGGTACCGAAAGCGCGGGATGTCACCTTCAGCACTGGCGCGGCCTGTTTTCTCTTAAACTCTGCGTTCCGAACCAGCCGGAGGACCTTGCGGACGGTCTCTTCGTCGAAACCCTGCGCGATAATTTCCTCGGCGGATTGGCATCCTTCGATATGCAATTCCAAAATCCGGTCGAGCACTTCGTACGGCGGCAAGCTGTCCTGATCGGTTTGATCCGGCCGCAACTCGGCCGAAGGCGCCTTGGTCAGCGTCGACTCCGGAATATCCGCTTTTCGCTTATTCCGGTATCGCGAGACCCGATACACCATCATCTTGGGGAGGTCGGCGATCACGGCCAGTCCACCGTTCATGTCTCCGTACAGCGTACAATATCCCACCGCGAGTTCGGACTTGTTCCCGGTGGTGAGCAGGAGCGCGCCGTATTTATTGGAGAGCGCCATCAGCAGGTTGCCGCGAATCCGGGATTGGATGTTTTCTTCCGTGACGTCGGGCTTGAAACCTTGAAAGGCGCCCGCGAGGGTTGTTTCGTAGGTTTCCATGATGGGCGAAATCGGCAGTTGCAAAACGTGGATGCCCAGATTTCGCGCCAGTTCGACCGAATCGTCCACGCTGCCCTGGCTGGAATAGAGCGACGGCATCATGACGCCGAGCACGTTCTCCGGGCCTAGTGCATCGACCGCAATGGCCGCAGTAAGAGCGGAGTCGATGCCGCCTGAAAGTCCCAGCAACACTTTCTTGAAGTGAGTCTTGCGGGCGTAATCCCGAACTCCCAGGACCAGCGCATTCCAGATTTCCGCCTCCGCGGTGAAATCATCGGCCGCGATGCTGCCGGTTTCGGAGGCCAGATCCACTACCAGCAGATCTTCGCTAAACCCCTTGGCGCGCGCGAACAGGCCGCCATGTTTATTGAAAGCGCCGCTGCGCCCGTCGAAAATAAGGTCGTCGTTGCCGCCCACCTGGTTCACCCATGCCAGGGGAAGCCCGTGCTTGCTGGCCATCTGTCCCAGCATTTTTTCGCGCAGCTGCTCCTTGCCCACGGTGAACGGTGACGCGGAAAGATTGACGATGGCCTGGGCGCCCGCCTGTGCCAGCGCTTCAATGGGATCCTGGTGGTAACGACGGCGCTTCCAGAAATCACGGTCGTTCCAGACGTCTTCGCAAATGCTGATACCCAAGCGGAAGCCATTCAACTCCAGAATTCCCGGGGCGCGGCCCGGCTCGAAGTAGCGGTCTTCGTCGAACACATCGTAGGTGGGCAGCAGAGACTTGTGAAATACCGGTCCCGTAGTCCCGTCGCGCAGCAGGATCGCGCTATTGAAGAGCGGCCGTCCAATGTCGGCGGGGTTCGGCGTAGCGGCGCCCACCAGGACCGCAGGAGCGTCCTTCAGTTCCGTGGCCAGGCACGCGAGCATCTGGCAGCTTCGCTGGACGAAGCCGCTGCTCATCAGAAGATCGCGCGGGAGGTAGCCCATCAGGGCGAGTTCCGGAGTGACGACGAGATCGACGCCCAGAGCTTGCGCCGAACGCACGCCGCGAGTGATCTGCGAGGCGTTCCCTTTGAGGTCCCCCGCGACCGGATTTATCTGGAGAAGTGCTACTCGCAATCGGATGAACCCACCCAACTCTTACTGAAGTATTTCTTAGTCTAGCAGTGACCGGCGATGAAACAAAACCCGCGCAACCCATGTTACATTGGCCTTGAAGATGACAAGTCCCTTAACCACAAAAAACGATCTCGTTAACGATCTCATCTTGGTGACCGGAGCGGGCGGGTTTATCGGCGGCGCCATGGTGGCCGATCTGCGCCGTCAGGGTTACAAGCGAATTCGCGGCGTCGACGTCAAGCCTCTGGCCGAGTGGTATCAGGTGTTCGACGATGCCGACAACCTGGTTCTCGACTTGAATCTGATCGAGAGCTGCGAGCGGGCCGCCGAAGGCGTCACCGAAGTGTACAACTTCGCAGCCAATATGGGTGGCATGGGTTTTATCGAGAACAATAAAGCCCTGTGCATGCTGTCGGTGCTGATCAATACCCATATGCTCCAGGCAGCCCAGAAATACGGCGTCCAGAAATTCTTCTATTCGTCGTCGGCGTGTGTTTACAACGGCGAGAAGCAGACCGATGCCGCCAACCCCGGGTTGAAGGAAGAAGACGCCTATCCAGCCTTGGCCGAGGACGGATACGGTTGGGAGAAGCTGTTCAGCGAGCGCATGTGCAGGCATTTCTCCGAAGACTACGGCATGTACGTCCGCGTCGCGCGCTTTCACAACGTCTATGGACCGCACGGCACCTGGGATGGCGGACGCGAGAAGGCTCCCGCAGCAATCTGCCGGAAGGTGATCCAGGCCAAGACCAGCGGGAAGCACGAAATCGTGATCTGGGGCGATGGGACGCGCACGCGCAGTTTCATGTATATCGACGACTGCATCGACGGCGTGCAGAAGATCATGAGCTCCGGCATCCTGGAGCCGATCAATCTGGGATCCTCTGAAATGGTCTCGATCAATCAGTTGGTGGACATTGTGGAGGTCATCGCCAAGATCAAGCTGAAGCGCATCTATGACCTGGATGCCCCCAAAGGTGTGATGGGCCGGAATAGCGACAACACTCTCATCAAGAAATATCTGGGTTGGGAGCCTGACATTCCATTGCGGCAAGGAATGGAGAAGACCTACGCCTGGATCTACGACCAATACATGAGCGCCCAGAATCAAACGCACTCCGCGGTTGTTCGATAGTAGTTTGTGGAAGTTTCGGCTCTGCCGCTGGTCAGCATCGTAACGCCGTCCTTCAATATGGAGGCGTACCTTCCCCGAACCATCGAGAGTGTGCTGAGCCAGAACTACCCGAACATCCAATATCTAGTGATCGACGGCGGATCGACCGACGGTACCATCGAGATTCTGAAGAGCTACGGCGACCGGCTTCAGTACGTCAGCGAACCCGATCAAGGCCCATCGGACGCGGTACACAAGGGCTTTCAGCGTGCCCACGGTGAAATCTTCGCCTGGCTCGGCGCCGACGATATCTACCTTCCTGGCGCGATCCGTACCGGCGTGGAAGCTCTGATGGCCCGGCCGGAGATCGACGTCGTCTATGGCGAGGGGAACTGGATCGATGAACACGACACGGTGATCAGCCGCTATCCCACGCTGCCGTTCGATCCCAAGGATCTGGAGTGGGACTGCTTCATCTGCCAGCCTGCGTCATTCATCCGCGCGTCCGCCTACCGCCGATGCGGGCTCGATCCGGACGTGAACTTTTCTTTCGACTACGACCTGTGGATTCGTATGGCCAAGGCGGGAATCCGCTTTGAGAAGATCCCGCAGTACCTGGCGGGCTCCCGCATGCACCAGGGCGCCAAGACGATCAATGAGCGCGAGACTGTTTTTCAGGCGTCCATGGGCCTGCTGCAGCGGCATTACGGCTACATTCCATTCTCCTGGGCGTTCGGATACGCGGCATTTCGCCACGATTCCCGCGATCAGTTTTTTCAGCCGGTGAAATACTCGCTGCGCAATTATCTGGCCAGCCTGCCGGTGGGGTTAAAGCTGAATCCCACGAAACGCGTACGTTTTCTGGGAGACTGGATGGCGGCGCCAGTTAGGGCGATCGGACGACGTATCGCATGAAATACTCTTCTGCGTCCTCGCGCAGGCTTGCGATAAACTGGTTCCTCGAGTTCCAAGAATAATGGCAGGCCTGACTTCCTCCAATCCATCTTTGCGCTGGGTGGCGACCTTTTTTGCGGTATTGCTGACTACCGCGGCCGCCATATATCAATGTTTTTCGGAGCGCGTCATCTATTTTGACGAGGTTGGCCTCTATAATCCCGTCTACATGTATCTGCACTACGGAAAGATGACCTTTCCGGCGCATGAACACTTCGATGCGATGTACATCCATCCCCCCATGCATTACTGGATGATCGCAACGCTGATGCGAACCGGCCTGAGCGTGTATCACGCTGCGGGGCTCTTGTCGGTCCTGTTCTTTCTGCTTTTCGCGATCTTGGTAGTGTCCTCGCGATTTCCGTTTGCGATTCAAATCAGTTTTTTGTTTGGCGGTTTTTTGGGAGCTTTCGTTTGGAATGAAGCCCTGGTTTTGCGTCCAGATCTGGTCCTAACGCTGGCTTGGCTCGGTGGCTTAGTCGCACTTGAAACAGCACGCCTCGACGACTGGAATCCATGGCGGCTTGCCATTGGCGGCACCTTGTGTGCCACGGCTACTGCGGTTCACTACCCGGCGGTCGCCGCTTGGATCGCGGTGCCGATTTATGGAGTTTGGATCTGGCGGGCACTCGACCGGAAGGAAGCGCGAAATCGGTTGGTCTGGATGTTTGGCGGGGCTGCCGTAGTGGCGATACCGGACTTCGCGCTGTTCCTGATCCCTCATCTCGGTGCGGTTTTGCTATTTGCTGGAGCCGTTCAGGATGCGGCGGGCGGCTCTGCATTTCAGAATCATCTGCAAGCTTACGCTTACTGGCGGCACTGGTTTCCCGCTATCTTCCAGACCAGGCCGGTTTCCGCCATTTTGACAGAACCCCTCTTTCAGCTGGCTTTGCCCGCGGCATTTGTCGCTCCAATCTTGTTAGCGATCTTTCCTGCGACACGCGGTGTCGCAATAGCGAGTCTGCCACATCTTTTGTTCATGTTGTTTGGGGCGAAGCACAAACAGATTGGATATTCGGGATACTTCGCGGCTGAGATCGCGCTGTACATGATCGCCAGTACTTCGGTTATCGTGCAGGGGATTATGTTGGTTTTCGCTCGCGTTCCGCGGCGCTGGGCGACTACCGTTGGAGGGATCTTGATGACAGGCGGGCTGGCATTTGCAGCCTTGTCCGACGTACCCGCGCTTGCCGGTAATCGGGTGATCCCGACTCGTGGAATCTACGATCTGGAAGCGGGCCACGCGGCTGGCCGTGCGATGCTCGGAAAGAACGCCATCGTGGGCACCAGCAGTGCGGGGGTGTGGTACACCGGCGGTGCGACTCACCTCTATTTTGTGACACCCGATATCCTGTATCCAAAGGACATCGAATGCGTGGATCTTAAAAAGTATTTCGCTGCCTTCGATGCTCTGGTTGTGGATCCCCAGCAGACATGGGCCACCTACAACCGTCAGCTTGTCAATCTCACCTCAGCGTATTTGGACAAGATTCTTCAATTGAGGGGGTTTTTCTTTGCGGACCGACGTGACCGCACCGAGTCAGGCGTTTCTTACATGGCCTACTCCGTCGAACCTCAAAAACCTCTCGTTGGTTACGGAGTCCGCGGCCAAGAGGTATCGCGGTTCGAACAGGATCCTGAAGGGGATCAGATATACCTCGCAGCCCTGTGCCCAATGGCAGATGTGGAAGCCTACGGGGTCCTGGACAACACAGCCCTCAAACTGGATTTCTATGCGACCTTCTTCCGGCCTATTACGGGTAATGAAGATCCCCGAAATGCGAAGGATCATAGCATCCCGGACGCGATACTGACTCTAATTGCAGAGCGGGGCCGTTTCGAGGATAAAATTCGGCCGAATCTGAAGAAGTGTACCGTCCGTGATCAAGTGCCCGGCAGAATCACCAAAGTGAGCTTGCGCTCTTTCGTTGACGCCTCGGAAAAGACAGATCAAACGATCCACTTTTACCCGACCTACGCTGCGCTCATCACGGCCACACGGAAACCACGCATGGACGGGCGCCAGCCCGGAGAAATTCCCCGATCCTGCAGTCCTGAAGCGGATTTAGCGACCAAGAAACCGGAGGGGTTTTCGTCGCGCGTTCCGGGAGCGTTGCCGCTGGACCAAATCGTCCTGGCCTACGGGCTTGCAAGCATTGAAGGCCACGGGCCCTATCTGGTAAAGACCGCCCCTGCGCAGTGGGCCTACGCGGCCTCCGTCCCCTTTCTGCTGGGCCCCAGACAGAAACGGAAGCTGCTGGTACACATTCGTGCGCACGTGCTGGAGGGAATCATTGGAATCGGTATCCAGAACAGCAAGGCCAACTCGTTCCAAACGGAACACATGATCTATCCGGCTGATCATTCGCTCGATTACTACATCCCAATTCCGGATCCGAATTCGGCCGGCGACCTGATCTTCCGGAATACCTCGGCCACCGGTGCACCTTCACAGATTCTGGTGGAAACGACTGAAGTCTTGTCCGCCGAGCAATAAAAAACAAGCTATTCGCCACCGGCGCCGAAATGCTTCGCGCGGGCAGGTTCGGCGGGCAGTTCGGGCTCCATTTTGAATCCCAGAAAGCGATACCGGCCGGCGATCTCGAAAATGGCGACACCAGCCTTTACTAGATCCGTGATCCGCAGCTTAGAAATACCCTCATTTCGGCCGACGTACACGGTCTTGAATTCGCCTACGCGAAGGCCCGCGTGCATCCACAGCGCCAGGATCTCGGAAAGGTAGATGGGACTGCCATATCGGTACGCGTGGCTGGCGGCTAGCCGCGCCGCGGTGCGTGTGTAGAACCGATAGCCGTTGCTGTAGTCCCTCACTCTCGCGCTCAGAAGGGATCGAACGGCGTAGCTGCAGATTTTACTGACCATCAGCCTGCCCCAAGGACGATTAATCACTGCGCTTCCCGGGACGTACTTGGATGCAATCGCGATATCGCAACGGCCCTCAGTCAGCAATTGGATGCCTTCGCGCAGCTCTTCGGGACGATGCGAGAGGTCGCCATCCATTTCAACGAATACGTCGTGCGAGGTGTACTCGAGTCCCCATAACATCAAGGTCCGCAAGGCACCTCCACGCTGGGAAGCTCGCATTGTCTTCTTGCGGCAGATCAGATGAAGACTCTGTCCGCGCTGTTCCATGCGTTCTCGAATATACTCGATGGTGCCGTCGGTGCTGCCGTCATCCAAGATTCCCACCGTGAAGCGGATGCCCTTCAGCGCGGCTTCGATCCGATCCAGGAGCGGGCCAATATTGGCGATCTCATTCAGCACCGGAAGCAGAATGAATACGCCGGCTTCCATCGCCGGCGCCGATGGTGCTTTCGTCTCTGGGTTCAACCGATAACCTCCGCGCGGGATTCCCGCGGACGGCGCAGAACCGCCCAGATCAGAATCTCGCGCCGAAGGATGCGGTCGAGCACCTGTAGTATTCCTACCGCCAAACGTGTCACCACGGACGCCCCTATGTCTGAGTCAGGCAGGACCCTGGTGTCCACCCGTACGACTTCAAGTCCAGATTCTTTCGCGAGGCGGCTCAGGCTATGGGTAGTGAAATATTGAATATGTTGCGGTGGGAAGAGCCGCTGTATCATGCCGGAGCCGTCCATGACGTGCGACAGGATTCGGCCTAGCGCGTACACAGCCGAACGAATATTGGGAGTTTCGACATACAGCACGCCGCCCGGTGCAAGCCGCGACTGTATCTGGCGGAGAAAGGCGCCCGGGTCGGGAACATGCTCGATTACGTCAATCGCAGTGACCAGGGGAAATGCCGACAGCCGATCCGGCGCCTCCTCGATCAATGTCTGGTATGCGTCGATGCCTCCCTGTCGCGCCGTCTCGACAGCCCTCGCCGATACGTCGATGCCGATGGGTACGACGCCGAATTCCTCGCGAGCAGCTCGCAAGAACACTCCGGTGTCGCACCCGATGTCGAGCAGGCGTTGCCCGCGCAGCTGGGCCGTTCCGCAGGCTATCGACAGCCGCGAAAAAATGTCGCGGCACCGCCGAAACTGTGCGGGCGTAACTTGTCTTCGCAATTCAAAATAGGGATGGTCGAAGTATTCCGAATCGTCGTGAATGCTGGCCTGCTCCGCGGGAGTAGGGCGCGGAAAGTAGGTCCAGCTTCCGCAACCAGGACAGGCGGTCAATCGGGATTTCCCGAGCCTGACGGCAGCGTCGTTCCCGACCCGAGCGTGGCAAACGGCACAGGCCGTGGCCGAACCGGCAGGAGCCGCTAACGTTGCTTTGTCAACTCTGGATGGAGCCACGAGTGCGATAGCCAAGTGTATCGTAGGCCCTTTGCGAGCCGCAATCAATGATATGCGAACCTATCTCGGAAACGCGGCCAGCGGGGGCTTGACGTTGGCCGGTAGAGGCGACCGGGCGGTGTTCATGACCATGGAGAGATGCGTGTGGTAACCCTCCAGGCTGGCGGCGTCCACGACTCCCGCCTCGCTGAATTTCGCCGGTGCACGAGCATACGTGGGATCGCTGACGCTTTTTTTGTGCAGCAGCTCATTGCATAAATCCCACGGGATCTCTTCATCCTCCGCCATGCGCTCGGGACGGCGCCCGTCGGCGACCGCGGCGATGATCGCGAACTCGGTTAGCTTCCTGCCCAACGGATTATTGGCCGTTTGATTGTGCGGCCGCAGTTCCAGCGAAGGCACGATCAGGTCGGGAACGCGCAGCAGAACGGTCCAGGGCGGTCCCGTGAGATCGGCCTTGCGGAGGTCTTTGTAATCGGCGACGGCTTTTTTCTGCGCGACGGTCTGTTTGTCCGCAGGTTGGCGGCATCCGATCCTGGGCCGCTAAGGCGACGGCCAGACCGAATACTAGGATTGTAAGTCTATTGCTCCGCCGCGCGATTGGGAGCCGATTCCGTGGTGACGATCGGCTTGGGCACCGGCGGACCATTCAGCGGATTGAGGCGGCCGCCGAGCTTGAAACTCCAGACCAGATCACCGCGAGCTTCCTTGTACCCATCGCGGCTCCCTCCCGCAGCGATAGCGACGTACTGCTCGCCGTCGATCTCGTAGGTCGCGGCCGGCGCGTCGGCTCCAAAGCCAGTCTGAAAGCGCCACAGCTCTTCCCCGGTTTTCGAATCGAATGCGCGGAAGAATCCGTCCGTGCCTCCGTGGAACAAAAGCCCGCCCGCCGTGGCCAGCACGCCGCTCCCGAATCCCGCCAGATACGGCACTTCCTTCTGCCAAACCTGCTTGTTTGTTCGTGAATCGAGCGCCGTGATCAGTCCATACTCGCGGGTCCCTGGAACCGAGACGCGGCCCGTGATACTGAACTTGCGCGTGGACACACCAGTGGTGAAGTACAGCAGTCCCGACCGTGGATCATAAGCGCCCGGAGCCCAATCGGCCGATGCCGAGGGCTGCGCGATCTTCGAATCTGTCCAGACCGGCGTGAACATGCAGCCGCGTTCGTAGTCTTTGACAGGCTCGGCGCATTGCGGCGCCGTGGGGTCGCCCACCGGAATCGGCTGTGTCGCGGCAGTCTTCTGACGCGCGTCTTGTGGAAAGGGCTTCTCAGTTACCGGAATAATCGGCTTTCCCGTGACGCGATCCAGAATGTATACCCAGCCCTGTTTGGTATGCGCAGCCAGCGCCTGACGCATCTGGCCGTTGTAGATCTGGTCGAACAGGATCAAGGGCGTAGGGACGTCGAAGTCCCACAGGTCGTGATGAACTGTCTGATAGTGCCACCGATACTTGCCTGTCGCCGCATCCAGCGCCACCACGGAATCGGTGAACAGGTTGTCCCCAGCGCGAGCGGATCCGTTGTAATCGGGCCATGGGTTGCCAGTATTGACATAAAGCAAACCCAGGTCTGCATCAAGAGCCGGCTGAACCCAGATCGCACCACCCCCGGTCTTCCAGGAATCGCCTTCCCACGTATCGTGGCCGAACTCGCCGG
>Ga0105240_10010413_pt1 | contig 13069 bp, 10 predicted proteins | sample KBSC54metaG_FD_80426 | JGI IMG/M metagenome (GOLD analysis project Ga0105240, IMG submission 80426) | Corn rhizosphere microbial communities from Kellogg Biological Station, Michigan, USA - KBS C5-4 metaG | ecosystem: Host-associated > Plants > Roots > Rhizosphere > Soil | place: Michigan, USA... | reverse complement strand
GTCAGCTTCACCGTATAGGTTCCCTTCTGCGAAAAGGAATAGGTAGGGTTGGCCTGCGTGGATGTATGCCCGTCGCCAAAGTCCCAGAGATAGGTTAGGGGTGCTGTACCGGTGCTATGGTTGGTGAATTGTATCGGATCAGTGACATTACAAAGCACCTGTTTGTCGGCGCTCCAGTCGGCAGTCACTTGCGGCAGTACGTTGATCAGATCAGCTTTCTCCAGATTGCTGCTGCAGCCATTGCTGTTGGTGACGGTAAGACTCACCGTCTCATGCCCTTCATGCAGGTAAGCATGTGTGGGGTGGTCATTCCCCTGTAACGTAACCCCGTCCCCAAAATCCCAAAGCCAGGAAGTGATGGTGCCGCTGCCTGCCGTCGCAGTACTCGCAAAGGGTACCGGTATGGAGATGCATGTAGTGCTGGGACCCGCAGAAAAATCCACCGTGGGCGACTGAAATACCGTGATCGTATGGGTGATCTTCGAGGATTGGCTGCCATCCGTTACTGTCAGCATGACCGTATAGTCACCCGCATTGACATACACCGCCTCGGGGGAAGCCAGATGACTGGTGTTGCCGTTACCAAGGTCCCACACATAGCTCGCATTGGACGACATGCCCGAAGTCTGATTGGTGAAATGTATGATCAGCGGCCGGCATCCACCCGACTTGTCGGAGGAGAATTCAGCATGCAACTGTCCCAATACCGGTAAGCAATAGCACAAAGCAGGTATAAGGTATGGAAATAGGCGAGAGGGTCTACACATGGTCAGGGTTCATCCGCCAATATAATAACAAAAGTTAACATATCATAGTGAGGCAGAGAGACTTTAATCCCTGGCGCCATTGTTTTAATGTTTCCTGGCGGGGCCGTTTTTGAGGACCTTTAGGCCGGTGGTATCATCTTTTGGAGAGTAGTCAATATCCTTTTTGAATATGCTGATCTTGTTATATCGAAAGACCCTTGCCTTGTCTAATTGCTCTTCTGTCTTCACAGTGCCTGTTGGATAGCCTGGCTTTGTATAAAACTGTCCTGTGACTATTATTCCATGCCGCGCTGGGTCGAAATAAAGTGGAACTGCCAGCGCCTGAGTTGCCGGTTCAATAAAAATGCAATGTTCGGCAAGGATGTCGCCCTCATATTTGGCAAGGTCTTCGGGTGTTGCCCAGTTCGCACAAGGGCAGCCCCAGACGATATAATGGAGTTGCAGGGTTTCTGTCTTTCCCGTTAAGGTATTTGTCCGGCACGCGGAGGCAAGAAGTAGGATTGGTAAAAACTTTTTCATCCAGAGAGTTAAATTCAAGTATTTAGATATTCAAATATACAGTTAATGCCCACCGTGAAAACACCCTTTTTTGCCAAAGTCCACTACATTGGCGCTTCCGACGATGGTTTCCAACAGTATGAATTGTAAATTCAGGTGGTGATACAATGACTTAAAACCTGCATTATGAATTTAGTCAATGTATTGAGTAGGGCAAATACTGTAAGGGTAACCCTATCTTGCCATTATCGGGTCGATACAGACTTCCCGATCCCTACAATAGAGGGCGACAAGACTTTTGTGAAGTGCCTGACTAAAACACCGGATTCCCTGACTTTTGATCTCGATGCCGAAAACTTTGATCTGCCCGAGGCTCGTGTTCAATTCACCGGAGCGTTCGTAGGGACTGATGGGGATGGAAACCCGCTGGTTCAATGGACGGTCAATCAGCAATTTGATCCGGCGATCACCTATTCGACGATCCTTGGAGATATACATTTCGATGCTGTACAGGGCGGGCTTTTGACGGTGTTAAAGGCCAATGATCCCATTGAGACAGGCGCCGGTTGTGATGGAATCAACAGGACCTTTGTCTGCATTTTTGAGGACGCAGGGGATCAAAACTCCATAGTTGTCAAAGGAGACAATGGAACGACGGTGACATTAAGCGATATCAGGATTGTTGCAAATGTTGGGTTGACGGTATCCATAAATTTTCAGATCGTAGCGCACCATAATCATTTTGATGACTGTGGCGATTATTTTGATCTGGCTGGTGAAGAAGTCAATTTCAGGGCAGCAGCTGCCTTTTCACAATCGGTCAGTAATCTGGGATATATGTGGAGTGTGACGGGCGCCGCCCCAGCGGGGCCGAATAATTTATCCCAATTTAAGATCCTTCTTCCGGCCGCCGACGGTACCGCCCAAATAAGTGTCGAAATAGTCGATAACGACACCGGCATATCAGATTTTTTTATTTACAAACTGCGGTTCTATTCTCCAGACTGGGCTCGCTTCATCTATTTAGGGTGTGAGCTAAGAAAGCTGATGCGACAGCGGATTTTTCGACGTATTCCTTTTGATCCGGGAGATCCGGCCATATTTATCGATCCGGCAGACCGTCCATATTCCAGAGAGGACCTCTCTCATATTCTATCGGTAACGAAAGCGCTGCAGTCGTCCATTGAAAATATTTTATCCCGGAAACTGGATCAAGGGCCAAATATCAGGGAAATATAATTTAATCACCCATAAAGGATCGATCATGAAAAAGAAAAAGGTTAAGCTGCGTATCATTGCCACACTCGGTGTTGTCTTTTCATTTGTATTATTTTATGGAGGACTGGCCGGAACCAGCCTGGTGGCCAGTGGTTGCGGCGGATCCGGCAATAGTGACAATTCGGTCCCTTCAGGCTGGAAAGGTACCGTCTATTACTGCAACCCTTCTGCCAATAATAGCTCAGCCTCGGGCGTGCTGCATATTGAAGCCACTTGTATTACACCATTGTCCGGGGCCACCGGAAATTCAACTATGAAGGAGGATATCCCGGTGACATTTCCGGCAAAGCCTGGATTTGCATCATCTGCTTCCTTCACAACAGCCCAAACGTATAAGCAAGGAACCTGGAATATAACAAAGGTTCAGGTAATGCAATTGACGGGTGCATTGTCTCTTACCAATGTCCAACTGCCGGGTGATCTGGGAAAAACTGTATTTGATTTTACCGGAGGCTCTTGCCAAATACAATAACCAATGAGAAAACATAGTGTTCAATGCGACAACGGCTGATCGATCTTCTGAATGCTTATTTTGGAGTTGAATTTTTTCATAACCTGATCCCCGATATGGCAACTATTATGGTTGTGGGGATACTGGCAATGTCGGTCCTTTTCGTCGTCCGTTGTAAGAAAAGTGCATTAAGTTGGAAGCATGCCACTGGTATGATCATTTTAGCGTCTTTTACAGGCCTGGTCGGAGGGCATCTTTTTTTCCTTTTGCAGAACCTTAGGTATGTTTTTCATCATCCGGCGCTTATTGCGGATATAACCGGGGATTCTGTTTCATTTGGTGTATATACCGGCGCCGTTGCCGGTGCATACATATATAGTTTGGTCTTCCCTTTGCCCTTGCTTAGATATGTGGATACCGGTGTCTCGGTGCTTGGCCTCGGGATAATGTTCGGGCGGCTGGGCTGTTATCTTCATGGCTGCGATTTCGGCAAAACATCGGATATGGCATGGGCCGTACGATTCCCGAATGGCAGCTATCCTTTTGTGCATCAGGTTCAAAAAGGATGGATACATGCGACTGATGCACTGTCATTACCTGTCCATCCGGTACAGCTATATGGATGTATAAAGGGACTCGCTCTCTTTGTCGTTTTTTCGGTGCTGTGGAAGAGAAATTATTTTAAGCCGGGAGTATTGTTTTTATTATTCTGGATCGCGTTTTCTGTATGCCGGTGTATGCTTGAATTTTTTAGGGATGACGACAGGGGATCTGTTCTTGGCGTGTCTACCGGGCAATACTGCTGTCTTCTTATGTTTTCCATTTCTGTTGCCTTTTTGTGGATAGGGTATGGACGGGAAATTAGGATCCGAACAGATGGTGTATCGAAAGTGAACGTTTCCTAAATTAATCTTCTTATAAGTAGGTGGTAGACAATAAATTACAAACCGGCATTGAAATGGCGGCAGAAACGCCATGTGGAAAAATTATCTGAAGACCGCCGTCCGCGCACTGATGCGCTACAGGGTTTATTCCTTTATCAATATTGTCGGCTTGAGCCTTGGACTGGCTTGTACGATGCTGATCATCCTTTATGTCAGGGATGAGATCAGCTATGATGCTTTTCATGCGAAGGGTAGCCAGATCTACCGGGTGGACAGACAGGTGACCCGGCCGGATGGAAGTAAGAGTAACAGTGGCTATACAGGTTATTTCCCTGGACCCCGGTTTGCGGCGCTGATCCCTGAAGTGCAGGGCTTTGTCAGGCTGGTACAAGGCACGGTCAATATCAGGACGGGTTCGGATATTCAATCGCAATCAATTTGCCAGGTAGATTCGAATTTCTTTTCAGTGTTTTCTTTCCACTTATTACAAGGTGATCCGGCAACCTGTTTGCAGTCCCCCGAAGGGATGGTCATTACGGAAGATATTGCCAGGCGCCAGTTCGGCACCACCAACGCCCTGGGTAAGATCATATTATCGGAGGACATGGGCAAGATGGTCCCTCATACCGTTACGGGAGTCGCTAAAAACTGCCCACAGAACTCCTCCGTCAAATTCGAGGTGCTCATGCCGTTGAGCATATCATCAAAAGATGCGGCCGAGAATATGAACTGGTTCCAGTTCTTCCTGAATACATTCATGGTGCTTCGTCCGGATGCCGACCCCAAAGTGGTGGAGGCGAAAATGCAGAAAGTATTCGAGGCAGACGCCGGAGAATCCATTAAAAAGATCCAGCAGACATACCACGTGAAAAATATTGGCATCTCCTTTTTTCTACAATCGCTGGCCGATATCCATCTTAGCCGGAGCGTTTCTGCTAATGACGGGCTGTCGGATGCGGGCAATCCATCGTCTTCCTATATTTTGTCGGGTATTGCCTTGTTCATACTGCTGATCGCCTGTATCAACTTTGTCAATCTGACGGTGGCGCGGTCGATGAAACGAGCGAAGGAGATCGGGATCCGAAAAGTCATCGGAGGTAACAGAAAGCAGCTGATCGTTCAGTTCCTGGGGGAATCCAGTCTGTTGTGCTGCGCATCTTTTATCCTGGCCTTGTTACTGGTAAGTGCAGCATTGCCTTCCTTCAGCAAAGTTTCCGGTAAAGCATTATCCATTTCCTATCTGGCTGATGGGAAGCTGATAGCGGGATATGTCGTGCTATTCCTGCTAACCAGTCTGCTGGCTGGCTTTTATCCTGCCCTGGTGCTGTCCAACTACAATCCCGTAAAGACCCTTTATGCCCGATTCGTACTGTCGGGAAAAAACTATTTTCAGCAATCTTTGGTCGTCTTGCAATTTGCGCTGGCTTCTTTTCTGATCATGGTCACGCTAACCATTTTTTATCAATACCGGTACCTGACTTCGCAGCCACTGGGCTATGACGATGCTGACCTGGTGGAGGTCGGGAAGCCGGATCTTACCCGACACGAGGCGGATTTGTTCAAGACCGCCTTGAGCGCCAATCCCAATATTGCCGGCGTGACGCTCAGGAATAGTGGTTATTCCGGAACAACGGTGAAAGTCAGCGGCAATGGCAATAAGGAGGTGACGATGACCTATGAGACCGTGGATCCAGGCTATCTGTCTTTACTGAAGATCCCACTTGTAGCCGGCAGGAATTTTTCGCCCGCCTTCCCGGCTGATTCGACGCGATCGGTGCTGGTCAATGAATGTTTTGTCCGGGACGCAGGATGGAAAGATCCGATAGGACAGACCGTCGAATATATCGACAGCAAAGAAAAATATACGGTCATCGGCGTGGTAAAGGATTATCATTTCAGGTCGCTGACTGAAAAGATCGGGCCGGAGCTATTTACAATGCGGCCGGGCAATGACTATGGGCTATTTTATATCAAGATCAGGCCGGGTAGCGAAACGTCCAGCCTGGCGGCCATTGCAACGGCCTACAGACAGCTGTTCCCCCTTAGCCCTTATTCTTATAGTTTCAAAAGTGATGACAATCGGAAAAGCTATGCGGCGGAGCAGAAATGGAAGCAGATCCTCTTTTTCGGGGCTATGCTTACTATTTTCATCTCTTGTATCGGCCTGTTCGCCTTGTCGGTACTGTCGGGAGAAAAGCGAACAAAGGAAATAGGTATCCGTAAGGTGCTGGGCGCGTCTGTCACAACGATTGCTGCAGCATTGTCAAAAGATTTCCTGCGTTTGGTGCTGTTAGCGCTGGTTATCGCCATACCAGTCGCGTGGGTTACGGACAACAAATGGCTGCAGACATATCCCTACAGGATTGCCCTGAGCTGGGGATTGTTTGTAGGTGCAGGTGTGCTGGTCATCGCGATTGCGCTCGTGACAGTCGGCTTTCAGGCGATCAAGGCGGCGGTGGCCAATCCGGTGAAGAGTTTGCGATCGGAGTGACAGTTGCCCAAAAATAAAAAGCCGGACTGTTAAGTCCGGCCTTGTGGAGAATACGAGAGTCGAACTCGTGACCTCTTGCATGCCATGCAAGCGCTCTAGCCAACTGAGCTAATTCCCCTTCTTCATTCCGGAACAGCTGTAGGCGACCGGCCCGGAATGTCCCGAGGACCCCTGACAAGGGCCCCCATTTGGGAGTGCAAATATAGAGGTTTTTGATTTAAACAATTCAAAAATTGAGACTGTTCTTTATCTTTACCGGGCACATAAGTTGCAACGTATATTTTATGGGGTTTTTAAGACAAATAGCCGAGTACTTCTACATCAAAAAAAGGGACCCTAACGAGCCGAACACACAATGGATGCGGTACATGCATGGGATCAACCGGATATCGATCTTTATGTTCCTGCTGGCCATTATCATCATCATTATCCGGATGATCTTTTTCAAGAAACATTAAGGAGTGGAGACGGGGCCTGGTCTGTACATCAGCGGGCTGCGGAGGCACGCATGAACTGCAGGATAATATGCGCCGCATTGGCAGACGCATGTCCGCCCTGGCTGAGGAGTTCCTTGAGCGCTGTATAATCCGCGCGGAGCTGTTCGAGTTTTTTAGGGTCATGCAACAAACTATCCAGCTCCTTTTTTAAATTCTCCGGAGTGAGCTCATCCTGTATCAGCTCCTTCACGACGGGTTTGTCCATGATCAGATTGACGAGAGAGATATACTTTACCTTGATAAGTCTTTTGGCGATGTGATAGGAAACGGGGCTGCCTTTGTAGCATACTACTTCCGGCACGCCGAAGAGCGCGGTCTCCAGGGTAGCAGTACCGGAGGTGACGAAGGCGGCCCGGGCCCGTGACAGCAGCGCGTAGGTTTCATTACGAACAGAGGAGACGTTGGGATGATCTTTTAACAGCAGGTCGTAAAAACCGTCTTCCAACCCCGGGGCCTTGGCCACCACGAACTGAAGGTCGGGAAAGAGAGGCGCCACGGCCAGCATGATGGGCAGTTTTTTCAGTATCTCCTGCCGCCTTGAGCCGGGCAGGAGGGCGATTAGGGGGCGGGGCCCGGGGTCGTTAACCAATGTTTGAAGCACATGCCGGCCCGGGTCGGCCCGGAAGCTGTCAATGACCTCCACCAGCGGGTGCCCCACATATTCCACTTCATAATCCCAGCGACGATAGAAATCCTTCTCGAATGGCAGGATGACAAGCATCTTGTCCACATTCTCCTTGATCTGCTTTACGCGGTTTTCCTTCCAGGCCCACACCTGCGGGGAGATATAGTAGATCACTTTCAGCCCTTGGCGGTGGGCCCATTTGGCGATCCGCAAGTTGAACCCGGGATAGTCCACCAGTATGATGGCATCGGGCTGATAAGCAAGGATGTCCTGACGGCAGAATTCCAGGTTGCGGAAGATGGTGCGGAGATTGCTGAGGACCTCCACAAAACCCATGAAGGCAAGATCCTTGTAATGCTTGACCAGCGTGGCTCCTGCTGCCGCCATCAGGTCGCCTCCCCAGCAACGGACCTCGGTCGCAGGATCTGCTTTTCTCAATTCTTTTATGAGATTGCTGCCGTGGAGGTCGCCGGACGCCTCGCCGGCAATGATATAATACTTCATGGAGGGGCAAATATACGATAGTCCGGACACCCGACCGGTCGGGGGTCGGCGCTTTTTCGGTATATTGAAGTACAAAACTTCTATCGCCATGACCTCCTTCAACCGCCGCCGGTTCCTGGATACGCTGGGAACTTTTTCCGCCACCGCCGTCTTAAGCTCACTCACCCGCCCGGCCTGGAGCCGAAACCTGGATAAGGCTCTCCATCACGCGGAAGACCGTCCACCGTCAGAACTGGCAGGCGACGAGGATTTCTGGTACTTCGTACAACAATCCTTTACCACCTCTCCCGAGCTGATCAATCTCAACAATGGGGGAGTGTCGCCATCCCCAAAGGTGGTACAGGAGGCCATGAAACGCTACCATGACATGTGCAATGAATTGCCCAGCTATTATATGTGGAGGATACTCGACCAGGGGAGAGAACCACTTCGTACCAATCTTGCCCGTATCGCGGGTACATCCCCCGAGGAGATCGCTATCCATCGCAACGCATCCGAGGCATTGGAGACGGTGATCTTTGGACTACAGCTCAAGCCAGGAGATGAAGTGGTGCTATCCAAACAGGATTATCCTAATATGATCAATGCGTGGCGACAGCGGGAAATGCGCGACGGCGTGAAGCTCGTATGGATCGATCTGGATCTGCCCAGCGAAGACAGCGAATACCTGACAAGCCAATATGTAAAAGCATTTACGCCCCGGACAAAGGTGGTACATGTCACCCATGTCATCAACTGGAATGGACAAATCCTGCCTGTACGCAAGATCGCCGATGCGGCTCATCAGCGGGGTATCGAAGTGCTGGTGGATGGAGCGCATTCTTTTGCACAGTTTGAATTTACCATCCCCTCCCTTGGCTGCGACTATTTTGGCACCAGCCTGCATAAATGGCTGGCTGCCTGCATCGGCACCGGCATGCTCTATATAAAGAAAGAGAAAATAGCGCCCATCTATCCGCTGTTTGCCCATGGAGAACCCAAGTCCGACAATATCCGAAAGTTCGAAAGCCTGGGCACCCGCCCCTTTTTTATCGAGCAGGCTATTGGCAAAGCCATCGACTTTTATGATATGATCGGGGCCGCCCGTAAGGAACAACGGCTGCAGTATCTCAAGAACTATTGGATGAGCGCGGTAAAGGACATCCCCAAGGTCAAACTGCACACGTCTATGCGGCCGGAGTTCGGCTGTGCCATCGGACTGGTAAGCATCGAGGGTAAAAAGGCTGCCGATCTGGACGCCGCTCTTTTCAGTACGTACAGGATCCATACGGTGGGCATCGATTGGGAGCATTTTCACGGGTTGAGGATAACGCCCAACGTGTACACAACTACCAAAAACCTGGATGTGCTGATCAGGGCCATCGGGGAACTGGCGAAGGCATAGGGCCGGCGACCCCGGATGCAGGGACCGGGAAATCTCCCGTATTTCACCGATATTCGCCCTTTGGAAATGCTCACATGAAAGGATAACAGCCTATGTCTTCATCACAGCTGAAGCGGGAGATCGGATTACTGCAGGCGACTTCTATCAACATGATCGATATGGTGGGCATCGGCCCATTCGTCACGCTGGCGTTGGTAATAAAGATAGTCGGCAGCAATCTTTTTCTTTGGGCATGGGTCTTCGGCGCCATAACGGCCCTGGTCGACGGAATGATCTGGAGCGAGCTGGGGGCAGCCTATCCGCTGGCGGGTGGCAGCTATAATTTCCTGAAAGCGGCCTATGGACCAAAATGGGGTCCGATGATGTCCTTTCTATTCGTATGGCAGACCTGTCTGCAGGCCCCACTGGTAGTGGCCTCGGGAGCCATCGGGTTCTCCACCTATTTTAAATATCTCATACCCCTCAGCAACTTCGAACAAAAAATGGTGTCGGGGACGGTCGTCATCCTCATCGTGCTGTTGCTCTACCGGAACATAAAGACCATTGGAAAAATTTCTGTATTCCTATGGACAGGTGTCATCATCACCATGCTGTGGATCATCTTTAGCGGGCTCACCCACCGGCAGGCATCCTACTCCTGTCTGCCATCACAAGGACAGTCCCTGTTCAACTGGAGCTTTGCGCTGCTGCTGGGGCAGGCTTCGGGCAAGACCATCTATTCATTTCTGGGATACTACAATGTATGTCACCTGGGCGGAGAGATCCGTAACCCGAGCCGTAATATCCCCCGAAGCATCTTTATATCCATCGTCTGTATCGCCATTCTTTATCTGAGCATGAACCTGAGCGTGGTAGGAGTAGTACCCTGGCAGGAGGCCATGCATTCGGATGCCGTCATCAGCACGTTTATGGAAAGGATCTATGGACACAAGACGGCGCTGGTAGCTACAGGTCTGATCCTGTGGGTAGCATTCGCTTCCCTCTTTGCCGTGGTGCTGGGCTACTCGCGGGTGCCTTATGCGGCGGCGGTGGATGGCCACTTCTTTCCCATCTTCGCGCGGCTGCATCCGACGAAATCATTCCCTTATGTATCTCTTCTGTTCATCGGCGCGCTCGGCTTTCTTTTTAGCATACGGGTGAAACTGGAAGATGCCATCAGCGCCATACTCGCGATGCGGATACTCGTTCAGTTCGTTGCACAGGCGATAGGAGTGGTGATCCTCCGGAAAAGAGAGGGCACCGAAAAGCTTCCGTTTAAAATGTGGCTCTATCCCTTGCCAGTCATACTTTCCATCGGCATATGGCTATTCATCTGGGCGACGACGGGACGGTTTGCCTTCTATGGGCTGGCGCTGGCCAGTATCGGAGCCGTCGTTTATTTTCTTACGAGAGGGAGGTGGGGGAAGGGAAAAATAACGTAGGTTTACGACCTCTTAACAATTGAAATTTTATTCGCTGTATGGAACGTAGAACCTTTCTTCAACAAAGCACGATCGCTGCCGCAGGATTTTTTATCAACCCATCGTTGTCGGCACTGGCAGGACCGGCGGGCGCCAAGGATTTCCCCGTTGTCCGTATACCCGAAGGGCAAAGAAAATTCAAAAGCAAGTCTGTCGAGAAGATCATCCGGGAAGTGAGAACCAATATCGGCAACAAAGAAATAGGATGGCTCTTCGAGAACTGTTTCCCCAATACATTGGACACTACGGTGGAGTTCGAAACCATCGGCGGCAAGCCGGACACCTATGTCATCACGGGCGATATCGATGCCATGTGGTTAAGGGACAGCAGCGCGCAGGTATATCCTTATCTTTCGCTGTGCAAAGAGGACAAAGACCTGCAACAGCTGATCCAGGGCGTCATCCACCGTCAGGTGAAATGTATCCTCAAAGACCCATACGCCAATGCCTTCTACAAGGACGAGAACAAGATCAGCGAATGGAAGGAGACGGACGACACGGATATGAAGCCCGGTATCCATGAACGCAAATGGGAGATCGACAGCCTGTGCTATCCCATACGACTGAGCTATGGATACTGGATGGAGACGAAGGATACAACCCCCTTCGACAAGGACTGGCTGGATGCCATGCACCTCGTGCTAAAGACCTTTAAGGAGCAGCAACGCAAGGACGGAGAAGGGCCCTACCACTTCCAGCGCAAGACAAGCTGGGCCACCGATGGCGTCCCCCTGGGAGGCTATGGATATCCGACGAAGAAGGTCGGTCTGATCCATTCTATGTTCCGGCCCAGCGATGACGCAACCATTTATCCGTTCCTGATCCCATCCAATTTATTTGCCCTCAGCAGCCTGCGGAACCTGCGGGCATTGCTGGAAGCCATGGGCACCGGCAAGGACATGACGGAAACCTGCTTTGCGCTGGAGAACGACCTCGTCAAGGCACTGGGCGAACATGCCGTCGTCACGCATCCCATCTTTGGAGAAGTCTTTGCTTACGAAGCCGACGGATTTGGGAACCATACGTTCATGGACGATGCCAATGTACCCAGCCTGCTGGCGCTGCCCTATATTCAATCCCCCATCTTTGGCGGCGACCTGTCCGTGCTGCATGCCGAAAAACATGGCTACACGGTATATCAGAACACCAGGCGGATGCTCCTCAGCGATAACAATCCTTTTTATTTTAAGGGGCGGGCAGGTGAAGGCATCGGCGGCCCTCATGCAGGCCTGAATATGATCTGGCCCCTGAGCATCATCGTGAGAGGGCTTACCAGCCATGACACACAGGAGGTTGCCCTTTGCCTGAAGATGTTGCAGAACAGCCATGCCGGCACAGGGTTTATGCACGAGTCATTCCATAAGGATGACGTAAGCAAATTCACCCGGAAATGGTTTGCGTGGGCTAATACGTTGTTTGGAGAGTTTGTGCTGAAAACTTATAGAGAGAAACCTGCGCTGCTGAGCTAGGACCCGGCGGCCCGGGGGGCGTAGCCCCCGGGCCAGGAAATGGTCTCCGGGCGGCGAAGTAGGTTATCCCACCTGCACCAGATAATAATTCTTTTTCCCCCTCTGCACGAGGATATATTTCCCGTGCAGGAGCAGGGAGCTGTCTACCGTCGTCTTCACCGACTCCACTTTTTTCCGGTTGACGCTGATACCGCCACCTTCTACCAGCTTGCGGGCTTCCCCCTTACTGGCAAGAATACCCGTCTCCGCCAGAAAGCTGACGATGTCGATACCAGCACCAAGCTTATCCGCGGAGTAGCTGAAGCGGGCAACACCTTCCAGGGATTCCAGATCTGCCTCGCTGAGGCTTTCGGCAGGAGCAGTCCTGTTGGCAAACATCTTTTCCGTATCCGCCAGCGCCTGGTCAAGCCCATCCTGCCCATGGACGAATGTGGTGATCTCACGCGCCAGGGCCTTTTGCAGGACCCGGTCGCCGGGGTTGACAGCATGCTGACCGAGCAATCCGGTAATGGCATCTTTTGACAGGAAAGTGAAGATCTTTATCCATTTTTCCGCGTCGGCGTCGGCTGCGTTGAGCCAGAACTGGTAGAAATCAAAATAGGAAGTCTTGGCAGGGTCCAGCCATATATTGCCTTTTTCCGACTTGCCGAACTTGGTCCCGTCCGCCTTAGTGATCAGGGGACAGGTAAAGGCAAAGGCTTCGCCACCAGCCTTGCGGCGAATGAGCTCCGTACCAGTGGTAATATTCCCCCACTGGTCGC
>Ga0105240_10010411_pt1 | contig 13069 bp, 22 predicted proteins | sample KBSC54metaG_FD_80426 | JGI IMG/M metagenome (GOLD analysis project Ga0105240, IMG submission 80426) | Corn rhizosphere microbial communities from Kellogg Biological Station, Michigan, USA - KBS C5-4 metaG | ecosystem: Host-associated > Plants > Roots > Rhizosphere > Soil | place: Michigan, USA... | reverse complement strand
GCCGGGGCTGGTGACTTTGCGGCGAAGCTCCTGCGGCGAATCGCTCGAGGTTTCCAGCATTTTGGCCGCTCCAAGCGCCGTTCGGCTCGCGAGCTGTCGCGCCTGCTCGGGCGTCAATCCCAGTTCGATCCCGGCTTGAATCATGTGCTCGACAAGAAAGAAAAAGTACGCTGGCCCCGAGCCGCTCATGGCGGTCACGGTGTCCATTTTGTCCTCGGCCAGCTCGATCACCGTCGCCGCCGATTCAAAAATCTTCCGCGCCGAATTCATATCCGCTTCGCTCGCGTGGCTGCCCCGCGCGATCGCCACCATTCCTTCGCCGACAAGCATCGGAGTATTCGGCATCGATCGCACCACCCGCCACTTCCGCCCGGTTCCCAGATGCTCCTCGATAAATCGGGAGCTGATTCCCGCGGCAATCGAAATAATCAATGGGTCACCAACAATCGCGCCACTCATGCCGGCAAGCACCGCCGCCATGTGCTGCGGCTTAACGCTCAGCAGAATCACCTTCGCTCCGCGCGCCGCCTCGGCATTATCTTCAATTGCATGGATTCCCAACTGATTTTCAAACAGCTCTCTTCGAGCCGTTGAAACATCCGCGGCAATAATCTGATTGGCCCGAAAAAGCCCGCTCTGCATGACGCCTCTTGCGATGGCCTCGGCCATATTCCCCGCGCCGATGATTCCCAGCTCATGATCCATGCGGGCCGATTTTGAACTTTTTGCGACAAAGCTCAATGATGGAGTCATGTGGTTCAATCCTGCAGATAGCGCAAACGGCTGGAAGCCCGCGATGAAGCATCTCTCGCGCGTGGAGCCTCGGCTCGCCCGAATCATCCGCCGCGTCGGCCCCTGCACGCTGCAGCCGCGCCGCGATTATTTCGTGACCTTGTGCAAATCCATTTACTCCCAGCAGCTTTCGGTAAAAGTCGCGGCGACGCTCTTTGGCCGCTTCCGCGACCAGTTCCCCGCGCGCCGTCCCACGCCCGCGCGCGTGCGCGAATACCTGCTGAGCCAAGGCGAAGCCGGCGCACGCCGCGTCGGCCTCTCGCGCGCCAAGGCGTCTTACATTCTCGACCTGGCCGATCATTTTCTCTCCAATCGCATTCCCACCCGCCGGCTCAGTTCGATGAATGATGAGCAGGTCATCGACGCCCTCGTCGAAGTCAAAGGCATCGGCCGCTGGACCGCCGAGATGTTCCTGATGCTCGTGCTCAATCGGCCCGATGTTCTGCCGGTCGATGACCTTGGCCTCCGCGAAGGCGTGCGCGAAGTCTTCGAGCTCGCCAAACGCCCGACGCCCAAAGAAGTCATCGCCCTCGGCGAGCCGTGGAAACCGTATCGCTCCATCGCCACCTGGTACATCTGGCGACGCCATTCGACCAAAACCGGTTCGTAGCCAAAACTCCGTCCTGCGGACAAAAAGACGTACATCTGATGCATCGAAATTGCACCAAAATGCACCAAAACGCACCACTTTTTCGATTTTTTCGCCTCCTCTCCGACAGATTGACGCCCTTGTTGGCCCCGCGCACAGCCTGTCCCGAGCGTGGTCGAGGGGCCTGTCCCGAGCTTGGGTCGAGGAGCCCGGCTTCGACTTCTCTCGGACTCAATCTGCCTGCCCTTGTGCTCCACTTCGTAACCTCTCCTCACATCAATCAACAGACGAATGCCAACCCATACTATACCCAAACATACGGACGGACACAACAATTGTTTTGGGAAAAATTTGAAAAATAGGTTAACTACCGATTTGCCGCGGCGCAGCCGCGCCTCGTCCCGCTTAATTAGCCGCGGTCGCCTGCAGTGAGCTTGTCGAACCTGCATGCGATGCGCGTCCCGGCGCGCCCCGTCCGGAACGCTGACGTCCACGTCGGCATTTTTGGATGGGCCGACATGGACGTCGGCATTCAAGCCTCCAAACGCGCCGGCCTTCCCGGTCATCACCACTACAAAGCAGGCATGAACTGATTGCCGTGCTTATCATCCTTGGGTGCGCCGGACGCTTATAAACATCCTGTGTATTCTGTCGCTGCTGTTGGGCGCAGCGGCGATCACTCGTTGTGCAACGATTCCACGCAACAATTCGAGGACGGCGGAGATCGTAATATTCGGCACGCTTTGGACCATTTCATGCAACGACAAGTTGGTCTGGGCCAACATTGAGCGCCCACCATTTGCAAGCCGAACGTTCCCTCGAAACACCACGATTGAGCCTGAGTTCTGGGACTTCGTAATTGTTCAAATCACCTACTTAGATAGATTCCAGGCAACCGAATTGTCCATCCGGATTGATTGGGGCGCTGCCATTCTGATTCCATTAATATTGCCCGCAGCAGTCGCGATTTATCGATATAGACACCGCCCCAAGCTGGTCGGTCACTGCAAAAAGTGCCGCTACAACCTCACCGGCAACACCAGCGGCATCTGCCCGGAATGCGGAACCAAAATCTCAAACTAAAGCCACGCCCGCCGGTGTAACATCTGATCCCATGCGCCGTCCCACCCGCACACGCCGACTGTCGATTGCCGCGATGGTGTCAATGCTGGCGTTTGTGGCGGTGGCGATGGCGGAAATCAGAAGCTTTCGCGTTTGGGATGGTTGGTTCATTGGAAATACCCAGAGAATTGCCATTTCCCGAGGGTATTTTCAGTATGGGCACCTATGGATTTCATCCCCAGAATTAGTCCCATTCCAGATTTTGCATGTGTCGGGGCACGATGTAACGTCAACGGCTCCCCATAAAACGTTCCTTGGCGTTTCCTATGAACATGTCGTTTTTTGGCAAGGCCCTCCAAATTACGACCTCCACTTATTTTCGATTTCCGTTTCGTTCCCACTTCTTTTGCTGCTTATCATTCCCACGAGTTGGCTCATCGCGCGCCCCGCAGACGCGCCGGCATTTGCGGTTGTCACCGACGCGAAGCAATCGAAGTAGCGGGAACCGTAGAGATTGCAGGCGGTGGTAAAGATTGTCGAGTCACCGTTATCCGTGCATGGCGCCATTGAGGATCACCACAAGAAATGCCGGGACGGCTAAGACCAACCCCAGCACAGACAGGATTTTCGACGTGGTGTTACTTCTCAACCCCACTAATCCAAAAGCGAAGGATGCGGCCGTCAATATGATGACGGCGGTGCAAGTCGGTTGCGAGAACGTAATGAACGCTCCTCGACCGATCAGCGCCCAGGCAATGAAGCCTGTGATGATTGAGCCGATGGACCAGAGATAGGCCATTCCGACTGCTCCGCAAATGCTCAATTGGCACGATCATTCTAAAGCAATGGCAGAAGGGATGCGTCTTGCGCGACCGGCAAGCGTCCCGGCCTTCCCGGTTATCACCGATGCGAAGCAATCGAAGTAGCGGGAACCTTCGTTCCGCATTCGGGGCAAATGCCGCTGGTGTTGCCGGTCAGGTTATAGCCGCAGGCGGAGCAGAGTCCCTCCATGAGCTTCGCTCGCCAGGCGGCGCGAGCGCCGACCACCCGGCCACCGATGTACCCCCATGTCAAAGCGGAAACCGCCAGGATGGTGGGCGGAATTGCAAAGGCGAAGAATCGTGGGGACGGGGAAAACCAAATATAAAATGGCCCTACAAAAACGAGCCCGGGGATATCGACGAATTGCAACGCAAGGTAAAGGCCGGCTCCAAAAAGAATCGCGTTGATCGCGATGACGGCGCCAGTAAACCACCAGAAGGCTGCCCGGGAGAAATAGCGATGCGTCTCCCATGCAATCCATGGCGACAATATCAAGACTGCGATGAGGAAGGCCAGAAGCACGGGATGTGGATTTTACCCAAACAGAGCCACCAACTCCTTAATTTTCCGAACCTGCAGTAGTGGTTCAGTTCCAGTTTTGGCAGCCACCGCTCAGAAAATGGTTTGATTCTACCTCAACGGAAGATTGTAAACTGGCGCGCTATTTGGAGCGTGGGGTAGTAAGAAACGCAGAAACAACTCAGAAGGCAGACGGCCATCCCCAGGCCCAGCAGGATTTTTCGGATCGAATTCATATCGTCTGCCGGGTGCTCAGGGTTTCGATGCACGCCGTTTGTTAAGACCCAGACAATGGCTTGCGCGAGCATCCCGAAGGTGCAGTAGAAGAAGGTCACGTCGGTGGCGCTCAAAATGGAAATGGCCATCCACACGCTTAGCAGGACGAAAACCATGTAGAACAAGAACCAGTAGCCCGTTTTTGGCCTGCGCTGCTTTCTCGATCGCCCCGGGGTTTCGTAATCGAGCGGCCTGGGTTCCGACATGTGACCAATTCTAGCCGCTCAGCGCTTGCAATTCAGGGCGGGAGTGCGAGTCAGGTTGCTGGAAGCCTATGAGGCGAAGATGATTGCCAACCGTGCGATGGACCCGGGGCCTTACGGACGCAATGCGGAGAATAAAACGCCGCCTATTCACTTCCGTGTCTGTTCTGTCGCTATTGCTGTGCCTCGTGGCGATCGCGGTGTGGGTAAACGGCGGGGAGTGGCATCGCTTTGATGACATCGGATCACGCGACTACATTCTTCGGATTAGTCCCGCCATTGGCGGATTTGAATACCGCGTTGGCATGAGCGAATGTTGCAGCAATACGCAGGTCGACATCACTCTCCCATGCTGGCTCCCCGCCTTGGCAACATCACTGCTGCCGGTCATTTGGGTCATTTTCACTTTCCGAATGCGGGATAGAGAAATGGACTGCCTCAATAGTTGCCTGAATTGCGGCTACGATCTGCGCGCTACGACTGATCGATGCCCCGAATGCGGGGCCAAGATCTCAAGCCAACGGACTTTTGGGGCTTTATCTTCCAGAGAGAAGTCGTAAGGTCGCCAAACGAATATTCACGGATGTTCCGCGCGACCGTCCCGCTTTGGTTCCCGCTGCTCTTGCTGCTCATTACCCCGGCGCGGTGGCTCATGGCGCGCCCAGCAAACGCGCCGGCTTTTCCAGTTGTCATTGATGCGAATTCAGTGAATTGAATTAAAATGCAGCCATGCGCACCTTGCTCCGCGTAATCCTGCTTGTCCTGATATTTGCGGCCCACGCCGCTTCGATCGTTGTGCTGTATCCAACGAATGGTGCGGACGCACTGCGATTCGGCGTTCCAACAATCATTGCCTTGATCATGAACTTGATCCTGCTTGGCAGGCATAACAATCGAATTGTTCTTCCCGTGATCGGAGCTCTGGCCCTTGCTTCTATGTCGTTCGGATGCGGATTGTCCATCGCGATAAATCGCTTCGGTTCCTAGCCGGCCGCACTATAGAATGCCGCCTCCCATGCGAAGACCCGCCCGCACACGCCGATTGTCATCGAAGAATTCATGAAAAAGCTTGATAACAATACGTTTCTTGAGTGGGCAGCGAGCAAAGGAATTTTTCTCGAGCGGCGGTACAGTCCTCCTCAAACGCTGGAATTCAAAGACAGTTGGTCATTGCATCTTCCGCTGCCCACTGACGCGCGGAAACTCAGGAATTTGATCACCGGCTGCCTTGAGCAGCTTCCGGACGATGACGTCTACTTATGGAAGCGCGGCGGAAAATGGTATGCCGAGAAGTCGATGTCAGAAAGACTTTACTTTCGGGAGGGAGTCGGCAACTTACTCTCGGGCATCGGGCTGGACGACGGAGATTACACTCTCTGTTTTGCTTCAGCGGAGAAGGCCTTACTGGCTGTAATGCTCTATTTGTTCGTCTCTATCGCATGGAAGGTCCCCGACGATCTTTTCGTCGTTTCGGGACAAGCCGACGTGGTCTTTTACTTCGATCACGACGATTATTTACATATCAGTTGTCCTGATCCGACGACGTCCAAGAGGCTGGAAGACTGGCTGCGACAGATTTTGGATCCCGAGGCCTTGTTGAAGCTTACTCACCGGCGTGATGAGAGGATTTTCTGAGACTTGATAGCGCAACCGACAATCGGCTCCTTATGCGCATCTGGACCCATCCTCGTTTCCTTAAATGGCTGCCGGCGGTTGCACTGCTGGCGGGATGGTTCTGTTTCCCAGAGCTGCGGACCGGCGATCATCGCGAAGGCACTTGGGCCGATCCGCACACGGCCTGCTTCATGCTGGCACTCCTGTATCTGATCATCCTATTCGGCGTGGGCCTGAAATCCTGGGTAGCCGATGTCGATCAGCGCCTTGAGAACGAAAGGCAACGGCGGTTGCAGGAGAAGCGATTCGCGTGCCCAACCTGCGGCTACGACCTCCGCGCCACGCCTGATCGATGCCCGGAATGCGGAAGGAAAATCTTTCGTGCGTAGCCCACCGGAACACTCAAATGAAAAGGCGAAAAGCAGAAGCGGGCGCGGTGGACTTCTACGAACTTGTCGACGACATGTCCTTGTCTGATCGCTGGATGCTCACCCATCCGAGCATCATCAAAAACGACGACAGGACTTGGTTCGATCTCAGCCTCGGCCATCGTTTGAAAGACGATCGCTCAATTAAAATAGTGGTCTCGCGGGATGCCAAACCTCTTGATTTTACTGAAACAGCGCTAGGGAATCTCATAGTTTCAACGCGTACAGCTAAGCTCCTTGAGTCGATTGCGCCAGAAGAAGTGCAGTGCATCGACGCGAAAATCGACAGAAAACATCGTGGCTATAAAGCGCTCAATATCCTCGACCACGTTGATTGTCTGGACAAGAAGCTTTCTATCATGGCGCCTCGACACGGCGACCAGCAGGACGTGCTGGTAGTGGCAGTAAATTCGAAAAAAGCCGGATCCCGCCGCATTTTTCGCGTTGCGGGTTGGCCAGTTTGTGTGATCGTAAGGCCAATCATCAAGAAACATTTCGAGCGAGAGGGAATAACTGGGGCGGTTTTTCGTCCACTGCGGTCCTCGTGAAGCGGCATCGGAGTAGCCGCGTGATACAATTCCGCTGATGGCAGATCAGAAGCCAACGCTGGAGTACAAAAGGCCAGGCTCAGCGCGCAAGAATCGGGCCATCAAAACTGCAGCATCAATTGTTTTAGCAGCCGCGATGCTCTCAATGGCGATCGCTCAGTTCTGGCTGCCATATACCGATGGGAAAGCGCCCGACCTGATCAGCTTCACTTCGATGTGTCTGTTCGCTTTGATATCGGTATCGGCCTTGGTTGAGTGCCTTCGCAAGCCGAGGTGAAAGCGGCTCTTTTGGCGAATTCTATTTCAAGCTTGGGCACCTTTCACAGGCCGCTTGGGTGTCCTTTGAGCGCGGACCGCTCGAAATGAGAAGGCGCAGCCTACTCCGGCCAAAAGAAGAACAATCCAATACGGGATCGAAAAAAACCAGGTTTCCTCTTTGCTGAAAGTTGGATCAAAGAAATAAAAGTGGGCCAGGCCAAAGCCGAGTTTGTCAAAAATGATCGAACGGCGAGGGGCAATCGTATTAAAGGCCAAGGATCCTTTAAAAGTGACGGAAAACTCATTTGAGAAATAGATTGGAAGAGGCGGCGCGAACCGGGCCTCATGTTCCCGCACCAAAATCAATCTGCCGCCGGTCGAAGAAGCAATGGTTTGCCGCACGACCACGTAGGTTGGCATCTGCGCCTCGACTTTGACGGAATAAAAGGAGCTGGTGTAAGAATAGCTCCTTGCCCAGAGCCCGATCAATATCAGGCAAATCCCCAGCAAAGCGATGAACGCAATGAGCCTTAACGTATGGCGCATATTGATTGTATTGTCAGATTTCGAGAATGTTGGACGCTCATCGCCCGCCCGGCAAAGGCGCCGGCTTTCGCGGTTGTCACAGATGCGAAGTCCGAGAATTGGATTAAAATGCCGGCATGCGCACGTTGCTCCGCCTGAGCTTGCTCGCCCTGATATTCGCGGCGCACGCCGCCTCAATCGTCGTGCTGTATCCAACGAATAGTCCAGACCTGCTGCGCTTTGCCCTTCCAACACTCATCGCCCTGATTTTGAATTTCTCATTGCTCGGCAGACATAACACTCGCATTGTCGTTCCCGTGATCGGAGCGCTGGCACTGAGTTGTCTGTCTTTCGGATGCGGATTATCCATCGCCATTAATCGGTTCGGCTCGTGACCAACAATGAATCCACAGAAGATTGATTATCACCGTCCTGACACCGATAAGAGGCGGGGTGCTCGCTGGTGGGATAACGTCATCTTTGCAATTGCACTTGTGCTCATTCTTAGGCTTGTCGTGCTCGTGGTTTTACATTTTGTGGGTGCGCTCTGAATTATACGATCGAGCCGTCTTTCGCTGACGCTGTGCGTCTAGACGGCGAAGGCAAGCGCTTCCGTTCGCGAAGGCGCAAGCGACTCACGGCGTCTTCCGGCGATGGGAACCATCCGCCGGTCTATTGCTCGGTTTAGTTCTTGGGAAATGCGTAGCCGTTGTTGGCTTTGAGGGCGGCTTTCCATTCGTCGCCGAGCTCGTCGGCGGTCTTGCCGGTGAGTTTTTTCCAGATGTCTTGATTGTACGTACCATTGCGGATGGCGGCGTTGATCTGGGGGACGACTTGCTTGTCGTACTTGCGGGTGACGTAATCCAGGAAGTTGGCTCCGGTGCGGTAGGGGCTGTTGTAACGGACGTTATTCACGTTGCGGATGTGGTCGGCCCCATGCGACTGCGGCTCATACAGGAACCAGCGGAGGTAATCGGCCATGGCCTCGACGAACCAGCCGGGAACTTGTGCGCGCGGATTGTTATCGCGGGCGACGCCGTACTGCTGCACGACATGAACCATTTCATGCACCAGGGCGCCGACGGCCTGGCCGTTGAGGTTTTTGGAGAACCAGGGGACATCGGCGGTGATTCGTGTGCCGCCGGTCGCGGCAACGCCTCGCCCCTTGGCGTGAAATACGATGCTGAATTTGGTAGGCGCGTGGTACCCTTCACTGGGCAGCATCTCGACGAGCCTGGGATACCATTCCTCGACGACCGGCGAGAGCTTGTGGTCGATCCAGTCCTTAAAATCGGGGGCCTGGGAGTAGTCGATCACACATTGGTACTTGCCGCCGAAGGTGAGGGTCTTGGTGAGTTTCTCGTTGGTTGGTGTCGCGGTCGCAGTCGCATCGCGATCGATGACGTCGATTTCGCTGTAGAAGGTGTTGCCGAAGGGATCTTCCGATTCGGTTTTGTTCGCGTCGAGCAGGAGGTAGCGGTACTTGCCCAGGGAGCCGTCGGAATCGGTGATGCTGACGCCGAACTGGCCTCCCACTTCGCCTTCCTTCGGGCGTGTATCGACGGAAGCAATGAGCTTCCAGCCGGCCTTTTGCATGTCGGCATCGCGCTTGGGCTTTGAATCAAAATTGCTTGCCTTTCCATCGGATGCGTACAGCTTGTAGACCTGCGGCCCGCGGGTGTTGGGGTGCCAGGAATAGGTATTGATTTCCTTGATGTCGATGGTTTTCTGGAGGTCGATGAGGATTCGCCCGCCGTCGGTGTTCTGGGCGAAGAAGAAGTTGGATTCAGGCTGGTCTTCTTCGGTGGGGACTTGCCCATCGTGCAGTTTGTCGAGGTCACCGCCGTTGGAGTCCTGCTCGCCTTCGACGATCTCAAACTTTGCTTTCTGGGCGGCGTCGGTTTTCGAGGGGGCGGGGACATGCTTGAACTTGAACTGCGCGGTGGCATCCTCGCCCTGGTTGCGGTCCACGACGGTCTTGACGTCTGCCGATGCGACCAGGCCTGCCGAGAGAATCAGGCAGGCGCACAGAATCCAGGTTTGATGCCATCTCATGAGAAGTCCTCCGGGTGATCGGTGCGGATGGAAAAAGCCCTCGCTCCGATGCTTCGTACCGCCAGTGTGGTCAAAACTTTCGGGCGGGTCAACGACCGCAGCGCGTCCTTAGACAGTCCGGGGAAGTCGACGGCCCGGAAAAAGGTGCCAGCCACCATTTTTGGAATTCCTTGCAGTCGCTGCACTTGCATAACCAACCGTACTCTTCCCGGGCAAAGGCATTGGACGTCGGCGAAGCGGATAGTTCACCTTGACCGAATATCTTGCCGCAGATATCGAAACAGTCATGATGCCCGATGGAAATGTGAGTGCTCCGGACAGCACGGCAGTTCGAGTTGCGCTATGGCGGGCCTTGCATCTCGAGGTCGATTCGCCGCCGCATGTGCTGGAGGACCCGGTCGGCTTGCGAATTGTTGCGCCGGACTCGGGCTGGCGAAGCCGGCCGGATATGGATCCGAATTTCAGTAGAAGCTTTCGTGCCTCGATCGTCGGCCGCGCGCGGTTCATCGAGGATTTGGTTATCGAACAGGCTGCGCAAGGCGTCGATCAGTACGTCATTCTTGGTGCAGGGCTTGATACCTTCGCGCAGCGCCGGCCGGAGATCGCATCTCGGCTGATGATTTTCGAAGTCGATCAGCCGGGGCCGCAGGCGTGGAAGCAGAAACGACTGAGAGAGCTTGGTATGGGCATTCCACCATGGCTGCGATTTGTGCCGGTTGATTTCGAGACCGAGTCCTGGTGGCAGCAACTGCTCGCTACCGGATTCGATGCACATCGCCCTGCGATCGTCGCCTCGACGGGCGTCAGTTTGTATCTGACGCGTGAAGCGAATTTCGCCACGTTGCGACAGATCGCGACACTCGCGCCAGGGTCGACTTTGGCGATGAGCTACCTTCTTCCGATCGAGCTTGCTGATCCACAGGAGCGAGCGGGATTTGAAGCCGCGAAAAAAGGTGCGCAGGCCGGCAGGACACCATTCCTCAGCTTCTTTACTCCGGAAGACATCCTTGCCCTTGCCCGCGAAGCTGGATTTCGGGAAGCTCGCGCCGTCTCGGCGGCAGATTTGATCGATCGCTACTTTGCTAGCCGACCCGACAGTCTGCGGCCCGGGACTTCAGAGGAGTTTTTGGTAGCTAAGACGTAGGCACAGCGTCGCCGCATAGAACCGACAGCAAAACGCTAAAGCAGGCAGCAACGCGCGAGTGAGCCGGAACGTTTCAAGAGAGGGAGGCGATAGCCAATGTGTGAATTTCCAGACAACTCATTCGTCCAACTGCTCGGCGGCCTGTTTTTGTTGGTGCTCGGGTTTGTCGGCCAGTGGTTCTTTGGCCGGACGAAACCACCGGCATCGGCAGATCCTGATTTCGCCGCCGAGCTCTCCCGCGCCAACAAAATTTATCACGACGCGTTTATAGGAGTCATTGGCTTCGCGCTTTGCGATCTGATGCATTTTGCGTGCGCGGCTCGCCATGCCGGGATTCAATGGTAATCCCTTCGGTATCACTTCCCCGGCTTCTCCAGCATCGCCTGTCTTCGACTCGCGGCGGCTTGGAGCCAAGCCTGCAGCGCCTCGGCCTGGGCGGGATCGAGGAGCGAGGCCAGCCGATCGAGCTCTTGCTTCAGGCGATCGATGCTTTGAAGCAGGTTCTGGCGGTTGTCCAGGAAGATGTCGCGCCAGAGAATCGAGTCGCCGCCGGCGATGCGGGTGAGGTCGAGAAACCCCTTGGCGGCAAGGTTCAATCCCTGCGGGTCCTGAAGGTTCACCAGGGCAGCCGCCAGTGCGTGGGGCAGATGGCTGACATCCGCCAGCCGGCGGTCATGCTCCTCCGGAGAAATTCGGCAAGTCCGCATGCCCAGGCTTTTCCAGAAAGAATCGACGCGCTCTAAGGCAGCGGGATTGGTCCTGGGCGTGGGCGTCAGAATGCACAGGGCGCCGGAATAGAGGTCGGCCTTGGCATGCTCGACCCCTCGCTTTTCGCTGCCGGCCATCGGATGGCTGCCGACAAAGTGGACGCCCACCGGCAGCAGTTCCTCCGCAATCGAAACGACCGTCTCCTTCGTACTGCCGACGTCGGTGACGATGGTTCCTGGCGAAAGCAGGGGGGCCAATTCCTTGATCAGATTCGGGAAAAGTCCGACCGGCGTGCAGAGGACGACCAGATCGCTTCCTCGAACAGCCGGGGCGAGCTCCTCGTATCCCTGATGGATAGCTCCCAGTCGAATCGCTGAATCCAGCGTTGAACGTCGGTGACTGTAACCGATGATTTTGCAATCATTTGCGGCGTTTCTCAGGGCCAATCCAAGCGATCCGCCGAGGAGGCCCACGCCAAGGATGCTGATCTGCCGAGGTTGCATAGTCCGATAATACCGGAAGCTGGGGCCGTTGTCCGGCCCATGCAAGTTGAAGGATTTTAGCAGCCACCGCTGGGCTCGCCGGACCTTCATACGGGGATCAACACCCCTTGATGATCGGGTCCGGCTGGTCTACGCTATCGGCCACGTTTGCCTGCCCTGAGCTTTGTCGAAGGGCCTGGCAGTCGAAAGGCTTGCCGGGTGAAACAGGGAATTTGAAGGCGGGCGCCGGGTCGTATGGGGCGTCCGATCATTATGCCAGCTATTGAAGAATACACGGGCGTCGAAGGGGAAAAATCGGTTGAACCACTCAGCCGCGTACTCAAGCGGTCGCCGAGGCATGTGCTGGAATTTGAGAAGCCGATCGCCCGTCTGGAATCTCAGATCCACGAGCTGGAAGCCACCGAGAGCCAAAGTCGGGTGGATTATTCGAAAGAGCTTCGCCAGCTTCGCACCAATTACACTTCGCTGCTCCGCAAGACCTATGAGAACCTGAGCGCGTGGGAGACCGTCCAGGTCGCCCGGCATCCGCAGCGGCCCCTCTTCCGCGACTATGTAGAGATGATCTGCCGGGAGTTTCGCGAACTGCATGGCGACCGCTTTTATGGCGACGACTCCGCCATCGTCTGCGGCCTGGCCCGACTCGGTGGCCATAAGGTCATGCTGATTGGCCATCACAAAGGCCGCGATACCAACGACAAGATTAAGTGCAATTTCGGCCTCGCCCATCCCGAAGGTCATCGCAAGGCCCTTCGCTGCATGAAGATGGCCGAGAAGTTCGGGCTGCCGGTGGTGGCATTGATCGATACGGCTGGCGCCTATCCTGGCATCGGAGCCGAAGAGCGCGGGCAGGCTGAATCGATCGCCAAAAACATCATGGAAATGGCCCGGCTCCGCACGCCGATCATCAGCATCGTCACCGGCGAAGGTGGTTCCGGCGGCGCGCTGAGCATCGGCCTGGCCGATCGCGTGGCCATGATGGAATTCGCCTGGTATTCGGTCATCTCCCCCGAAGCCTGCTCGGCG
>Ga0105240_10010409_pt1 | contig 13071 bp, 12 predicted proteins | sample KBSC54metaG_FD_80426 | JGI IMG/M metagenome (GOLD analysis project Ga0105240, IMG submission 80426) | Corn rhizosphere microbial communities from Kellogg Biological Station, Michigan, USA - KBS C5-4 metaG | ecosystem: Host-associated > Plants > Roots > Rhizosphere > Soil | place: Michigan, USA... | reverse complement strand
TCCGCAGCAATGAGAAGGAGGGATTGGCGCCTTACGATGCAGTCGTCGAGGCGACCGTCCAGCGCTCCCGACCCGTCATTCTCACGGCAGTCGCCGCGATGTTGGCGTTCATCCCCCTCACGCACTCCGTCTTCTGGGGAACGCTCGCATACACGCTGATCGGCGGAACGTTCGGCGGGACGGTGCTCACGCTCGTTTTCCTCCCGGCGTTGTACGCCATCTGGTTCAAGATCAAGCCAGTCACAAAGAACGCGCGCCTCGAACCCGGAGCTGGCCCGGACGCCGTGTTGGCCTAGCTACGCGACCCATTCCCTCATCATTCAGCCATCGACCGCCGCCGGAAGGATTCCTGTCGGGTGTCGAGCTGGTCTTGGACTCGGGCCTAATACTGACCAGAAACCAGCGGGTTGGTACCGATGACCGGCGCCAGAAGAACCGCGTCTTCCTTCCCATTCAGCGCTTGTTCTGGCGAATCATGAGATTGATCTAATCTTCGCCGATGTCATGCTTCCGGAGGGAATGAGTGGCGCTGAGGTCGTTACCCGTGCGAGGGAGTTGCACCCTAAGCTTAGGCTCTTTGCACGACCGGATATGCCCGCAATGCCATTGTTCATCAAGGACGGCTGGACCGCGAAGTCCAGCTGATCACCAAGCTTCAGCTATGAGTCACTCGCGGCAAAGGTTCGCAATTACCAGACAAACCGACCTGACTGGTCTTTCTCCGCATCTGCTTTTGGGCGGCGGGCAGGCCCTTTCTTGGCGGCTCCGTCGGCTACCATCCGGCAATCGATGCGGGACGAAGAATTCGATAACAAGTCGCGAGCACACAGCCTCTCGCCTAATGTTGGTTAGGCATCCCTTCGAGGCGCATCACGTCGCACTCCGTCGCAGCGTGTCGCACGGCGTCGGAATCGGTGTCCTCTAGCACATTTGAGCCAAAATAGAAGCTCGAGTTTCGCGCCAAATTCAGCGCAATTCCCGTAGGCCTGAGTGCGCTGGAGCCCGCTGCAGTGAGTTGCTCTCAAAACAGCCGCGATGCACTCTATCAATGCAGTCATCGCCGAGTATGCTGTGCACGTCGCGCAGGAGAAACGAGGCTGCTCATCGAGCAAGGAAGGATCTACGATTGTCGCATGCGAGGCGCATTCCACTAAGTCGCCGCTCCGACATTATCGGATTTCAGTGGACACCCGCAGGCGCCACGGCCCATGAGAGTGCGCTCGAGCGCGACTTCGTCACGCTGACGAGCTTTCTCAACCCCGCTGCGACTATCCAGTCGCAGCCGATCACAATTTCCTTTGAAGATCGCGGATGTCGCCGGCGCTACACCCCGGACTACCTCGTGATAGACGCCACCGACGAGGAGTTGGTGGAGGTCAAGTATGCGAGCCATCTGAAGGCGAACTGGCGAAGGCTTGCTCCCGCTTTTGGCGCGGCGAGTGCGTGGACCGAGACACGGGGCGGCCGGTTTCGAATCGCGACTGAATCCGACATCCGCGGCGGATTGCTCGAAAACGCGAAGCGATTGCTGCCGCTTCGGTCGATGCCGGTGGACGTGAAGACGGCCATGCGGGCGCTGACTCACGCACACGCGGTGAAGGGCGCCACTTTCGGCCAGCTTGTCGAATTGCTGCCGGAACGCAAGCTGGCGCTCGCCACGGTCTGGCGGTTGATTGCGCGCGGCGAACTCCGTCCCGACTTGTTGGTCCCCATTACACTCAATTCGGTGCTTTACCCACGATGAGCGACGAGCCCGCGGCGCCGGAGCTTTCAGCGATCCCTGAGTCGGCCTGGGCGGAGGCGCGACGGTGCTTTCCCGTCATCCACCGGCTTGCGCATACACCGGCTCGAACGCGCTCGCATGTCGTCGCCGCGGCGACGGAGCTTGGCTGCTCGTGTAGCTTCATCTACAAACAATTGGCTCGCTTCGCGGCGGATCCCCGGCTGACAAGCCTCCTCGCGCGCCCAAGGGGTCCGGTTCGGGGAGGCTCCCGTCTGTCGAACGAGATCAATCAGCTTATCGACGAGACGATCGAGTCGGTGTACCTCACGCGCCAGCGCCCACGCCTCATTGACTTGGTCACCGAGATTCGCCGACGTTGCCGTGCAGAGGGGCTCGAGGCGCCAAGCCGCAAAGCGGTCACGGCCAGAGTCAAGGCTAAACCTCGCCGCGAAATCGTCGCGAGACGGCACGGGTCGAAAGCGGCGCGTGATCAATATGCGCCTGCCATCGGTGCGCTAGAAGCGACTTGGCCATTGTCCCTCGTTCAGATCGATCACACCCTCGTGGATGTCATCGTCGTCGACAGCGTTACGAGGGCACCGATCCAGCACCCATGGCTCACCCTCGCCATCGACGTCTGGAGCCGCTGTGTTGTCGGGTTCCATCTGTCGCTGGAGGCCCCTTCAGCCACGAGCGTGGCGCTCTGCATTGCGCATGCGGTTCTCCCGAAGTTGCCCTGGTTGGCAGAACGAAAGATGGAGGCCGACTGGCCAGTCCATGGCCTGATGACACGCCTCCATCTCGATAACGGCAAGGACTTCCATAGTGAGGCCCTAAAGCGTGGATGCGAACAATACGGCATCGCCATCGACTACCGCCCGGTGCGTACACCGCACTATGGCGGCCACATCGAGCGACTGATCGGCACCGTTATGGGGAAGGTGCATCTCCTGCCCGGTACGACGTTTTCCAACATTGCTGAGAAAGGAAGCGCGGAACCCGAGAAGACGGCGGCCATGACGATTGATGAGCTGGAGCAATGGCTGGTGCAGGCGATCGCCGGCGTCTATCACCGCACCGTGCATCGGGCCCTTGCGATTCCGCCACTGGTCGCGTGGGAGCGGGGTCTCGCGGGCGACGGCGTGACGCCGGGATGTGGTGAGCTGGCATCCATCTCTGATCCGCGTCGTTTCCTGATCGATTTCCTGCCTCTGGAGCGCCGCTTGATCCGACGAGACGGTGTGTCGCTCCATTCGGTCCACTACTGGTCGGACATCCTTCGAGTGTGGATCGGCGAGCCGCACAAGGTCATCGTCCGGTACAATCCGCGGGACTTGAGCCGGCTGTACCTACTTGCCCCGGACGGCCAGTACTACGACCTGCCTTACCGCAACTTGAGGCGCCCGCCCATCAGTCTGTGGGAGCACCGCCTCGCGTTGAAACGACTGCGCGAGGAGGGACGTCAGTGCGTCGATGAGAACGCCATCTTTCGGGCGATCGAGACGATGCGTTCGATCGCCGACGAGGCGAAAAGTGCCAGCAAGACGGCGCGTCGCCAGCGCGAGCGCCGCTTGCGCGTGATTCAAGGAGGGCGAACTGATCCGCCGCTTGCAACTCCGCCCCCGAGCGTTGGGCCGAATGAAGCGGCTGACAACAGGCAGCAGCCTTGGGAGCGCATGCTACCTGTCGAGGAGTGGTCATGAGCGAGGCCTATCCGCATTTGCACGCCAGCGTTCGCGGCGCTGCGGACGAGGACACTGACACACGGATCCGCCGCATCCGCACGGACCGCTGGGTCAGCTATGCCCGAGCCGAATCAGCGTTGACCGCAATGGAGGACCTCCTCAGTTTCCCTAAACGCACCCGTATGCCGAACCTGCTCCTCGTCGGCCCGACCAACAACGGCAAGACGATGATCGTGGAGAAGTTCCGGCGAGCCCGTCCCGCCACGCCGGCGAGTCAAACGGAGAACGGCGCCGCGCACATACCCGTGCTTCGGGTTCAGATGCCCGCTGGACCCGATGAGCCGCATTTCTTTGGCGCCATTTTGGAGGAACTTGGGTTCCCCCATATGCTGTCGGACCGGGTCTCGAAGCGTCAGGACGCAGGGCTTCGAATGATGCGCGATACCCGGGTCAGAGTGCTCATCATCGACGAGGTTCACAACATCCTCTCAGGGTAACCGGTGCCTGGCCGGCGTATTGATTAGTTCGGCAGGCCGTGCAGGTCGGAGCGCAGCGGATTATCGGCGAAGTGTAGTTTCCACAGACGCGGCGTGAGCTCGGCGACCCGGGATGCGGGGTGCAGCGCGACGCGTTGGAGCACATCGACGAGGTAGGTGTAGGGATCGACGCCGTGCAGGCGGCAGGTGACGATCAAGCTCTGGATGATGCCGACGTCCCGGGCACCGAGTTCGGTCCAGCAAAAAAGCCATGAACGGCGTCCCATGGGAATAACCCGCAGGGCGCGCTCGATGTGATTCGTATCCATGGGTACGTCGGGATCCGTGAGGAATACTTCCAGCCCCAATCGGCGTTTTCGCGCATAGCTCAAGGCTTTGATGAATGGATTGGTGGGCGTGAACCCGTGGCGCTCGAATTGCCGTTCGATCCAGTCGAAGAACACCTCGACTTTCGGCTTGCTGTGAGTCAGCCGATACAGCTGCTTGTCTGCATCCACGAGGTGGTGCTCTCGAATGTGCTCTTCGATGGCGTAAATCGCCTTGATTTGTTCAAGGGCCTCCCCGACGCCGGTGGGCTCGGACTCAAGGGCCTCGAATATCTCGCGCCGGGCGTGGCTCCAGCATTGAGCATGAGTCAGGCCAGTCTTTTTTGCATAGGCGCTGTACGCATCGTAGCCATCGCTGATGAGCACCGCATCGGCGGCCGGCGCCATCCCCAAGAGGTTGCGCACGTGGGCATGACCGCGGGAGGTGCAGTACGGAAAACAGACTTCATCGGCTTCGCCGTAGACGGGCCAGAAATACCCGGTCTTCATCTTGCCGCGGCCGGCGCGACCGGCCTTGATCGGGGTCTCATCCATCGTTTTGACGCGGCTCAAGCGGATCGAGGCGAACTGGGCCTCGTAGATCGGCGCGAGTAAGCTGATGGTGCGCTGGGCGAGCTGCGTGAGCCAGGGACGACTCACCGTGATCCCCGAATCGGTCAGGCGCTGGTGTTGACGGTACAGAGGTAAGTGATAAAGAAATTTGTCGATGAGAAGACCTGCGGCAAAGCTCACGTCGGCGCGGCTGCCTTCGAGGACTCCCGCCGGGGCGGGGGCACATACCAGCGCCTGGGTCTGGAGGATCTTGATGAGCGGGCGCACGTACTTGAGCACCACGGTGCTGCCGGGCCGCTGCGCCAGGCGGTAGCTGACTTTCTCGCCAATCACATCAAACTGCTCAGGCTTGAGCCCCTGCATCTCGGTGCTCAGCACCATGATGGTCTCGACCGGGACGCGCGACTCGTCGAAGAATGGCACCGCCTCGCCCGTGTTGGCCAAGTCCGTCTTGGGAACACCTCGGGTGTGCGCGGGGACGGCTTTGCGAGTCTCGGGGACCACAGCTGGCACGGGGAATACTTCCCCGAGATGCATCTGAGTCGGATCAGGCCCGGGCGCGAAACGTTCGCTCTTCTGACCAAACACCTGGCGCTGGAACCACGCCAGTTGATGCTTCAGCGAGTCAATCTGCTGACCCTGCGTCGTGATGGTTCGCGCCTGACAGCACGAGGTTGCTCAAGTCGAGGCCACCTTCACGCGCCACCTCGGTGGTCTGTGAGAGATCAGCACTGGACGCGTTTTGCACGCCTGGATTTTACCCCATCACAGCGCTCAAAGGTGCATAAATACAGGGTTTATTACGCACCTCGATCTGCTGATAACGCTTACGCTGATGGCCCGGCTCAATCCCCTCGATCAGAAGCTTCAACTGTGTCCAGTTCATCTCGCCGGTGTGGACTCGGCCCCAATCGCTGATGAAGCGGCCAGTCTCCAAACGTTTCCCCCACACGCAAAATCCGCTGCGATCGAAATATAAAACCCGCATCTGGGCACCGCGACGCGACACGAACACGTAGAGCGAGCCGTCCAGGGGGTCATGGCCCATCGCGTGCCGCGTCAGCGCCTGCAGACCGTCGAATGAGCGGCGCATGTCGGTGGGCTCTCCATACAGGAACACCCGAATCTGTCCTTCCGCGAAAAACATTATCCGCGCACCACGTGCAACACCACCCCGCCGCCGAGATCGAGCCGCATCTCGAGCTTCGAGCCGCCGTCCTTCAGCGAACCCAGGTCGACAAAGCCGGAGGTCGAGGCCGGACTCGGCGCCACCCGCGTCGGCTTCTCCGCCACCCCCCGTGGCGTCGCCCTGACACGCTTCGTTCGCCAGCGGTGGAATAACTTCGAACTCACACCCTCGCCCTGGCAGAAAACCTCTTCCGTCAGGCCGCTCTGGGCAAACCGCGCCACCATCGCCCGCCAGGCCTCCGCACTTCGTCGCTTCGTCGTCTGCATCGCTTGACTCCAGTGATTTGAACTGGAGCTACAATGCGCGCCGATCCCCAACACGAAAAGTACGCTGCCTGGTTACCGGTTACCTCTCAGGCACGCGATTGCAACAGCGACGGCTCCTAAACCTTCTGCGCTGGCTCGGGAACGAGCTGCAGATATCCCTCATCGCCGCCGGTACGGCCGAGGCGCTTCACGCGGTTCAGAGCGATGATCAACTTGCGAACCGCTTTGAGCCGGTGAGATTGCCACCCTGGCGCGCCGGGAATGAATTCGAGCAGCTCTTAAGTACGCTCGAGGCTGTGTTGCCGTTGCGTCTTCCATCTAACCTGACCGGACCGGATCTCTCGCATAAGATCCTAGCGACCGCGGAAGGAATCTTGGGCGAGATCGTCTCGATCGTGACGCGGGCGGCAGTGCGGGCCGTGAGCACTGGCAAAGAGAGCATCACGGCCGACCTCATCGACCAGACGGGCTTTATCGCACCGTCCCAACGCCGTCGTGTTGCCGTTTGAACTACTGCCGTTTGAAGCGCCCGTCCCCGACCAGGCGCCGCCCGCAAGGGTCTCGGGTCGCGCACTTCCGCTGTACGTCTCGCCCTCGGTCGAAGAGTCATTGTTCTCATGGTTACACCGATTGGCAACCCGTTTGGGAACCTCATTCCACACGCTCGCCAGCCACAGTTTCGGCGTTGATGACCGCGCCGGGCGGACAACCTGGTGGCATCGTCCCCACCCCTGGGCTCTCGCCAGGATAAGCCAGCAAACCGGCGTGCCGCTAACCCGGCTTCGGCAGATGACGTTCCATGATCTGCAGCCGGTCTACCGAGACGATGAAGACTCGGCGCGTTTTGCAGGACGCCGATACGACATTCGTGCACCCGACTGGAGGGCGCACCGTTTTGCCCTTTGTGGCACTTGCTTGGCGGCTGATGCGGTCCGCTATCTGCGATCGATCTGGCAGCTTGGATGGCTTGCCGTCTGTCCGCTACATGGGACGATTTTGCTCACCCGCTGTGCAATGTGCCGTTGCGGAATCCGGGTTTCTAAGCTCTCCGTCAGTGCCCCATTCTCCCCGACGACCTGCAATCGATGTGGTGAAAGCTTGCTCACCAGCCGGCAGCGGATCGCCCATCCGGCTGTCACAGGACTGCAGGAGGCCCTGCTCAGAGGCAAGCGGGAGGGCGTCACAGAGATCGCAGGCCTTGGGGCGTTTACATGGCGGGAGTTCGTCGCGCTGATCGACATTCTCCTGGGCACGGTCTGGACCCACACGACAATGGAAGAGCGCGGCCGGCTGTTCCTCCGATACGAATATGAATCGCTGGAAGAGCCGCGCCCGGAAACCCATTTCTACGATTGCCGTCACGACAGTCTGCGGTTCCTCGCCTGGCTCTTCGACGGTTGGCCGAACACCCCCGGCTCGAGCGTCGGTCGCGACTTGCTTTGGAAGGGCTTGAGCCATCGCCGCAACCGCTTTTCCCATCACGTGCTGCCGCGCTGGAAGGGCCATCCTTGGAGTCCTAGCCCGCACGACTTTGAACTGGAAATCATGGCCAGACTGCACCGACTCTTGGATGTTTGATGCTCCATGTCAGTCCACGATTTAAGGCACCAGTCCACAATAAAGGAACCGGTCCACGAATTAGGGAGCGCCGACAACAGTTCGTGTCGTTTTCCCTTAAAGAGGGTACTGGACGCGAGTTTGTTTGAGAGTAAAATCCGCGACTTAGGTCTCTGAGGTTTGGCCCTTAATGATGGGACTGGAACCTTAAATAGGGGACTGCGCGGCAAAGTGTCGTTGTTTGCTTGGCAGTCCGAACCAGACACGTGCGCGGCATGAGGCGCATCCCCCTCAGTCGCCGCTCGCACATCACGGGGTTCCAGACCCTCCCTGTTTCAGTACTGACCGAGCACGAGAGCGCGCTCGAGCGTGACTTCGTCGCGCTGACCACGTTCCGCGACGGAGCAGCGCGGATCATCTCCCAGCCGATCACCCTCTCGTTTCGCGAAGGCCCCACCCCGCGTCGCTACACGCCGGACTTCCTCGTCCACTGGGGCGACGGCCGAGCCGAGCTCGTCGAGGTCAAGTATCGAACCGATCTCCGCGAGCACTGGCGAGAGTTGCGGCCTGGATTCATTGTGGCCCGTTCGTGGGCGCGCGAGCACGGTGCCACGTTCCGCATCGCCACTGATCGGTCCATTCGCACTCCATATCTCGAGAACGCCAGGCGCCTGTTGCCGCTGCGCGCAGCCCCCGTCGATTCCGCCGTGACCGCTCGGCTGCTCGCCGCATTCGATTCGCTCTCCACTCCCACGTTCGGTGCGCTGGTCGCCGCCGTCCCCGGTGAGCGCGCTGCGATCTTGGGCACCCTGTGGCGGATGATTGCACGCGGTGAGCTGCGCACCGACCTATCCGTTCCCATCGGACTTCATACACGTCTGGCATTACCGCGAGGAGAGAGGCGATGAGTGCCGAGCTGACCGAGGTTTCATCGCAAGACTGGCAAGAGGCCCGCCGTCGACTCGAGGTCATCCAGTCCCTCGCAACCGCTACAGGCCGCACACGATGCAGCGTCGAGGAGGCTGCGGAGTTGCTGCGGCTCAGCATCACCCATGCCTATCGCTTGCTGAAGCGATACGAGTCCGATCCGCGACTGACGAGCTTGTTGCCGGCCCGTCGTGGACGGAAGCAGGGCCACAGCCGACTTGCCGCGATGGTCGAACAGCTGATTCAGGCGGCGATCGAGGAGGTCTACCTCACCCGCCAAAAGCCGCGCGTCAGCGTACTCGTGGAGGATGTACGCAGACGGTGCAGAGCATTGGGATTGGCACCGCCGAGCGCGAAGGCGGTGCGGCGGCGCCTCAAGGCACGTCCCGCGTCGCAACTCCTCGCCCGTCGCGAAGGGCGCAAGGCTGCTCGAGACCGCTACGGACCGATCACGGGATCGCTCGAGGCACCCTGGCCGCTCTCTCTGGTCCAGATCGATCACACCCTGGTCGACGTGATCGTCGTCGACTCGGTGACGCGCAAGCCCATCCAACGCCCGTGGATCACGCTGGCCATCGATGTTCATTCCCGTTGCGTTCCCGGATTCTACCTGTCGTTGGACCCGCCTTCCGCCACCTCGGTCGCGCTGTGCATTGCCCATGCGGCTCTCCCGAAGGAGGCGTGGCTCTCATCCCTCGGGATCGAGGTGAGCTGGCCCATTGCCGGCATTCCGGAGCGGTTCCACTTGGACAACGCACGGGAGTTTCGCTCTGAGGCTCTGCGTCGCGGCTGCGAGCAGTATGGCATCGGTATCGATTACCGCCCCGTCGCAACGCCTCACTACGGAGGGCACATCGAGCGGTTGATCGGCACGATGATGGGCAAGGTCCATCTGCTACCCGGGACGACATTCTCCGATCCGCGCGTGAAGGGCGATCTGGACCCTGAGAAGACCGCGGCGATGACGCTCGATGAGCTGCAACGCTGGCTCGTTCATGCGATCGCCGGCGAGTACCACAACGCGGTACACAGCACCCTGCAGGTCCCGCCGCTCACAGCGTGGCAACGCGGCATCGTCGGCGATGAGCACACGGTGGGACGCGGGGAGCCTACCACCGTGTCCGATCCGCGGCGCTTCCTGATCGACTTCCTGCCGCTCGAGCGTCGGCTCGTTCGACGCGAAGGCGTCTCACTGCACTCGATCTTCTACTGGTCGAACGCGCTCTCGGTGTGGGTGGGCCGTCCGCAGAAGATGATCGTCCGCTACGATCCTCGCGACTTGAGTCGCATCTACCTGCTCGCCCCGGATGTCCAGTACTACGATCTGAGCTATCGGGACCTGCGCCGCCCGCCGATCACGCTTTGGGAACATGAGCTCGCGCGCAAGCGTCTGCGCGAGGAAGGACGCGCCCGTGTGGATGAAGCGGCGATCTTCCATGCCGTTGAGCGTATGCGCTCGATTGCTGAGGAAGCCGCACGGGAGAGCAAGCTGGCACGGCGTCAGCGCGAGCGGCGATTGCGGCTGATCCAGGGTGGTCGGATTGATCCCGCCGCGGGTGATGCGCCTGTCGTCAATGAGGAGGAGGAGGACGCCCGCAAGCCTTGGGAGCGGATGCTCCCGGTGGAGGAGTGGACGTGAGCCTCGACTACTCCCATCTGCTTGCGTCGATTCGGCCGCTTGCCGAAGAGAACAACGAGTTACGGATACGTCGCATCAGGACCGATCGCTGGATCACTTACGGCCGCGCCGAGGCGGCGCTCGCGGCAATGGACGATTTGCTCAGCTTCCCGAAGCGGACGCGGATGCCGAACCTGCTGCTGATCGGTCCCACCAACAACGGCAAAACGATGATCGTCGAGAAGTTCAGGCGCTCCCATCCGCCGATGGAAGCGAGAGCTACCGCAGAGGGCGCGGCCAATGTCCCGGTGTTGAAGGTGCAGATGCCCGCCGGCCCCGATGAGCCGAGGTTCTTCGCGGCGATCTTGAACGAGCTCGGCTTTCCGCACAGGTACGTGGATCGGCTCTCCAAGCGCCAGGATGCTGCAGTCCGGATGCTTCGGGAGACAGGGGTTCGGATCCTCGTGATTGACGAGGTGCACAACCTGCTGTCCGGCTCCCGCGTCCAGCAGCGGCGATTGCTCAACCTGCTGCGATGGCTCGGCAATGACCTGCAGATCCCGCTGGTCGCCGTCGGCACCGCAGAGGCCCTACATGCGGTGCAAAGCGACGACCAGCTCGCCAACCGCTTCGAGCCCATGGGTCTCCCTCCCTGGCGCCATGGGAAGGAGTACCGACAGCTCCTGAGTACGCTCGAGGCGGTATTGCCGCTTCGCCGGCCATCGCAGCTCGCGGAACCGGTGCTTGCGGAGAAGATCCTGTCCACCGCGGAGGGCGTTCTTGGTGAGGTCGTATCGATCGTCACCCGTGCGGCGGTGCGTGCTGTCATGACTGGAGCCGAGGCGATCACCGCAAAGCTCATCGACGAGACTGGCTTCATATCGCCCACACAGAGACGCCGCGTTGCAGTTTGAGAGCCAGAGCCCCGAGGTGCACTCATCGACTGCGAAGACGCATTTACTACGGTAGCCGAAGGTCCTCTCGATAGGTCCGCTGGCCGGCGCTCGTTGCCGCACTACGTCGAGCCGGCTCCGGAGGAAGCCCTTCTGTCATGGCTGCTGCGCCTGGCGACCCGGTTGGGCCTGTCGCTGCACGCGCTCGGGAGCGATGCTTTCGGGATCGACGATGCGCGCGCACACACTCGCTGGTGGTCTCGTCCCGATGCGCAGTTGCTCGAGCGGATCAGCGAGCGCACCGGTGTCAGTGCCCTCCGACTGCGGCAGATGACGCTCGGCACATTGCAGCCCCCCTATCGTGCAGACGAAGACAGTGCGCGCTTCGTTGGGCGTCGCTATCTCAGCTGGGCGGCTCAGGAGCGCGCGTATCGCTTCGCGGTCTGCGGCTGCTGTCTCGAAGGCGACAAGAAGCCGTATCTGCGTAACTTATGGCTGATCGGGTGGATGGCAGTCTGCCCGCATCACGGAACCATCCTCATCGAGCGATGCAACGCCTGTGGCACAAGGGTGCGTGTAGGCATAGGGCCTTTCAGCGCGGCAGCACCGTTCTCGCCTGGAACCTGTGCGCGTTGCGGCGCCAGCCTCTTGGGCGGCGAGTACCGCTTGGCACACCCGTCGGCCACTCGCATGCAGACGGTATTGCTTGAGGGCAAGCAGCTTGGCATGGTGAGAATTCCCGGGATCGGCGAAATCACTTGGCCGCAGATGGTGGCTTTGGTCGATGTCGTGCTCGGCATGGTGTGGACGGACCTGACCCGAGAGGAGCAACTGCGAGTTTTTCGGTTGTATACGTCCGATCCTCGCCAGAACCTGCAAGCCTGCGACGCGGTGTACGATTGCCGGCACGCGAGCCTGCAGTTTCTCGCTTGGCTGCTCGACGGCTGGCCTGATCGCGAGGGCGCCCAGGTCGCCCAGTGCATGCTGATGCGGTGGTCGGCTGCGCAGCGCAACCGCTTATGCCGGCATCTTCGGCCACGCTGGACTGACGCTTGGACCGCAGGCCCGAACAACTTCTCACCGCCGATCGTCGAGCGACTGCGAGCATTGGCTGGCACTCCTCGCACACGTATGTCCCCGGCCATTCGTGTTCTTTGCCGCCCCGAGCATCGCACGCCGGAGGTGCTGATCAAAGTCGTCAGCCCCGGCAGTAACGTGCTCGATTCGATCGAGCACCATTTCCGCGACATCGATCAGCGGAACAATCACGCTCTTGAGAGGGATGACGGTGCGCCGTTCAGGGGCAAGGGCGCGGCAAGGAGACTCATGGAGAACTGGGGGCTGGATGCTCTGTCCCGGCGCGCATCGCCTCTTCACTGGGGACACGTCACGCCTCCGAAGCTCATTCACAAGCTCATCCTGTCGATGCCGAGCGGAACGCCACCCGAGAAGCTTCTGGAGGCCGCGCGCAACTTCGCGCAGGAGCAACTCGCGCCGCTGCACCGCTACGCTCTGGCGTTACACACGGACGAGCGACACCCGCATGTGCACCTCGTCCTCAGGGCGATGAACGAGAACGGCGTGAGGCTGAACATCCGCAAGCCAATGCTCCGAGAGTAGCGACGGGAGTTCGCCCGCCACCTGCGCGCCCTCGGTGTTGCGGCCCAGGCGACACAGCGAGCAGGACGACTCCTGCGGCGCGCGATAACGCCCAAAGGCATCTATAGGCCCGGCAGGGTGAGCCCTGCACCTCAACTCCCGTAGGGATGCAAATTTGAGATTCCGTGACCGGGGACCGGACACGGCAATGCCATCGGCGTCAGGTCGGGTTGCTCGCG
>Ga0105240_10010405_pt1 | contig 13072 bp, 10 predicted proteins | sample KBSC54metaG_FD_80426 | JGI IMG/M metagenome (GOLD analysis project Ga0105240, IMG submission 80426) | Corn rhizosphere microbial communities from Kellogg Biological Station, Michigan, USA - KBS C5-4 metaG | ecosystem: Host-associated > Plants > Roots > Rhizosphere > Soil | place: Michigan, USA... | reverse complement strand
TTTTCTTTGTTTTCATGGATCCTTCCACCTAAGATGATTTTTGGCGAAAGAATCTTAATGGAGTTTTCTTGAAATTTCAAAGGCTTGGGCGACCGTATTCGCGGCTATTTATGCAACAAGCCCGAGTGTTGATTCCCTCCCCCGGAGCGTTGTTTGCGACTGGGGGAGGGTTAGGGTGGGGTAAAACTTACGTATTCACATGATAAATCAATCCCACCATAACTTGATTATCAGCCGGTGAAAAGAAGGTACCAAAAGAAGAGTAGCTGGAATTATTATAGTCAGTATGGGTAAACTCTGTTCTTAAGCTTAGTGCTTTATAAATCGCTGTTTCTAACCCCAGCCCATAAGCAATGCCATGCGTCCATGTTTTAGTATCTACAGTGGCAGAATTTCCCCCAGAACTTGCACTTTCCTTGTTTTCCACATTAGCCCAGGTTGATCCCAGGCGTAGGTAGAAAAGGGAGCTATCATTGATTTTGATGCCAGGGAGTAGGGCGCCTCCAAAACTGGTTCCTGCAGAGATTTGGGAATTGTATGTAGACCTTGAAATGCCATCATTAAATGAATAGCTCGCATAGGCGCCACTGCCATTCACATAGGTTTCACCAGCTAAATACAAGATATTTTTAAAATAGTGCCCATAACCGGCAAAAATGCCGCCGACAAAACCTGAGGAGTTAATCACAGGGTTTGCGCTTACAGTATCACCATTGATAGAGGCGTTAATGTTGACGGGGCTGCGATAAGAATCGTAGCCTAATTCAAAGCCAATATATAAACCATCATCTAATGCTTTAACTTGGGGGCGGGACTGGGTTGACATTTCTCCTTTGTAGTACATGGCATTTTCATTAGTGGCAAGGGCGCACAGCGGAGCCAACAAGAAAGAGACGAGGAGGAGAAGCAACATTAGCGAGCGCAGGCGAATAAAGTTGATCATGGCAGTCCTTTGCATAAATTAATTAATCAAAATAATTCTAGACGGTAAATGGGGTAATTTCAAATTTTCGTTTTGTCCCAACATAGTAGCAAGGGTGGATTAGGCGCGAAAGCACCGTAATCCACCAAATAGCATTGGAATAGTTTCTGTCGCATTTCTAATTAGAATTCACCCCTCACTAATTCTCTTATCTATATGAAAATACAATAAAAACAAATAATTATTATAGATTATACTTAAAAGAGAAATTGTCATTGAAATGAGGGGTGATGCTATGTCAATACGGCGTTTTAATATTTTATCTCCTCTTCCGGAAGCGAAAGAGGAGAAGGAGAAAATGGCCAACTTGCTAAAAGAGCAAGAAAAAAATGAGCTACAAAAGAAAACAGCGTCAACAAATGAGTTGGAGCAAAAGCCATCGATGCCTGATGAAAATGCTTCTGTTGAATCGACAACATTGCCTCTGGGACCGAGTGAAAATCAATCTGAACGCCAAACTTTTAATGAGTGTGTTGAGGCAATGAAAGACCTTCTTAGCCAAACTGGCGCGAGTTTGGCTGGAAGTAATGTGGGTGGATATAAAGCTAGTGAAATGTGGATCATTCCTTCTCCAGGAGCTGAAGATGAATGCAAAAAAATATTATATGAGCAATTAGGATTAAAGAGTGGAGAGGATTTTAGACAGGAAGTTGTGATGCCAGATCAACCCCCTGCTTTTATAGTAACGGTAAATCAAGCGTTAGCTGAAAAATTAAAAATAGCTTTATCAGAAAAATTATCTCTTCCTGCATCAGATGAGAAAAAATCTGCAGCGACTGCAACACCACAAGAGGAATTGGAAGATTTGCTCAAGAAGTCGGATGTGAATAAAGAGCCTTGGACTCCAAAATTAGATGCAATTGAAGAAGGAAATGAGGAGGAAGATAAGGATGATGAGAATCTTGCCCAATCTGGGAAGGTGGTTGAGGAAGAAGCGCTTTCACTTTCTGCGCCAGCGCAATCTAATGTAAAAGGAGGATTGCCAGATGAATATCATGTTTTAAGAAAACAAGAGAAGGAATTGCAAGAAAAAATTGATTTTAATCAATTTACAACCAATATCGAAGTTCGAGATTACATGCAGACTTTTCTGCGTCAGAATGGCTTTGGTAGATTTACCACTAATGTGGAATTAAAAGGGGATACTCTGACGATAACATCTTTATTGGGGCAGGGAGATGCTCTTGAAAAGGTTTTTCAAAATATAAATCTCAAGGGAGCTGTACTCAGAAATGATATTAGGGGTGATTATTATCGAGATAGAAATGGAGCATTTGTTGCCGATGATTTTGTAATAAAGCTAAATCCACAAAATCGTGAGCATTTAATTGAACGATTAAAAGCAGGTCTCAACAAAAATGCTATCCCTTCACAATCTGAGCAATTGAGCCAAGTGATTATGCCTTCATCCAGGGGAAAGATAACGCAACCACCACAATCTCGAATGTTGAATGCAAATCCTCCTACCCTCAGGGCTGTTGATCTTGCACCAGCACCAGCGTCTGTGACACCAATACCAACACAATTTCAACCGCTGTCGACGGTACAAGAGGTGATGCCTAATAAAGTCATTAATCAAGAGGCTGAAGATGTAAAACGAGGAATGGTAGCCTATCTTAGCTATATTGGTGGTTGGGAGACAGCTAAACGCAGCATCAGTTTAAATGAAAATAAAATGACGATAACGCCTACTTTTGGTAGTCGAGGTAAATTTGAAAATTTATTGAAGGGATTTGATTTAATTGAAGGTAATAAAACTGAAAATGGCGATTTCTATCGGAATGAAACCGGTGGATTTGTGATAAATAAATTTTCAAAATTAAAAGAAAGCATAAGTCCTTTTCTTCCAGCTCAGCAAGTAAAAATGAGTGCCGAGGATCAGTTAGATTTTCATCAGTTTCTGATTAATAAAAATCAACAGCTAAAAGACTGTAAGCTAGAAAGATCTGATGATGGCAGGCAAATTAAAATCGCGGACTATGCTGGGTCTTCTAAGAAGATGCGAGAATTTTTAGGAAATTTAGGATTGCGGATGCCTGATGATTTTTATGAAGAAAAGAATCGTTTTGCTAAAAATAAATTTGTTATAAACCCCGATAAATTGCAGAGATTTCGAAAAGATATGGAGTTGGTTCGCGTGCAACGATGTATGCAAGAATATCTGCGCGATCATCTAGGCCGAAAAGGTGGGATGGATATGTTTCAAGATCAGGTAGAGTTAAATAAAAATAAACTGAAGATAAAACCGATACGTGGCACGGGAGAGGATTTTAAGAAATTGTTAATCAATAGATTAAATTTAACTTCTGCTGATTTTTTATGGAAGAAAAATATAGGATCACGAGATGAATTTGAAATTGATCTTAATCAAGAAAGGCTTAAAACGATATTGACTACTACTTTAGCGGGCAATATGGGTAACCTGCGTAGAGATGCGGTTGCTACTCCCGTGCTACCGCTATCTGTAGCAGTGACTTCATCCCGAGCCAGGATAATAGAACGGCCGGCTGAAAATACTCAGACGCAACCTCGAATTTCAGCGCCGGCTGGTAAAATGGAAATAACAGATTATGAAATTTCTAATAATCCGGATGAGGCGGCTGTTTATTTGGAGTGTGAAAAGGCAGATCCAGGTACCAAAAATAAATTTGTTCAAGATCTTAATGCTCGAGGAGGTCAATTTAAATTCGAGGCTTCTGTAGAAGAAGATGGTCGTATTAAGCTGAATTCTACACAGTCTCCTGAGTTGGATCGACGAGGAAGAATAAGTAATTTACAAAATGCACTGATGCTGACCTCACAGAATGCCCAGAAGCCACTAGATCTTAAGGATTTTGAAAGCAGACTTAATAGTAATAGACGGTTTGGAATGCGGTCGTAATCTACATTGGCGCAGGGCTTCTTTGGCATCATTCATATGATTGACACGATCAGGTCCCCAGTAAGCTGGAATAATGTTGATCTCCTGAGTCCAGGGGGATTAGTATAGCATAATCATTTAAACAGGCAGGATAGGTATACCTTGACCTGCATCCATGTTTCTGTATAATTTCTGACTTTATATGCGCTTTAAGGTGTCCAATGAAATTTCGGCATATTTTTCTGAGTCTAATTTTGTTCCTATCCCTTTTTCCGGCATATGCGGATGATTTGGAAGAGGACTATATGAAGCATTTTGCTGCGGTTTCGGCTAAAGCAGATTTCTTGGACTTGTGGCCTGGGTTTCGTTTCAATGCTAAACCCTACATTATTGGTTCTCAGGCTAAAAAGGACGCTGATCGACATCTCTATGCTTTTAACCTGAATGCCAAAAATTCTGAATGGCAATTACTGCCCTATAATAATAATCGACCGATATATTATCTGTCTCATGATGTCATTGGTTTTCGGGATTATATTGAAAATTCTTCAGCACCCTATTTAAAGGTGGATGAACAAGATAGTATTGTGCAAGTAATTCAATTTTCTGATTGCCGATTACCAGCGTTTTGTGATGCGGTGGTTGTACGAGGGTTGATTCAACATTTTGAATTCTATGAATCTCCCTATGCCGGTGATTTAATGAAACGGATGCTGCAAATCTATTATTCACCTTATTATGAATATTATAAACCTGAAAGTTTAGCATTGTTCTTTGTAGAGAATGAGATTTTGCTGCAATATATCAAAAATCCGAATCAAGAAGATTTAAAAGATTATGTTGCAGTTTATGCGCACCGATCTAAGCTGATGGAAGATCAGGCTATCCGTTATGAAGACAATAATCTTGGGGCCCGCATTAATTATGTGACGTTAAAATTCTTACGCACCAATTCCTCTGATTTTTTATCTCATTTGGGGTTGGGAGCGGTTACCACAGTGAAGGAAGTACATCATCCGTCTGATCTAGGCGATTATATGGATGATAGTTTCAGTACTTTTATTATTCCCATCATTGCCTTGGCTTTAGATGATTTGCGACCAGGGTGGCAGCAGGCTGTGGAAAGTAATCAAGCGACGCCGAACCAAATTCTGAACCAACACTTTCATTTAAGTAATGAAGAAATCAATAGCCGTTATCTTAAAGCTACCAAAACCTATGGCTATGGAGAAAAGTTAGGACAAATACATGAATTTGAGGATGCCTATCTTCAGAACATGAAGCAAGAGCAAGAAAATTATAAGAGTATAGCTGGGTTTGAGTTTGAAATGCCTATCAGTCAATATACAGGTAAAATGAGTTATCAATTTCAAATCAATAATATTACGCGTTTATTCACCCGGGTCTCGCCAATGGATGCGAATATGGATGATGCAAATAAGACCAGTATTTATATCGGTTTTCTACCCTATCTTTATCTTCGCGCTACACCTGAGGTTGATCAGGGGTTTTTTAAATTAAGCCGGTTTGCGCAATTGAGGGTGGATGGTGTCGAAATATCGGTAGCTGATTTATTTAAACAGACTACCCCGAGGCCATTTCATCAGCTCGAAATTAGAGATAGAATGCAGCCTAAACTTCTGGTTGAGATTGATACAGCTGATCAGAATAATTATGTTTTAGAAGTTTACCATGAGCAATTGAGAGTGAGATCATTATGAAAAGCTCAAATAAGTTAATTTTGATGTTAGCATTATTTAGTTTAAACACTTCTAGTTATGCTGTTTTTGAATGGTTGTCAACCCAGCCCCAGCTTTTATTTAAAAATGTGTCTCCAGTCATGTTTACATTGACTATATTAACCAGCACGGGAGAGTCCTTTAAAACTAATCTTGAGGTGAGAGATTTTGTGGGACGTTCTAAAACTGAACCCTGCAGTGATATGAAAATAAATGTGGATTTACCGATGCAACAGGAGGTTAAACCGGGCGTTTATCCTTTTTCTGCTGATGATTTAAAGTATTGGCCCGGAGCAGGGTTTACTTGTTACCGTTTTGAGATTGTCTATGGCAAAACCGTCTATTCCTCGGGCAATATCCTGCTGAGTTGGGATGAGGCTAATAAAACCTATACGGCAGCTAATCCAAACGAATTCCGTTTTTATTTCAAAGTTTGATTCAATCCCATGAAAGTACTGCGGTCTCCGTTCGCCCTGAGTAGGCCCACTAGAGCCGTATCGAAGAGCACTAAGCCCTTTCGGTACGGCCCTAGTGGGCCTACTCAGGGCGAACGGAGCTTAAGAATTATTCTTTTATTGATTTTGGGATATTTGCTCGCTTCTCTAGCTTTTTCATATTCTGGCTCTGGGTTTGAGACAGAGGCTTTAAGCTTGCACAATCAAGTACGTGCCTTGCATCATGCTCCACTGTTGGTGTGGGACCAGCAGCTGGCTCAATATGCGCAAGCCCACGCCAGGCACTGTGTTTTTAAACATTCTGCTTTACCCTATGGAGAAAATCTGGCGGCAGGGTTTCCTTCCCTCACGGCGGCTATTCAATTTTGGTATAGCGAACATAAGCATTACTCTTACCAAAAATCGGTTTATCAGCATGAGGCAGGACATTTTACCCAGCTGGTTTGGGTGTCAACTAAAAAGCTTGGTTGTGCCTCAGTCGCTTGCAACGGCAAACATTCAACACCCGGAAATTATCTGGTTTGTGAATATAGCCCCGCGGGCAATGTACTGAATGCGGGATATTTCAAAACTAATGTTTTGCCCATGGACTAGGGCTGGTTGTTAATCCTGATTCAGTACCGGAATGTCTAGTATGAGCGCTTCTAATGAGAATTATTTTGTTTTTGATAATAAAGCGCGAGCAAGCAGGCCGCGGTACCTCTTTTTGGTATTGGCGTTCTAGCTTTTTTCATTTATATTTCCTCTCTAATTAGATTAAAATGCAAATTATGGTTAATTTTAATATGGATGAAAAATGAAAAAAGGTTTATTTCAAGGCAATATTTATGTCAAAAAAACGCGGCTGCGGGGCTATGGGGTTTTTGCTGCAAAGGATTTTAAAAAAGGCGAAAGAATAGAAGAGTGTTACGTGATTGTTACCCGGGGTGGGGACAAGGGCTTGGAAGACTATTATTTCGATGCCAAAAAGCGCCGTAATGCTATTTTTACCGGTTTTGGCATTATTTATAATCATTCTGATGATCCCAATGGGGACTACACCATCAATATTCACAAACGTATCGCCACTTTCAAGGCCAAAAGAAAAATTCGTAAAGGCGAAGAAATCTTCATTTCCTATGGTGATAAGTGGTTTGGTAGCCGGGGATGGAAGGCGAAGTGATTTAACTGGCTGTTAAACCTTCGTGCTAATGACTTTATTTCCCAAAGTATTTTTCAAGGTTTCAGCTGCTTTAACCGGGATTAAGAGTGTGTAGGCTCCATGTTTATTGGGCTGAGCACTTTCATGACGGTAATCGGGGTTTAAGGCGTGTAAGGTTTTAATATCCATTCCTGTGGTTCTGGCAATTTTGGCTAAATTGACCGGTGAGCGCATGGTTAAAGTAATAAAATAGGGTTTATTGATAATAGGTGGTAGGCGCATACCATATTTTTCAGGATTTTTAATGATGGCCGCTAGAGCTAGGAGTTTTGGCAAATAAAGTTTGGTTTCTATCGGTAATCGATTTAAATTCCAGAAATTTCGGCTGCCGGCGCGGCGAATAGCATGCTTGACGGTTCCCTGACCAGCGTTATAGGCGCTGATGGCTAAATACCAATCACCCCTGAAATCATTTTTTAAATCAGTCAAATAAGCCAGAGCAGCGTGGGTGGAGGAGACGACATTGCGCCGCTCACTGACTCGGATCCCGAGCTCAGAGGCGGTTTGGGGCATTAATTGCCAGAGGCCATCTGCTCCTTTATTGGAATGATCACGAGGATTAAATTCACTTTCAATAACAGGGATCAGGGCCAATTCAGCAGGTAAGCGATGAGTCTGGGTTTCTCTATTAATAAAATAGATATAAGGGGCTGAAGCGCGAAGAATATCATAGAGTTTTTGCTTGTCAGCCATGAGTTTCCGAATTTCAGCTTGGACTCGGGCAGACTCAATACTATGGTCGAGCGCTAGCCTGGAGCGAATATTACTCCATATGGTTGCAGGCTGAATGAGATGCGATCCACAAGCTCCAGAGGAGCAGAAGGCCATATCATCAGCACTGTAACTATAGAAAAGAACAAAAATGCTGATACTTAAAAATACTGCGATTAAGTATCGAGATTGATTTATTAATGTACGCATGAGCGGTATGATACACAATTAATGCTCAAATGACAATAAAAGAGGGGGCTTTAAGAAGAGTTAAATAAAATTTTATTTACTTTTCAGTGCCTTATGATCCAGCGGCCCTGAATCAAAGGGGCCGTAGGATTCATTTTTAAGGCTTATTTTTTAGGGCGATTAATGCAAATTTTTGCCATTACTAGGCCAGCCAAAAACCAGCTAATCAATAAGTCGCCGAAATTTACCAGAATATATTGTGAATCGAATTTAAACCAATTCCAGAGAGGAACATTGGTCACAATACCGGCAGCTAGGGCAAAGACTAGGATAAAGCTTAAACGTCCAATATAGCTCAATTGGGCGGTTTGCAAGAGGAGCCAGGCTACCAGGAAAGCAGCAACAATATGGGTAATTAGGCTAATCATCAAGGTCCGGGTCATGGTGGCTGGCATGCCTTCTAGGCTAACTGCAGCAAATACCATAGGTTCGTGTTTGGCTTCATTATTGGCGTCAGCCCTTGTTTTTTCCTTTTCAGGCATCGCGGGCAAAAGATAAATACCAGAGGTAGGAGCATTGGCTTCGATTGCTTGGGATATCGCAGCATCGACTTTGAATTGATGGATAGTGGTTTTATGCCAGGGCAGAGCCATCCAGGAGATTGCATACCAGATATAGATAATTAAGCCGCCCACGACCCCTGCTTTTATTAATTTCATCATTTACTCAGCTCCTTAAGTTAATGGATCTTATTGAATGTAGAAAATTTTAGTGGGTGTTGTCAATATAGGGTAATCGGCCATAACCTAATACCTATCCTTAGAGAACAGGAGTATAATGCTATATAGATGTCAAGTAATCTGATCTAGCAAGTTTATAAGCAGTTTCTGGTCTGATAATTCAAGCTCTCCCTCGTTCCTTGGAGGATGCGGCTATGCAGTGTTTGGGTCCAAAAAGAATTTTGCTCGTCGAGGACAATTCAGGCATTCACAAAAATTTTCATGAGGCTTTTCGTCCGGAAAAAAAAGACCCCTTGTTAAATGCCACAGAGAAAATGCTTTTTGGCAAAATAGCCGAATCTGTTTCCAATCAAAGCGAGGAGGATGTATCTTTTACTGTTCATTCTGCTTATCGCGGCCAGGAAGCCATTGATATGATTCGCAGGGCTATTCTCAGTGGTGCTTCCTATCATCTGGTTTGTATAGATATGTACATGCCTCATGGTATCGGTGTAGTGGATACTGTGAAACAACTTTGGCAATTAGATTCCAATCTGCAAGTGGTTATTTTTTCTGTCAAGATTGATTTTTCCTGGGAGAAGATTACACATCAACTGCGAGATTCAGATAATTATGTTATCTTAAAACGACCCTTTGATGCTCATGAAATTCGTCAATTAGCCACTGTCTTGATTAAAAAACGAGAACTCAAGCAACAGGTGCATTTTCAAGATGAAAATATCGAAATGTTAGAATGTGAACACCATCTTAAAATTGAAAAAATCACTGCAGAATTAGAGCATCAGATGACGCATGATCCTTTGACAGGTCTACCCAATCGCATTTTGCTCATGGATCGTATCCAGCAAGCCATGGCCCAGGCTAAACGCTATGGGATGCACGTGGGCATTTTGTTTTTTGACATTGATAATTTCAAACAGGTGAATGATAGTCTGGGACATAATGCTGGTGATCTGGTGCTCAAAGAGGTGGCTAAAAGGTTGGGGGCTGTGGTGAGGGAGAGCGATACCTTGGCGCGTTTGTCAAGCGATGAGTTTGTGGCTGTATTTGTTTGTCAACCACGCGAAGATTATTTGATTACGATTGCAAACAAATTTATGCGTCAATTGGCCCAACCTTATACCATTAGGGGTCATTCTTTGGTTTTAACGGCTAGTATTGGTATTAGTATTTATCCCACCCATGGCGCAGATGTCATTACACTGCTCAAAAATGCTGACTCGGCGCTGTATAAAGCGAAGGAGGAAAAAAATACGTGTTTGATCTATCGAGGTGAGTTCAACAAACATATTTTACAACGTTTAAATCTGGCGGGTGCGCTGGCGCATGCAGTGGAAAGAAAAGAATTTTTACTCTACTATCAGCCAGTGATGGATTTAAAAACAGAAAAAATTGTATGTGTGGAAGCTTTGTTAAGATGGCGTCACCCCACTTTGGGTCTGCTGACACCACTAGAGTTTATATCCATAGCGGAGGAATCAGGGCTCATTGTGCCGATAGGTAATTGGGTAATCCGTAAGGCTTGTATGCAAATAAATGCTTGGCAGGCCAAGGGCATGGCGCCTATTCACATTTCCGTTAATCTATCCAATCAACAATTTAAAAAAGATAATTTTGTAGAAGAAGTGGAAAAAATTCTTCAGGAAACCCAACTGGACTCTAATCTGCTTGAATTAGAATTAAAAGAAAATATGTTGTTGGGCAAGACCAATGAAATTATCAAGAAAATGCAGGAATTAAAGAATATGGGGCTGCATTTAGTGCTTGATGATTTTGGTGCAGGCTATGTGAGTCTTTCTTATTTACGGCAATTTCCTATTGGAAAAATCAAAATTGATCGCAGTGTGATACAAAACCTACGTGACAAGCCTGAAGATGCTGCCATTATTGAGGCTATTATTAATATGTCTAAGAGTATAAATCTACAAGTAGTAGCAGAAGGAGTAGAAACTTTTGGTCAATTGGATTTCCTCCGTTCTCAGGCTAGCGATCAAGTGCAGGGTTATATTTTCCATAAGCCCCTGGATGAGAATTCCTGCTTCCGATTATTACAAAAGCGGTCTGTTGGTAGTTTTGTATTGTGATAAGCTGTTATTGCGATGAAGCAATCCATGTGGATTGCTTCATCGCAATAACGCTCCTCGCAATGACGGAGTCGAAAAGAACCCTATTATACCTTGGTTATTTCCTTTTTTTAGAATGACTGGACTGATGTGCAGCGAGTTGTTGTATGGGATCTGGTTCCCCCAGTAAAGACGTGTTTGAAGTTGAACTGAGGTGCATTAATTCTTCTTGAAGGAGTTTAAATTTTTGGCTGACCTTGGGCTTTTTGGGGGCAGAGGTGTGATGATGAATCTTAGATATGATTTTTTCAGTTGTTTTATGTGAATGGTGTCTTTTGCTTAATTCTATTTGGATGGTATTAACAAAAGTGGATAGTTGTATTACTGCTGGATCAATGCTGGTTTCGGTTGAAAAAGCTTGTTGAATTAAAGGGTCAGTTACTTTTTTAAATTTCTTCAGTTCAAAATGGCAAACGATTCTGCTAACGATTTCGCCAATCAGGGTGATACCCATGGCAATGGCAGAAAAGATGGGTGCTAGCGGTGGAAAGAGTAAGGATCCGCCAACCAAAGTACCCAGAGAAACTTTCAGTGAATTTAGGCGTCCTGAAACTAAAATATCATTTTCCAGATGTGATTGAACATGGTTCTTTAGATAAAGCTGTAACATTTCTTGGTTATCCGGTCGATAGGGCATCTTCATTTGTTTGCACATTTTTTTTAATTCTTCTTCGATCAGCATGATGGTGGCTTCTGTGCGCAATTTTATTAATAGGTCTCCATGGGTTTGATTATTCAGTTTGGTGACTAGTTCTCTGGGGCTAAGATTTTTATACTCAGCAGGGATTTGATGTTTTGCGAATATCTTATTTTTATGGGTGCGAATGTATTTTTCCAAAGGAGTGTCGCCAAAGAAAATGAAAGGCCGATGATCAATTTTAGGTAGGGTGGCTTCAGCAATAAGTTTGGGCAGATTATTCATCTGTTTTTGGCGATTGCGGTAATTCACGACGGCATCAACAGCACCCCGAAAATATTGAACGACACCCAATAGAGCCCCGGTCACTACACCGATAATGTTGAGAGCAAAGCGGGCTAGCACAGTGATTCTTAATACCAGAGAGCCGCCTAGAAGTGCATCACTAGCATGGGCAAGATGCCTGTCTTTTTTTCTAGTCTTTATCGTGTGATGATGTTGTAATTTATCCTGCTTATGTAGAGTTTTAGTTAAAGCTAGGACTTTCTGCTGTAATTGCTGTTGTAGATTGTCTTGTTCACTGGTTTCAGCTAATTTCTTGCTAAGCGCCCAACGATTAAGCCAGGCTCCCAGGCTCGTGAATAGGATACCAGCACCTACTGTGATAATAGTCAGGATGGTGGTGACAGGAAAAGCTGGTGGAATTAAGAGTCCCGCCGAAAAAATCGCGGCAGCAATGGCAGTGGTACTTACTGAACCCACTTTAATGGTATCCATGGTAATCTTATTTCTGAGACGCATATTGCAATATTCGATGAGTTCAGTTTGAGTGCAAGCATGATATAAATCAGCAAGGTCTTTCTCTTCATTTTTCTGTTTTCTGAATTCGATTAGATCAACCCACTCAATTTTTTTTAGGGCTTCTTCAAAATTGATTTCAGCCTCTTGGATAAATTGATAATTGGCATAAGCTTGTAGAGCGCTGTCAGCGATAGCAGCTGATCCTGTAGTGACAGTCGCGATGGCGTTTAGGCTTAATTCAGCAACGGAGCTAAGGCCACGAGAAACCGAAATGAGATCATTGAATAAAGAGATATTAGGGTTCAAGGTGGTCTGCCGGGTTAGAGCTGAGACAGATAATGTACGCTCCTGCAGTGTCGGGGACATGGGAGAAGATTCATTGTTTCTTATCACTCGCCGTGGCTTGCCCATATTTATCCTCGAATTCGTGTTAGGGTCTACCTTAAGTATAGACAATAATTTGTTTTTATAATTATATGAATATATACAGTTTTTTAAAATCAGTCCTTAGTCGGGCTTGTTGCATAAATCAATTTTTTAGCGAAAACACCCCTATTTTTAACTACAGGTCATTCTCTGATGAAATTGGGTAAGCCTAATTGATTCATTTTATTCAGCATATGGCAACGTAAAG
>Ga0105240_10010404_pt1 | contig 13073 bp, 9 predicted proteins | sample KBSC54metaG_FD_80426 | JGI IMG/M metagenome (GOLD analysis project Ga0105240, IMG submission 80426) | Corn rhizosphere microbial communities from Kellogg Biological Station, Michigan, USA - KBS C5-4 metaG | ecosystem: Host-associated > Plants > Roots > Rhizosphere > Soil | place: Michigan, USA... | reverse complement strand
TACCTGCTGACCACCTTAGCCAGCCCCGCAGCCGGCGGGTCGATCAGCCCGGGAACCATGTGGGTCAGTGCCGGAAGCGTAGTGGGCATCAGCGCCACAGCTTCGACCGGCTATCAGTTCTCCGGTTTCGGCGGAGCCCTAACCGGAACGACTTCACCGCAGAACTACACTGTGAACGGGCCCGCAACGGTTATCGCGAACTTCGCCGGGGCCTCAAGCACATCCAACATCGTAACCAGCGCGCCAGCCGGACGTTCCCTGGTCGTCGATGGCGCTGCATGCACCTCGCCTTGCACCTTCCAGTGGACCCCGAGTTCCACGCACACGATCGCGGCCGCCACTCAGGGCGGAGCGACCGGCGTGAATTATCTCTTCTCCTCGTGGTCGGACGGAGGCGCCGCCTCTCATACGGTCACCGCGGGAGCCAACGGTGGCACATACACCGCCGCGTTTACGACTCAGTACCTGCTGACCACCTTAGCCAGCCCGTCGGCCGGCGGGTCGATCAGCCCGGGAACCATGTGGGTCAGTGCCGGAAGCGTAGTGGGCATCAGCGCCACAGCTTCGACCGGCTATCAGTTCTCCGGTTTCGGCGGAGCGCTCATCGCAACAACTTCACCCCAGAATTACACTGTGAATGCGCCCGCATTGATTGTCGCAAACTTCGCCATAGGCTCCAGCAGTTCCGGACCTGCATGGTACGGAGTGGGCGGCACCTGGAGTAGCCGCAAGGCCCTCACAATCAATCACACGCAAGTCTCGGGATCCTCGGCGATCACCGGCTTCCCGGTGTTGGTCTCGATCACCGACGCCAACCTGCAAGCCATGGCTAAAACCGACGGCAGTGATATTCTTTTCACCGCCGCCGACGGGCTTACCAAGCTCAGTCACGAGGTTGAACAATACAACAGCGCAACCGGGCAACTCACCGCCTGGGTTACAATTCCCTCGCTTTCTCCGGCCACCGATACGGGGATCTTCGTCTACTACGGCAACCCCTCCGCCTCCCAGCAGCAGAATCCGGCGGGCGTGTGGGACATCAACTTCAAAGGTGTTTGGCACTTCGCTAACGGGTCGAACCTGGCGGATTCCAGTTTGGGAGGCAATAACGGAGTAGGCGTTTTGTCCCCAGCAGCAGCAAGCGGCAAAGTCGGCGGAGCAGTCAACCTCAATGGCTCCGGCCAAGCGATCAATGTAGGCCAGAATTCCACGCTCAATGTCGGCGGTTCCTTCACCGTCGAAGCGTGGGTCAACCCGGCAGCGCTCGATTCCCGTTTCGGCTTGTTTACGACACGTTCCGGTGGCAATGCCGGTTCGTGGCAAGTGGAAATTGGTAATGACGGCAATGGAAATGGCGCCGTCGCGCTGACGGGCACAAACAACTCTGTTGCAGAAACGTCCGCCGGCCTGCTGTCGATCGGATCCTGGGCTCACATCGTCGTCACGAAGAACGGCTCCGGAGACTCGGTATCCATATACGTCAACGGCAGTCCCGTTTCATTAGTGCGGCACACCGGCTACTCGACGCTCGATAACGTCAGCACGAAGTTTATCGGCGAGGGGGCCTCAGGCAACCAGTTCTTCGTTGGCGGCATCGACGAGGTGCGGTTGTCGAATACGGCACGCAATCCGGCATGGATTGCTACCGAGTACAACAACCAAAACGCGCCCGGAACCTTCGTATCGGTCGGCGCACAGCAAGTCCATCCGTAAGTCCTCAGACGATCGCGAAAGCTGCCGGTGGAGTAACATCACGCCGGGGCTTTCGCGAGCGTCGATTTCAGAACGTCCAGTAGATCCCCCAATCTTTTCAGAGAGACTGCCCAGGGCACTATAGCCGCGGCCAATGGTATTATGGGCTGCAAAGGTACTATGGGGATTTGAGGATACCGCCTCGCGATACCCTGTAGCAGTCCTGCGAACGCGGCGAATTGTGGATTCTAAAAGCGCCCTTTTTTCCACCGGCCGTGGCCCATTCGACGTTTCACCGGCCGGACTTTCCCTTCAAGACGATGGAGGAACAATGAAACGTTTCCTGCAATTACTCGCAATCATAATTGTTCTCGCCGTACCCTTCCTGTTAACGCCTTTGTTCGGCCAGAATCCTCGTTCCGTCATTACGACTCACCCTCGATTGCTGATGAATGACACCGTCCCGGACACCTGGGAACCCGGTAAGCCGAGATTGACCGCCGTGCAACAGCGAGCGTTTGGCGCAGCATCCGCGGACCTCGCGTCGTTGAAGAAACTGGCCTCCTCGGCCAACCCCACCTTCTACAATGCCAACGACGAAGGCGCCCTGAATTCCGTGCTCGCGTATGCGATGCTGTATGCCATCTACCACAAGGCTGGACAGGATTCGACAGCCAACCCTTACGCCGAGGCTTTGTGGAATACCATGAGTTCCTCCCATGTTAGTAGCCCGGTCTATTACATTACATCGATAACTACCGACAGTAGTGGCATCGCCACCGCAACGCTTTCCTCCGCGCCCAATCCACCGATTACTCCCGGGGTGTACCACTTCGCCGTCTGGGGAGCCAAGGACGATGCGTTATGCGGACCGGTGAACGTCGTCTCTGTGCCGTCGCCCACCACCCTGACGTATCGGACGACCGTCAAAAATGCCAGCATCACCGATTCCGGCATGTTGGGTTCCACCACTTTGACCGGGGTCGACCAGACAGGCCAGGTCGGCCGCGTGCTGGCCCAGTGGTCGTATTTTTACGATTGGTGCAACGACTGGCTGTTGGCCAACGGCCACGACCAGTACGCCCGCGACCAGATTAAAGCCGTCTACTGGTCCTCTACCCTTACAAGGTCGTCCAGCCAGTTCAATAACAGCGTGCGCGAGTCGGATTTTCACAACTACACGTCGTGGCTCGAGAGCGGAATCATGGAAGCCGGCCTGGCGCTCTTTGGCGACGATCCTTTAGGCGCTACGATGCTCAACGAGGGCGCAGGGTATTTATGGGAAGGCATCCAGATTAATCCCGCGGCATGCTGTTCAGAAACCTATGAATACAACCTGAAGAAGAGCGTGGACGCCCTCACGGGCGGCGCCATGAACTGGGAGGGGCCCACGTACTGGCGGGCCGGCACCATCCGATTTCTACGCGCGATCGAAGCCTTCGACTCGGCCACCGCCCGGCGCAACAACATCTGGGTCTCTCAATTTCCGACCGTGAAGAATGCCGGCATGTACAAGGTGTACCTGCGCAATCCCGCTGGCGGCATGGCCGCTTTCGGGGATGGCGGTAATGCAGGCGTGTTCGCCGGCCGCGACAACTTCGGCCTCGCCATTCTGAACGATCGCTTTCCCGATCCTCATTTCGTCTGGATGATGAACAATGACTCCTCCAGTAACTGGGACTCGGGCTCCGGTGGCGTGACGGGCCTCGTCTACAAGCTGCTCTTCTATCCTTACGTCAATGGTCCCGGCTCTCACGATTCGTCCGATCTCCCTTTGGCCGCCCAGTTCGGACCTGATCTCATCCTGAGATCGGGATGGGGCCCAACCGATACCTTCATCACCTATAGCAGTTCGCTCAAAGGCGTCTACCACCGGCATGACGATGCCGGCACCTTCACGCTTTTCAAGAACAGCCCTCTGGTCCAGAGCCAACCGTACACAATTATTGACAACGTATACAACAACTACAATCGCCGCACGATTGGCGGCAATACGTTGACCATCTTCGACCCGGCGGACTGCTGGAAGGACAACTCGCCATCCTGCGGTGTGGATGCCGCCGGCAATAAGTTAGTCAACGATGGCGGCCAGCTTCGCACGCTGCGCCGATACTTTCACGAGTTCAACAGTTATGAGTTTCAGATATCGCGCATCTGGTCGGGCTCACTGTATTCGGATGGCAAATATAGTAATGTCTACAAGGAAGTGTCGGACGTCGGCCAACCTAACTTCGCGATCGGGACGGGATACGAGCACATCAAGCAGGACCTGACCAGCGCCTATAGAAATTCCCACGCCGGCGAGGGCGATAACCCGCACGCTAAGGTTGCCGCGAATAACGGAGTTATTCGGGAGTTAGTTCATTTCCAGGCAACATACGGCAAGTTCGATCCGCTCGTGATCTTCGACCAGGTTTCCGCCATGGATGCGAACTTCAAGAAGTCCTGGCTGATCCACACGGTAAACGCTCCCACCGTGAACGGTGCGCAACCGGGTCCGGGAGACACGACAACCAATAACGCTACGCTGACGACCGTAGATAACGACACTGGCCGTCTCTTTGTCAGCCATGTGCTTCCCGCGTCTCCGAATGTGCGGGCGGTGGGCGGAAACGCCTGTACCCCTGTTCCCATTCAATCCGCGACGAATGGCAACCCGGCAGTTTATTATGCGCCTTCTCACGGTCTGAAAGCCGGCGAGTCGGTCCGCATGGACACGGGCACCGTCGCCGCCGCCGGCACCAACTCGCAATGGTGGCCCAATTGGCTGTTTGACCGGACATACGGCAGTTCCTGCGGGTTTACCGCGGTGGCGAGCGTCCCGGATCCCGATCATTTCACCATCTCCGGCTGCGGTTCGAACAGTTCCACCTATCAGCCCTGGTCTACGGCATTCACCAGCGGCCGGAAATCGCCGGGCGGTGCGGGAGCGTTTGCAGGCCAGGTCTACTACCAGACCGATGCTCGCGCCGGCAAGACCGTTTGGCAGTGGACCGGATCCGATTGGGTGAACCTTGCCGACACCGGCCGCGCAGACCCATTCGGCTACACGTCGCCCGTCATATACAGCCACTCTAGTTGCAACTGGTCCTACCATGTCGATCAATTGGGACCCCAAGGCAGTGGCGGGGCAAACCTCTGGGAAGTCGCCATGGATGCAGGGCCCGCCGATACGCTTCCGAACTGGCTGGTGGCCGAATCGCCTTCCAGCAGCAACGCCACCGACTATTTTCTGAATGTCCTGACGGCGACAACGACCAGCGTGAACTCGCCCCCGGCGACCAAGCCGATCACCACCGGCAAACCCACAATCACGACACTGACTCAACAAGACGCCCGGCAGGCATCCGGACGGGATAACCGCGTTTACGGCGTACTGATTACCGACACGGGCGGATCGTATATCGCGGTGTTCTCGGCATCGGCGGGCGGTACGATGGCCATGGATTATTCGGCGCAGCATACCGGCTTCGCGCTTCATGTAGCCAGCGGCCTGGTCCAGGGCAAGTACATCGTAATGCAGAATGGCCAGCCTCTCGCAGGCGAGTATACGGCTCGCAAGGATGGCACGATTTCGTTCAAGGAGAAGGGCGGGGGAGACTTCCGGATCACATCGGCGGTCGAAGGCGGCGTCACTGCCAAAGCCCTTCAACCTTAACCCGGCTTAAAGCGCGGCGGTCGGTTACTTGAAGGTTCTGGCCCGCAACGTCGGCGGTTGCTTTTCGGCGTGCGCAGCGATCCAACGCGCGGCGTCTTGTGAAGTCGACACCCTCTTCTCGAGAATCGCCAGGACCAGATCCCCGGTAAGAAGAGAATTGAATGGAAAGTCGACCTGTATTCCTTCATCGGAGCCGGCCATCTTGAGAATGAACGGAATGCGAGGGTCGGTTTTGCCGTCGAGGTGTACGGATGCCCGCGAGCTATGATCGGTCATCAAGAGCACGGTCGTCGTATTCCAAAGCCCGGACTCTTCCAATCGCCGGCGCAACTCGCCTACTGACTTGTCCACAAGCGCCAGGTTTTGCAGATACCCTGTGGACTTAGTCGTGTTCAGGTCGAACGTGCCGTTATTGGTGTCATAGAAATAGGGCGAATGCGGAAGCGGGTAGTGGACATACAACAAGCCGAGTTGGTTATTGGCCGCTTTTTCCAGAACGCTCGTTTGCTCCGCGGCGTAAGTACGAACCCGATGTTCGGTAGCAAGAGCCTGACCGAAAATCGACCAAAAGGCGACTTCCTCGCCCGAATGCAGCTTGAACTCGAGCAGGCTGCGGGGTTCGTTGACCAAGCCCGCACCGAAAGACACGCCTTTGGAATTGTATTGCAGCTCCATACCATTCCAGTCGCACGAAACCAGGTCTTTGGAAAACAGCCGGCAATAAGGGAGATACCAGCCAAAGGCTGCGGCGTTGACACCGGCCTCTCTGGCTCTCGTGAAGAGAGTTGGAAATTGAGCCAGGCTGGCCCAGGATTTCTGTCCCTCAAGCCGCACATCCAATCGTGAAACACCCACCGGGCGCACGTCCGCGACGTCTTCGCCCGTGAGGAGAGCGGGCACGGAGAAGATCGTAGCGGGCTTGGGTGAATGGGCATTTGTGGCAAACAGGGCGCTCTGCCGTAAGCGGTCGAGATTCGGTAGACTCACTCCGGCTTTGCGATCCTCGAACGTCAGCCGGTAGTCCCATTCATCGAAGAGCGCCAGTATTACGCGCGGATGGTCTTTCTGCACAGCTAACCAGGAAGCAGTCGGGTGGTTTTCGAATGGCTTCGGATTGGCGGTCGCGATCTTATAGACCGCACCCCCAAATGTGAGGAGCGCCAGGGGAGCGCAGGCAACCAGCGCGGAAGATGCTGCCTGAACAAGTCGCGATTCCCAGCGCGCTCTATTCCACAACAGGAGAATCACCGCAAGAACTACCGGGAGGTTGACGATCGCCGATGGAGCTGTGGTTCGCAGGAATTCGTGGCCGAACACCGTAGTCACCTGCAAGAGCTGAGCTCTGATGTGTTCGAGAGGAATAACGAGAATCAGCAAAAAGACGAGCCGTCCAAGGGTGGCCAAATGTCCGTTAATCCGGGCTGCAAGGGTGGCAAGCAGGAACAGGAGCAGCGCTTGCAGCAGGACAGCCGTCATCAATGCCAGGTACTGCGCCGGATTCGGCGCCGATTTCATCAGGAACGAGTCACTTTTGGAATACGCGAGGATTGATAACCAGCTCTGTAAGTAGCAGAGGTTCGCGAGTGAGAATGCGATTGCGCCTCGGCGCAGCAGTTTCAACCCGGAACCTCCATCAAATACAGGCGGCGGTCCGATCCCGTAACTTCCTCGGAGCGGACAATCCGGAAGTACCTCTGCGCTGTTGCCTCGAATGCCTGCTGGTTATAATCTTCATGTAGGTGGCCTCTGCCGCGCGTGACGCGGACAAACATGGAATCGGAAGGCCCGACGTATTCCACGATCAACCACTTCTTCGTCAGCCGCCGCGCCATTTCGAAGATCTGGGGCAGAGGCACGCGTTCGCTGACCAGCAGATGATGAATCAGGGCCAGCATCAAAACTGCATCGAACGCGCCGGTCGCCCTGTCTAAAAAGGACCGGCATTCGCCATTCGCCCAGCCCAGCGCCGGGCTGGGTCGGCCCAGATTGACCACCAGCGGGAGAACCGACGCTTTCTTTTCCTTGGCTGCGCGCCACAGATTGCCGATCACCACAGGGTCGTAATCCACCGACACCACGTTGGCGCCCTGTTCAGCCGCCAGCATGCTAAACACGCCAGTGTTGCAGCCGATATCGAGCACTTTGGCCGGCCGGTTCTTCGCCAGGCAGTCGCGCACGAATGCGACCTTGGCAACGAAGCCGCTCGACGAGTAGTTGTTGTTCCCGGTCATGTAGTCCGACCACGACGATTCACGGCCGGTCTTGGGGCGAACGCGATCCAGCGCCCGCTCCCGTCCCTTCAGGAGTGTGTCGAGAACGAACTGGGCCTGCTCGGCGTTTTTCAACAGCCTCGGCTTGTAGAGAGCTTCGCTTTCCGCGCTCCGTTTGCCGAACCAGACGGGAAAAGAGACGAGACTGAATAACTGCGGATTCAGACGCTGCAAAGGCCGCAGTAAGGGATACACCTCCTCCGGCTCAAGGCCATCGCGCCTGGCCAGAAAAATCTCGTTCAGGGGAATTCCGTACCGCCGGTTCACCAGCAAAGGCAGCAAAAAGGTCCGCACGAATTGCGCATTCGGCAACCACGTCGGATCGTGAGGGTCGCGCTTTTCAAAAGAAAGCACGTCCAGGAATACCGGCTTCGGCCCCCAGAACATCACATTCGTCGGAGTGGCGTCCTTGACCCCGATGCCCGCCTTCAGGAGATTGCGCGCCAGCCGGATCGTAAGTGCGCCCGCGGCGTGAAGCATCTCCGGCGGCCACTCGTGGGGATAGTTGGCGAACGGCGCTGGTTCGTGTTCCACCAGGGCCGCTACTCCCATGTCTTTCAGGAAATCCAGGCTCGGATCCGCTAAAAGCTCTTTAGATTCAGCCGGATCCAGAAAGCGCGTCGAGACGATACCTGCCGCGGTGAGAGACTTCCCGGCGGCCTGCCACACCTCTCCCAGCGACGCCGCACCAGTTGCGTTCAGCGCCCGGATGACTCTGCCTTTGTAAAAGAATAACCGTCCCGCGGGATCCCGAAAGGAGGCTTGCTCGATCGGTGTCACGTGTTAAGACGGATCGCTGAGACTGTCGATACCCTCGACCTGCTTTTCCCGCTTTTTGCGGAAAAAAAAGATGACTTTACGAAAATAAAAGGAACCGGCGACTACGCCTACCGCGAGCATTTGCCACAGCAGTGCGCCGCTGCCCGGATCTGTATATTGCACTGGATTCTCCCCAACCCCGGGCAACCTTGCGCCTCAGAAACGCAGATATACCCTACTGTATTTTATTGGCGCTTGGTCGCAATCATACCACAGGAATGAGGTGAACGTCTATTCCATCACACAAGCTACTATCTTTAGTATATGTATGGTTTAGGAATGCGAACTTCGTGCTCTTCATTACATATTCTAGTACTCAGGGAATGCCCCTCTTTTTCCAGAAAACACCGGGCTGATTCAGCACGCGGGCAACGGAGGAGCGGCCCATTTGTCGCAAACTTTCGCTATTGTATAATAGCGTCATCTTCGGGACAGGTCCCAAAGCATACCACTTACGAACTCCCGAACGCCGCCGCATGATCACCATTCGGGGGAGCCTGATTCTCCCCAAATAATCGTATGCCTTTCAGAATTCTGGTTGCGCTCGGCGTTGAGATCCTTGCGTCGGCCGCGTGTCTTGCGACGCCCTATTGGGGCTTCCTGTTCTTCATGTTCTGGACCATTCTGAGGCCCCAGGATGATCGGCCCAACATTCAAGGACTCCATTACCCGATGGTGCTCCTCATCAGCGTGCTCTTAGGCACCGTTCCCCGCATGGCCGCCGCTTCAGCCTTTTCGATGGTCCGCGCTGTGCAAAAGCTAGGCTTGGTTTATATGTACTTCGCCCTGATGATCATGTCAGCCGTGGCTAGTGGCTATACGCCGGCATCGAGCTATCGGGTCACCGAATTCCTGACGGTTGTGCTCACTTGTCTCATGTTGATCTATTGGGGCTCGAACGCGATGAGATTGTGGGGCATTCTGGCCGCTTTTTTTGTCGCCGGCATGCAAATTTCGAGGGATGCGCTGACGCGCTCGCATGTGATGACGGAGCAGATTGGCGCGGAAAAATTCGACCGCCTCAATATGTTGAAGCTGAACGGGAATTTTGGGCAAACCAATTATCTCGCTCTGCTGATGTCAATTCTAATTCTAATCTGTCTCAACTTTTTATATACCCGCTATTCCAAGTGGTTTAAGTTTGCGGCTGGGGTTGGTATATGTGTCTTTTTCGTTAGCTTTCTAAAAGCCAACTCACGAGGCGCCAGCCTGGGGTTGGCGGCCGGCCTCCTGGTGTTTTTCCTCTTCCAAAAACGCAAGGCGGTCACAGCTCTCATACTCGTGGTCGTCGCGTCGGGACTGCTCATGTTCGCCCCGGACGCCTATTTCGATCGCCTGAAGACAATCGGGTCCTACCAGCAGGACGCGTCCGCCACCCACCGGTTGGAACTCTGGGAGATCGGCCTGAACCTGGTCAAGAGCCATCCAATCCTCGGTGTCGGTCCCGATAATTTCATGGAATATGCCTTCAACACTCCTCACGACGCGTACATTCAAGCCGCCGCGGAGATGGGCATTCCGGCCATGCTTGTCTATTGCCTGATTGTGCTCACCGGCTTCATTTCCGCCATCCAGGCTCTTAGCCTGGTAAAGAACCTGCCCGATAGCGAGAACCTTCGTGCCTTCTGTGTTGCCGTCGCCTGCATGATTGCGCATATTATCGTACAGGGCTTTACTACCGGGTTCGCTCATCGGGAGTTTGTGTATTTCTTTATAACATTGGCTTACGCGGCGCAAATGGTCGCTCGTAACATGCGGGACAGTGCGGTCCATCCACCCCAATTCACCACACCCGTGCTGGTGGGTCATACCACCTGACAACTGCGCCTCTTTTTCCCTTAGGCTAGGCGCCGTCGAAGCAGCTTCATTGCGGCATCCCGGATATCGCTCGAGCTCAATAAGCATGCTGCCGTCACTACGCTCCACACGGCGCCGCGCAGCATTAGCCGCGGCAGCAAGCCTGGAAGTCCGGGAGTTGCCGATACGAATACCACGCACAGTAGTCCTGTCAGTGCGGGCAGCCGTAGCGACTTGAAGTAAGCCGCGAAGGAAAACCTGAGGAACGTCCGCACCATGAACAGCGCCAGCAGCCAGATCGCCGGGTAAACGATGCACCACGCGATACCCACGCCCCGTATACCATCCAGCTTGCAGCCTATCGCAAACGCCGACGGCAGCAGCACGAAATTGGCGAGCGTGAAACGCAATCGTAAGTTGGCTTTCCCTAACGCGTTATAGATGTGAATGATCACCATAACCAGGCTTCTCAGCACACCGACCAGGCAGAGAAAGCGCAGGGGAACCACCGCCGGCAACCACTTTTTCCCGTACACCAATAGGATTAGATCATTCGCATTGACAAATAGAAACGACAGAAGCGGCACATTGATAAGCGACATAACGCGGGATATCCCAAACCAATGTTCGATTACCAGCTCCGGTGTTTCTTTAACCGCGGCGAACGATGGAAACGCTACCCGGTTTACGAGGACGCCAATCCTTTCGTGTACAAGAGTCGCCAATCGAAATGCCTGCCCGTAAATTCCAAGGGCCTCGGGACCTATCATTCTGCCGATCAGCATGGAATCGGAATTATCGTAAAACTGATGCAGCAGATTGGACGCAGTCGTCGGAGCGCCAAAGTCGAGCACACGACGCATGACACCCCTGTCCGGATGGAGCGTAAACCGGGGAGGCACCATGTAAAAGCAGCCGGCACACTGAAAGAAAGAAAATAACAGTAGGTTGACAACCAGGCTCCAAACGCCCATACCGAAGAAGGCCAGCCCGACCGCGATGCAGCCGGCACAAAGCGACGACGTCATCTCGATGAGCGCAAGCGGTTTGAATTGCAGCCGCTTCGTGAGCAGTGCCTGCGAGATGCCGCAAATGCTCGTTGACGCAATTGTAATCGCGAGAACACGTAAAAGCAGTGTCAACTCGGGTTCTTTATAGAAATCCGCAATGGCCGGAGCACAGAAAACCACGACCACCGTGAGGAACAATCCGAACAGGGCCGACGCGGTGAAAAACGTAGGGATCGCCGTATCGTCTTCGTCCAACCGGACTACCGCCATTCCCACGCCCAAATCCTGAAAAGCGGCCAGCATGGACAGAAACACGAGGACCATGCCGATCAGCCCGTAATCTTTGGTTTGCAGCAGGCGGGCCAGCGTCACGGAGATCGCAAAGCCGCCGAAGTAGCGGATCGTGTTCCCGGCGAAAGTCCAACCGTAAGCCTGACGAATGCGCCCTTTTAATTCCGGGTTGTCCTGAGTCTTACGCATTCAATAGCCCGGAAGTAATTACCATTACCGTACTCTGCTTTGGAAAGGTTCCCATTTTCTTCCGTTTCATTATACTGAACGAGAAGATGTCCTTCAGCGCCGTCGCCATTAACCTATCCACGGACGTCCGAACTATCCTGAGAAATCCCAATTGCGCCAAACTCCCAACCCTGGCGCAATACTGGACGATTACTGCCAGGTACCTGGCTATTCGGTACGGCTTAGTACGAACTCGCACGTCTGAAGTTATCGGACGTTACAGTGCCCATTTTCGAACTTACGGGATGTTCCGCTCGATCTGGCGTGAGATATACACCAAAACTCCTTATTACTTTCGAACAAATAAGGTCGACCCGGTGATTCTCGACGTAGGGAGCAATGTAGGATTATCGGTTCTCTACTTTTTGCAGTTGTATCCAAACGCCCGGATTACCGCCTTCGAGCCGGATCTCGGCACGTTTCAACTGCTTTCGGAAACTGTCGAATCCAATAATCTGAATGTTGAGCTCGTCAATAAAGCGGTGTACTCCTACACTGGCTCATTGACCTGGCACGGCGGAGAGCCCGGTTCCCTATCGAGCAGCATCCTTTCACGAGACGTCGGCCACGCCACACCGAATACCGCCACACTCCCCTGCGTGCGGCTATCCGACTATGTCACCGGCCCGGTTGATCTGCTGAAATTGGACGTGGAGGGAGTCGAGATTGACGTCCTCACCGAACTGGCCGAAAGCCAAGCGATTCGCCAGATCCAGCGGATGGCGATTGAGTTTCATCCCTGGGCGGGCAGGGCCATCACTGAGTTAACCGGCCTATTGACCCGGTGCGGCTTCACCGTCACGGAGTCGGCCGACTTTAAAGATATGGTCTTCGCCGAACGCGCCGCCTGATTCGCCTCACCGTATCAAACGAAACCAAGGAACCCTAATTCCGCCTGCCCCGCAAGAACAGAACGGTGGGCCAGTGGCAGCCGAAACCTCTTGTGAACACTGGCGTCCTCATGTCCGCCTTGACCGCAACAGACGTTTGCTGCTATGCCATTCATCCATTTGCCGGTTTCTGTGGGATTGGCAGGTATAGAGGACTATAGCTACTGGGACCTTTTTTATCCGACTCATCTTAGGAAGCAATGGCCTAAGACGCTATTTACCTTATTTTCATGAATATAGCAAAAACGACCACTCGCCTTAACAGGAAGTATTACTGAATAACCTGAAGTCTAGGTAAGATTTCCCGCTACTGCGCCGCGCATTGGGAGGGCTTCGAGTATCCAACTGTGCCATACTGAACGACAAGATGTCCTTTAGCGCCGTGGCCCTTAATATATCAAAGGACCTTCGAACTATC
>Ga0105240_10010401_pt1 | contig 13075 bp, 15 predicted proteins | sample KBSC54metaG_FD_80426 | JGI IMG/M metagenome (GOLD analysis project Ga0105240, IMG submission 80426) | Corn rhizosphere microbial communities from Kellogg Biological Station, Michigan, USA - KBS C5-4 metaG | ecosystem: Host-associated > Plants > Roots > Rhizosphere > Soil | place: Michigan, USA... | reverse complement strand
GATCGCCGATGCCGCCGACCCGCTCTACAAGACGCTCGATGACGGCCAGAAGCGCTGACTCGCCTTGCTGACCCACATGGGCCGGTTCGGCGGCGGCGAGGGCTGGCGCCACCATGGTGAAATGGGCCCAGGCGGTATGGGCATGGATCGCGGCTCCGATCGCGACGACGGCGGCCACGGATTCGACCGGAATCGCCATGACCGCGACGGCGGCCCGGATCGGGGCGGCAGCGGGCGGCTCTAGCAACTTGCTTTCGGCGGGTCGATCCCGGTGACGGCGGAAGCCGCTGAAATTCGGCGGCTTTTTGCCGTTCCGGGGGCTCACCAAAGACCGGGAAAACTCGTTCCGGTTTGCTGGACATCGCGGAGTCGCTTTGCTAAACGACGCCCTCTTGCAGGGCTTCTCCGGACCAAGATCCGGGCGCATAGCTCAGTTGGTAGAGCAGATGACTCTTAATCATCGGGTCCCAGGTTCGAGCCCTGGTGCGCCCACCAAGCCTTTCAAGAACTTAGCCGACATCTGACCGGAACAAGACGTGATCATGCGACACCGTGCGACACGGAATGTCGCACGCCATGCGGTCGAGCCAGTATTTCTACGGTAAGTCATTCTCCCACCTCGATGTTTCAAGGCTGCAACGGTCGCGGCACGAAGCTTGCTTCGTTGATTCTGCCGGAACAACTTGAGGAGCAAGGGGATGAGATGGATCGTCCTTTGCCTGGGTATTTTCGGATACTTCGGCGCAGGTGCGAGTATGAGTGCGCGTGATCTGGGGCAATGGGAAAACGGTGATCCCGGGCTGAAGCAATGGTATCAGGCCCTGATGCAGCCCGACGTCCCCAACGCGTCATGCTGCGGCGAAGCCGATGCCTATTGGGCCGATGAAGTTCATGTCAGGGACGGCAAGACCTTCGCGATCGTGACCGACGACCGGCCGGACGAGCCGCGGGGCCGGCCCCACATCGACATCGGAACCGAAATTGAAATCCCCGACCACAAACTCAAATGGGACAAATCGAATCCGACCGGGCACGGCATCGTGTTCCTGAGCCGCGCCCGGTACGTGTTCTGCTACGTTCAACCCGGCGGCGTCTGACTCACATTGTGAGCGTCGTTGCCGATCATCCGGTCGGGATATGCGCGCAGGTGCTCGGCCGCGGCCGGGTACCCCGCTTGTCGATCGGGACGTTGCAGTTGTCGATCCGTTGCTCGTCCGTCCATTTCCGGCCGAGCCGCTCCTTGCCGGTCAGCGATGGCGATGGGCTGACTGGCGCGGCCTGATTTGGGCGCGCGTCTTGTGCAGGTGATGCTGACGTCAAACCGACGACGAGGAACGTGCCGAGTAATCCTCCGTACAAAGCTCGCATGATGGCCTCGCAACTGGCGTTTGGAACAAGGTTGCAGAATAGTGGTGTTCGACTAAACGACATCGCCATGTGCGCGGCCACCCGAAACCCGAAATTCGCGAAACCTGCCATTTGCATGTCAGGGCGGCGTATCCTTGGGCGGAAGCACCGGCGGGGGCAGCGCCGAGAACTCGATGTTGCCGGATTCGCCGGTCAGGAATGACAGATCGAGCAGCCCGCCGCCGGTCGGGTCGCCGCCGGGCGCTGCGGCGGGGCGAAGCTTGGTGACGTCGGATGGGCCTTCGGGCGCGGCTTGTCCGGTGCCAGTGCCGTAATCGGCCGCGCGACCGCCTTGCGGATGGCCCTTCAGTATTTCATCGCGCGCGGCTTCCACCTTGGCGGCCAGCGTCGGCGAATAGGGCAGCCGGTAGGCACGGGGCTGACCGCTCGGAATGTTGGCGGCATCGAGTTCCTCGACCCAGACATGCACCGCGCCGGGATCCCGATCGAGCGGGTTTGGGTCGACCACCCGCGCCCAGAGCAGTTGAAACTGCGGCGGCAACGGTCCGGCCGCCGACCATCCAGGCAGGCCTTCGACGCGGAAGAACGCCACGCAATAAAAAATGCTGGTGATGGCAACGGCGGCAACCTTGAGCGGCCACGGCGCGCGAACACGCAAGACGACCACGAGCAGCAGCGCCGCCAGCACGACATAGGCGACCGACAGACCGACGATTTGCGACTGCAGTCCCATCTGGTCAGCCCGCGTTGCGGCGTGGATTACGCAGCGTCTGCAGCAGCGATTTCTCGCGGCTGTTCACATCGGTGACCGTGCCGCTGCCGTCGATCGCGAAGCGAACGGCGGTGCGTTCGGTTCCGGCGCTTTGCAGCATGATGGTGTCGTAATAGACCACCTGAACGGTCGGGTTGAGCTTCTCGACCTTCACCGAGACCGGAACCGGTTCGTGGCCCATCGCGATAAAGTGGTAGACGTTGACGGTGTATTCGCCGGCGACGATGCCGCGGATGCTGACCGTTTCCTGGCGGATCGGCGACAGCACCTTGCGGCCGTTGACCATGATGAAATCGTTGGCGCCACCGCGATCGTCGCGGTCGAGCAGCATGAAACCGGCCTCGCGCCGGCGGTACCAGACCATGTTGCCGATCGGATCCTGTACGAACATGTCGAAATCATCGGGATGCTGGTCCGGCCAGGTCATCGTCACCAGGAATTCGGCCTTGCTGTCGATCTTGCCGTCCTTGGCCTCGGGCGCAATCGCCAGCAGCGCGATGAAAAACAGGAAGGCCATCACCTGGAGCGCCTTGAACAGCATGACTGCAAACGGGTCGAACGGCTCCTCCTGCGGCATCAGTTCGAATTCGTCGATCATTCCGCTGCCTCTGGCCGGTCTTCGAGTACCGAGACGACACGGACTTCGGTCAGGCCGACGGCATAGGCGAACAGCTTCGCCGTCGCGTCGTCGAGCATGTAGTACTGGACTCTGACCAGGATCGATCCGACCAGGCCGGCGAGCGTGGCATACATCGCGACCGCCATACCGTCGCTCATCAGGTTCATCGACGACCTGATGGTGCTGCGATCGCCGGGGTCCATGCCTGCGATTGGCGCCAGCATCATGATGAAGCCGATGATGGTGCCGAGCAAGCCGAGCTTCATCAGCGTATCGCTGGCAAAGGCGCCGAACTGGTTGGAGCCGCGCAGCCGTCCCGCAAGTCCGCGCAGCAGCAGGCTCTGGTCGATGCGCCGCGGTCCCTGCAGCCTGGCCTTCACCGCCAGATCATGGATGTGTCCGGCGACCAGACTGCGGGGAAGCTTGCCGACGCCTTCGACGACAACGGCATCGCCGTCGAGATGAAGCGGGCCCGATCCTGCTTCGATCAGCGCTCCGCCGCGCCGTGCCGCATCGCTCTCGCGCGAGATCGCGATCGTGCGCCACAGGCAGTGCATTGACGCCGCCACATAGAGCAGGCCGATGATGGAGGAGATGTAGGTGCGATCGCTCGCGACCATCTGCCGGACCAATCCGAAGCGCCACAGCAGAATGAACGCAAAAACGCAGAGCCCGGTGAACACCAGCCATCGCAGCAGCGGACCACGATCACCGAAGGAATCAATATCCGCGTTCGTCGTTGGCATTGTTGCACCTCGATATCGGACTGAAGCCCGAACGTTTCACATGCCGTTGAGGCAGGCAAACCGAATCCGCTGCACCATCCCTTCAAAATTATGTCGGGTGAAAGCTCGCGCGCGCCCCGCGTGCCTTTGTCGCGCGCGATTTTGTCCAAGAGAGAACTAACTTTGTCCAAGAGCGAAATTTCGTTTGCTCGGCCGTCGCTTGGCGTACTTGCGCGGCATCTGGGGTGGCCCTACGTTCAACAGCGGTGCGGACCTCGCGCCAAGCTACTTGGGAGACTCGTAATGACTTGGAAAACTCCGAAGGTTGTCGAAGTGCCGGTGGGCATGGAAATCAACATGTACGCCTGCGCAGCGCGCAAGTAGACAGCATCAAGGCGATCTGCCCGGCTCCGACAGCACGCTGTTTCGAGTCGGGCAGGCGTGCGCTCCCTCGCGCGATGACGCTGAGGCGGCCGGATTTGTTTCGAAGGCGTGCTTCGAAGAAGCACTGTTCCGCGCCACTGTCTGCAACGATCCCAGAACCCGCCACGGCCAGAACCCGCCACGGAATGTCTTTTGCCGGATCGGCTGCGATCTGCGGCTGCGATGGTTCACGACCTTTGCCTGGATTGTGCTAGGCTGCTTCAGGTCAGCGCTGCTGTCGCTTCCATCCGCTCCGAGGTCCTGGAGCGAATAGGCTCTGGTGTGAATGTCCAGTTACGCAAAAGCGATCCGGGCGGTCATCGTGTGCTTCGCGGCGCTGGTTCCGGCTGCCGTTTGGGCCGAGGAGGGCATCGACACCGAGCATATCTTCGGCTTCATGATCGGCACCGATGTCGGCACTGTCGGCGAGCGGGAGTTTCAAACCGAGACCACCGGCCGGTTCGGCAAAAGCAGCGGAACCTACAGGGCCGGCGGCCAGCAAGTCGAACTGGAGTTCGTGCCCGTCAAGAATTTCCGTATCGAACTCGGAAGCACGTTTTCCGCGCACGATATCAACGGTGTTCCGGGGCTTGATGACCGCCGCCAACTGGGATGGCAGGGCGTCTCGGTGGATTTCCGCTACCGGTTTCTCGAGCGGGAAACAGCTCCGCTCGGCCTGACCGTGGCGGTCGAGCCGCACGCCGATCGGATCGATGAATCCACGGCCGCGGCAGCCCGCAAATATGGCACGGATCTCACCGTGGCATTCGACCGCGAGATTGTTCCGGGCGTCGCGGTCGCGGCGCTCAATCTGATCTATCAGCCGGAGTGGACCCGCTTTGTCGGGACGGGAGCTGCGGAGCAGGAGTCCACGGTAGGCGCCGCGTTCGCCCTGATGGCGCAGTTGCGTCCGGGATTTCTGCTCGGCGGAGAGGCGCGGTACTTGCGGAAATATGAGGGGATAGGCCTGGAGGAATTTTCCGGCCAGGCGCTGTTCATAGGCCCAACGGCCTATTTCCAGTTATCGGAACGCTCCCGGCTGACCGCAAGTTGGAGCGTCCAGGCATGGGGGCGCCCGGCCGGATCGGGAGCCACCCTCGATCTCGTCAATTTCGAGCGGCATCAGGCCCGGCTGGTGTTCGGCGTCAACTTTTAAAGTTTCGTCCAAAGCCTTATCGGGACTGACTGAATCAGAACCGGGCGTGACCCCGCATTCTCACGGTGGTGTGAAACCTCGGCCCATCGGCTACGTATTTGTGCGTGCTACCTTCGACGAATCAATCTGAGGCAAATCAACCTGAGGGTATCCAGGCATGAACCCGATCGACCTGATTGTGACCGTATGTGCAGTACTTTCTCCAACCAACTGCGAGGACGCGCATCTGGTGTTTTCCTACAGTGGCTCGCTGACGCAATGCGCCATGGCCGCACCGCCTTACATCGCACAATGGGTTGGCGAACATCCGAAGTGGACCGCGGTCAAGTGGCGCTGCGAATATCCGCACACCAATGACAGAGCGGATGCCGGCACGCTCACCGACGCCGGCTAAAGCCGGATCGCTTTAGCCGGGCTATTTGTTGCAGTCCTTCAAATCCTTGTCCGCGATCGAGAACACCGCATCAGGCTTGATTTCGATATCGCGCACCACGCATTGCCGGGAGTCCCTGTAGCTCACCTTGGCATCGTAGCGGCCCGGTTCGACGCCGGTGATGCGCAGCCGTTCGTCGTGGTCGACTTCCTTGTCCTTGTCATTCAGGGTCTGGTTGGGTCCCCAGTCGGTCTTTCCGGCGGGCGACAGCTGAAACCCTGAAATGGTCGCCGTGGTCAGGTTCCACAGCCGGATGCCTTTCCCCTTGCTTTGCGCGGCGATCTGACTCGGCAAGGAAATCGCAAAAGCAATCAACGAGACAGCGACGATAGTCCACGCGCGCAACATGGCAGCCTCCCCGGGAATTTGAACCGCTTCCGCGATCTCGTTCTTTTCAGAACGGCGATCATAGCATAGCTTCCGGCCGACAGCGTTTTCAAGCGAAGTGGAATTCCGGTTCGCGTAAACGTCGAAGCAAAAGAGTGGAGCCCGGTTCTGTTACCATCAGAACCGATAAGGCTCCTGAAGTCGGAGAATGGCCATGACGTTTGCCGGATCGATCGGACGTAGTGTCGGCGTAGTGGCCGTGCTGTTGTCAGCGGTGGTTATGACGCGCGCCGACGACAACGATTATCCGACGTCGGCCCGCTCCGAGTATGTGTTCGGCTGCCTGAAGGCGAACGGCGAAACGCGACAGGCGATCGAGCAATGTTCCTGTTCGATCGATGTCGTCGCGTCTCTCGTGCCCTATGACCGCTATGTCACCGCGGAGACCGTGTTGAGCATGTCCCAGGTCAGGGGCAATCTTGGAGGCCAGTTCCGTACCTCCGAGCAGGCGGCGAGCGCGCTCAACGATCTCCGGCGCGCCCAGGCCGAAGCGGAAGTCAGGTGTTTCTGAGGCGCGGCATCGCTGCCATCCGTTGAGCGCCGTTTCGCTCGTCGTCACATACCTGATGCGTCGACATTCCATTCGTGCTGGAAGACGTGGCCTTCGGTATCCCTGGCCTCGGCGCGGAAGCGCTTGGCGCCGTTCGAAACATAAGTGAAGCGGATATTGGGATCTTCCGAGATTGAAATCCCGCCTTCCATCGTCAGCACCGGGCTGTCGTCCTGCCAGAGACGCAGTTCGTTGACGAAGAATGCCGGAATATAAAGCTGCGTGACCTGGTCCATCTGCAAGCCGGAATTGTTGGGATGGCCGATCATGATCTGGGCCTCGCGGGCGCCGCTGGTCGGCCCTTCGCCGGCTTTCGCGAACTGCCGGTAGCGCATCTGGCCCAGCCGGTTGTTGGCTTCCTCGGCATTCTTGGCGGCAGGCGCGGAGCAGCCGCCGGACGCCTTGACATAGGTTTTGGTCACATAGAGCTGACCGTCGCTGAGCTCGGCCACCGCATGAACCTCGCCATAATTGTTGACGCGCACGCGGGTTGATATCTCCGACACCCTTGCGTCTGCACCGAGCCCGAACTTCGCGGCCATCGGAGCGGGGTTCTGGTCGATGACCAGCGTAATGCTGACGACGTGACGGCTGTCGCCGGGCGAAAGCTTTGTTCGCAAGGTGACGGGAACGATCGCGGCGTCCTCGGCGCGGTACGGCATTTCGATTGCAATCACGTCGCTGCCATCGTTCATCGGGCGATTGCTGAAGATGTCCTGGACCAGGCCGGGCCACGGATCATACGCTTCCGAAGTTGCCGCGGGCGCCTGCTGCGCGCCGAACGCAAGCAGGCCGGCGATGCAGAGCAGGCGGAAATGAGTTCCGGACATGGTCGCACCCTTCGCGAAAGTGGAAGCAACGACGTTATTATATCGCATTGTGTCCGCTATTCCCATTCAATTTCGGAGAATGCTGCGGTTGCGTTGCGGGCGTTGTAGTCGTCGAACAATTGCCATCGCGACCGCTCGGAAGCCGCGGCGGCATTGGCCGCAGCCGTGATCGGCTTGCCGCCGACGACCAGCGCGCGAACGTCCGACGCCAACGTCTGGAGATAGCGGCGCTCGTCGGCAAGCGCGTCCGGCCATGCGCTCACGGCACCGTGACCGGGAACCACGCGCTGCGCCGGCAGGGTGGCCAGTTCGTCGACAACGGCGAGAAATCCGCGAATGCTGCCGTCCATCACGGGAACATGGGTGAGGAACACCAGGTCGCCCGCGAACAGCGTTCCGGTCTGCTCGTCCAGCAAGGTGAGATCGCTGTCGCTGTGCGCCGTCGGCCACGCCCGCAGCAGCAGGGTTCGTGAACCGAGGTCGAGTCTGAGCGTGCCGTCGACCAGAAGCGTCGGGGGAACGATCCGCACCGGATCGATCAATTCGTCGCCCATGATCCGGCGGAAAGCGTCGATGTAGAATTGCCCGCGTGTCGCCAGTGCGCGTGCCAGATTCTTGTGGCCGACGAACACGGTTCCACCGCCGGCGAAGGCGGCATTGCCAAAAACGTGATCGGGATGGCCGTGGGTATTGACGACGTATCGGATCGGCCTGTCCGTGCGCGCGCGGATGGCTGCGAGCAGCTGCTCGCCTTCGCGAACGCTGCCGCCGGTATCGATCACCGCGACGGCATCCTTGCCGATGACAAATCCGATGTTGGCGATGTCGCCCTCATTCTCGCGCGTCATCAGCGCGACCTGGCCGTCATGCACGAATACGCCGGGCGCGATCTCATGGACCGGCAACGCGGCCTGCTGTGCCTGCGCCAGCGTCGATGTTCCGAGCATCACGAACGCGGCAAAGATCAACACGCAGCGAGCCATGGTCTTACCTCCGTGCCACCACGAAGCGATACCGGCGATCTCGTTCCATCGCCATGTTTGGTTTTGCGTCGCAACAGACGACGCAAACTTTCATCGGGATTATTCCAGTTGCACGCCCCGGTTGGGAAGCATAGCATTTTGATTGTCTGCGGCTCACCGAAGCTTCGGTTCGTTGCGATCGCCGACACCGATGGATGGTTCGAACATGGTGGATGCGACGTGCAACAGCTTTCGATGATAAATGCCGGACGACATCGCTGGCTGTTGGTTTCACTGGTTGTCGTCGTCGCTATCTTCCTTGGCCGCGGTATGGCGCTCGCGCAGATCAACGAAACCGGCGATCTGTCGATCGAGCTTGTCGATCCCAAGGTGCTGCGCGTCTGTGCCGATCCGCGCAATCTGCCGTTCTCGAACGAGAAGGGCGAGGGTTTCGAGAACAAGCTCGCCGAATTATTTGCCGAGAAGCTGCAGAAGAAGCTCGACTATATGTATTTTCCGCAGGCGACCGGCTTCGTCCGGATGACGCTTGGCGCCCATCGCTGCGATGTCATCATGGGCTTTCCGCAGGGCGACGAACTGGTGCAGGGTACCAATCCCTATTACCGCACGGCCTATGCGCTGGTCTCGAGGCCTGGCAGCGGCCTCGACGAAGTCAACACGCTGGACGACCCGCGCCTCAAGGGCAAGCATATCGGCATCGTCGCCGGCACGCCGCCCGCCACCAACATGGCGGCCAACGGCTTGATGGTGAATGCCAAACCCTATCCTTTGATGATCGATACCCGCTTCGACTCCTCGGCGGAGGCGATGATCGGCGACCTGATATCAGGCACCATCGATGCCGGGATTCTGTGGGGTCCGATGGCGGGCTTTTATGCCAAGCGTGCCAGCCAGCCGCTCCACGTCACGCCGCTCGTCAAGGAAACGGCGGGACCGCGGTTGACCTTTCGCATTGGCATGGGGGTGCGAGCCGCCGACCAGAACTGGAAGCGGCTGCTCAACCGCCTGATCCAGGAAAATCAGCCGGCGATCAACAAGATACTGCTCGACTACGGCGTTCCCTTGCTCGATGAGAACGACCGCCCGCTCGGTTCGGAGACCGCAACAAAACTGCCATGATGAGGGTGCTCGCAGGTCTGGTCCTGGTTCCGGTCTTGTCGACGGTCGGAGCGATCGTCTCGGCCGATGCGCAGGAACACGTTCCCGAACCCGAACAATATCGTACCGAGAATTACCGCGCACCGGTGCCTGCGACGCTTGCCGGCGCGCGCGTTCTGACCACAGCCGAAGCCGAGGCGATCTGGCGCGCCAAGATTGGCGTTTTCATCGACGTGTTGCCCCGCGCGCCCAAGCCGCCGAACCTTCCCGCCGACACGGTGTGGCGCGACAAACCGCGGCTCAACATCCCTGGCAGCGTGTGGCTGCCTGATACGGGTTACGGCAAGCTGTCGGCGGCGACCGAGGATTATCTGAGGCAGGGAATAAAACGCGCGTCCGGCAGTAACGACGGCGTCCTGCTCGTGGTCTACTGCCAGGCCGATTGCTGGATGTCCTGGAATGCGGCCAAGCGAATTCAGTCGTACGGCTATCGCCATGTGGCGTGGTATCCGGAGGGCACCGACGGCTGGGAATTTGCCGGTCTTCCCCTGGCGGAATCGCAGCCGGAGCCCCGCGCGGCAGAGGAGGCGCTGCCGCCGCGCTGAGCGCCAATCTGCTCTCAGTTTCTCACCTATCCTACTTTGCATGGGGTTGTTTTCGCGATTTTCCGCGAAGCCCGGCAGCGCTATTCCATTTCCTGCTGAATCGTGCGGCCCAGCGCAAACAGCCGCTGGTCGATCGCGGTCGGCACCTCGCAGACGAATTTGACCACGCGCCGCCGGTCTTCGAAAATCCGGGTCTCCCAGACCAGCTGGTTGCCGACCTCATCGACCTTGGCTTGATCCGGCTTCGGCGCATCCTGCAGCGCTTGCAGCGCCAGCGTATCGGCGCGAATTTTGTCCGCGGCCTCGCGCTGCTTGCGCATCACCCGTTCGAGCCCGGTCATGACCGATGAGCGCTGCGCATTGAGGGTATCGAACAGGCCGGCGAACAGCAGCTTGCCTTGCGTAGTCTTGTCGGCTGCGGCAACCGTCAGATATTCCGTGACCGCCTTCTGAGCCTCGTCGAGCGGTAACCGTCGCGCCGCCAGTTTCGCTACCAGCGCACTCACCTTGGCATCGTCCTTCCATTTGTCCTTGACGTCGTCGAGCGGCGGGCCTGCCCAAACCGCCGCGAGCGATATCTCCGGAACCTTGGCTTGGGCGCACGGCCAATCCGGGTAACGCGGATCGGCGGCCATGCTGAAGTCGGCCGACGTCACCGTGGCAAGCAACGCGGCGATTGCAACACCGGTTTGAATTCGCCGTCTCATGTCTCGCCTCCGGCAGGTCCACGGCGCACCAGGCCGCGCGACGGATCATAGGCGTAGATCGCGCCCAACATGAAGACGGCGGCACAGCCGCCCACAACCAACAGTGAAATCCAGTTGATCTGTCCGTACAGCGCAAAGCGTATCAGTTCGACCGCATGGGTAAACGGGTTGAACAGGCAGACGTAGTAGAGCAGGGGGCTGCCTTCCCGAACCCGCCATAGCGGATAAAGCGCCGAGGATGCAAAGAACATCGGAAAGATCACGAAGTTCATCACGCCGGCAAAATTCTCCAGCTGCTTGATCCCGGAAGAGATCAGCATCCCGAGCGCGCCCAGCATCAGGCCGGACAGCACCAGCGCCGGCAATACCGTAAGATAGCCTGTCGGCGGCGGTGCGATGTCCCAGAACCATGCGATCAGCAGGAAGGCATAGACCTGGAGCAGCGAGACGGCGGTGCCGGCGAGCAGCTTGCAGAACAAGAGATATCCACGCGGCAGCGGGCTCACCAGCAAGGTGCGCATGTTGCCCATCTCGCGGTCGTAGACCATCGAGAGCGAGGATTGCATGCCGTTGAACAGCTGGATCATCGCCATCAATCCGGGTGCGATATAGACCTCGTAGAGAATGTAGGTCTCGTATGGCGGGATGATGGAGATGCCAAGCACCTGGCGGAAGCCCGCCGCGAAGATGAAAAGCCATACCAGTGGCCGCACCAGCGCCGACACGAAGCGTTCACGCTGGTGCAGAAAGCGCAGGGCTTCGCGCCACACGATGCCGTTCAGGCAGGTGAGGTATTCGGCAAACGAGAAGCCGCGTTCGACAGGACGAACGGTCGTGGAGCTCATGGCGCGGGGCTCCCGGTTGGCGCTGCGGCACCGGTCAGGCGCATGAACGCAGCGTTGACGTTGTCGGCGCCGGCCTCGGCGATGACGCGCGCGACCGGACCTTGCGCCAGAATTTGTCCCTGATGCAGGACCACGAGGTCATCGCCGGCGGCGATTTCGTCGAACAGATGCGTGGCCCACAACACGCCGATGCCTTGCTCGGCGACGAGTTGGCGGACGTGGCTGAGGATATCGGCCCGGGCCTTGACGTCGAGGCCGACGGTGGCCTCGTCGAGCAACAGCAGCCGCGGCCGGTGCAGCAACGCGCGGGCGATTTCCAGCCGCCGCATCTGGCCCCCGGAGAGATCGCGCACCTTGCTGCCGGCACGATCGGCAAGCCCGATCCGCGTCAGCACGTCGCCGCTGCGCGAGCGCGCGTCGCGCCGGCCGATGCCGTGCAACGCGGCGTGATACAGCAGGTTTTGCGTCACCGAGAGGTCGAGATCGAGCGTACGCGGCTGGAATACGACGCCTAGCAGCCTCAGCGCTTCGCCCGGCGCCAACCGGATGTCATGGCCGAAAATGCCGATATGGCCGGCCTGAATTCCGAACAGCCGCGTCACCAAGGCGAACAGCGTGCTCTTGCCGGCGCCGTTGAGGCCGAGCAGCGCCGTGAAGCTCGCAGGCGCGACGGAAAAGTTGATGTCGATGAGGGCACGTCGCGATCCATAGCTATGGTTGACGCCGCTGATCGACAGCGCTTGTGTCCCGTCCGCGTAAGCGGGCGCAGGGATGTCCGGCGCGTTTTGGCCGGTAGTCGGTGCGGTGGATGTCGTCATGGCGGCGCCATCGTGATGCCCCAGGGTAGCTCGCCGACCTGGATGGTCTTGATGACCTTCTGCGCGCCGACGTCGATCACCGAAACGTCGTTCGACACGCCGTTGGTCACCAGCAGATATTTTTCCTCCGGCGTGAAGGCCATGTGCCAGACCCTTTGACCGACCAGGAGGTATTTCTTGACCGCATGGCTCGTGCCATCGACGACGGCGATGCGGTTGGCCGGACCGAGCGCGACGAACGCGGTCTTGCCGTCCTTGGTCATGCCGATGCCGACAGGCTGGATCGCCTCGCGGCGCAGGCCTGGAATCTCAAAGGTGATTTTTCCGGTCACCGCGTGTTTGGCGGGATCAATCACCGACACGGTGCCGCCGATCTCCGACGACACCCACAGTTCGGAGCCGTCACGCTTGAATTCGGCAAAGCGCGGCCGCGAATCGACCAGCACGTTGGCGACAACCTGGCGCGACACCGTGTCGATGAAGTGCGCCATGTTGGTGGTCTCCGACGTGTTGATCAGAATCTTGCCATCCGGGCTGATCGCCATGCCCTCGGGCTCGACGCCGACCTGGATGTCGCCGAGACGCACGCGCTTCTCGAGATCGATGAGCGTCACTGTGTTGTCGTTCTCGTTGGCGACATAGAGGGTCTTGCCGGCGGCATCCTGGGCGAAGAGTTCGGGGTCGGGGCCGGAGGGCAGGCTGTCCACCACCTCCATCGTTTTGGCGTCGATCACCTGGATGGTGTCGTCGTCGCCG
>Ga0105240_10010397_pt1 | contig 13079 bp, 14 predicted proteins | sample KBSC54metaG_FD_80426 | JGI IMG/M metagenome (GOLD analysis project Ga0105240, IMG submission 80426) | Corn rhizosphere microbial communities from Kellogg Biological Station, Michigan, USA - KBS C5-4 metaG | ecosystem: Host-associated > Plants > Roots > Rhizosphere > Soil | place: Michigan, USA... | reverse complement strand
CGTCAGGCTATAATCGCCGGGACCATAATATGCGATGTTTTGCGCCTGAACGACACTGGCCGGAACGACACCGCCAAACGCCAAGCCAGCCATCAGCGCCGGCATCGCAGGGCGGCAGAAAAGAGCCCGGCGCCGGCTATGCGAAAATTCAGACATGAAAATGACACCCTATTCGCCAAATGTTGCTTATGCAGCGATGCCGTCCATGCAGGGGCGGCCCGTGATCGGTCAATCGAGATTTTAACTGGACGTCCGATTGTCGAATATCGACTTCCCAAGCACGCCAACGACTGTCGGGGATCGCAATGAAGGCCGCCAAATACCGGCCACCACTGTTTACACCACCTGCCCTCTAAGTGGACGGACCTGCTCAGGAGCGGCGATACGCATAGTTATGACCGATTTTGGACGCCCTCCGGCGAGTCCGCTTCAAAATTCGTTCGGCATCCAGGGACCCTGCAGTCATCGATCGTAGCCGTTTGTGTTATCTTCTGGACTGGGTTTGGGATCGGCCTACTGACGTGCATCTCGCAATCGGAGCCGGCCGTTCCACGAGTGTAACCTGTCCTCGCCTCGCCTTCGTACTGGCACCGAACCCTGTGCAATGTCGCGCCGTAGAGGAGAACAGCATGCTGCAGACCAATCAGCAGGGCGAGACGTTTGGAGCGTGGATACTCGCGCAGCAGGATCGTGACGGGCTGGTGGGGCAATTGATGGAAGGCGCGCGCGCCGATCGCAAGTTTCCTCGCGGCGGCTCACCGGATGATGTACGCAGGCACCTCTCGGCGATGCAGGCCGAAGGCGATCTGTTCGAAGCCGTGGACGAAGCCGAAACCGACTGGCTGAGCGCCTGATGGGTAATCGCAGGCAGCCTCCTATCCTCACCGGCAAGGCGCGGTTGATGGACCGCTTACGGGCGACAGCCCAGGCCGCCACGGCGCCACCGATAGAAGAACTGACCATCGCCTGCGTGGGGGCGAGCCATGCCAACCCAAAGCGGAAGGGCCAGCCAACCGGCTCGCGCGAAATGGAGATCATGTTTACGGAGCGTGGGCAACCCGTCGAGCTCCGGCCGGAACCCGGTAACAAGGCAGACGCGAGCGCCATTGCGGTTTTCGCGAAGACCGGCATCCAGCTTGGCTATGTCAGTGCCGATCGCACCTTGCTGATCCATCGTGCCTGGCACGACGCTCGCGATGTCCACGCGGTCTTTCAGCAACGGACGCCATGGGGCGCCTGGATCAGGGTGGGGTTCGATCGAGCGCCGGCAATCCCGCCGGAGAGTGCGAAGCTGGCGACGGAACAGGCGTCGCAAGATTGGTGGCCGGACGAGCCACCAGACGGCGATTCCAGCGCCTTCTATCCAGACTATGTCCCGCCTGACAATTGATCGCTTCGCTTGGCGAGCGCTTCGCCATCGATATCCTCTACGATGATCAGCAGCGGTCAACCGCTGCCGACCACGGCCTCGACGGGCAGGTCGCTTTCCCATGAGGGGAGCCAGCGGCGGGCCCATCGATCGTCGGACAGTTGGCTTCGGTGCATCCGCCGAGTGGCAGGGATCGCGACAGGCGCGAGACGAGCGTGCATGATGCCTGAGCGCCCCTCGCGCCATGGAGACGATGATGATCCGGAAGGCAGCCGAGGCGTTTCTCGCCGCGATAGAGGCGCAAGCGCGCGAACATGCGCCGCCACCTATGGTCTATCGCGAGCGGGGCGACTTGCGAGATGTCCAGATCGTCGGTCAGATCGACATCCTTGCGGCGATCGCTGCGGCCGTGGCGGCACTCCGCATCGCGTCCGACCAGATGGAAGAGGCTGGGAGCGCGCAGGTCGCTCAGTCTCGGCATGTCGAGGTCGACGGGATCTGGACGGCGATGATGGACGCCGCCCTGCGCCCAGGCAGCGCGGACCTGGACGGCTCGCCTGCGGGAGAATAATCCGCGCCAAAGCCGAAGCCTATTCCTATTGGGCTTCGCACGCCCCATATCGTGCGTATCGCGCCGATCAGCCTTGGGCAGGATGCGACTGAGAGACTTCGTGCTCCCGCTCTGACGCGGGGGTTCGCATGTCCATCGTTCCTGCCACCTACTTTTCAGATCACATCAGACGCGCGCAACGCGAGATCGGCAATGCGACGGACAGCATATCGCTGGCGGCGGTTGCGCAGTTGCAGGCAGCCTATGACCTGCTCGCCGTGGAGGCCGAATCGCTTCGGAGCGGCCCTGCCTTTCAGATTGCCAGTGCGAACCCGGCGCCATTCGGCTACGCTCTCGCGATTGACTTTTCGCTGGCGCAGGAGACGCCGGGCGAAGGGTCTGGCACCTCCGCAACCGCGCCGGCGCCGCGACGCGATCTCCGAGCAGCCATAGTTGATACCGGACGATGACGCGCTCGGTTCACCTGGATGTCCCGCGTGCTACTGTAATCGGCATGTGCGCGGCCCAGAACGTACCGATCGCGATGATCGAAAGCCTCGAATCGGGCGGGACGCGCGTCATTCTCCACAACTCGCATGACGCGGGATTGATCGCGTCCGCTTATTCTCATCTCGTCCTGCCCGTAAAACCGGCTCCGGCGTGATGGCCGATCCGCTGTCATCCCAATCTGCAAGGCCCGTGCATGGCGTGGTCGTGCCATCATGGTCGGAGCAGGCCGTGCTGGTCTTGTCCTCTCCGTCCGGAGAGCGGACGATCGTCGTGGAAGGCTCGCTGGATCGGGTGACCAGGGAGCTTGCCATCCGAAGGCCCCGATGGGCCGGACTGTCGATTTCGCTGCCCGACAGGCACATCGAGCCACTCTCCTACGGTCCGGACGTGCTCGCGGATCTGGTAATGGCCTGGACCATCGACAGGGACAGGCAGCGGCCCCCAAACAGAGGGCACGACATCGGATGAGCGCCGGCCTTCCACAGGACAGCGGCCGCGACACGCCCTGGTGGGAGCGCGGCGTCATCTATCAGGTGTATCCCCGCTCCTTCCAGGATAGCGACGGCGATGGCGTCGGCGATCTCGCGGGGATCGAGGCGCGGCTGGATCACCTTGCGGCGCTGGGCGTCGATGCGATCTGGCTCTCGCCGATCTTCCCCTCGCCGATGGCCGACTTCGGTTACGACGTCGCCGATTATTGCGGTATCGAGCCGGTGTTTGGCGACCTGGGCGCGTTCGATCGGCTGCTCGCGGCGGCGCACGCGCGGGGTCTGAAGCTGCTGCTCGATTTCGTGCCCAATCACAGCTCGGACCGGCACCCCTGGTTCGTCGAAAGCCGCGCGTCGCGCCACAATTCGAAGCGCGACTGGTACATCTGGCGTGACGGATCGGCGGACGGTGGACCGCCCAACAACTGGATCAGCGATTTCGGTGGATCGTCATGGGAGTGGGACGCGGCGACCGGCCAATATTATCTTCACGCGTTCCTGAAAGAGCAGCCCGACCTCAACTGGCGCAACCCGGATTTGCGCGCTGCGATGATGGACGTGCTGCGCTTCTGGCTCGACCGTGGCGTCGACGGCTTCCGGATCGACGTGCTCTGGCACATCGTCAAGGCGGAGGGCCTGCCGGACAATCCGGTCAATCCCGACTGGACGCCCGACCGGACCGAGCGTGACCGACTGATCCAGCGATACTCCACCGATCAGCCCGAGGCCCATGCGATTTCCGCCGAATTCCGCGCGCTTGCCGACAGCTATGGAGACCGCGTCCTGATCGGCGAGATCTTCCTGCCCAACGAGCGCCATGCCCGGTGGTACGGGACGCCCGAGCGCCCCGAAGTGCATCTGCCCTTCAATTTCCAGCTGATCGAGAATGCGTGGGATGCGGCAGTGCTCCGCCGGGTGATTGCCGACTACGAGGCCGCCTTACCGCCCTTCGGCTGGCCCAATTGGGTTATAGGCAGCCACGATGCGCCTCGTATCGCCGCCCGGATCGGCGACGCGCAGGCCCGCGTGGCGGCCATGCTGCTGCTGACCCTGCGCGGCACGCCTACCATCTATCAGGGCGATGAAATCGGCATTGCCGAGGTGGCAATTCCGCCCGGCCGGGTCCGCGATCCACAGGATCTGCGCCAGCCCGGACTCGGCATCGGGCGCGACCGCTCCCGCACGCCGATGCCATGGGATGATTCCTCGTTCGCCGGGTTCAGCACGATCGAGCCGTGGCTCCCCCTCAACGAGGACTGGCCGACCCGGAATGTCGCCGGGCAGGACCAGGAACCCGGTTCCATACTGGCGCTCTACCGATCCTTGATCGGGAAACGGCGATCGAGCCGGGCTCTCTCCGTCGGTGGTTTCACGCTGATCGACGCGGACGAAGACGTACTGGCCTATGAGCGGCATCACGACGACGAGCGCTTGTTGATCGTACTCAATCTGGGCGCGCGCCAGCGCATGCTGCCTCATCCTGCAAATGCGGTTATCGACGAGATCGTCCTGTCGACCCTGCCGCGTCGCACATTGGACGGAACGCTCGCGCCCGATGAAGGTCTGATCCTGCGCCTCGCGGACATGCCCTGATGCGCATCGCGATGCTCGCGCCGATCGCCTGGCGCACGCCGCCGAGGCATTATGGGCCATGGGAGCTCGTCACGAGCCTGCTGACCGAAGCATTGGTCGCGCGGGGTGTCGACGTCACACTGTTCGCCACGCAGGATAGCCTCACGGCAGGGACACTCGCTGGTGTCGTCCCCGCCCCTTATTCCGAGGATCCGTCGATCGATGCGAAGGTCTGGGAATATCGCCATCTGGCGCACCTGTTCGAACAGGCGGACCGTTTCGACCTGATCCACAACCAGGCCGATTTTCCTGCTCATGCCTTCGCGAGAATGACAGACACGCCGATGGTGACAACGATCCACGGCTTCTCGTCGGACCGCATCCTGCCGATGTACGCGCCCTATCAGGACCGCGTGCATTATGTCGCAATCAGCGCTGCCGATCGTCATCCCGACCTGCGATACGCAGCGACGATCCACCACGGCATCCCGATCGACGATTTTCCGTTCGATCCGATCGGCAGCGGCGATCTGCTTTTCTTCGGACGCATCCATCCCGACAAAGGGCCGGCCGAAGCGATTGCGGCGGCCCGTGCCAGCGGCCGTCCTCTCCATATGTACGGGATCGTGCAGGATCAGAATTATCATGAGCGCGAGGTCGCGCCCGTCAATGACGGAGTGATGGTCAGCTATCACGGCGTGGTGGGCGGCACGGAGCGCGTCGGCGCATTGGGCAAGGCGCGTGCGTTGCTTCATCTCGTGAATTTTGACGAGCCGTTCGGGCTTTCGGTGATCGAGGCCATGGCTTGCGGCACGCCCGTCATCGCGACACGGCGCGGATCGATGCCGGAGCTGATCGAAGACGGTGTAACCGGCTTCCTCGTGGACAGTGTCGAAGACGCTTCAAAGGCAATCGAGCGCATCGACGAGATCGATCGCGTGGCCGTCCGGCAAGCCGTCGTCGAGCGCTTCACGGTCGACCGGATGGCAGATGCCTACCTCCATCTCTACCGAGGGATTCTCGACGGCAGCCGGACGAACACGCCGGGGGTTCGGATGCCGATGTTCCAAGTCTGAGCGTAGCTTATGCCACCGGTCCCTGGTCGCCGCTCCCGCTGATCCGGGTCCGACGCCATTTGGCCAAGGGGACGTTTGCTGCGGATTCGTCGATGTCGTGCCGTCTTCCGATTGGTGCTTTGTGAGCGTTCAGGCGTTGTGACGGCGCCGGAAGCCTCTGTGGAAAATCGCAAATATTATGCCCGACGTGTCTGACAAGCGATCCGGTTCGGCTCTCCTCCGATTCGGCAAGAGATTGCGGCCCACGTTGAACGGTTGGATCGAATCCGCGTCTTTGATTCCCACGACCCCGATCCTGGACCCGTCACTCCTCACCTGGACCGATCGCTTGGCGTCGGATTGGCAGAAGATACAGGCCGAATGCGACGCGCTTCTCGCCGAACGCGACGCGATCCCGCCACTGGGCCGTATCGCCTCCTATCACCGTCGCATCGCACCGGACGACAAGTGGCGCAGCTTCTTCTTCGAGGCGCACGGCTACGAGGTGGTCGCCAACCGTGCGCGTTGCCCTGCCACCGCCGCGATGCTCGATACGATCCCGAACCTCGTCACAGCCTTCTATTCGGTGATGGATCCGGGCACCCACGTCCCTCGCCACAGGGGGTTCAGCAAGGGGCTGTTGAATGTGCATCTTGGCCTGCGCATTCCCGGTGAAGCTCAGGAATGCCGCATCCAGGTTGCCGACCAGGACCGTCGCTGGGAGGAAGGCAAGATCCTCATGTTCGACGAAAGCTTTCATCACGAGGTATGGAACGATAGCGATCAGACGCGCGCCGTCCTTTTCATTCAAGTGATGCGACCGATGGGCTGGCGCGGCCGACTGCTGACGCGCGCGACGATCGGTTTCGTCAACCGCACCAAATACGTTCAGCAGGCTCGGCAATCCATTGGCGCAACGCCCAAAGATTCGGCGGCCGGCCAAGAGCGCGTGACCTCGATGCGGCCTCCCGCTCCGCACTTTAGCCGATAATGGGCGGAACACCTCAGCGAGCAGCATCATAGCAATCGGACAGCCCATCGTGCCTCGTCACCGGAAGCGTCTGATTCCTGAGCACTTCGCCTATCGCGTTGACGGTTCCGCATTTCTCGCAATTCAGTCGCAGGCATGGAAGGAAGCAGTCGGAAATCCGTCCCACTACAGGTTCATAACGGGCTGGGCTTGCCTCGATGTCATTTCGTCAGCCTCGCCGAAGTTCGATCTGATCGATCGTCCTATTGGAAGCTGACCGGCGGCGGTTGCTGGCATCTGCTCGAAAGCTGCCCGAGCAATTTCCACCATATCGAGGCGCACCCGGCGCAAGAGGCGACAATTCAAAACCGTCGGCTTGAAGGTAATCCCCATCAGATGATCGGCGTTCCTCAGTGAGCGCGTAACGCTCGCGGAAGGTCGCGTGCACCATGAAGCACGCGAACGATTTGAACTTCTCTGGCGGTGACCAGGAAAAATATTAGGTAGCGACCGTGACGCGCATTGCGCAGGCCAGCTATCAATTCATCGCGACTGGGGAAGCTTTCCGGCCGTTCGGCGATTGTTGCCATCGTCGCTTCAATCTCAACAACAAACGATAGCGCACGCGCTGGATTGTCCAGCGCGATAAAATCGCCGATCAATCAGATCATTCCGTGCGGCCGGTAAAACCCGGTACGTGACCACAATCAGCTCTTTTTAGCATAGCGCGCGCGCAACTCGGCGAAGACATCTTCGGCGGATATGCCGGGACCACTCTCCAACCCATCCTGAATGGCCTTGCGGAGCGATTCGAGGTCACGCCGCTCGATGTCGCGCGCGCGCGCCCACTCCCGAAGAGCCTCACGCACGACCTCACTTGTCGACGCATATTCGCCGCCAGCAACGGTTTGCCTTAACGCCGCAGCCATTTCTGCGGGCATGGTGATAGTCATCCGCTCAATCGCAGACATAAACGGCCTCCAATCAGGATCATCATATATCACACTTATGAGGCTAAGGTTATCGGTGGGTTTGAGAATCCGTTCCATAGCTCTGCGAAGCCCGCTCTCACTTGTAAGAACTGACCGGAAGCTTGGCCGCAGATGACGCCCGATAGCTGCCAGACCAGAGTCGACCAGGGTGGGCCATCCAAGTCACGAAATCCACCAAAAATGGTGAACGGCGGCAGTCGCCGCCGGTGCGGAGACGACGACGACCGCAAACCATGACGCTTTCATGCTGCTCCGCCAACCGACCCCATATCCACTCACCTTGACCGCGTGGGAGAGGCCGCCGGGAGCGAAGGCGGCCATAGAATGCTCGCGCCAGCCATCGGAACATCGCCAGGGCAAGGACTGCTCATCATGGGACATTCCATGCATTCGATTGCAAGCCGAAATCTGGTCTTTCGCCGCACAAAACGATCGTCAGGCGGGCACGATGGAATCGCAGGCTCGGCGGTTTCATCGGCTAGAACCACATACCCAATGGGTCGATGCGGTGCGCGAGATCCGGACTGGGCTCGATGTGCGCCGCGCACCCAAGCGGTAATGGCGGGGCGTTCGTCGGCTTGAACGACAGTCCCCACCATCGCGACACGCTTGTGGGTTGCCGATCACAACCTAAATGGGATGCCTGCAGCAGGAGACGAATGTGACGAAGCTCTCGATCCTCGATCTGGTTCGCGTTCGCGAGAATGGCACGCCGCTGAGCGCGCTCGAGGACAGCCGGTCGCTGGCCCTCCACGCGGAAACCCTGGGCTTCGAGCGCTTCTGGGTGGCCGAGCATCACAATATGCCGGGAATCGCGAGCGCCGCGACCTCCGTCGTGATCGGCTATCTCGCGGAGGCCACCAGCCGTATCCGCATCGGTGCCGGCGGCATCATGCTGCCCAACCACGCGCCGATCGTCATCGCCGAGCAGTTCGGCACGCTGGCCCAACTCTATCCGGGCCGCATCGACCTAGGCCTGGGCCGCGCGCCCGGCACCGACCAGCCGACGATGCGGGCACTGCGCCGATCGCTCGCCAACAGTGACAATTTTCCGCAGGATGTGATGGAGTTGAAGGCCTATTTCGCCTCCGTCCAGCAGCCTGGTCAGATTCAGGCGGTGCCGGCCGCCGGCACCGAAGTCCCGCTCTGGATCCTGGGATCCAGCACCTATGGGGCGCAGCTCGCCGCCCATCTTGGCCTGCCCTACGGTTTCGCCTCGCATTTCGCGCCGGACCTGCTGGGTGACGCGCTCGCCATCTATCGCGCCCGCTTCCAGCCATCCGCCCAAGGCGCGCGGCCCTATGCGATGGTGGGCGTGAACATCATCGCCGCGGAGAGCGACGCGGAAGCGCGACGCCTGGCGACGACGCAGCAGATGTCCTTCACAAACCTCTTCCGGGGCACCCGCGGGCTCAGCCAGCCTCCGATTGATGACATCGAGGACTATTGGTCGCCGATCGAGAAGGCGCAGGCGCAGCGCATGCTGGCGCGGTCGATCGTCGGGTCCCCGGAAACGGTACGGGCAGGACTGGAATCGCTCGTCGCGGAAACGGCGGCGGACGAGCTCATGATCGTGTCCGACATCTACGATCTCGGCGCTCGCAAACGATCGCTGGAGATCGTCGCCGAGAGCCTGCGACCGGTGCGCGACGGGCTCGCCGCCTAGCGCTCGGTCGCTTCGGCATGCATCGGAAAGCAGGGTCGCGGTCGAAAAATCCATCGATCGTCACGTCTTAACATTGGAGCATTCGCCCCAGCGCGCCGCGTTGGACGCCTGCTCGTAGGCCGCCTCACGGTCTCCATCATCTCGAGCGACTTCGCGGTGACGATACCTGCGGCGCAGGGCGGCACCCGACGGCGGTTCGCGCCGTTCGCATGTTGCCTGCCGGCCGGCTTTCCCCAATAGCGGGCTGCCCAGTTCGCCGGAGGAGAGTCTGCACGTGCCGAGGTTGATCGTCTTCACCCGCGAGGGCCAGGAGACCACCGTCGAGGGCGAGACCGGCCTGTCGGTCATGGAGGTGATCCGCGACAATGGCTTCGAAGAGCTGCTGGCGCTGTGCGGCGGCTGCTGTTCGTGCGCGACCTGCCACATGCACGTCGATCCCGCCTTTGCGGACAAGCTGCCGGCGATGAGCGAGGACGAGAACGATCTGCTCGACAGTTCCGATCATCGCGATGCGACCTCGCGCCTGTCCTGCCAGATTCCGTTCAGCGATCCGCTGGACGGCCTGAAGGTGACGATCGCCGCGGAGGATTGAGCGGCGGACCCGGCCGGCCGGATCAGCCGATATCGATGCAGAGATATTTGATCTCGAGATAATCCTCGATGCCGTGGCGCGATCCCTCGCGGCCGAGGCCGGACAGCTTCACCCCGCCGAACGGCGCCACCTCGGTGGAGATGATGCCGGTGTTGATCCCGACGATGCCGCTCTCGATCGCCTCCGCCACGCGCCAGACGAGGCCGAGGTCGCGCGCGTAGAAGTAAGCGGCGAGGCCGAATTCGCTGTCGTTGGCGAGCGCGATCGCCTCCGCCTCGGTCTCGAACTTCACGATCGGCGCGACGGGGCCGAACGTCTCCTCCGCGAGGATGATCATGCCGGATTTCACCCCGGTCAGCACCGTCGGCGCGAAGAAGCGGCCGCCCAGCGCCTCGCCGCCGGTCTCCACTTTGCCGCCCTTGGCGAGCACGTCGTCGACATGCTCCTGCGCCTTGGCGACGGCGGCCTCGTCGATCAGCGGGCCGATCAGCGTGCCCTCCTCCGCGCCGTCGCCGACCTTGAGCTTGCCCACCGCCTCGATCAGCTTCGCCACGAAGGCGTCGTGGATGCCGGCCTGCACGTAGAGGCGGTTGGCGCACACGCAGGTCTGGCCGGCATTGCGGTATTTGGACGCGATCGCGCCTGTCACCGCGGCATCGACATCGGCATCGTCGAAGACGAGGAACGGCGCGTTGCCGCCCAGTTCCAGCGACAGTTTCTTGATGGTCGGCGCGCTCTGGGCGTAGAGCTTGGCGCCGATCTCGGTCGAGCCGGTGAAGGTCAGCTTGCGGACCACCGGGCTGGCGGTGAAGGTCTCGCCGATCGCCGCCGCGCTGCCGGTGATGACGTTGATCAGCCCCTTGGGAATGCCCGCTTCCTCGGCCAGCACCGCGAGCGCCAGCGCGGTGAACGGCGTCTGGCTGGCGGGCTTGAGCACCGTCGCGCAGCCGGCCGCCAGCGCGGGGCCGAGCTTGCGGGTGATCATCGCCGCCGGGAAATTCCACGGCGTGATCGCCGCGACCACGCCGATCGGCTGCTTGAGCACGACGATGCGCTTGCCCGGCAGGTGGCCGGGCACCGTCTCGCCATAGACGCGCTTGGCCTCTTCGGCGAACCATTCGATGAAGCCCGCGGCATAGGCGATCTCGCCCCTCGCCTCGGCCAGCGGCTTGCCCTGCTCTCGGGTGAGGATGCGCGCCAGCGGCTCCTGATGCGCCATGATGAGATCGAACCACGTGCGCAGCAGGTCGGCGCGTTCCTTGGCCGTCCGCGCCGCCCAGACCGGCATCGCGCGTTCGGCCGCATCGATCGCCGCCTGCGCTTCGCGGGCGCCCAGCTTCGGCACGCGGCCGATCGTCTTGCCGGTGGCGGGATTGTCGACATCGATCCAAGCATCGGCGGTGTCGATCCAGCGGCCGTCGATGAAGCAGGCTTCACGGAACAGGCGGGTTTCATCGAGCATGACGATCGATCCTTGCAGCCAGCGATCCCGTCGCGCGGGCACGGGACGACGTCGCTTAGACACGCGGTGGAGGCTTCGCAATCGCTTAGCTCGACTTTGTACGATTAGGTGGCGAAGCATAGTGCGTTGGCCATACGTACGAGGCGCGACGGAGGAATAAACTGCGGTTTCCGATTTGGCGGGGAGTGCGAATTAATGTCGCCGACCCAGAGCTGGAGACGGACAGCGCCGATGGCATCGCTGAATGTCAGGCTGGTCTTGCGATACCATGCAGCGGCGTAAGGCGCGCTTGTGCCGGTCAGAAGATCGCATGCCCAAAGAGAGACCAGGCTATAGAAACCGAGCAGCGCCGGTGTGGTCCGAGTGATCGCTTTGTCGGTCCATTGCCGCTGTGTCTCGACGCCCAGATGAGCGCGCGTTTCTGCGAAGGTAACTTCGATCTGCCATCGGCGGACATAGAGCGCGACGATGTCGGCGGGCTTGAAGGTGATGTCCGTGCTGAAAAAAGCTTGCGGATCGCGCTTTTCATCAGGGTCGCGGACCAGGACCCATCGGACTGGCAGGACCGGGGTGCCCGGTCTGTACCACAAGGCGACCCCCGATGTGATCTCGAGCGCCTTGCCGCTGGCATGGCCATACCAGGCCGACACGAAGATCCTGGTCCAGCTCGTCGTCGGGTTGGACAACAGAGTTTTCAGCTTCGGCAGCTGTGAGCCTTTTTGCGCCGGCCGCCCGCGCGAAGATGTGGTTCTCACGGGGGGCGGTGCGAACAGGTTGGCATCCAATCGCAGACGGCTGATGAGCGTCGCCCTTCGAACGATGGCATGTGCGAGTTCATGGACAGCGAAACTGCTGTCGCCGATGAAGATGATCTGACGACCCGGCAACCAGCGAGACAGTTGCAATACGCCTTGCCGGGCCCAGTCGGTCAGCAGCTTGTGGCGACAGCCGCGCCCCCGGTTCGATCGCTCCGAAGGGGCGAGCAACGTCAGAACCGGTAAAGCCTTGATAAGGCTGGTCCATGACACCGGCGTAAGCACCATGAAGCTCAACCAGCGCAGTCCGCTGGCTTTGACGAAATGGCCGTGGCTGGAGCGGACCGGGTCCCGGTAAATTCCCCGTGCTGTGATCCGACGACCCCATCGACGTTCGATGGTGTCGTCCATACCGATCACAACAGGGCCGTCGGGCACGAGCCGTTCGACTACAAGGCCCAACAGTCGTCTGGCGACAGCACGGGAACTCCAGCAAGCGCGGTTCAGGATCTGATGATAGCTGGCAAAGTTGCCGGCCTCGGCTCGGCCGGTCATCCGCAGACAGGATGTGACCGTGCGCTTGCCTGTCGCCAGCAGTGCCCCCATCACCAGAACAAGCACATGCTCCCAGCTGGGAGCCGTGAAACACGGCCGCAACGGCCGCAGCCACCGGCGCAGTATCAGAGGAGCGGGATCGCCGATGACGGCCGTGGTCTGGTCGAGCATCCCATGCTTCGAATCCCGACCGACGCACGCTGCAACGCTATGACGGTTGCCATGCGCCGAGCTGAATCGGATATGCCGTGACCCGACGACAGCCGAGGGTCAGGCGATGAAGGACGACGAAATCGCCCAGCGGATCGAGGCGTTCGACGCAGCCAATGGCGGCGGCGTGGGTTGGTACAGGGACAAGGGTGCTTACCACCTCTACCTGCTGACAACCGAGGCTCCGATCGCGCGCCTCACGCCGGTCGGCGCAAGCGACGAAGTTCGCCTGGGCTACTGGTCACATCGACGAAAATGGGAAGACATCGACGACATGGGCGGCTGCGTCCTGCCCCTCGATCAGGCCCTCGATCACATCGCGAACAACGGCGT
>Ga0105240_10010394_pt1 | contig 13081 bp, 13 predicted proteins | sample KBSC54metaG_FD_80426 | JGI IMG/M metagenome (GOLD analysis project Ga0105240, IMG submission 80426) | Corn rhizosphere microbial communities from Kellogg Biological Station, Michigan, USA - KBS C5-4 metaG | ecosystem: Host-associated > Plants > Roots > Rhizosphere > Soil | place: Michigan, USA... | reverse complement strand
GATTCTTTCGGGTACTTGGGCGGGATCTTCTCGTTGAACTGGATATCTGCCGTTGCGCCCTGCGCGGCTTTTTGCGTGGCCGCCTGCGCCACCATCACGCTGCAGCTCATCAGCAGGCCAAGGACGAGATAACCGGCACGACGGCGCGAAACACTGAAAGCAACCTGCTGGATCATGAGTAAACGCTCCTTCAATTGAGGCTGGTCGAGCCACGGGGTGATGGCCGGCGCAAACGACATGCCGGTGCTGTTCAACAAGGTGTGTGCGTATTGGCTGCGTTGTTCGGGCGCATCGCGCAAGCTGCGCTCGTCGCAGGCCAGTTCCTGGTCCAGGCGAAAGCGTGGCAAGGCAAGCCATGCCAAAGGGTGGAACCAAAGCAGCGTGAACATCAGTTCGGCAATGAGGCTCCACCACGCGTCGCCGCGGCGCAGATGGGTCAGCTCGTGACGTATCACGCAAGCGCGTTCGTCGGCATCGAAGCGCTGGAGAAAATCCGCCGGTAGCAGCAATCGGGGACGCAGGGCCCACAGCACCGCCGGGCCTTGTTCGGCGATGCGGATGCGCCGCAAGGGAAAGCCCTGCAGCATCGGCAATAGTGCTGCCGTCGTTGTGGCATCGGGTCTGCGGCCCTGCCTGAGCAGAAGCACGTAATGAACAAGCAGCCGCGCGAGGCAGGCCACGACACCAGCCAGCCATAGCGCGCCAAGACCAAGCGTGGTGATGGTCGAAGGCATGCTGGCAGCTAACGCTGCCGCTCCATCGGGCATCACGCGCACCGTGGGCAATGCGGTCGCCAACGGTGTCGTGGGAAGCCAGGGCAGCAGGCAGAAAAGCGGTGGCAGGATCCATAGCGCGAATGCTGGCGAAGCACCGAAAGCGTGTCGCAGCGGGCGTCGCAGCAGCAGGACGAGCAGCAATCCCAGCGTGCTCCAGGGCAACAGATGCCACAGAATGTCGTTCATCTCAGCGCCCCTTTTTTTCGATGTCGTCGACCAGCTTGCGCAGCTCGGCGATGTCCTTGGCCGAGAGCTTTTCATGGCGCGTAAAGTGCGCCAGCAAAGGTGTCACCTTGCCGCCGAACACGCGGTCGAGCAGGCTGCGGCTTTCCTGTTGCTGCCAGGCTTCGCGCGTCAGCACCGGCGCATAGATGTAACGCCGGCCATCGCGTTCTGCAGTAACCGCACCCTTGCCGAGCAGGCGGTTAAGCAAGGTGCGTATCGTTTTCTCGTGCCAGCCGGTGGGCTCGCGCAAGGCTTCGACGATCTCTTCGGACGTGCGTGGCGCGGCCTGCCACAGCACGTCCATCACACGCGCTTCTGCTTCACTGATAGCTGTCATGGTGTAGTCGCATCGATATGGAGTTTGCGTTCGCTCAGGAGCCGGCCATCGACATCGATCGCGGTCAGGTTGTAATCGCCGGGGCCGAGATAAAGCGAGCTGACGCTGTCGGGCACCATGAACGCGACCCGGTCGGCGGCGGTGGCGTTGTCCGCTTCGCTGGCGTAGTGCGCTTCGACCAGGCATGGCACCTTCTTGTCGCACATTGCCGTTGTGATCAGGCGCGACTGTCGCTTGCCATCCAGGGTGAGCCAGCCTGGTCGACGGCGATGATCCATGGGCGGCAGCAGCACGCTGACATCGTGCAGGCGCGGGTCGGTGCTCCATACGGTGCCATCATGTCGGCTGACCAGTACGCTGGGGACGTCGGGATGAAAGTCGACCGTCAACTGGCGATAGGCTTCATTGTTGCCGCGGCCGCCGATATCTCGCAGTTGCGATTGATCGATCGATAGCGGGTCGATGCCAGTCAGGCGCTTGAGATGAACTGCCATCGGCACGATGTCGCTACCGAAGTTGCCCGATCCCTTGTCGATATGCGCGTAGCCCGAATGCACGAACAGTTTGGCTTGCGGATCGCGGAGAAATACCCGGCGATACAGATTGTCCGCCTGACCCTGTTCGCGTTCGGCCGTGGAGGATCCGGGCGATTCGTACGCAACGACGATAAAGCCCAGGCGGATGGCCTCGCGTACGATTTCGCCATAGACCGGCTCGTTCAAATAGGGGCTGCCGCCGACCACCGGGTAGCCGCGCTTCATCAACTCGGTGTCTTTGTCGTCCAGCGCTTCGGCGGCGAAATAAGTGAAGCCCAGTTTGCGCAACCGCGGCAGCAACTTCAGGGTCAGCTCGCGAGTATGTGCATCGTGGTGCACTTCGTTGATCATCACCAAACGGCGATTGGCAGCCAGACGGGTAATGGCATCGGCGGCGTCCTCCGCCCGCCAGCTAGCCGGCCCTGGCAACTTGACCGGGTCGATCTCTACCCGCACGCGGTTGTCGAAGGGAAAGTCGCGCACCGCCTCGTCGTACAGCCCCAACTGGTTCTCCAGCGTCGCGGCCAATTGCTGGCCGACGATCCACTGCTTCTCCGTCAGCCTAGGCAATTGATCGGACAGGTATTTGTAGCGCGTCAGGTCGTTCTTCATCGGCTCCATGTCGCTCAGCAGGTCGCGCGCCGAGTTGATGTCCTTGGCGAACGTGGCCTGCGCCGGCATGGCCATAGCGGTTGGAGCAAGTTGGCTGGCGAAAGCGATCATGGCAAGGATTACGTGTGTAGTCCGAAATGAAATTACATCTGTAATTCTCATTTTGCAAGCTCCCCTGGGGATGAGGTTGCCTAACGCGCCGCTACAATGAGCGGATGGATGCTTCGCGTAGTGATGTGCTTGTTCTGGGCGGTGGTGTTATTGGCCTCGCTTGTGCGCTCTATTTATTGAAGGCGGGCGTATCCGTTCGCCTGCTGGAGCAAGGTACGCCAGGTAGCGGCAGTTCGCATGGGAATTGCGGCACGATTACCCCCAGTCACGCTGCCCCCCTGGCCATGCCCGGGATGATCTCGGTAGCCATGCGCTCCATGCTACGAGCGGACGCGCCGCTTTACCTCAATCCCCGTGTCGACCTTGATCGTGCGCGCTGGATGCTCGGCTTCGCCCGGCGCTGCAATTGGCGCGATTTCCATCACGCCGCCGCCGCACGCTCGGCGATCCTGCAACGCTCGCGCCGCCTGATCGGACAGCTGATCGAGCAGGAGGGCCTGCACTGCGAGTTTGTCGAACGTGGCGAGCTCTATGTCTATCGCACCCACAAGCTGCTGCACGCGGACGAGCGCCACCATGCCGCGGTATTGGACAAGCTCGGTGTGGAAGTACGCCGGCTGCATGGCGACCAGATCGCCGGCATGGAGCCGGCCCTAAAGCCGGGGATCGTAGGCGGCCTGTATCACCCCGATGATGCACAGCTCAGGCCGGACCGCTACGTGGCCGAGTTGGCGCGGCGCGTGCGCGAGCTGGGTGGTGTCATCGAAAGCGGTGCGCGCATCGATCAGTTCGGTACCCAGGAAGGTCGGATCAGCCATGTCCGCACGACGCGCGGTGTCTTCTATGGCGACCGTATCATCATGGCGCTGGGTGCGTGGTCGCCGTTGATGGGCAAGGAACTGGGGCTACGCCTGCCGATGCAGCCGGGAAAGGGTTATTCGCTCACCTACAGCCGCCCCGCACGGGTGCCGCGCCACGCGATGGTGCTGCGCGAGGCAGCCGTTTGCGTCACCACCTGGGGCAGTGGCTTTCGCCTGGGTAGCACCATGGAGTTTTCCGGTTACGACGAAGGCCTGAATCAGATCCGGCTGAATGCACTTCGCCGTGCCGCCGCTGAAAGCCTTCACGAACCGGTAGGGCCGGAACTTCAGGAAGAGTGGTGGGGCTGGCGTCCGATGAGCATGGATGAGATTCCGATCATCGGTCCAAGCACGCGTTGGTCCAACCTGAGCCTGGCCACCGCGCACGGCATGCTGGGCATCAGCATGTCGACGGCGACCGGCGAGCTGATCGCCGCGCAGTTGACTGGCACCACGCCCCAGATCGATGCGACACCTTACGCGCCTGCGCGTTTCGGTCTTTGAAGGAATCTGCGCTCCTACAAAAACTCAGGAGGTTGCTTTGGTGCATTCTGAGCATTGACGCACACTTAAAGCCCACGCCATTAACGTGCAAGCCATGAACAGGAGACATCGATGGCCGAGAGTTTCGATTTGATCGTATTGGGCGCGGGCTCGGGCGGTTTGGCCACCGCCATACGCGCAGCACGCCATGGTGCGCGTGTTGCGATGCTCGATCCTGGCATGCTCGGGGGCACCTGCGTCAACGTCGGCTGTGTGCCCAAGAAGGCGTTGTGGTTTGCCGCGCAGTTGGCCTACGCACAGGAACTGGCGGGTGAGTACGGGTTTTCTTCGACGCCAGGTTCGTTCGACTGGGAACATTTTCGCCAGCTGCGGGCGGACTATATCGATGGCATCAAGGGGCGCTACCAGAAGCGGCTTGACGAAGTCGGTGTGCATTGGCGTCGCGAAGCAGGGCGCTTCGTATCCAACAACACGATCGCTACCGGCAGCGGCGACGAGCTGAGCGCAACGCAGATCGTGATCGCAACCGGTGCGCGCCCGCATCGCATCGACGTACCGGGTTTCGAGCTGGGGCTGATCTCCGATGACATGTTTGCCTTGCGCGAGCAACCCAGGCGCATCGGGATCGTCGGTGGTGGGTATATCGCGCTGGAATTCGCCGGCCTGCTGAATGCCCTGGGCAGCGAAGTGACGGTGCATGCGCGCGGGCGCCTCCTGGGTGGTTTCGATACCGAAATGGTCGACGGGCTTGAGCAGCGCATGACGTCGCAGGGTGTCCGGTTCAGCCGTGACGTTCGTGTGCGCGGCCTGCGTCAGGTCGACGGCCAGTTGATGCTCGATGATGCGAACTCCGGTGATTGCGGGCCGTACGATGCATTGCTCTGGGCCATCGGGCGCGTGCCCAATACCGAGTCGCTGGATCTGGACGCTGTGGGCGTCAAGCTCGGCAAGCACGGTCGTATCCTGGTCGATGCCTGGCAAAACACCAATGTGCCCGGTATCAGTGCCGTCGGCGACGTATGCGAAAACCGCGAGCTGACTCCCGTTGCCGTCGCGGCGGGTCGTCGTCTTGCCGATCGCTTGTTTGGTGGCAAGCCCGATGCGCGACTGGAGCACAAGCACATTGCCAGCGTGGTATTCGCCGAGCCGCCGCTGGCCATGGTAGGGATGACCGAAGAGCAGGCCAGGGCCATGCACGGTACGGATGTGCGGGTCTACCGCACGCATTTCTCGCCGATGCAATGGGCGGTCGCCAAGCATCCCGGGCAGACGCTGATGAAACTGGTCTGTGTCGGTGCGGATGAGCTGGTCGTGGGAATTCACGTGCTCGGCCTGGGGGCCGAGGAGATGATGCAGGGCTTTGCCGTCGCGATGAAACTGGGTCTACGTAAGCGCGACCTTGACGACACTGTGGCGATCCACCCGAGTTCGGCCGAAGAACTCGTACTGATGACTTAAACTTCCATCATGACGACACATACCCTGCATCGCGGCACTACGCCGCTACTGATCAGCCTGCCGCATGATGGCAGCTACATTCCGCCCGATATCGCCGAACGCATGACGCCGCGGGCGCAGCGCTCCATCGATACTGATTGGCATGTCGGCACGTTGTATGGGGACTTGGCGCGGCAGCTTGGCGCCAGCGTGATCAAGCCGCTTGCCTCGCGTTACGTCGTCGATTTGAATCGACCGGCCGATGGGCATGCGCTGTATCCGGGACGCAAGGAAACCGGCCTGGTATCCACTATCGGTTTCGACGGTGAGCCCTTGTATCTGGACGGCGCCGAGCCGGACGAGAAGGAAATTCAACGGCGAGTAAATGATTTTTGGAAGCCCTACCACCAGGCGCTGGCGCAGGAAGTTGCGCGCCTGCGCCACGAGCATGGCCGCGTGGTGTTGTGGGAGGGGCATTCCATTCGCAGCCATGTGCCGATGCTGTTCGATGGGCAACTCCCGGATTTCAACCTTGGGACAGCGGAGGGTGTGAGCTGTGGAGCTGCTCTGCAGCAGCGTCTGGAGGCGGCTCTAAAGGCGCAGTCGCGCTACACCTTTGTGGTCAATGGGCGCTTCAAGGGCGGCTACATTACGCGCCAATTTGGGCGTCCACAGGATGGGGTCGAGGCGGTCCAGCTGGAGTTGGCGCAGCTCAACTACATGGACGAGGACAGCCTGGCTTATGACGAAGAAAAGGCGGCGCAAACCCAGGTAGTGATTCTGCAGTTGCTTCAGTGCTGCCTGGCGGAGGCGTAAGAAAATGCGGGTCGAGCGCCGGCTTTTGGAAAGTCAATCGCTCCATGGTGAGAGCCTGGGTTGCAGGCACAAAAAATCCCGTTTCTCAACGTAAAAACCGGTGCTATGTTGGTGTCGTCGCGCCGCCCGAGCATGCCGGGTTCCGGCCGGGTCCGCGGCACTCAAACGCCCGAGGCATACCACCATGCGTAAACTTGCGATCGCTCTCATGCTCGTCGCCGGTGTGGCTCTTTCCGGTTCGGTGATCGCCGCCACCGCGCCTGCTCCCGCCACCGGTCATCACACGGTGCTGGCGAAAAAGTCCGCCACCAAGCATCACCAGAAACAGCACCACCACAAGGCGGCCAAGGCAGCGAAGACGGCATAAGCCGGTTCCGCGTTCCAATGCACATTGAAAACCCCGACAGCGTTGCTGCCGGGGTTTTTATTTGCGCGATGAAGGTCAATCAAACGACGCGACGCACTTCAGCTCGATGGCGATCGGCGTGGGCAGGGCAGTTATGCCGAGCGTCGTGCGTGCAGCGTCGACGCCGACGAAGTACTCGGCATAAAGACGATTGTAGCTTGGAAAGTCACGAGCCATGTCCGTGAGATACACGGTCACATCGACCAGGTTTTCCCAGCGTGCACCGGCCGCTTCGAGCACGGCGCGGACATTGGCGAATACCTGCCTGCACTGCGCTTCGATGTCATACGCCACCAGCGCGCCCTGCGCGTCGAGGACGTTTCCGGGAATGACGTTGTCCGAAGGCTGTCGCGGACCGACGCCGGAAAGAAACAGCAAATTGCCGACGCGGCGCGCATGCGGATAGGCGCCTACCGGCGCCGGTGCCGTCGTGGTGCGAATGATGTCGCTCATCGCTCCGTCCCGGGTGCGACAAGCAGGCGCTCGATCGCGTGCTCATAGGAGGAGCGTGTGCTTTCGCGCGAATTCACATGCAGATCCAGGTCCTTGATGCGGCCGTCGTACAGGCTATAGCACCAGGCATGTACCGACAGTTGCTGGCCACGCTCCCAGGCGTCCATCACCGTGGTGGTCTGGCACACGTTGATGACTTGTTCGATCACGTTGAGTTCGCACAGGCGCGAATTGCGCAAATGCATCAGATCCATCCCCGCCAACATATCGGCATGCTTGATCGCGACATCGCTGACATGCCGCAACCAGTTGTCGACCAACCCCAGCCGCCGATCGTCCAGCACGGCCTGGATACCGCCGCAGCCGTAATGTCCGACGACGAGAATATGTTCGACTTTCAGCACATCGACGGCAAACTGGATGGCGCTGAGGCAGTTGAGGTCCGAATGCGAGACCACGTTCGCGACATTGCGCTGGACAAAGATTTCGCCAGGCGGCAAGTCGACGATCTGCGTGGCGGGTACGCGTGAATCGGAGCAGCCGATCCAAAGATATTTGGGCGCCTGTTGCTGCGCGAGGCGTTCGAAAAAGCGCGGGTCCTGCTCGCGCACCGACGCGGACCAGATGCGGTTACTGTCGAGCAGGGGTTGCAGTGGGTTGGTCACGATAGCGATCTCAATAGCGAATGCAGATATTTTTAGGCTCGGTAAAGAAGCGCAGCGCTTCCTCGCCACCTTCGCGGCCCAGGCCCGATTGTTTGGTGCCGCCAAAGGGCGTGCGCAGGTCGCGCAGCAGCCAGCAGTTGATCCAGACGATGCCGAAATCGAGCTCGGCGCCCACGCGATGCGCGCGAGAAAGATCGGTCGTCCATAGCGATGCGGCCAGGCCGTAACCGGTGCCGTTGGCGATCGCGATGGCGTCGGCCTCGTCGTCGAATGGAATCAGGCTGACGACCGGGCCAAAGATTTCCTGTTGATTGGTGATGGCATCCGGGGCGAGGCCTTCGATCACCGTCGGCGCCACGTACCAGCCATCGGCGCAGCGACCATCCAGTTGCACGGCATGCCCGCCGCAGGCTATGTCGCCGCCTTCCTCGCGCGCCTGCGCGATGCAACCCATGACCTTGTCAAAATGCGGCTGGGATACCAGTGCGCCCAGATCGCTGTTGGCTTCATTCGGATCGCCGACACGCAAGGCGCGCACACGATCCAGGTAACGTTCGCGGAAATTCGCATAGATCGAGCGCTGCACCAGCAATCGCGAGCCGCACAGGCAGATCTCGCCCTGATTGGCAAAACCCGAACGCACGATGGTGTCGAGATTCGCATCGCTCAGTTCTGCATCCGCAAAAACAATCGCCGGGTTCTTGCCGCCGAGTTCCAGCGACACTTTCTTAAATTGCGTGGCCGTTGCTGCGGCGATCGTCTCGCCCGTGCGTGTGCTGCCGGTAAAGGACACGGCCTTGATCTGTCGATGCTCGACCAGCGGTTGGCCCACACTGGGGCCGCGTCCTTGCACGATATTGAATACGCCCGGCGGCAGACCGGCTTCGATGCTCAGTTCGCCGAGCCACGCGGCCGTACAGGGCGTTATCTCCGATGGCTTGGCAACGACCGCATTGCCTGCCGCCAGTGCTGGAGCGATCTTCCAGGTGAACAGGTACAACGGGAGATTCCACGGACTGATACAGCCGACGACGCCCAGCGGCTGGCGTAGTGTGTAGTTGATTGCGCCCAGCTCCATCGCGTGCGACTGGCTGCTCCAGGACATGATGGCCGAGGCAAAGTAGCGGAGATTGCTGACGGCCCGTGGAATATCCAGGCTCCGCGCCTGCGCCAGCGGCTTGCCGCTATCGCGCGATTCGAGCGCGGCGAACTCGTCCATCCGTGCTTCGACCAGGTCGGCGAGGCGATGCAGGAGGCGGCTGCGAACGTCGGCGGGTGTGGCAGCCCAGGCTGGGGCGGCGCGGCGCGCCGCAGCGACAGCTGCTTCAACGTCGCTCGCATCCGAATCGGGGCATTGCGCAAATACCGCTCCGGTTGCCGGTTCGAACACGTCCAGCCAGTGGTTGGCGCGCGGTGCTTCAAGGCGACCGTCGATAAGATTGGCGAGGCGCTTGGGTGACATCGCACAAGCTTATAGGCTGCGTGGCGAGAATGCACCGGACGCCTGCGTACAGCCGTCCAGTCGTCGATCAGCTCAGCGAACGCGTACGCCCGCCATCCACGGCGATGCTGACACCATTCACATACGCCGCTGCCGGCGTGCTGAGGAAGGCGATCACCGAGGCCACCTCGGACGGGTCGCCAAAACGACGTGCCGGAACCGCGGCCAGCATGCCCGTGGCGACTTCTTCGGCGCCACGCCCGCTGCTCGATGCCTGCCCTTGCAGCAGGCTGTTCAAGCGATCGGTACGCGTATAGCCGGGCAGTACGTTGTTGACCGTGATGCCATCCGGGCCGAGCTCACCGGCCAGGGTCTTCGACCAACCGGCCATTGCCGCGCGCACCGTATTGGATACACCCAGGTTGGCGATCGGTTCCTTGACCGAGGTGGAAATGACGTTGACGATGCGGCCGTAGTGGCTATTGCGCATGCCCGGCACGAAAACCTGCACCAGCGACTGGGCAGCGAGCAGATGCTGCCGGAAGGCCGCCTCGAACGCTTCGGGCACCGCGGTGATCGCCGGGCCGGCAGGTGGGCCACCGGTGTTGTTGATCAGGATATGGACCGGATTGCCCGCGGCGACATCCGCGGCCACGGCGAGCAGGGCGGCAGTGTCCAGCATGTCGGCCGTGCGCCAGCCGTGCTGTTGGTCGGCATGCTTGCGCGGCAATTGCTCGACGAGTTCTTTCAGCGCATCGGCCGACCGTGCAAGCACGGTGACGTTCGCGCCAAGCTCTGCCAGCTCGATGGCAGTAGCGCGGCCGATACCTTGCGATGCACCGCAGACAAAGGCGTGGCGTCCGGTCAGATCCAGTTGCATGAAAGACTCCTCGCCGTGGGTTTCAGCGCGCGGACCACTGCAGCGCCAGGGCGCCGAACCAGCATATCCATGCGAACCATGGAGCGTATCGCCAAACCCGTCGCCACTGGGTGACGGCGTTATCTTCGAGTGCGGGCAGCACGGGCGAACGCAGCGCCAGTTGCAGGCGCATCCATATCCGCACGATACCGACTTTGCCGCCGCCCTCGGGCACGGCAATGATGCTCCACTCGTGCGGATGGCGGACGCGCAGCAGCGAAGCAATACGCACCTGCGCGACAAAGTGCAGCAGAAAGAAGATCACGCCCACCAGCAACAGAGACAGATAGACGCCGATCATGGCTTGGTGCTGCCGCCGCTACTCGTGCTGGACGAGGACGAGCTGTCGTTCGTCTTGGCGGAGTTGCTGGTCGAGTCGGACCACAACGGCACGGGAATGACATCGCGCAGCGTCTTGAGCACGCCATCGCCTGCCGGCGCCTTGCCGCATACCGCATTGTCGACGGCGCTCGCATAGGCTTTGTCCATTATGCCGACCCACAACACGCCATCGGGACCGTGGGGAATCTTGAAGCTGCCCGCTGCGCTCATGTTGACCGGCGCTTCGGCGGAGAAGGCCGCAGGCGACTGTTCCCAATAGGTATTGGCGGCCTGCTGTGCGGCCGAGCTGAATACGACGATGTAGCGCGCCTTGGGGTCCTTGACGTCGAAGCTGCCGAAGGCGCCGGTGGTGTCGCTGCTCCAGCCCACGTGCTCGCAAAGGGTGACATCCTTTTGTTCGCCCACAGGCTGGAACGCTTCGTCGAGCAGGACGATGGTGGGTGCAAACAGATAGCTGCTGCGCAACCAGCGACCGTTCAATTCGGATTTCACGCCGACACGATACGGCAGCTTGCCGTCCGCGGGCAGGCGGAAACTCAGGAAGTAACTACGCTGGCCGTTGAGGCTGAAGACCGAGCTGCCCGGGCCGAGCTCGAATTTCTTCGGGCTCCAGGGCAGCTGGCTCTGATAGGAGAAGTCCGCAAAGCTGGTGCAGCAGGGCGTGGCGTCTTGCAGCGTCTTCTTGGCCAGGTCGAGTTGGCCAGTCGGGTTTTCCGGTGGCCGCAGATTGGGCGGCACCAGCTTTTTGACGCTATGGCAGCCGCCCAGCAGCGCAGTGAGCAGAATCGTGGCGAAAACGACCGGGTAGCGATGGCGCATGGATACGATGTCTAGAATTCGGCTGTCCCTGCCGCACGTGGATAAGGAATGGCGTCGCGGATATTCGACAAGCCACAAACATAAACCAGCAGGCGCTCAAAGCCGAGCCCGAAGCCTGCGTGCGGTACCGTGCCGTAGCGACGCAGATCACGATACCAGCCATAAGTGGCCGTATCGAGACCGAACTGGGCCATGCGGCGGTCCAGATAGTCCAGGCGTTCTTCGCGCTGTGCGCCACCGATGATCTCGCCGATGCCCGGCGCGAGCACATCCATGGCCGCAACGGTCTTTTCGTCGTCGTTCAAACGCATGTAGAACGCCTTGATCTGTTCGGGGTAGTTCATAACGACCACCGGACGGCCGATATGTTTCTCGGCAAGGTAACGCTCGTGTTCAGTTTGCAGGTCGATACCCCATGCCACCGGGAATTCGAACTTCTGCCCCGATTTTTTCAGGATATCGATGGCGTCGGTGTAGTCGATGCGCTCGAACGGCTGCGTAATAAAGGTTTCAAGGCGGGTAATTGCCTCGGGCAGTACGCGTTCGGCGATGAACGCCATGTCGTCCGGGCGCTCTTCCAGTACCGCCTTGAAGATCGCCTTGAGGAAAGCCTCGGCGCAATCGGCATCGGCGGCCAGGTCGGCAAAGGCGATTTCCGGCTCGATCATCCAGAACTCGGCCAAATGGCGCGGGGTATTGGAGTTTTCCGCGCGGAAGGTCGGGCCGAAGGTGTAGACCTTGCTCATCGCCAGCGCGTACGCCTCGACGTTGAGCTGGCCGGACACGGTAAGAAACGCTTCGCGGCCGAAGAAGTCCTTGCGAAAATCGATCTTGCCCTTGTCGTCGCGCGGCAGGTTGGCCAGGTCCAGCGTGGACAGGCGGAACATGTCGCCGGCGCCCTCGGCGTCGGAAGTGGTGATGATCGGGGTATTGATCCAGAAGAAGCCCTGTTCGCTCAGGTGGCGATGGATCGCCATCATCATCGTGTGGCGGATGCGGGTCACCGCGCCGAACAGGTTGGTGCGCGGACGCAGGTGGGCGACCTCGCGCAGGAATTCCATCGAGTGGGCTTTGGGCTGGATCGGGTAGGTCTCCGGGTCGTCGACCAGGCCGGTCACCACGACATCTTCGGCCTGCAACTCGAAGCTTTGGCCCTTGCCCTGTGAGGGCACCAGAATGCCGGTCACGATCACGCCGGCACCACTGGTCAGGTGTTTGACTTCCGTTTCGTAGTTCCCCAGCGTGGCTGGCACTACCGCCTGGATCGGGTCGAAACACGAGCCATCGGTCACATTGACGAAGGATAGGCCGGCCTTGGAATCTCGCCGCGTACGGACCCAGCCGCGCACGGTTACCTTGGTACCGGCTTCGAGCTTGCCGGAAAGAGCCTGTTTGACGCTAACCACCGTCATGGATTGAAACTCCTGCTGGGCGCCGCAATGTTGGCGCGTATGGGCAAACCGGCATCATAATGGAGCCCCCGTCCGCATCGCGACGGTTTTGGGCCGCAAGGCCGACATAAAGCACACACTTTTATCTATGAGCATCTCGATCACTCCCGCCGCCAACGAACGCATGCGCCAGTTCCTGAGCACCACGCCAGGCGCTACCGGCGTACGTTTCGGCGTCAAGCGCACCGGCTGCTCCGGCTTTGCCTATGTGGTGGATCTGGCCGAAGCGGTCAGCGCCGAAGACAGCCTGGTCGAGGTCGATGGCGTTCCCCTGATCGTCGACAGCAAGAGCCTGCCGCTGGTCGACGGCACGGTGATCGATTTCCAGCGCCAGGGCCTGAATGCCGCGTTCGTGTTCCATAACCCGAATG
>Ga0105240_10010392_pt1 | contig 13082 bp, 14 predicted proteins | sample KBSC54metaG_FD_80426 | JGI IMG/M metagenome (GOLD analysis project Ga0105240, IMG submission 80426) | Corn rhizosphere microbial communities from Kellogg Biological Station, Michigan, USA - KBS C5-4 metaG | ecosystem: Host-associated > Plants > Roots > Rhizosphere > Soil | place: Michigan, USA... | reverse complement strand
GATTGGGACAGCGTGTTGTAGAAGCGCAGCGGCATAGAAGTTGTGGGGAAATTCAATCGTACCAGAGTAGACCGGAAGAGGTTAGCGAACCGAGCCCGGCTTAATCGCGGGACCGCATGGAGCGGGCGATCATACCCAGGCCTCCGACTAGCAGCACCAGCATCACGATGGTGTTGAAAAGACTGGTGGGCTGAAAGTAGATGTGCATGTTAGCGATTACACCGGCCACGATGAACAGCGCCCCGGCGGCGGTGAGCAACCAGCCGATTACGCTCTTGCCGTTCCAGAAGATCAGTGCGATACCGATCAACATGGGTATCAAGGTGATACCAAAAGTACTGCCGCCATAAAAGCTCCAGTACGATCCGACTACCGCGACCTGATTGGTCAATAGATAAGCGCCGAGGCAGGCCATGGCAAAGCCTAAGAGAAAGTGACCGATGCCGCCGGGCGTGCCGCCGACGTCATTGAAACTACGGTCCGCCATAAGTTCGAGAATACCAGAACCAGTTTTCCAAAGAACGGGTAATTTCGACTGACCATGTGAGTAAGAAGTACGCAATCATCCCCAGCTTTCACGCGCGTGCAATGACTTAGAGGGACTGGCCAAAAAGTTGCTAAAAAGTTTCTGATAACGTTACAGCCTCTTCTGCTCTCTCACGCCGAGTCCTTGCAGAATCTGATAAGGAGAGGACATAAAAGGAGATCTGCATGGATAGAGCAGCCACCGACCGTCGGCGCGCCACTCGGTACGGCGTCCGCCTTCCGGTGCGTTACCACGTTTCCCAGAAGGGTAGCATTGCCCGCTCTGGAACCGGACTCACACTGGATATGAGTTCCACGGGCGTGAGCTTCCGCTGCCGTAAACCGCTTCCCGAAGGCGCGCACATTGAGATGGTCATCGACTGGCCGGCCCGATATGGAGACATGTACCCAGTCGATCTGCTGATCACGGGTTTTGTGGTCCGCAGCGACCAGCACCATTCGGCCGTTCGGATGACCTCGCGCAAGTTCCGGGTGGCAGAGGCGCCGGAAGAATCGATCCGCGTATCTGCCTAGGGCAGCCGGATCGGCAGTCCGATTCCAGATATCTGATTCAGTTGCACTTCCCTGAGCGAATTCAGTTGCCGCTTCGCCGCGCAGCCGCGTCGAGGGACACCGGAATGGCGCGCTGCAGTGCGTATCGTACTGCGGTCCGAGCTGTCGGTGTTGTACCATAATGAGTTATTCATGAAGGCCTTACTGGAATCGCTCCAGCCAGGGCAGAAGGACTGGGATCTGGCCCAGGCGATCGATCCTGCCCGTCTGCCTGCGCATATCGCGATTATCATGGACGGAAATGGGCGTTGGGCCGGCCGCCGGCGCTTGCCGCGAGTGGCGGGTCACAAGGCCGGTATCGGACCCGTTCGTTCCACTGTGGAAACGTGCGCGCGCCTCGGCGTGAAAGCCCTGACTCTGTACGCCTTCTCGGTGGAGAACTGGAAACGTCCGCGGCACGAAGTGGAGACGCTCTGGCGGCTCCTCCGTTTTTACCTGAATCAGGAACTACCCGAACTGCAGAAGAACGACATCCGGCTGCAGGCGATCGGGCGACTGGACGCGCTGCCGTCGCAAGTGCAGCGGGAACTCGACTCGGCGATCGACGCCACGTCGGCGAATCGCGGCCTGCTGGTGAATCTGGCTATCAATTATGGCGGGCGCGCGGAGATTGTCGACGCCATCAATTCCATCCTCGATATGGCGCGGCTGGACGGCACCATCGGGTCGTTGAAAGTCGACGAAGAGACCGTGGCCAGCGCGCTCTACACGGCATCGAGTCCCGATCCGGATCTGCTGATTCGCACGTCGGGCGAGATGCGCATCAGCAATTTCCTGCTCTGGCAGATCGCGTACGCCGAACTGTACGTGACGGAAACGCTCTGGCCGGATTTCACCCGCACCGACCTGCTGCAGGCGGTCGTGGAGTATCAAAAGCGCGATCGCCGCTATGGCGGTCTGAGCGGTACGCCCCTGAACGGCGCCTCGAACGCCAACGACGAAGCGCTCATCGAAGCACTGCGCTCGTCATGAGGCGGATTCTCACCGCGCTGGTCCTGATCCCGATCATCGTGTACGTGGTCCTGTGGGCCAATTTCTGGCTGTTTTTGGCCGTGCTGGCCACGGTGGCATGCCTCTGCTATCGCGAATACAACGAAATCGCCAAGGATTACGGCTTCGGCGCTCCGGGGCCGTTGGGCTACGCGGTGGGGCTGCTGCTGCTGGTGTGGGAAGGGCAACCGTGGCTGCTGATTGTGGGCGGCGCGCTACTGATGTTCACGCTCGCGATGCGGATGGAAGATCTGTCGAAGGCGCTCCCTCGCTCGGCGCTGCTGGTGACGGGGATCGTGTACGTCTTCGGCTGCTGGAAATGCGCGCTGCCGCTGCGCGAGGTGAATCCGCACTGGCTGATGTACGGGCTGATGCTGAACTGGGCAGGCGATACAGGCGCGTATTTCATCGGCCGCCCTTTCGGTAAACATAAGCTGGCGCCGCGGGTGAGTCCGAAGAAAAGCTGGGAAGGCTCGGCGGCGTCGGTAGTGACGTCGGTGCTGATCGCGGGTGCGTACCTGATGCGGTTCGTGCCTCAGACTCCGGTGTGGCACATCGTGCTGCTCACTGTGGCGGCGAACGTGGCGGGGCAGATCGGCGACCTGGCGGAATCGGCGATGAAGCGCGGCGCAGGCGTAAAGGATTCGGGCACCATTCTGCCGGGCCACGGCGGCTTCCTGGATCGCGTCGACAGCAGCCTGTTCGCGCTGCCCCTGATCTACGCGTACCTGCGGGTCGTTGGGTAAATTGAGCCGCCGTCGCCAGCAGTTATAATCTGGGTTGACTCCCAAAACTGCATTTCTCTTTCCTGGCCAGGGCTCTCAATCCGTGGGGATGGGCAAGGCTCTGGCAGACACGTTCGCCGTCGCGCGCCGTGTGTTCGACGAAGCTGACCAGGCTTTGGGCGAATCGATTTCCAGCATCTGTTTCGAGGGTCCGGAGGATCAACTGCGGCTGACGGCGAACACGCAGCCGGCGCTGTTGACTGTGTCCATCGCGGCGTTTGAGGTCCTAAAGGAGCGAGGGCTGACACCGGATTACGCGGCCGGCCACAGCCTGGGCGAGTACTCGGCTCTGGTGGCGGCCGGGAGCTTGCCATTCCCGGACGCGGTACGACTGGTCCGCAAACGCGGCGAATACATGCAGGAGGCGGTGCCGGCGGGGGTCGGCGCTATGGCCGCGCTGCTCAAACTGCCCGACGGCAAGCTGGATGGCATTCTGTCGCAAGCGGCGCAGGGCGAAACGGTGAGCGCCGCCAATCTGAATTCGCCCGACCAGGTGGTGATCGCCGGCCATACGGAAGCCGTGAAGCGCGCGGTGGACCTGGCGAAGGCCGCGGGAGCCCGCCGCGCTGTCCTGCTGCCGGTCAGCGCGCCTTTCCACTGCGCCCTGATGCGTCCGGCGCAGGAGAAGCTGAAGGCGCAGTTGGACGCCACGGCCTTCGCCGACCTGCTATATCCGCTGGTGAATAACTGGCAGGCGAGGGAGATCCGCACTGGCGACGAGGCGAGGGAAGGTTTGTATCAGCAGGTGCCGAGCCCGGTACGCTGGGTCGAGACGATCCGAAATCTGGCGGGACAGGGCGTCACCCGGTTCATCGAAGTGGGCGCGGGCAGCGTGTTAACGGGACTGCTGAAGAACATCGACCCGTCGCTGAGCGGCGTTTCGATCGGCAGCCCGAACGACCTGGAGAAGCTCGCATAAATTGTGCCACATACGGTGAATTCCGTACGAGAACCTGATAAGCTCTCCCTATCGGTACTCGACTTGACCACAGGATCTGACCAGATCGTTCGGTGTCCCCGGTGCGGGCGGCGGGATGTTCGGCCGTCGTACTCGCGTACGTGGCTGGATGCGTTCATGATGTTGCTGCGAAAGACGCCGTTCCGTTGCCGCGGCTGCACGCGGAGATTTTATATGCCGGCGGCGGAGTCAGAATCCGCGATGTCCCCGGAGAGTTAGACCCGCCGGATTCCCACGCGCGCTTCGCCGAAAAGGGTCTCCACCATTCCGAAGTGCTGGTTGTAAAGTTCGCTGGAATACTCGGACATTCGCTCGGCGGAAATGACCACCTGGACGATGCCGGCCTGCACGATGGCGCGGGCGCAATCCATGCACGGCATGATCTCCACGTAGATGGTGCAGGCCTCGGTGGCCGTGCCCGCGCGGGCGGCGTTGCAGATGGCGTTGCGTTCGGCATGCTCGATCCAGAGGTACTTGGCGGGCCGCACAAGGCGCTCGGGGACATCGTCCCGAATACCTCGCGGAAAGGAGTTGTACCCGGTCGAGCGGATCTCGTGATTCGGCCCCACGACGATGCATCCCAGTTGCGTATTCGGATCCTTGCTGCGGGCGCCGACTACCTTGCAGATGTCGAGGTAATACTGGTCCCAGCCGGGAATATTTCGCATAGTTGTTCCCAAAGTAGCAGAAAAAGTTGCATTTCTTCACGGTTTCAGGCAAGCTGGAAGGTTTTCCGCAAATCCATGCTCGAACGAGTGCTGTACCACGACCATTGCTTTGACGGGGCGGCCTCTGCTGCCTACTTCAGCCGATTCATCGCGGGGGCGATCCACCCCGGCGCTGAGTTCCGTTACACGGGCATGGCCCACAAGGCTTCCCAGATGTTCGACCCCGGGTTGTTCGATGGGGATGAGAATGCCATCGTCGACTTCAAATACTGCAGCGATCCGCGGCTGACGTGGTGGTTCGACCACCATCAGAGCGCCTTCCTGAATGCGGAGGACGCGGAACATTATCGCAGCGATACCAGCGGCCGTAAGCTGTACGATCCGAGTTACAAGAGCTGCACGGCGTTCATTGCGCGGGTGGCCTGCGATCGATTCGGCTTCCGCGCGCCGGAACTGGACGACCTGGTGGCGTGGTCGCTGATCATCGATGGCGCGCAGTATCCGGACGCCAAGACGGCGGTGGAACTGGGCGCACCGGCGATGAAGCTGACGCTGGTGATCGAGGCCGCGAAGGGCTCGGACATCGTGCAGAAGATCATCGGGTGGATGCAGCGGCGGCAACTGTCGGAGATCATTACGGAACCCGAGATCCAGTCGCTGTACGAGCCGTTGTATCAGCGCCACCTGGAGAACAAGGCGCTCATCAAGGATCGGGCGCGCGAGGACGATGGCGTGGTGTTCTTCGACTTGGCGGGGAACGAGGTGGAAGGCTACAACAAGTTCATCCCGTACTACCTGTTTCCGAACTCCACGTACACGGTGTCGGTAAGCCCGTCCAGTTTCCGCACTAAGATCTCGGTGGGCTCGAATCCGTGGGCGGCATCAGAGCCCACTCATAACCTGGCGTCGATCTGCGAGCGTTACGGCGGCGGCGGACATGCCCGCGTGGGCGCGATCAGCCTGGCTCCGAACGAACTGGATCGGGCGCGGGAGATCGCCTCGGAGATCGTGGCCGAGTTGAAGACGTAAGCTACCAGCCGTTCTCGCGGAGCTTGTCGACCGTGAGAGGATTCTTGACGTCCAACTTGCGGAGCAACTTCTCAACGTGCTTGGCGAGGACGTCGCATTCCAGGTTCAGGCGGGAGCCGGTGCGGTAGCCGGCCAGAGTCGTGTTCCGGTAGGTGTGCGGGATGATGGTGACGCTGAGGACGTCGGCTTCGAGGGCGGCGATGGTCAGACTGATGCCATCGATGGCGATGGAGCCCTTGAAGACGAGGAACGGATCGAGCTCGGCGGGGACGCGGATGCGCAGCCACCAGTTCTGATCGCCCAGTTCTTCGAGTCCGAGGAACTCGCCGGTGCCGTCCACATGGCCTTGCACGATGTGGCCGCTCAATCTTCCGGTGGGCGAGAGAGGCCGCTCGAGATTCACGCGCGAGCCCGGACGCAGGTCGCCGAGATTGCTGCGGCGCAGCGTCTCGGGGGCGAGGTCGGCGGAGAAGGAGTCGGGTCGCAGATCGACGGCGGTCAGGCAGACGCCGTTGACCGCGATGCTGGCGCCCTCGGTCATGTCGCTCATGACAGTGGCGCAGCGGACTTTCAGGCGGGCGCCCGCCGCGCGCGACTGCACGGCATCGACGACGCCCAACTCTTCAATGATTCCCGTGAACATCCATGTATCCTTCGACGGCAAACTCGTCCGGCGGAATCGGGTGCAGCGTGACGTTGTGAATGCGGATGGCGTCGGAGCGGCGGCGGCGTCCGATACCACCGGCGAGCGGCAGGGCTTCGAGTCCGCCGAGAATCTTGGGGCCGTAGTAGAAGAAGATGCGGTCGACGCAGCCGGATTCGAGGGCGGACCAGTTGACCTTGCTGCCGGCCTCGATCATGAGCGAGAGGTACTTGCGCGCACCGAGGAGGTTGACGACGCTGCGGAGATCGCTGCGGCCGCCGGGGCCGTCGCAAACCGCCACTTCGATGCCGCGTGCTTCGAGGGCCTTGCGGCGTTCAGGCGCGGACGCCGAGGTGGTGACGACCAGCAGATCGCGATCCGCGCTGCGGGCAATCTTCGAATCCAGCGGCAGGCGCAGTTGCGAATCCATGACGATGCGGAGCAGGCAGCGGACACGCGACAGGCCGGTGCGGTCGGTGAGCAGACAATCGTCCGCCAGGACGGTCCCGATGCCGGTGAGGATGGCATCGTGATCGTGGCGGAGCTGCTGCACGTGGGCGCGGGCGCGCTCGCTGGTGATCCAGCCGCGGTTATCGTCGGGCGCGGAGATGCGGCCGTCGAGCGTGATGGCGGTCTTCAGCGTGACCAGCGGGCGGCCGGTGCGGATGAAGTGGAAGAACGGCTCGTTGAGCTTGGCGGACTCGGCGGCGAACTCGGGCGCCATCACGACTTCGATGCCAGCGTCGGTCAACTGGCGGAAGCCCTCGCCGGCGACCAGCGGATTAGGGTCCTCCATCGAGGCGACGACGCGCGCTACTCCGGCTTTGATGAGCGCAGTGGCGCAGGGCGGCGTGCGCCCCTGGTGCGAGCAGGGTTCGAGGTTCAGGTAGATGGTGGCGCCGCGGGCCTTCACGCCGGCTTGGGCGAGGGCGATCACCTCGGCGTGATGGAGTCCGGCGTAGGTGTGGAAGCCGCGGCCCACGACTTCGCCGTCGCGCACAAGGACGGCGCCGACCATGGGGTTCGGACTGGTCAGGCCGCGGCCCTTGCGGGCCAGGTCGAGCACTTCACGCATGTAGGCGTCGGTCATTTTTCGAAGAGCGACTCGATGAACTTTTCGGAATCGAAGGGCAGCAGGTCGTCTACCTTTTCACCCACGCCGATGTAGCGGATCGGCAGGTTCAATTCGCGCGCGATGGCGACCACGATGCCGCCCTTGGCCGTGCCGTCGAGCTTGGTCAGGACGATGCCGGTGACGCCGCTGGTATCGGTGAATTTGCGGGCCTGTTCGAGGCCGTTCTGGCCGGTGGTGGCATCGAGCACCAGGAGCACTTCGTGGGGCGCGTCGGGGATGACCTTCTTGGCGGTGCGGTCCATCTTCTGCAATTCCGCCATGAGGTTCTCCTTGGTCTGCAGGCGGCCGGCGGTGTCCACGATCACGTAGTCGGTCTTGCGGGCGCGGGCGGAGTTGAGCGCGTCGAAGAGCACGGCGCTGGGATCGCTGCCCTGATTCTGGCGGATCACCGGAGTGCCGGTACGCTGGCCCCAAACTTCCAGTTGCTCGATCGCGGCGGCGCGGAAGGTGTCGGCGGCGCACAGGAGGACGGAGCGGTTCTCGTTCTTGAAGCGCTGGCTGAGCTTGCCGATGGTGGTCGTCTTGCCGGCGCCATTCACCCCGATCACCAGGATCACGGCGGGCGGCTCGGCGACGCGGGCCGGAGCGCGCTCGCTGGCCGAGAGGATCTCGAGCAGGTGCTCGCGGATTATGTTCTTCACTTCGGCGGCGTCGTTCAATTGATGGCGGGCGACGCGCTCGCGCAGACGGTCGAGGATCTCCTCGGTGGTGCGGACTCCGATGTCGGCGGAGATCAGCGTGTACTCCAGCTCATCGAGCAGGTCGGCGTCGATTTCCTTCTTGCCCTGGAGAGCGTCTTCGAGGGCGTTGACGAGGCCGGCGCGGGTCTTCTGTACCCCGCTTTTCAGCTTCTCCAGGAGAGTTGGCTCTTGCTCGACGGAGCCAAAAAGAGTTTGAATCATTTTGCTTCTAGTATACTAGCCACGGACATGGCGGCTGACATACAGAAGGTGGCTCTCTTCGGCGCGGCGGGTGCGGTGGGCCACGCGGTGGCGCCGGAATTGGCACGGCGGAACATTGCGTTTCGGGCGGTCGGCCGGAACAAGGCGAGGCTCGAACAGGAGTTCGGCGCGATGCCGGGGTGCGAAGTCTTCGACGCCGACGTGAGCGACTTGCGGTCGGCGGGCGCGGCGGCACGCGGCGTGGATACGATCGTGTATTGCGTGGGACTGCCCTACCCTTCCCACCATCTGCATCCGGTGTTGATGCGGACGACGTTGGAAGCGGCGGCGGCGATGCAGGTCCAGCGCGTGGTGCTGGTGTCGAGCGTCTACCCGTACGGCGTGCCGCGGACTTCGACCGTGGCGGAGACGCACCCGCGCGAACCGGAAACGCGCAAGGGGAAGTACCGAAAAGAACAGGAAGACCTGGTGCTGCAATCGGGGAAGGTCGCCGGCATGGTGGTGCGACTGCCCGACTTCTACGGTCCGCACGCCGATATCGGACTAGCGAACCCGATCTTCCGAGCGGCGCTGGCGGGGAAGACGGCGAACTGGGTGGGTCCGGTGAATACGCCGCACGAGTTTGTGTATATGCCGGATGCGGGTCCGGTGATTGTGGAATTGCTGACGCGCGCCGATTGCTACGGCGAGTCGTGGAATCTGGGCGGCGCGGGGGCCATCAATACGATGGACTTCATCACGCGGATCTACCGCGCGGTGGGGCGGTCGCCGAAATACCGGACGGCGGGACGAGGGCTGCTCAAGCTGATGGGCTACTTCAATCCCACCATGCGGGAGGTTGTCGAGATGCTGTACCTGTCGGAGACTCCGGTGATTCTGGACGACAGCAAGCTGGCGGCGAAGATCGGGCCGATTGCGAAGACGAGCTACGACGACGGCATCCAGAAGACGCTGGCGTGGATGCGAGGGTAAGAGCGGGGCTGGGGGACCGGGCCGGGGGCCAGGGGCCGGGGTTTAGTGGCGCTCGCCAGGCTCGCGCCAGCACCCGCGCGTAGCCGAACTGACGCCCGGCTACGCCACGTGAAGAATGCAGGGTTGGATATTCTACTGGTCCAACGTGAACGAGAGGTCGATGGTGACCATGGTCTCGACAGGCTCGCCGTTCAGGAGGGCGGGCTGGTAGCGCCACTGGGCGACGGCTTTGGCGGCGGCGACGGCGAGGCGCTGATCGACGCCGTTGCCGACGGTCTGGATCGAGATCGGCAGACCTTCTTTCGAGATGACGGCTTTCAGCGTCACCGTGCCTTCGATGCCGGCCTGCTGGAGGTCGGCGGGGTATTCGGGGCGCGGCTGGCGGACTATTTTCGCGGCCTGGACGTTGCCGCCGACACGAATCCGTCCCTGCGGGGCGGCGGGGGGCGGCATGGGCGCGACGAAGGCCGACCTGGTGCCTTTCACTTGCACCGTCTCTGTCGCTGAACCGACAGTCAGATTGGCATTCACCTGCGCGGGCGAGCCTGCGCCTATCATCACTGGCCTGTGGTAGGGCGTGAAGCCTCTGACGCTGACCTCAACCGTGTAATGGCCGGGCATGATGAATGGGAAACGGTACTGGCCGACAGCGTCGGTGACGGTGCTTTCTTCGGCGCCCGCCTCATTATGAACGGTGACTTTGACGCCGGGGACGACGGCACCGCTGGGGTCCTTGACGACTCCGGTGAGGGATCCTTGGGATTGAGGTGGTGAAAACGATACGTCCCGTGGCGCCAGCGTAATCACACGGGGATGCGTCTGAGAGAGGGCGGCGAGGGGCAGGAGAGTCGCGATCGCGGCGGTGGCGATGGCGGCGGTCTTCCAGCCGTTCAGCGGGCGGCGGTCGCGGGTGGAATCGAGCATGGCGCGGACGCGGGACTCGAGGCCCGAGGCTTCGGCCATCGCGACGGATTGAGCCCAGGAGGGCGCGGCGGACATGGCGCGAACGAGGTCCATGAGATGGCCGGCGTACTCCGGCGCGGGGATGCCGTGGGCGAGGACCGCATCATCGCAAGCCTGCTCGCGCTCCTTGCGGAGTTGGCGGGCGGCGATCCAGGCCAGCGGGTGGAACCAGTACAGACAGCAGGCCAACTGTCCGGCGGCCTGCGCCAGCAGATCGAAGCGGCGGACATGGACGAGTTCGTGCAGCAGGACGGCGTGCCGGCGGGCGCGCGGCCAATCGGTGGCTTCGGGCGGCAGGAGGATCACGGGCCGCAGGATTCCCCAGGTAAGCGGCATCCGCGCGCCGCGGCTGGAGAGGAGACGCACGCGGCGGGTGATGCCGAGCGAGCGGGCCAGATCCGCCGTATCGCCGGCGGAAGTCGCGCGGCGCACCATCCAGGCAGTTGCCAGGATGCCGGCGAGGAACCAGGCGGCGGCAAGGGCCGCACCTCCGGCCCAGATTGCGAGCGGGATGTTGATGGGCGCGGGCGCCGGTGCGGGAGTCGACGGCGTGACCGAGATTGCAACGGTGTCGGTTGGGAGCGGCGCGGCGAGCGTGATGGTCTGCCGGCGTCCGAGGACCGCCCACTTCGGCAACCGGACGACAGCGAGGGGCAGCAGCAGAATGGCCGCGAGACACACCACCCAGACGGTATGGCGCAGGGCGGCCGAGCGCCGGCGCAACAGGAGATTCAAGGCGAATCCCGCGGCGAGCAGGACGCTTCCCTTCCACGCGCATTGCAATACGATTTCGAGCACGGTCATATCAGGCTCCTTCTTTCTTTGCTTCTTCGATCAATTCCGAGATGCGATCCAGATCCTGTTTGGAGAGCTTGGCCGAGGAGATGTCGAGCAGCGCGGCGACGGTCTGTTCCACCGAGCCCTCGAAAAACGTGGAGACCATGTGGCGCAGCGCGGAGCGGCGGGCGGTGTCGCGCGGCATGGTGGGCAGATACACGTAGTGCAGCGACTCTTCCTCGTGGCGAACGTGGCCCTTCTCTTCGAGCACGCGCAGTTTGGCGCGGACGGCCGAATAGCTGGGCGGGTCGGGCAGCGCCTCGTGGATCTCGGCGGCGCTGGCGCGGCCGCGCTGGTAAAGGATGTCCATCATCTGGCGCTCGCGGCGGCTTAGGGTGCGATGTCCGTCTTTCCTGGTCATATCAGTTTTCCGCGCTGCTGCTGCAAAACCACCATACTGCTGCAAAAATAACATTGAACCTCCGGCAAGTCAATAGGGCCTACAATAAAGTGTTCAATCATGCTCACGACAGAAGCTCCGGCACGCGTCTCGAACGCGCGATTCGCACGGTTCGCGTGGATTGTTGTCGCCTACAATCTGGCGGTGATCCTGTGGGGCGCGGTGGTGCGCGCCACCGGGTCGGGCGCAGGCTGCGGCAACCACTGGCCGTTGTGCGGCGGAGAGCTATCGCCCGCGTTCGCGACGCTGGCCACGGTGATCGAATTCGCCCATCGCGCGACCAGCGGCATCCTGACGGTGATGGTGGTTGGCCTGCTTGTGTGGGCCTTCCGCGCGTTTCCGTCCGGCCATCCGGCGCGGCTGGGCGCGGTGCTTTCGACTGTATTCCTGGTCACCGAAGCGATCATCGGCGCGGCGCTGGTGGTGCTGGATCGCGTGGGCCGGAATCAAACCGCGCCGTGGCTCTCCACGCATCTGGTCAACACACTGACGCTGGCCGCGTGCCTGGCGCTGACGGCCTGGTGGGGCATGGGCAAGCCGGCGGTGCGGCCGACCTGGCGCATGGCGGCGACGCTGGGGGCGGTGATGCTGCTCAGCGTGACGGGAGCGATCGCGGCGCTGGCGGATACGTTATACCCGGCGACGTCGTTGTCGGCGGGGCTGGCGCAGGATTTCGCACCGGGGGCGCATCTGTTCGTGCGTTTGCGCGGGCTGCATCCGGTGATGGCCGCGGGGGTGGCGGTGTGGCTGTTGGTGTTCGCGGCGGACGCGCTGCGGGTGCATCGGCGGTTGGCGATGGCGGTGATGGGATTGACGGCGGCGCAGTTGGCGGCGGGGTTGTTGAACATGCTGCTGCTGGCTCCGTTGTGGTTGCAGATCACGCATCTGCTGATCGCGGATGGGCTGTGGGTGGCGCTGGTGCTGCTTTGTGCGGCTGGGTCGGGCGACGGGGACCGGGGGGCCAGGGTTTAGCGGCCACTCGCTTCGCTCGCGGGTTCAAGAGCGGGCAGACGCGTGGCGAAAGTGGGGATTCGGTTGTCAAACCATGATGCCCCCCAGGGGCACCCAGGGGCATGAAAACAGGGCACATGCGCCGGTTTTAGAATTGTCAAAGATCACGCCGGGGTGGTGGTGTTCCAATACCGCGGCAACTTCTATTCACGAGGCAAAGATCAGCAACAGTTAACGGGGGAGGGCCACGGTAGAAGCGCGGGTCTACTCCTCTAAATCGTCAAAATCTGAAAGACGGTAGTCGAGTGATGATGGGGACTGGCTTTGTTTCGTCGGGTAGGCGGCGGCGATCTTCACGTTTACTTTGACGCGGAGGGCCTGGAGGCGGTCGAGTTCCTTCGTGATCTGGCGAATGGAGCGCTGGAGGCGATCGATCATCCGGCCGACGCGGTCGAGGAGCGGGGATTTGCTTTCGAGCGCATCGCCCAAAGTGGCTCCTTTTTCCATGGCGGCGGTCCAGATTTCCGCTTCGGCATTCTGGAGACGGTTGAGACGCCAGAGGTTCATGACGAGCTGGTCGACGCATTGCTGCTCGGCGGTGTCCTGGGGATTGCAGGCGTCTTGTTGAAACTGTTTGAAAGCTTCGAATTCCTCGGGATCTTCGCCGGGAATGATGAGCGACTTGGCATGAATGCCGTATTTGATGGCGTTGTGGCGAACGGCGGATTTTGTCTCGGGCGTGGCAGGTCCG
>Ga0105240_10010388_pt1 | contig 13085 bp, 7 predicted proteins | sample KBSC54metaG_FD_80426 | JGI IMG/M metagenome (GOLD analysis project Ga0105240, IMG submission 80426) | Corn rhizosphere microbial communities from Kellogg Biological Station, Michigan, USA - KBS C5-4 metaG | ecosystem: Host-associated > Plants > Roots > Rhizosphere > Soil | place: Michigan, USA... | reverse complement strand
TGAACACGGATCCGGCGATTCGGTGTGGCCTTCGAATCGCGTCGCGCTCGGTTCGGGTGGGAGCGACAGCTTCGGGCGCGCGTTGCCCAGGCACGAACAGCGTGAACTGAACTGGAATGAATATCTGCGGGCCAGTGGGTCACACGCTCCGGGCGGTGGCAAACCGTATGCGCCGGCGCGACCTTTCGATGCCGCTCGTGGGCCACGCGGTGCGCCGAATCCGTACGATCCGTCAGTGCCGCAACCGGAGACGCGAACGTTCTATGACAACGGCGCGGGTTCGCATTGCACAGCTACGGGTGGTGCGGGGGCGGCGCGGTCTTCTTGCAATATCGCTTGGTGATGGTTGGGGGTGGCCGGTGGTGGCTGCCCTACTGGCTTGAAGTGCAGCTATGCGCGGTACGGTCGCACGCTGCGCCGGGATTCACATTTGCGCGGGTGAAATTCGACCAGGCCAAGCGTGCTGTCTGCGCGCCTTTTCTATCGCCGGTTCAGCAGCGATCACGGGCCGGAAGTAGTTGTTCGCGCCACACTAGCCGATCGGCTGCTCCGCCTCCGCACGAATTGAGTCGATGTGCAGCGCGGCTGCCGCATCTCAAATCGCTGCCCTTGATGCGGTCGCAGTCGCGATCCAGAAAAACAAAAGCCCATGCTTCCGAAAGCGTGGGCCTGATGAAAGGCCGTCGGCAGGACCGCAACGCTGACGTGGTCAACTCGGCTGCAGAAAAACAACCGCAGGCGACCGGGCGAACTGTGCAACCCGGCTTCACCGAACTACTACACAACGCAAAACGAATACGAATACGAATAATGGACGAGCACGGAGACCTACCCAGCGGACTTATTGAAACTCCCGTCTAACATCACGCATAAGCGTCGCCGTAATCTCTCGTTTTCCAAAAAACATCTATCCCCGAATTTCTATATAGCTCGCAAAGCAATTCTGAAAAACTTAGCGCTATGATCGGACAACTTCCAGCCACACCGTGAATTTCTGAATTGCTGTCGTAACACCTTCCACTTCTTTCTTTGGACGTATCAATGGATATGAAATCTCCATTATCCGTTTTGCAGATGGCATACCATGAAAAAGAAATGTCATCCTCGCAAGGCTCACCCACAATAAGCATATTGGTCTGCAGCACCTCGCCGGCGGGCAATATCTTGAACGAGATATTACTCCTTCCCGCCCTGAACAAAATGACGCCACCACAAAGGCTGTAGAACTCTACGAGATCATTCGGGTATGCCATATCCGCGTTTGGCAGGAGCGGAAGAGCACCACTCACCGGCAACACTTGGCATCCGCCATCGGATTTGATGATCTCAATGATTGATTTAATCGACATCACATCAACCGAAACGCATGCATCTCCTTGACAACGGGAAACACATTCTCCATCGCACGCGAATGCGAAACCGGCCGAACCGCGTAAGATTCACGCCATTCGGGAAATGAACTCACGGCAATTTTCGCGCCGGCCTATTCGCGGGCGCCTTTTGCCAGGCGATCAATATCCCCGCCTCTCCGCAGGCGTTGTTTATTTCAGCCAAGTTCATCTCATTGACCGCCCAGAGCCACATGTCGTTTGGAATGCTCTTCAGGGATCCCCGAGAGGAGTCAGATATAATCCATTCCCTCAAAGAAAGATCGTTGATGCGAATTCCCAAGTGCTCCTCGTTGAGTACATTCAACGGATAAATCATTCTGAGCTTCACTCTTTCATAACTCGCCGATCCCGGCACCCTACCGGGGAGCTCCTTCGTGAAAAGAGACGTATTTTCAAAAGGGAAAATTTTAACCAAATTGACGCCGGTCGAATACTTATATGCAACGGACGATTTTTCCGCATCGTAAGCGATGGCGTATTTACAACTCAAATTCGCCACAACATTTTCTAGAAACGCCTCTATCTGTTCATTTATCTCACAAACTGACCTATCGATCTGTACATCGATAAATGACAGCCCTCCGAATTCCGGAACATTGCAACCGAATGAAATAGCCGGAGCGCCCCCCTTTTCTCCGCCGTCAAAAACCTGGAATGCAGTGACTTCCCCAGTCGAAACTTTCTCTCTCAAGTCAGAGAGAGATATTTCACGATCTTCAATAATCCTCTCCCCGTCACGAACAACGAACTCCAGAAAAATCGCCGTGCTCGCTTTTTCACCAAACTGAAGAAAGAGGTTTTCAGCGACTTCCAGAGCGGGCTCCGTCTGAGCCGGATCAGTCCCGTAAATTACGATGCCTGTGCTCATGTTTTCTCAGATTCCCGATATTAAATTATCCAGATCAGTCTTTATCGATTGCGCATCATACGGATGTTCAAACACAAGAATATCCCCTCGCGCATTCGGTGGAAGATTTTGCATCGCGTCATAGTTTCGCGTCGTTAGCGTTCGCAATTTCGCACCCATATCGGTCCGGGACGCCATTTCGATGGCATGCACTCTCCCGTTAATGTCTACAGCCATAATATCGGGGCGCCGCGCCGAAACAGCATTGTCGCTCGCAAAATTGTAGGATCGGTTCAGATAGATTTCCTTGAATTTCCCACTCATCGCGAGCTTGTTAGCGACCACTTCTGAGAACTGGTCGTGTCCAGGTGTTCCGTCCTTTTGCCCCTTGCCGTATATCTTCGTTCCATTGACTTCTCGTTCCGGGCATTGCTGTAAACCGAACGGATCGACCCACTGGCTGGGTTCATGAACATAGCCCTGGGTCCGGAATCCGCCTGCAAGTCCGAGCGGGTCAACGCTCAGGTACTGCGCTGAGTCCGGGTCGTAATAGCGATGCAGGTTGTAGTGCAGGCCGGTTTCCTCGTCGCACCATTGTCCCGGAAACCTCAATGTCGCATCGATCGATACGGCATCGTCGTCGTTAGCGGCGCCTCGTACCTGCATCACTCTCCCCCAGAGCGTATGAGACACTTTGAAGACCGTCTTGCCACGCACGTCGAATACCGCCTTCGCCCGACCAACCTGATCGGTCAAGATAGGGTAGAGACCATCATTTGTCTCCTGTGCCAAGGGGGAGAAGCTTCCTGGCTCGATATGCCACGTCGCCACCTGTCCCGTCGTACCGTCCCGCTGCTCAATCCAGCGCTCGGCTAGCGTCGAACCGTCCCAGAGCAACTTCACTGCTTCGCGACCGCCGAGTTGCTGCTTCTCGATCCGGCGATGGAAGGCATCGTAGCGGTATAGCCAAACGCCACGGTCGGGTGTCACGACCTTTACGATCCGGTTGAGGCCATCCCACGTGTATTGCCACGTCTTCGGCCGAAACCCGGGCTGTTCGAAGGTCTTCTCGATTGTGCGGCCGCGTGCGTCGTACCGATAGCGCGCATAACCGATTCGCTCCGGCAAGCCCCCTCGGCCGTAATGATGCGTATCCACGGGAGCTTGCCGCCCATGCGCGGCAATGTTCATCACCGCGTCGTAACGGAAGTGCTCGGCAGTCTGTAGCAGACTTTCCACTGAGACGATCTGGCCACGTGCATCACGCCGGTATGTGAGCCTATCGGCGTCGGTATCGATCCGCTCCAGTTGTCCGGCCGCGTCGTAGTGATAGACCTGCCGCGTCAATTGCTCGAACGCACGGGCTGGATCGGTTTGCAAGGCGTCGAACGCTACGGTAGGGCCCGCGATTTGTCGGCGAATTCGGCCGAGGGTGTCGTAGTCTTGCTGCGCAACAAACTCCCCCGCTCGCCGACCGATCTCCCGTCCCAGGCTGTCGCGCTGAATCGTTAGACCGCCCACCTGTGTCACGGCACCCAACGCATCATATGCATACTCCGTTTCCCGCCGAGGCGTCATCCGCACGCGCCGCTGTCCAGCAGGATCGTAGACGTGCCGCAACAGTTCGCCATGCTGATCCTCGCCGATCACCCGTCCGTTCCTATCGTAAGCAAAGCGGGTCACGTGAGGGTGCTCGCCTCGAACTTCCGCCGATGCCAGTCGCCCGGCCGCATCGTAACGGTAGGCAAGCCCCACGTCACCCGCGTCTACCTGGACGAGCCTATCGTACGCATCGTACGAATAGCGCCACTGACCACCGTCCGGCAACGTCTTGGTTATCAGGCGACCAGCAGGATCGCGCTCGTACCGAGTCTCGCGGCCTCCCCAATCAATCTCTTCCACGAGACGACCGGCCGCGTCGTAGCAGTATGTGTACGATTCACCCAAGGCGTTGATGACCTTCGTCAAACGGGTCGCGTGGTCGTACTCGAAACGCGTGGCATGTCCCGCCGCGTCGATCGACGCCGTGAGCAAATCAAACGGACCATACGCTCGCTGAATCGTACGGCCGAGCGGATCGGTCCATTCGACCGGCAGACCCTCGCTGTTGTATCGGGTTCGCCACACAGAGCCATCGGGACGCGTAACCGCGCTCAGCAGACCTCGCGGATTGTCAGGTCCATCGGCATAGTCGAAGCGGGTCACATGGCCATCGGGCGACGTTTCCTGCAGCACCCGGCCCAACACGTCGATCTTGCGCCGGAAGCGCGCACCGGTCGGCAGTTCGATGACGGCAAGTCGTAACCGCTCGTCGTAGTCGAGGCGCGTCTCGCGGTCACCGACAACGATGCGCAACAGCTCACCGTTCGATCCGTAGCGGTAGGTCGTCGTGGTGCCATCCGGCTCGGTGCGCGAAATTAATCGACTCCGATGATCGTAGTCGAGCTTGATCCGCCTACCATCGGGCAGCGTAGCGCCGGTGAAGCGCTGCTCGGCATCATATTCCAGCCGGGTCGCTCGCCCTGACACGTCAGCTATCGAAATCAACTGACCGTGATCGCCATAGCGATAGTCGGTCCGTCGTCCAAGCGGATCGGTCCGTGCCATCAAACGACCGAGCTCCCATTCCGAGCGAGTGCAATGGCCAAGCGGATCGGTTTCGGCCGTTACAAGACCTTCGTCGTCATAGTTGTAGGTCCATTCGCCGTCGACATCGATCACGCGAGTGCGGCCGGCTTCGTAGATGAACCGGCCCGTGTGATAGCCCTGCTGTGTACCGGTCTCGACTACTCGGCCGGCGGTGTCGTATTGATATCGGACTTCGGTCTGGTCAGTATCCCGCCATTGGGTCATCCAGCCGTGCGCATCGTACGCGTAATGGAACTGCCCAAACTGGAAGCTCGCCACGTGGGTAAGCATGCCGTTCTGGTAGTCGTAGTCCACGAGTGTTCGGAAACTCCCGTCCGCATCGTGGAGGACGATCCGTTGCAGCCGCCGGTCGCGCCCGGGATAGGTAATCTCAAGCCGATAGCCATCGCTATGGGCCATGCCACTCAAACGGCCAGCAGGATCGTAGGAAAGAACGATTGCGTTACCGTCGAGGTCCTCGATCCGCTCGAGGCGCGAAGACCCTCCGTCGATAAGAGGCGTGAAAATACGCAGTTGCCGCGTATCGCGATCGAAGATCCGCGGTTCAAGTCGGCTTCCGACCAGCCGATAGCGCGGTTCGCGCAAGTTGATGCCGTTGAGCGCCATGTCCGGCGCGTCGAAGCCGATCGCAAGACCCGCTCCATCGTGAAATCTGACGAAGCGACCACCGCCGAATGTCAAATGCTGCGACCAGTTGTCCGACCAGCGGTGACCGAGCAATCCATGATCGTCCGACCGAGTCCGATAGCGTCGTTTGAACTCAAGCGGCAGGACGCCGGGAATGGCGAGGTCCATGCGGATTTCCAGCATTTCACCGGATACCGGATCAACCGGATCCTTGCACTTCGGTCGGTTCTCGTCCCTGATGCCCGTCTGTTCAGCGGACCGGGTCGGCTCCGGCCTGAATTTTTCGCGCATCCCCTTGCCGGCAAATTTTCCGACTCCGCCGCCTACAATCCCGCCGAGCAACCCCGCCAGGAATTCCTGAGTCGCGGTCAACTCCGGGTTCTTCGGGCCATAGTGCCCAGTCGTCTTGTCGATCCAGATACTGTTGCGCCCCGAATTGACCTTGCCGCTACAGTGAGTCTCGTGACCGATCCGTACCAGCGGCAGGCCGTTGACGAACACTGTCTTGCTGCCATCGACGAGTGGCTGCGGCACGCCGGAATGGTGATCGCATTTCACCAGGTCCGTGACGCGCGCCACCTTTTTGCCTTCAAAGTACACATCGCCCGAGCCGGTGACAATCTCACCACAGTTACTGCCCATACTTTGGCTGGCAGACGCAAGTGCGCCACCGAGAGTCAGGCCGCCCGCCAAGCACGCCCCGACGATCAACGCCCCGGCGAGTCCTCCCGTCGCCACGGTGGCTGCCACCGCCACGCCGATCGCGACCCCCACGGCGATACCGGCGAGGATTCCCATGAAGCCCGACGAGTGTGCAATCCGGTCGCCAATGCATGCGGGGTGTGGATCGCCGCGGCCGATTGTGAGGCCAAGTGCGTCACCGACCTGCGTAAACTCCTTTGAGAGCCAGCCGGTAACACCGACTTTGTCGAGCGCCCAAGCTCCGCCGACTGCAATCGCGAGCGGCAGCATCACCGTACCCGCGGCGACCGCACCTGCGCCCAATGCCGCTCCACCAGTTGCACCGCCTGCCAACGCCGTACCCGCCGCACCCAACCCGGCGGCGGTCCCCTCAATCGCGGTCAGGCCTGCATCGGCACCGAGCATCCCATAGTTGAGATTCTCGTAAAACGGCTGCTCGGCCGCTTTGGCGGCTTCACCGTCTTCCAGCTTGGCGATCTGATCGAGACGTTCTTGTGCGCTGCCGCTGGGCTCGTTGTAATTCGGCGTGTCCGACATTGCAGCCTCAGATCGGATCGCGCAACTGAAGGCTCTGAATCACAGCCTCGATTTGTTCGCGCTGGGTGTCGCTCAGCGTACCGGGCGCAGTGAAGGTCAGCATCAGGACGACGTGCCCGTACTCCACCATCGTCAACCGCTGGTGAATCGGCGCATGGTTGTTCACCCACGTAAACTCGTGCACGTGGGCGGCGCGCCCGGCCACAGTGGCATCTTCATTTGCAACCTCGGAATAATCCGGCACCTGCTTCGCCACCTTCCGGATTTCGCTTGACACATACTCGGCGAACTTCATTCCCCACGGCAGGCGCTCGCGCGTGATCACGAAACTCACGCCCTCCGTACCTGTCGCCGCCGACACGAATACGTTCATCGTCTTGTCCTGCCACTCCATGGGCAGCGCCAACGTGCCTTCTTGCATCTGGTACATGCTTTGTTATCCTGATTGGTGTTAGCCGTTCTTCGGATTGATGTCGGTTCGGGATGCCTGGATATTGATGTTGCTATTGTCGAGGTGAATCACCGACTCGCCCTTATAAATGTCGATCGAGTCAGCCGTCATGTGAATCCGCGTGCCGCCATCGCCACCGATCTTGATCCAGAGTTCCTTGGCTTCGAGCGTATGCACACCTTGCGGAGTCTGATGCGACGTATTGCCCTGCGCGACAACGTCCGACAGATTGCCGACCGCGATGGATGTCGTATGGTTGCCCTTCCCGACCTCGACGGTCCGGTCGCCTTTAAGAACTTGAGTCCATTGCGCGTCCTCGACAACGGTATGCATGTCCTTCTGCGCATGCATGTAGAGCATCTGCGCACCATTGACGTCGCTCATCAGCAACTCGTTGCCCCCCTGCCCCTTATGCGTCTGGCTCTTGATCCCCATCGTCTGGCCGCCCGCGCCGTGATACGGGTTGCCTTGCTCGCCGTTGAACACGCGGCCGACGATCACCGGGTTGTCCGGATCGCCCTGATTGAATGCCACGAGCACTTCCTGCTTGATCCGCGGAATCGCCGCCGCACCCCAGCCGTCGCCCGCCCACGGTTGCGACACGCGCACCCACATAGAGTCGGAGCCGTCCTTCTTGCCGCGTCGATCCCACGGAAAGTGCACCTTCACCGCGCTCCCGTTCGTATAGATCTCCTCGCCCCTCGGGCCGACGACGATCGCCGACTGCGTGCCGTGAATCACCGGTTTCGGCGTCGCACGCGGCGCGCGGTACGGAATCTTCTTCGGCAACAGCGCGAAGCTGTTGCGGTACGGCAGTTTTGCGCTGTGCTGCGTGTAGTCGTTCACCGCCTCGTGACGCACGTGCAGGATTACGTATTCCTGGTTGTTCTCGAGAACCGGATGATTCGCCACGGTCACGGCGCCGGCCGTCGTCATGCGCCACGCATAGCCGCCGCCGGTATAGCGATGGGCCTGCGCCTCTTCGGCTTCCATCGCGAAACGCGCGTAGCGATTGCCGTCGTCGCCGTGGTCGTACAGCGACTGGTGCTCGAACCGTTCGGTCGCGTCGAGCCGCGCATGCTTGAGGTTCTGCGGCTCGGCCTCCACCAGCATCAGCGGCGACGACGGATTCTGATAATTGAAGTCGCGAAACGTGACCTTGCCGACACCGAAGCGCCGGCCTTCGTGCAGTTGGTCGATACCGCTGTCTTCGCTCGCCTCGGTCGCGGCGAACGGCACGGTGGCCAGCCCGTCGATCGGACGGAACAGCAGGTTCGTGTCGCCGATCACGAGAAAGTGCTTGTCCTTCTCGTAGCGGTGCGTCCAGACCAAACCCTCCTGCTCCATCAACCGCGCGCAGAAGTTGTAGTAGGACTCCTGATACATCACCACGTACTCGAGCGGCTTCTGGCTCGTCCGGATATCGAACACGAAGTCGGAAAACCCGTGCTCCTGGAAAATCTCGGTGAGGATGTCCTGCGCGGTCTTGTTCTGGAAAATCCGGCAGTCGGTCGAGCGCGTCAGGAACCAGAACCACGGCACGGCCGTCAGGTGATACTGCGTGACATTCCCGGGGTTGCCGGCCCGGTCGAACGACGCGACGTAGCCGTCGAAGTAACGGTCGTTCTCGCCGGTGCCCGCTGCCACGACGCGCTCGAGCGTCGACAACCGCGCCTGCTGGTCGAACCGGATCTTGACCTGCTGGCCGATCAGGTCGTCCGGGCGCAGGTCGTGGCGATGCGACAGCAGGTCGAGATGGATTTCCGGCAACCGGTTCACGTACTCGTCGACGACGGCCGCGCTCACCAGCAGCACGTCCGGGCCAAGCGGCGTATCGAGCGTCACGTAACGATTGAGCTGGGTCAGGCGCGCGGGGTTGGCTGCGCCGTTGATCGCCTCGGCAATCGCGCCGGGCGTCTTGTCCATCAGCGAGAAACCGGTTTGCGCGAGCTGCATCGCGCGCTGGACGGTGTCGACGTGCCCGGCCAGGCCGGCAAGCGGCCCAACGCTCCCGGCAACACTCGACGCGATCGGCGCGGCAAGGCCGCCGAGCGCGCTCAGGGATCCGAGCGCACCACCGCCCAAACCGTTGGGAATACCCCCGTTCGGAGCGAAACTCATTCTTGTTCCTTGCTTATGCTCTCAGGTTCTATCGGCCGGTTTCCCAGGCCGAGGCCTCGATAATGTAGGTCAAAACCCGACCGCGCGAAAGCGCCGCGCAAACGTTTTCGTTCGCACCCCGATAATCGGAAATCAGACCAGCGGCTGAAGGCCGGGGCACGGTTGTCCGCGCCGAAGCAGCGCTCCGGTCTGCGCTGAAAAGAACACGACCTGCACGAAGCTGGTGACGGGCACGTACGGCGCTAAAAACCGGTCCATCACGTGCGCGAACCCACCCAGGCTGAATCCGGCGAAACGCTGCTCGTCCACGACCAGTCGCACTTCCAGTCCCGACACGAACGCCGATGCCGGCTTGCCGGGCAGCCAGCACCGTACACGCGCGGTCGATAGCGAAACGAGCGCATCGAAGCGCCGACCGGCGTCGACGGAGCCTTCCGCCCAGCGTACGCAAAGCCGCCGAAGCTGGGCCAGTCCGCCGTTGTCCAGCCGGACCGCCTGCGGGACGAGGAGCGACAGCAAATCCCACAGTTCGCCGTAGCGGAAAACCGGCGGCCGGCTCCGGGTCGGCCGGTTCAGCAGCACGATCGCGCCCACCGGGTCGCCTTCCGCCAACGCCAGTTCGCACGCCTGCATCCCGGACAGGTCGCCTTGCGTACAGGAAAGCCGGATCGCCAGCTTGCGCTTGCCCGGATCGGCTGGCCGGCCGTCGCGGTCGGTCAGCTGGAGTTCGACGCCGTGGAGCGGTTCTGGCGTCTCACCCGGGGCCGGGGTTGGCGTCCGCGCCTTGTCCGTCGGTTTGGTGTCGGGATCGACGGGCTTCTGCTTCGGTGCCCGTCTAGCCTCGTCGCGCAATACCGTCCAGAACAACCCCGGACCGCTGTCCATGCCGTGCCGTAGCGAATGGAACGGCGCCAGGCTCGATGTACCCGCGTCGTAGATCTGACGAACGGAGTCGATCGACCAGATGTCCGCCTGCGACGTACCGGCCTGAGCCAATGCCTTCACCGGGTAATACGCGCAACCCGCGTGCGTCTCGATCGGCGCCGCATCGTCAGGGAACAGGTTGATCACGGGCGTACAGAACAAGCGCACATGGTCAGCGGTCGCGGCCGCCAGACGCTGACCGCGATGCGAGTCGGGATGCACGCCGGCGATCGCGAGGTGCAGCACGACGCGACGGCTATCTCCGGCGGCCCGCTTGAGCGGTCGCATGTCGACGTCGACAAAGTCGAAACGCTCCGGCGCGGCGCAGTACGCCATCAGCAAGTGAAACGGCGCCAGGGTGTCATCAGGCGGCAGGTCGAGCAGCGCATCGGTCGGCTCGAGTCCGACGGCCGTCAATGCGCCGCCCGGAAGGCGCTTCCAGCGACCGGCATCGCCGGCTTCGACGAAACTTCGTACGGCAAGCAGCAGCGCGGCGTCCGTGAGTGCCGCGACGACCTCGCGCGCGCCGGTAAAGTGCACGCGCAACCTGTCCGGCACGATCGCGAAGGTCGCTTCCGTCGAGGTCAGTTCGAACACGACAGTCAGCAACCCGGTCGTTTCCGCAGGCAACGCGGCATCTCGCGGCGCGATCGCCGACGTCGTGTAACGCACCGCCGCAACTGTCAACGGCACGATCGTGACTTCATCAGCGATACGAAATACTTCCCGGCCGGCGGGTGCAATCAATCGATCTCCGCGCAGGATGACGCGAGGTGCGGTCTGCTTGTCGGTTCGCTCGCCATGGAATTGCGCGATCGCGCAGGACGGAAACGGGCGCAGGAATGCGCCGTGCAGCGATTCGAGAAGGGCGTGCGTAAACGCCGGCACATCGTCTTCGACGCGGATGTCATGCGCCGCCGCCATCAACGCGAACGACTGCAGCAGGCGTTCGACGTGCGGATCATCCGAACGCCCGCCGGTGATCGCAAGGCGGGCGGCGATTTTGGGGTAACGCTGCGCGAACGTCTGCATCGAACGGCGCAGCAGCGCGATCTCGCGTTCGAAGTGCGGAAGCAGATCGTTGGGTCCACGAGCCATACACGTTCCGGTAGCCGCTGCGCTCGCCGATGGGCCATGCAGCGTTCAAACAAGGCGGAACGATTCTAAGCAGGCAATTGAAAGCCTCATTACGAATTCATCGCGCAGCGTCCGGTCACGCGGGACGCCGATTCGTCCCGGATGCCGCGAACATCAAGGTCCGCCGCGCGTGGTGGACGCTCGCGCGTGCGTCTGGCAATGGTGGCGAATAGTTACGAGACCGCCCGCGACATTACGGTATCCGTGCACTCAGCACCGGGCGCCGGCCGCTTGCGTGTCGACGGATGGAAACTCCAAATCGCCGCGCGGCAGCGCACGAAACGCCCCCTCACCGCGGCGAAACCACAATCGCCGCCCGCCGATTCTGCGCGCGCCCGGTTGGCGTCCGGTTATCGCCCACCGGATCACTCTTCCCCTTCCCTATGACCGCAACCCGCTTCCCGTCCAGCCCCACATCCACCAGCTCGATCGCCACCACTTCCGCCCGCCGCCGCGACAGCTCCCGATCGTAGGCCACCGTCCCCTCGTCATCGGAGTACCCATAAACCCTCACCCCATTGATTCCAGCCGACCTCAACGTCCTCCCGATCCGCTCGACGATCCGCCTCACATCCGGCTTCAGGTTATACCGGTCGAAATCGAACAAAATCGGCCCGCTCGACCCGAACTCGAACCCTTGCCCCGTCTCCTGAAACCCGGCCGACTTCAGCGCCGTGACCTGCGTATGCGTGAGCCCCCGATGCAGCGGCGGCGTCTTGCACCCGCCAAGCAACAGACACAGCAGCACCGCGCTTCCGACGCACAGCCTCCCAATGCTCACCGGCAACGAGCTTTTCATCATCGTCCCCTTCGTATGCGCCCGCGCCGCGTGCGCTTCTTATCCCGCGGCCGCGGCCTCGTCCGCGGCGCGAAACGATAGACATCAAACCCGCCCGGCAACGCCTTCCGCCCACTGCCACGTCCCCGGCCGCGTGCGCTTGGCGCGGTACATCGCGGCATCCGCCGCCCGCAGCAAGCCGTTCGCGTCCGACGCGTGATCGGGATACAGCGCCACGCCGGCACTCATCATGGTGGCCACCATGCGTCCGTCGGGCAGCTCGATCGACGGCACCATGCCGGACAAAATCTCGTCGGCGATCCGGCACACGCTTTCCACTTCGCGCACAGTGCCCAGCATCACCGCAAATTCGTCGCCGCCCAGGCGCGCGACCAGATCGGTCTCGCGCACCTGCGTGCGCAGCCGCCCCGCGACACCGACCAGCACCGCGTCGCCGGCATCGTGGCCCAGGCAGTCGTTGATCTCCTTGAAGCGGTCGCAGTCGAGATACAGGATGGCGACCCGCTGCCCGGTCACCACGGCATCGCAAAGCGCCACCGACAGACGCGACTCGAACTGCGCACGGTTGGGCAGCCCGGTGAGCGCATCGTGCGTCGCCTTGTGTTCGAGCGATGCGTTTTCGTCGCGCAACGTGTTCTGCCAGTCTTCGAATTCGTCGAGCAGCGCGTTGAAGTCGTCGCCGAGCTGGTTGAGCTCGGCGATCGCCGCGGGCTCGACGCGCCGCCCGAACGCACGCTCGCGCCGCACCGCATGCGCGACGCCGGCGAGCGCGCGCAGCGGCGCAACGATGTTGCGCAGCAGACGCTTCGAGCTGACATACGCGCCGAGCACGCTGACGGCCAGGCAGCCGAGAATGCCGCCGATGCCACCCAGCAGGAATCCGAAAAACTGATGCCCGCG